>Ga0302324_100014798_pt1 | contig 15695 bp, 15 predicted proteins | sample Palsa_T0_1_FD_201949 | JGI IMG/M metagenome (GOLD analysis project Ga0302324, IMG submission 201949) | Peat permafrost microbial communities from Stordalen Mire near Abisko, Sweden - Palsa_T0_1 | ecosystem: Environmental > Terrestrial > Soil > Palsa > Peat permafrost | place: Sweden: Abisko...
GCCAGCGGCGTGATATGGGCCAGCACAAAACAATTCGGGCAGGTCAGTGCGAGACTCGCGGCCTGTTCGTTGTGCAGCCGATTATTGCTATCGATGTAAACCGACATGCAACGAGTGTAGCCGAATGGCGACAGGGCGGCATGGCCTTGCGCGGCAGGCAACATATGCTGGCCGATAGGGTCCAGCTCGTTGACATAATCAACGCGTGAGTTTGCGGTATTTGAGTCGGTGCGGCTGCGTGGCGTCCTCGCCGCGCCGGCGACGCAGGTCTTCGACGTAGTCCTGGTAATTGCCTTCGAACCAGATCACTTCGGAATTGCCCTCGAAGGCCAGAATGTGGGTCGCAATGCGATCCAGGAACCAGCGGTCGTGGGAGATCACGACCGCGCAGCCCGGAAAATTCAGCAGTGCATCTTCGAGCGCGCGCAGGGTCTCGATGTCGAGATCGTTGGTGGGCTCATCGAGCAGCAATACGTTGCCGCCAGCGCGCAGCACCTTCGCCAGGTGTACCCGGTTGCGCTCGCCGCCGGAGAGCTCGCCGATGTGCTGCTGTTGCTGCGTGCCCTTGAAATTGAATCGACCGACATAGCCGCGGGAAGGCGTCTCGTAGTTGTCGACTTTGATGATGTCCTGGCCGCCGGAAATTTCCTCCCACACGGTTTTCTTGTCATCGAGCGTCTGGCGGGATTGATCGACGTAGGCGAGCTTGACCGTGGGGCCGATGCGGATCGAGCCGCCGTCGGGCTGCTCGGTTCCGGTCAGCATGCGAAACAAAGTGGTCTTGCCGGCGCCGTTCGGGCCGATGATGCCGACGATGCACCCGGGCGGCATGTTGAAATTCAGATTGTCCATCAGCAGGCGATCGCCGAAACCTTTGGACAGGCCTTTGATCTCGATCACCAGCTCGCCCAGCCGCGGTCCGGGCGGAATATAGATCTCGTTGGTTTCGTTGCGCTCCTGGAATTCCTTGGAAGCCATTTCCTCGTAGCGTGCCAGCCGCGCCTTGCTTTTGGCCTGGCGTGCCTTGGGATTGGTGCGCACCCACTCGAGTTCGCGCGCCAGAGTTTTGCGCAGCGCATCCTGAGTGCGCTCTTCCAGCGCCAGGCGTTTCTCCTTCTGCTCCAGCCACGAGGAATAGTTGCCCTGCCAGGGAATGCCATGGCCGCGATCGAGCTCTAGAATCCATTTCGCGACGTTGTCGAGGAAGTAGCGATCGTGGGTCACGGCCACCACCGTACTCGGATACTCCTCGAGATAGCGCTCGAGCCAGGCGACCGATTCGGCATCCAGGTGATTGGTGGGTTCATCGAGCAGCAGCATGTCGGGCTGCGACAGCAGCAGCCGGCACAGCGCCACGCGGCGTTTCTCACCGCCCGAGAGCTGCGCGATCTTGTCCTCCCATGGCGGCAGGCGCAGCGCATCGGCGGCGATCTCGAGTTTGCGCTCCAGTTCCCAGCCGCCGGCCGCGTCGAGTGCATCCTGCAGCTTGGCCTGCTCCTCGAGCAGCTTATTCATCTGCGCATCGTCCATGGGCTCGGCGAACAGATCGCTGATGCGATTGAAGCGCTCGAGCAGCCCAAAGGTGCCGCCGACACCTTCCATGACCACGCTGCGAACGTTCTGCTCCGGGTTGAGTTCGGGCTCCTGCGGCAGAAAGCCGACGCGGATACCCGGCTGTGGCCGCGCTTCGCCGTCAATGTTCTGGTCCATGCCTGCCATGATCCGCAGCAGCGACGATTTGCCCGAGCCGTTGAGTCCGAGCACGCCGATTTTCGCGCCCGGGAAGAACGACAGGCTGATATCGCGCAGGATGGTGCGCTTGGGCGGCACCACCTTGGATACGCGGTTCATGGTGTAGATGTATTGGGCCATGGAAAACCGACCGGGCTGCTGGGGAGGGCGCGCATTTTGACGTCCTACCTTGCGTAAAGGAAGGGCGACGAGAGGGCGACGAGAGGGCTGCTGCGCCGCTGCTGCCATATGCTATCTTTGGCTTCGTGGAGAAGCGTTGAACGCCACTGGCTCTGAAGTTGCGGTCGTGGTCGGTGAGCGGCTCGCCCGCTACGGTTTTGGCGATGGCCACCCGTTCGGTCCCGACCGCCACGGCGCGTTCCTGCGTGAGTTTCAGCAGCGCGGCCTGGACAAACAGGTGCAGCTGCTTGAGCCGCGTGATGCCCTGATCGGCGAACTGCAGCTGTTCCATACGCCCGAGCACATTCGCTTCGTCATGGAACGCTCGCAGGCGGGCAGCGGCTGGCTTGACGGTGGCGATACACCGGCCTTCCGTGGCGTGTTCGAGGCGGCTTCGTGCGTCGTTGGCGCCAGCCTCACGGCGACCGAATGGATCCTTGCCGGCTCTCACCGCCGGGCGTTCGTGCCCATCGGCGGCCTGCACCACGCATCGCGTCAGCGCGCGGCCGGATTTTGCGTATTCAACGATTGCGGGGTGGTCATCGAGCATCTGCGGCGCGACCACGGCATGGCTCGCGTGGCCTATGTCGATGTCGATGCACACCATGGCGATGGCGTCTTCTACGCCTTTGAGGACGACCCAGGGCTGATCTTCGCGGATCTGCATGAGAGCGGGCAAAGCCTGTATCCGGGCACCGGCGCCGACACCGAGATCGGCAGCGGCGCAGCCGCCGGCACCAAGCTCAACGTACCGTTACCGGCCGGCGCCGGCGATGCCGAATTCGCCGCGGTTTGGCCGCAGATGCTCGCGCATGTCGCCGGCTTCGAGCCGGAATTCTTCATCCTGCAATGCGGCGCCGACAGCATCGCCGGCGATCCCATCACTCATCTGCAACTATCCAGTGCCTGCCATGCACGCGCGGCCGCGGATCTGTGCGCGCTGGCCGATCGCCTGGGGCATGGCCGCGTGCTGGCGTTGGGCGGCGGCGGCTACGATCGCGGCAATCTCGCGCGAACCTGGAGCGATGTGGTGCAGGCGTTGCTGGCGGCCTGAAAGGCCGCGATCGGGTACAATTGCGCGCGTTTTCATTCACTGACCCACGACCAAAGGCTGCCGCTGCATGTTTTCGAGCCGAATGCGCATCAAGGATTTCGACCCCGAATTGCAGCGTGCGCTCGATGGCGAGCGCACCCGTCAGGAAGAGCACATCGAGCTGATCGCTTCGGAGAATTACGCCAGTCCGCGGGTCTTGGAGGCCCAGGGCTCGGTGCTCACCAACAAGTACGCTGAAGGCTATCCGGGCAAGCGCTACTACGGCGGCTGCGAATTCGTCGATATCGCCGAACAGCTCGCGATCGATCGCGCCAAGCAGCTGTTCGCTGCCGACTATGCCAACGTGCAGCCGCACTCGGGCTCGCAGGCCAACGCGGCGGTGTATCTGGCGTTGCTTTCGCCCGGCGATACCATCCTCGGCATGAGCCTGGATCACGGCGGCCATCTGACCCATGGCGCCAAGGTCAATTTCTCCGGCAAATTGTTCCAGGCGTTTCAATATGGCGTGCATCCGCACAACGGGCTGGTCAACTACGAACAGATCGAGACGCTCGCGCGCGAGCATCGTCCGAAGATGATCGTGGCGGGTTTTTCGGCCTATTCGCGCATTCTCGATTGGGCGCGCTTTCGCGCCATCGCCGACAGCGTCGGCGCGCTGCTGTTCGTCGACATGGCGCATGTGGCCGGACTGGTGGCCACCGGGCACTATCCAAACCCGCTGCCATTCGCCGATGTCGTGACCACGACCACGCACAAGACTTTGCGCGGACCGCGCGGTGGACTGATCCTGGCGCGCACCAACGACACCATTACCAAGAAATTCAACTCCATGGTGTTCCCCGGCACGCAGGGCGGCCCGCTGATGCATGTGATCGCCGCCAAGGCGGTGGCGTTGCTCGAGGCATTGCAGCCGGAATTCAAAGCCTATCAGGCGCAGGTGGTGGCGAACGCCCGGGCCATGTGCGCAGCGCTTGCGGCGCGCGGCTATAACATCGTCTCCGGCGGCACCGATAACCATCTATTTCTGGTCAGCCTGGTGGGTCGCGACATGACCGGCAAGGACGCCGACGCAGCGCTGGGGCGCGCGCACATCACGGTAAACAAGAATGCCGTGCCGAACGATCCCCGGCCGCCCATGGTGACCAGCGGCCTGCGCTTGGGTACGGCAGCATCGACCACGCGCGGCTTTGGCGAGCCCGAGGTGCGTCAGGTGGCGGACTGGATCGCCGAGGTCATCGATGCGGGCGGCGCGGACAGCGTCGTGGCGAGCGTGCGTGCACAGGTCAGCGCGCTGTGCCGCCGTTTCCCGGTGTACGGCGACTGAACGCGTATCGGGGCAATCGGTGCATTGTCCCTTCTGCGGCCACATCGAGACCAAGGTGACCGACTCGCGGCTGGCGGCCGATGGCCGCCAGATCCGTCGGCGGCGCGAATGCTTGAGCTGCGGTGAACGCTTCACGACCTTCGAGACCGCCGAACTGCTGATGCCGCGCGTGGTCAAGAGCGACGGCAGCCGCGAGCCCTTCGATGAGCACAAACTCTCGAGTGGAATGACCAAGGCGCTGGAGAAAAGACCGGTCAGCTCGCAGGCGATCGATGAGGCCGTGGGGCGCGTGTGTCACAAGCTGCGCGTGCTCGGTGAACGTGAGGTGCCGGCGCGCATGGTCGGGGAACTGGTCATGGAGGAGCTGCGTCACATGGACGAGGTCGCCTACGTTCGCTTTGCGTCCGTCTATCGGAGCTTTCAGGACGTCGAGGCGTTTCGCGAGGAAATCGAGCGGCTGCGTCACCATCGGCGCCGGCGGGAGAACAAGGCCGAGCAGGATCAACTGCCGCTGCTGCCGGGCGCCGATGCGGCCGGGCGCAAACCCAAATGAACGACCAGCGCTCAAACCCATGCCTGTGATACGCGGCCTGTTGGATCGGATCGTGCTGCTGCTGGCCGTGGTGCTCGCGGGCTGCGTGCCCAGTTTCATTGCGCAATATCACCAGCGCGCCAGCGGCCGGCTGGAGCAGGTGCTGGCCGATCTGGCGCCTTTTCAGCTGATTGCCAATCACGAACACGGCGGCAGCCTGACGGCTCTGGTGCAATATCACCTGCAGAGCACCGACCCGACGTTTCATGGCGAGGGCGCGGCACTGCAGGACATGCTCAATTCGGCCGATCAGCTACGCGCGTTGCTGCATGGATTGGATACCGATCTTTATCATCAGTGCGCCTACCTGCTGTTGCACGGTGATCTGGCGCTGGCACGCTCGACCTGGAGCCTGTATCAACCTGGATTTGCGCTGACATTGCAGAGCGTGCTGTTCGCACTGGCCTTCGGGGTATTGCTGTGGCTGCTGTTTCTCGGCCTGTGGCACGCCGTGGCATGGCTGCTGGGCCGCGGTTCACGCGGCGCAGTGACAGCGCGACGCGCCTAGTCATGCCGCGACACTTCTTTGAGCGCCATTACGTCAACCGCGCGGGCTGGTTGCGCGCCGCGGTGCTGGGGGCCAACGACGGCATCATCTCGGTCGCCAGTCTGTTGACCGGCGTCGCTGCCATCCATCCCTCGCACCGGCAGATGCTGCAGATCGCGATCGCCGGCATCGTGGCCGGTGCCATGTCGATGGCCGCCGGCGAATACGTCTCGGTGAGTTCGCAGGCCGACAGCGAGCGCTCGGACCTCGAGCGCGAGCGGCGCGAACTCGAATCCGATGAGGCGGCCGAGCGTGCCGAACTGGCAGGCATCTATGTGCAACGCGGACTCAAACCGCAGCTGGCGCGTGAAGTGGCGGTGCAGCTGATGGCACACGATGCACTCGGCGCGCACGCGCGCGATGAGCTGGGGCTCTCGAGCACGCACCGCGCCCGGCCCATACAGGCGGCCATAGCTTCCGCCGTGAGCTTTGCGGCGGGGGCAGCGTGGCCGCTGCTGCTGCTATTGCTGGCGCCATCGGGCATCAGCGTGCCGGTGATCTTCGTCGGCTCGCTGCTGTCGCTGGCCGTACTGGGCGCACTGGGCGCGCGCGCCGGCGGCGCCGACATGCTCAAGGGTGCTGTGCGCGTGACCCTTTGGAGTGCGCTGGCGATGGCGTTGACCTTGGCCATCGGCTCGGCCTTTGGAGCGCTCCGATATACTGCCGCCTCACATGTGTAGCGCAGCGGATCACGGGCGGTTGAATTGAGCGGCCGCGCCGAGCGCGGCTCCGGTGCGCGCACGGTTGCGCGCAAGCTGGCGCTACAGGCTCTCTACCGCTGGCAGCTCAACGTCTGCCCGTGGCAGGATCTGATGCAGGAATTCGCCGACGATCCCGACATGCCGCGCGCCGATAACGAGTACTTCGGCGCGTTGATCCAGGGCGTGTGCGAGCAGCGCGATGCGCTTGATGGCGCTCTGGCGCCACTGCTGGACCGCAAACCGGTCGAACTCGATCCGGTCGAACACGCACTGCTGCTGATCGGCGGCTATGAGCTGCAACACCGGCCCGACGTGCCCTATCGGGTGGTGATCAATGAGGCGGTCAGCCTGGCACGCCGCTTCGGCGCCACCGATGGGCACAAGTTCGTCAATGGTGTGCTCGATCGTGCCGCGCGCCTGTGGCGCTCGCAAGAGCACTGAGCGCGAGCGCGCGAGCCGCAGTAATCGTGGCCGCTTCGGAATCGGAACTCATCGACCGCTTTTTCCGCGGGCTCGGCGCAGCCCGGGCCGATGTGGTGCTTGGCATCGGCGACGATGCCGCACTGCTGCGCGTGGCGGCCGATGCCGACCTGGTGCTGACCACCGATGCGCTGGTCGAGGGCGTACATTTTCTGCCCGAGGCGCCCGCGCACTCACTGGGTCATCGGGCGCTGGCCGTGAACTTGAGCGACATCGCCGCCATGGGAGCGGATCCGAGCTGGGCGCTGCTGGCGCTGAACCTGCCGCAGGCCGACGAGCGCTGGCTGGAGCGGTTCGCCGCTGGCTTTGGCGATCTGGCGCGAGCCCATGATGTGGCATTGGTCGGCGGCAACGTGAGCCGCGGTCCGCTGTCGATCACCGTGCAGCTGGCCGGCATGTCGCCGCGCGGACAGGCGCTACGCCGCGACGGCGCGCGCTGCGGTCAGGCGCTGTACGTGAGCGGCAGCGTCGGCGATGCGGCGGCCGGGCTCAAGCTGCTGCAGGGGCAGCTGCGCGCGACGCCCGAAGCCGGCGAGTATCTGCGGCGGCGCTTTGAGTATCCCACGCCGCGAGTGCTGTTGGGCGCGGGCTTGCGAGGGCTGGCCAGCGCCTGCGTGGATGTCTCGGATGGCTTGTATGCCGATGCGCAGCGCCTGCTGAGCGCCTCGGGCTGCGGCGCCAGCATCGAGGTTGATCGCCTGCCGGTGTCATGGGCTCTGCGGCAGACGCTCGGCGCGGCGGTGTGGCAGCAAGCGCTGGCCGGCGGTGAGGACTATGAGTTGTGTTTCAGCGCGCCGGAGGTCAATACGGCGGCGATCGGCGCGCTGGCCGCGCGCACCGGCACCGCGGTCACCCGCATCGGCCGCATCACCGACGGCGCCGGCGTCGAGCTCAAATTAAATAATACGGTGACGCAGTTCTCGCCTTTGGGCTTCGAGCACTTCCGACTCTGAGGCTTGCGCGCACAGCTGCACCGGCTCGGAGCGATCCGCGAGGCGGATCACAGATCGGGCGCGGCGGGCGCGCTTATTCTGCACACCAGCTTCCGGAGTCATCGAGTCGATGGCAGCTTCCGTACCCAACACCGCAAACGCTCGCAATATTCCGGAACGCATCGGCAAGTACTTCATTATCAATGAAGTCGGCCGCGGCAGCACCGGCACCGTGTACCTGTCGCATGATCCGTACTACGGCCGCGATGTCGCCATCAAGGTCTACAACATAGACGCCGGCGGCGACGATGAGCATGCGCGCATCGCCCGCAAGATGTTTCTGTCCGAAGCCCATATGGTCGGAATGCTGCAGCATCCGAACATCCTGCCGATCTTCGATGCCGGCGAAGAAAATGGCCACTGCTACATCGTTACCGAACACGTGCATGGCGCACGCACGCTGGCGGCCTACTGCCGCCCGGACAATCTGCTGCGCCTGGATGACGTAGTCGAAATAATGTTCAAGTGCGCCAAGGCACTGCACTACGCCCACACCCGCGGCGTGATCCATCGCGACATCAAGCCCTCGAACATCATGCTCACGACCGACAGCGACGTGCGCATCATCGATTTTGGCATTGCGCTCGTGGCCGGTTCCGAGATCTCGCGTATCGAGGGCATCGCCGGTTCGCCGAGCTACATGTCGCCCGAGCAGGTGCAGAGTCTGGATCTGACCAACCGCTCGGATCTGTATTCACTCGGCGCCGTCATGTATGAGCTGCTGACCGGCGTGCGGCCTTTTCGCGCCGGCAATCTCGCCAAGCTGCTGCATCAGATCGTTTACGCAACGCCGGTACCCATTCATACGCTGCGCGCCGATGTGCCGGAGGAAATCGAGAATGTGGTCGCGGTCGCGATGCAGAAGGAACCGGAACGGCGCTACGCGACCGGTTTGGATTTCGCCGCCGAGCTCACCCGTGTGCATCAGAAGCTGCGCCAGAAATACTCGCGCATGGACCAGCAGGAGCAGTTCGGGCTGCTGCGGCGATTAAAGTTCTTTCACGATTTTTCGCACGCCGAGATCTGGGAGGTCATGCGCGCCAGCCATTGGCAGGATTACGCCAGCGGCGATGAGATCGTGAAGGAAGGCGAGATGGACGATCGCTTCTACATCCTGGTGTCGGGCAACTGCGCGGTCGAACGCCACGGGCAATCGGTCGGCATTCTCTCGACCGGCGAGTGTTTCGGCGAGACCAGCTACGTTCAGGGCGCCAAACGCACCGCCACCATTCGCGCGGCCGACCCGGTCACGGTGCTCAAGGTCAGCTCGACGCTGCTCGAGCAGGTCTCAGCCTCCTGTCAGCTGCGCTTCAACCGCGTGTTCCTGCGTGCGCTGATCGGCCGTCTGCAAGGCCCCGACACGCGGCGTCCGTAAACGCCGCGCGCCGGTCGCGCGGTGGCGGTGGCGCGGTGGCCTAGCGCCTACCGATCAATGCTCCTCTTTGTGTTCCGGCTCGGGCCGCTCAGGAGGGGCTTTATGCTCCGGCTGAGGCGCCGGCGGATGGGCTGGAGCAGCAGGCGGCGCACCCTGGGGCGGCCTGACCTCGCGTACCTCGGGCTTCGGGGGGGCAGGCGGTGAAGCAGCGGGGTGCACCGCAGCGGCTGCGGCAGGATGCACGGGACCCACGTGGGTGGCTACCGCTCCTCGTGCCCCGACCACGCCCGGTCCGGTCAAAGCTCCGGCATGCGCGGTCGCGGCGATCGGCGGCGCGCCGTGATTGGCCGCCGCGCGCAGTGCCGGATTGGCACGGGCGACCTGCTCATGCTTCACTTGATCGGCGACCGGCGGCAGATGGTGCTCATGGGCCGCCACCTGCTCCTCGGCCGTGGGCCGCGCGGTCACGCCGCCGTTGCCGCCGTTGAAACTCACACGGTTGACGGTGACGTTGTTGACCACAGTCCTGTTATAGACGTTGGTGATCTGGGTGTTGTTGGCTACATTGTTGACGCTGCGGTTGTAGAAGAAGGTGCCGCCGCGCCATTCGCCGCCGGCATAGCCGCTGCCGCCATAGCCGAAGCCGTAATTGACGCCGCCATAAAAGCCGATGTGGGGGCCCCAGTAGCCGCCGTTCCAGAGATACGCGCCGTTGGACCAGCCCCAGTAGCCGGGGGTCCACAGATAGCCGGGCTGCGGCGCCTGTACCCAGGTGCCCGGTACCCAGTAGTAATCGGTATCGCCCCAGGCCCAATAGCCCGGCGACCACAGGTAGCCCGGTGCCGGAATGGGCGGCTGCTCATAAACCGGCAGTTCGGGCGGAGCGACGTTGATCGATATGCCGATGTCCACGGCCGCGCCCGCGGCGGCGCTGAGCAGCAGCCCCGGACTCAGTAACAGGGCGGACAGGATGAGCATTGGGCGAGTACGCATATAAACCCCTTTGGCTGGTTGCAGCCTTACCCTAGAGAACGGCCGCCCAGGTGCAGGCGTTGACCGTGATGTTGCGCCGCGCCCCGCTGCGGCTAGCTAGCGCTGGCGCAGATTGCCGAGCAAACGCAGTATTTCCATATACAGCCAGACCAGCGTCACCAGCAATGCGAAGGCACCGTACCACTCCATGTAGCGCGGCGCACCCTGGGCCACGCCCGATTCGATCAGATCGAAGTCGAGCAGCAGGTTCAGGGCTGCGAAGCCGATGACTAGCAGCGAGATGCCGATGCTCAGCGGGCTGGAGGAATACAGGAACGGTGTGGCGACGTGGAACAGGCTCAGCACGGTGGACACCAGGTACAACAGGAAGATCGCGCCCGTGCCGATGACCACGATGGCCCGGAAGCGCTGGGTAACGCGGATCAGCCGCAGCGAATAGGCCAGCAGCAGCGCGGCCAGTACGGCGAAGGTCAGGGCTGTGGCCTGGATGGCGATGCCGGGATAGCGCTTCTCGAGCACTGCCGATATGCCGCCGAGCACCAGGCCTTCGAGCGCTGCATAGGGTACTGCCAGGTACGGGGCGGTCATCGGACGGAAGCTGATGATCAATGCCAGCACCAGGCCGCCGATTAATCCGACCATCACCGGTAGCCCGACCACGGCCGGATTGCCGCTCGCGAGGTACTGCGACCAGGGCCACAGCGCGGCGCCCATCAGCACCAGCAGCAACAGGAACGATTTATTGACCGTTCCCTGCAGCGTCATGCGTTCGCTGGCGAGCGCCGGGCGCGGCAGCCCGGCAAAGGTCTTGTCGTTGAGACCGGGGTTACCGGATTTGACGGTGGTCAGCGGATTGGCCATGAAAAAAACTCCTGGAAAATGCTCTCAAAGGGGCTCGGGGCTGCGGTCCTTGTCGCGCTCGATCAGCGCGTAAGCCGAGTGGTTGTGAATGGATTCAAAATTCTCGCTCTCCACCACGTACGATGCAACCCGCGCCTCGCTATTGAGCCGCATGGCGACGTCGCGCACCATGTCCTCGACGAACTTCGGATTATCGTAGGCGCGCTCGGTCACGTACTTTTCATCGGGCCGCTTGAGAATGCCCCACAGCTCGCACGACGACTCGCTCTCGGCGATGTCGATGAGTTCCTCGATCCACATGTGCTCGCGCAGCCGCACCTTGATGCTCATGTGCGAGCGCTGGTTGTGGGCGCCGCGATCGGAGATCTTCTTCGAACACGGACATAGACTGGTGACCGGCACCACCACCTTGATGCACATGCACGAGGTGCCGTGATCGATTTCGCCGATCAGCGAGGCCTGGTAGTCCATGAAACTCTCGACCCCGGTCACAGGCGCGCGCTTCATGACGAAATACGGAAAGGACATTTCGATGTGACCGGCCTCGGCATCGAGCCGCGTGGTCATCTCGGTCAGCATCTGCTGGAACGAGTCGACCGAAATCTCGCGCTCGCGGTGCAAAATCTCGACAAAGCGAGACATGTGCGTGCCCTTGAAATTATGCGGCAGATTCACGTACATGTTGAAGGTCGCGATCGTGTGCTGCTCGCCGGCGGAGCGGTCCTTGACCCTGACCGGATGGCGAATGTCCTTGATGCCGACCCGGTTGATCGGAATGCGCCGCGTATCCGCCCGGGACTGCACGTCCTCGACGGAGATGACATTGGCGCCTCGAGGCTGTACGGCAGTGCTCATGGTTTCCCGGCTCCTGCGGCTAACTTGGTGGCGGTACGGCTCAGCTTCAAGGCCGGCACCTGATTGCGCCAGAGCTCGATCGCCGCCCCTATGCTGGCGGTGTCCAGGCCGGCCGCCGCCAGACAATCGGCGCGACTGCCATGCTCGGTAAAGCGGTCGGGGATGCCGATGTGCAGGCGCGGGGTGGTCAGGCCCTCGGCGTCGAGAGCCTCGGCACAGGCGCTGCCGGCGCCGCCGGCGACGGCATTGTCTTCGAGCGTCACCAGCCCGGCGTGCGTGCTGGCGATTTCGCGCAGCAACTCGAGGTCCAGCGGCTTGACGAAACGCATGTTGACCACGGTGGCATCAAAGCGCTCAGCCAGCGCCAGTGCCGGGGTCAGCATGACCCCAAAGCACAGCAGCGCCATGCCACCGTCGCCGCGCCGCCGCAGCTCGGCGCGGCCGATCTCCAGGGCGGACATTTCCTCGGCGATGGCGACCCCGGGGCCCGCGCCTCGCGGATAGCGCACCGCGGCCGGACCGTCCAGCTGTGTGCCCGTGTAGAGCATCTGCCGGCATTCATTTTCATCCGACGGCGCCATCACGACCATGTTCGGAATGCAGCGCAGGAAGCTCAAGTCGTAGCTGCCATGGTGGGTCGCGCCGTCGCTGCCCACGAACCCCGCGCGATCGATCGCAAACAGCACCGGCAGATTTTGCAGAGCAACATCGTGAATCAACTGATCGTAGCCGCGCTGCAGGAAGGTCGAGTAAATCGCGACCACCGGTCGCAAGCCCTCGGCGGCCAATCCGGCGGCAAATGTCACGGCGTGCTGCTCGGCGATCGCGACATCGAAATAGCGTTCCGGAAAGCGGCGTGAGTACTGCACCAGCCCCGATCCCTCGCGCATGGCGGGCGTGATGGCGATGATGCGCGGGTCGCGCTCGGCCATATCGCACAGCCATTGGCCGAAGATCTCCGAATAGCTCGGCGTGCCGGCCTTTTCCTTGTGTATGGTGCCGCTGGCGGGATCGAACGGCCCCGGTCCATGCCAGGCAATCGGGTCGGCCTCGGCCGGCGCATAGCCCTTGCCCTTGCGGGTCACCACATGCAGCAGCTGCGGGCCGTGCGCGCCGCGCAGGTTTCGCAGCGCGCGCAGCAATGCCTTGAGGTCATGGCCGTCGATCGGGCCGACGTAGTTGAATCCCATCTCCATGAACAGCGTGCCCGGCAGCATCATGCCCTTGACGTGTTCCTCGGAGCGGCGTGCGAGTTCGCGCATGACCGGCATCTGCCGCAGCGCCTTCTTGCCGCCTTCGCGCAGCTGCGAGTACAGGCGGCCGGAGATCACGCGCGCCAAGTAGTTCGACAGGGCGCCGACGTTCTCCGAGATCGACATATCGTTGTCATTGAGCACGACCAGCAGATCCACCGGCAGGCTGCCGGCGTGGTTGAGCGCCTCGAAGGCCATGCCGGCGCTCATGGCACCATCGCCGATGACCGCGACCGCACGGCGCCCGCTGCCCTGGCGCGCTGCAGCGATGGCCATGCCGAGGGCGGCGCTGATCGAGGTACTCGAGTGCCCGACCCCAAAGGCGTCGTACAGGCTCTCGCTGCGGGTCGGAAACGGCGCCAGACCGGCGCGCTGCTTGATGCTGCCGAGGCGGTCGCGCCGTCCGGTCAGCACTTTGTGCGGGTAGGCCTGGTGACCGACGTCCCAGACCAGCCGGTCCTCCGGGGTGTTGAAGACATAATGCAGCGCGATGGTGAGCTCGACGGTGCCCAGGCCGGCCGCGAAATGGCCGCCACGGGTGCTGACGGTCTGAATCAGGAACTCCCGCAGCTCCGCCGCCAGCTCCGGAAGTTTTCCCTCCGGCAGCGCGCGCAGATCCGCCGGGGACTCGATCGCACCCAGCAGCGGGTACGTAGGGGTGCTGTCTGACATGCTGGGCGTCAGTTTACACGCTCAGGCGGCGCGGGGCCGCGCTGCAGCGTAGCGCTTGGGTTCACTCGCCCGCGTTGGCTTCGCCGTCGCCAGCGGGTTCGAAATCCTCCAGCACCAGGTTCTCTCCACGCTGCAACAGCAGCTGCACCTTCTGCTGCGCGGCGCTCAGGGCGCCCTGGCAGTCACGCGTAAGCCGCACGCCCTGCTCGAAGCTGGCCAGGGCCTCATCGAGCGGCAGGTCCCCGGACTCCAAGCGCGCAACCAGCGCCTCCAGCTGTGCGAGCGAGTGCTCAAAGGCCGGCGGGGTGACGGATGAATCGGACGATTCCGGCTTCGGTGCCATCCGACGACACTAGCACAACCGATTAATGGTCCGAACCGTTGACGCTGTGCGCGCTTGCGCATAGATTGCACGGCATTAGAATCAGTCTAAAGATCTTCACCGTTTGCGGAGGTAGCTGCCATGAAACTAAGCGGAACCAAAACCGAGAAGAACCTCAAGGACGCCTTCGCCGGCGAGTCGCAGGCGAATCGTCGCTATCTGTACTTCGCAGCCAAGGCCGACGTCGAAGGGTTCAACGATGTGTCGGCAGTATTCCGTTCGACCGCGGAAGGCGAGACCGGCCATGCGCATGGCCATCTGGAATATCTGGAGCAGGTCGGGGATCCGGCCACCGGGCTGCCCATCGGCGAGACCAAACTGAATCTCAAGGCCGCGATCGCGGGCGAGACTCACGAGTACTCTGATATGTACCCCGGCATGGCCAAAGCGGCTCGCGAAGAGGGATTTGGCGAGATCGCCGACTGGTTCGAGACCCTGGCCAAGGCCGAGCGGTCCCACGCCAATCGCTTCCAGAAGGCGCTGGACAGCCTCTAACCCAGACGGCGCTATTCGGGCACGACATAGTGGCCGGCGCATCGAAGGACGGCGGCCGAGAGGGTAGCCTCGAGGCCCCCGTCCGGCATGCGATCAATTGGCGCGATCCCGCCTATTACGACCAGGCGGCGCTCGAGCACGAGCTGCATCGCGTATTCGATATCTGCCATGGCTGTCGCCGCTGTTTCAGCCTGTGCCAGTCGTTCCCGACCCTGTTCGACGCCATCGATGCGGCCCCGACCATGGAGCTCGACAGCGTCGATAAAGCGGTCTACGGCAAAGTGGTCGAGCACTGCTACCTGTGCGACATGTGCTACATGACCAAGTGTCCGTACGTGCCGCCGCATCCGTGGAATGTGGACTTTCCGCACCTCATGCTGCGTGCTAAGGCCGTGGCCGCCAGCACCGGCAAGCTCAAGCTGCGCGAGCGTATGCTCAGTGCCACCGACACCGTAGGGCGCATCGCCGGCATTCCGGTGGTGGCCGAACTGGTCAACGCCGCCAATCGCAGTACCGTGGCGCGCAAGCTGCTCGATAAGACCCTGGGCGTGGATGCGCGGGCGCCGCTTCCGGTTTTTCATTCGACCACGGCGCGCGCTCGCCTCAAGCGCACGCTGCGCACCGATCTGCCGGCGCAGGCCGGTGCCGATACGCGCGGACAGGTGGTGCTGTTCCTGACCTGCTACGGCAACCGCAATGAGCCGCAGCTGGCACAGGATCTGGCAGCCGTGTTCGAGCACAACGGTATCGGCGTAGTGCTCACGCGCAAGGAGCGCTGCTGCGGCATGCCCAAGCTCGAGCTCGGCGACTTGAAGTCAGTCGAGCACTTCATGCGCACCAATATTCCCGAACTGCTCAGGTTCATCGATGCCGGCTACGATGTGGTCGCGCCCATTCCATCGTGCGTGCTGATGTTCAAGCAGGAGCTGCCGCTCATGTTCAGCGGCGATGCCCAGGTCAAGCGGGTGGCCGAGCACATCTTCGATCCATTCGAATACCTGATGCTGCGGCACAAGGCGGGACTGCTGCGCACCGACTTCAGCGGCCGGCTCGGCAAGATCAGCTACCACGTCCCATGTCACCTACGGGTGCAGAATATCGGCCTCAAGACGCGCGATGTGCTCAAGCTGGTGCCCGACACCACGGTTGAAGTGATCGAGCGTTGCTCGGGCCATAACGGCACCTACGCGGTCAAGAGTGAATTTCGC
>Ga0302324_100014799_pt1 | contig 15694 bp, 19 predicted proteins | sample Palsa_T0_1_FD_201949 | JGI IMG/M metagenome (GOLD analysis project Ga0302324, IMG submission 201949) | Peat permafrost microbial communities from Stordalen Mire near Abisko, Sweden - Palsa_T0_1 | ecosystem: Environmental > Terrestrial > Soil > Palsa > Peat permafrost | place: Sweden: Abisko...
ACCCCGCCGAGGATTTCAAAAACGCCGATCCGCACCAGCGCCGCGTGCCACAGAAGATAGGGCGGCATGATCCTCCAATACGCCGCGATGTAAAAAACAGCAGCGACCACCACGGCCATTTTCTGCGGCGTGGACAGGATTCTCAAACGGGCCACGGCCGATCGTAACAGACGGACGTCTCAAGACGCCCCTCAGGCGCAGCGGCGGTGGAGTACGCTCACCCACCAAACCTTTCGCCGAACATGGGAAGGCCGCTCTTTGGCGCTTCTGTGGCCTCGTCTTGGATCACATCCCAATGTTCGAGCAGAACGCCGTCCCAGCACCGAGATGCCATTAACCTCATCCTGGATTCTGCCCAGACTTCTTCCTCTGAGGATGGTCGACGCCCAGCTCGCAAAGATGCTCGGACTCACAAAGCCTCGAACGGCGGGTCTCACATCTCATGACGAGGGGAAGCCCCGCATTGTGGGAGCATGAACAATGAGGCGCCACCTCAGCGCCTCGCGCCAGGCCTGATAGCTACAAAAGGACACCGCCTGGGATAATGCGGTCATGCCACTCGTTCGCATCGACCTGCGTCAGGGAAAGCCCCCGGAATACCGCGCCAAGATCGGAGACATGGTCTACCGCGCCATGCGGGAGACGATCAACATGCCGGAGCACGACCGCTTCCAGGTGATCTCCGATCACCCGGCGGAGGGGTTGATTTACGATTCCAACTATCTCGGCATCGACCGCACCGACGACATTGTGTTCATCCAGATCACCCTGAACGTGGGGCGGACGCTGGAACAGAAGAAGGCGCTCTACGCCCGAATCGCCGATTTGCTCGCGCAGGAACCGGGCATCCGTCCGGAAGATGTACTCATCAATCTCGTCGAATGCGCGAAGGAGGACTGGTCTTTCGGTAATGGCGTCGCTTCATACGCATCGTGAGGCTTACCCGCAGACCCAGCCGTACAAGTGGTGGAATGGCACAACACCTGCGACGCCGAAGCTCAAGCCTGACCCGCAGGAAGATGAACTGCGAGCGCCCCCATAGTCGATCGCAGCACTTTCCAGGCGGAACTCGACGCCTTGCGCGTTCGGGGGAAAGCTCACACCAGAGAAGGCGACGCCCTTGCGGCCGCGCGCCGGCGGCTGTCGATGGTCAAGGCGCCTGCTTCCACGACGCTTATCGGCGAGCATGGCCCGGTCACACTGTTGGACACGTTCGAGGGACGCCGCCTGCTGATTGCCTATTACTTCATGTGGCACGCCGGCAAGCCCGCGCCGGAGCAGTGCGAGGGCTGCACCTGGGTTACATCGCAGGTGCGCGAGTTCTCATATATCCATGCGCGCGATGCCACCTACGCCGTGTTCGGCCAGGGCCCGTACGAAGAGAGCAGGCGATATCGCGACTTCATGGGCTGGGAAATGCCCTGGTATTCGGCCCTGGGCTCGCTTGAGACTCTCTTGGTGGGACGGCGGGTGGGCAGGATGCACCTCGTTTGCTACCTGCGACAGGAATCCAAGGTTTTCGAGACTTACTGGACGACCAGTTGCGGCGTCGAATACATGGATAACAGCTATCGGCTGCTCGACCTGACCGTCTACGGGCGGCAGGAGCGGTTCGAGGACTCGCCGGCCGGCTGGCCGCAACCGCCCTAAGGCGCCGACACGATGCGTACCGATGGACGTCCCCTTGCCCAGTGGCCCCGCCTGGTGGCAGGATATTCGGATGACCTGGGAACAAGCACGCGCTGAACTATGCCAGGGCCAGCGGCACCGCCTCTTCCCACCGACCTTGCGCCTTCAAAATCAGTTCTATAACTTCGCGCGCCGCACCGCGGCCAGCCAGCCGCCGCGTTATATAGTGGCAGACCGCTTTTAACTCGTCCGCTCCATCGGCCACAGAGATTGCCAGACCCGCGCGTTGCGCCAACGGTATATCCGGCAAATCGTCACCCATGTAGGCCACTTCTTCCTGGGTGACGCCGGCCTTCTCGACGCATTCCTCGAACGCCTGCGTCTTCTTCGCTTGCCCCAGATAAACAAAAGTAACCTTAAGCTCCTCGGCACGCTTTGCGACCGCCGGTGAGCGCCGGCCCGTAATGAAACCCGTCTGGATGCCCATGGTGTTTGCCAGCGAAAGGCCCTGCCCGTCCTTTGCGTTGAAAATTTTCATCTCCGAGACGGTCGCGGCGCCCGACCCATCGGCGGCGGTACTGGAGATCAGGCAGACGCCGCCATCCGTTAGGGTGCCGTCCACGTCCATAAGGAAGAGCTTGATTTTTCGGGCGCGGGCAAGAACCTCAGGCGAAGCGAGATCGGCGAACGAGTTGTCAGGCATGAGCTAATGTTAGCTGGCCCAGGAGGGCTGATTCACATAGCGCTGGCCATGGTGCGGGTTGCCCCATGCGGATGACGCCGGGAAACGCGCTCTGTTCCCTCGACGGGCCGCACACAACGTCGCCGACGCGACGCTGGCTTGTTGCGCCGATCTGCCTCCGCCACTTGTGACGTGCTGGAAGATTGAACCTAATGCCCGGGCTCGTCCTTGAAGGGCATGATCAGGTAGAGCTCAGAGCGCCCCGGCAGATGCGAAACGTAAATCTGCCCTGTGGAGCCGTCACGGTTGAACTTTGCGAGATCATCATTATGCGGCGTGATGATCATGACGTGCGGGCCCACGTTATAGGTGTGATCGGGACTATGCGACGATCCATGCAGGTCCGGGACCCACGCGCCGGAGAACATGAATCCCAACGGTGGTCACTTGGTGGTCGCACGGATTGGCTCCAAGAAACAGGAGTTTTGCGCGGAACTCGCCTTTCGCGCCTCGAGATCGGCAAAGACGCTAATGAGGGGCAGGACTCGGCGAAAGCGATGATGAGATCCTTTGCAAGGCGGGACTCGTGCCGTGACGTCCAGCTTGGGAAATTGGGCAATGCTATCTAAAGAGTGGGAGCCGCTCAAGCCCTCCCAAGTGGAGGACGGTGGCCAGAGCAGTCGAATACGCAGGGAACTCCACCGTGTGGCCATCCCCGGGCCTGTTCAACTTAGAAGAGCGTCGGCTCAGCGATGTTGTTGGTCTCCAGCTGCGCATGATTTGAGGTGACGGATTGTTCTCTCAACACCGCAGGTTCGACAGGCCTGCGCCATGCAACAATCAAAAGCTTCGTGCCCATAGTCTTGTTGGGTATTACTCGCCTGTGTGGGAGCCATAGGAGGAGCGCCGGTCGCTTGAACCACGAGTCTCAGGTGGGCGGGCGCCCAATCTTGATCGATACATTCTGCCAGCTCACTGTTTCCCGACTATTAGAATCAACAATTCTAACGGGAGATAGATGATCGAAGCTCTCAACAAGTGCCGAGCCGCAATTCTGGAACGGAGGACGATTAACCGTGCCGCGTAGTAGAGGAGACCCAATCCGAGGACAACGGTGCAGGAGTATTGGAGAATGCCTCCGGTAGTTCCGCCCACTGCGAAAACGCTTACCCCGAACAGTGCAAAAGAAGGAACTGCCGTGAGCCACGCGACGAAGGTGTGGTCGTGCTCTTGCGGGAGTAAGAAATAACCAGCCCGAGCATAGTCTTCGCGATACATCCATGCGATCGCCATGAAGTGAGGAAACTGCCAAAGGAACAGCAGTGAATATAGTACCCACGCTTTGGGGCTCGCTATCGACCCGCCCGCCGCGACCCAACCAATCAGCGGCGGCATCGCACCCGGAAAGGCGCCAGCAACTGTAGATAGGACAGTTCTCCGTTTAAGGGGAGTGTAGACAAATAGGTAAGCCCCCAAGGTGGCAACAGCTAGAAGACTCGCGAGAGAGTTTACCAGAAGAAGCAGATAAGTCGCGCCGAGCGCGGATAGCAAGATTCCGAACCAGAGACCGGTCGACGGGCGCAGCCGGCCCGCAGCAATGGGACGCCTGGAAGTGCGTCGCATTCTTGCATCAAAGCGATGTTCGAGAAACTGGTTCAATACCCCAGCACCGCTGGCAACGAGTAAGGTGCCAAGCAGTGCGTGAAAAAGTCGGTCGCACCCGAAATGATTCGCTTGACTCGCATTGGCGAGGTAGAATCCGGTGAATGTCGCAACCACAATCAGGAAGTTGACTTCGGGCTTGGTGAGTGCCCAAAAGTCTCGAATCAGGTCACGCACCGCTAACAATCCCGACGGCTGTGCGACTCTACCGATCTCAAGAGCGGACGTGGAAGCGGTGTTCATTTATGCAACCCTAATTTCGGCGGCTTGGTTGCTTTCGCCCGAAAGCAGACGGGCTGACAGCACGAGTGCAGGCATCATATAGAAAAACGTTACGGCGACCCACATTAACGCCCCGGCGAGTTCCTGATCGTCCAGCGCCGAAAGTCCGGACATTCCGGCCTGCGCCGATAAATAGGGCCGGTACACGACATGGCCGCAGAATGCAAGAAAGGCGGAGAGAGCGTCGCAGGGAAGCGTGGCGAGGAAAAGATAGACCGGAACCGACCAGCCTGAATTGCCGATCACCGGGCGCCAGAAGAGCAGACCCGCGAGAAAGAAACTGGCGTGCTCGAAACCATGCCAAAAGATCGATTTGAACGCCAAGTCGAAAACCGGGGGGATGTGCCACAGGATTACAGCGCCACTACCGGCAAGCCAGCCAACGGCCGCGGGTATCTGTGGCAACGCGGTGGGTCGCAATCCGAGCAGGATTAAAGGAGCCGCGACAAGCATTAGAAGGAGGTGCTGCACCATGTGCGCAACCAGCAAGTGGTGATCGAGATGTGCCAACGGCGAACCAATGGCCGTTGCTGCTGCGGCTATCCCACCCGCCACTGAGGCAATGCGCCAGGTCAAGGTTGGGCTCCTGGCGGCTGCGAAGCATCCTTTGCTTGGGCCGCGCCTGCGGGATGCAGCGTCTGAAGAAAGGCCACAAGGGCCGTCGTCTCGGCAGGATTGAGATTCTTTCCGTAGGCGGGCATGTTGCCGCCGCCTTGGAGTACCTGGCGTATCAGCTGATCGCCAGTCAGGCGCACAGCGACGGCATCGAGAGCCGGCCCCCGTTGTCCGCCGATTCCGCCTAGCGCGTGGCAATTGTGGCATTGCTTCTCCTGAAACACTAGTGCGCCTTGGATCTGACGCGGTGTGCGTCCGCTCAGAAGCTTCGATGGGATGGAAGCAGCAGTAGATGCGTCCATTACCGGGCTCCACGGCGTGTTATCGGCCATGTTGGTGAAAGTGCCAAGCGATACGGCGACAAGCAGGATCGTCAGGACTGCGATCGGACGCCGCTTCCAGCTTTTCTCGCCTTCACCCGAGACGAACGGCAGCGCGAGGAGAACAATCAACGCGATCACGGGGCCAATCAGCAGAGCCGGAGTCTCAAGTTGTGGCGGAAGCAAAGACAGGACCGCATAGAGCCACAGGAAGAAATAATCGGGTCTCGGCGCGGTTTGGATCACGCGGGGATCTGGCTGGCCGCTCGGGCCGAAGGGGCCAAAGTATAGCGCGCATGCGGCGATCGCGAGGAGAATCACCCCGGAGAACACCGCATCTTTCCAAACTCCGTACGGCACAAACGGTACGCCCTCCGTATGAGTCAACGCGTGATACTTCTGCCGATAATCAGAGCGGCGAACGAGCCGGCCCGGCATCGGCCACTCATTGATCCCCAGCTTCAGGACGAGGAGCACGTGCAATCCCACAAAGGTAATTAGCAGACCAGGAATCACGAACACGTGCAGTGCGAAGAACCGTGAGAGAGTCGCACCCGCGATGATCGGGCCTCCTAACAACAGCTTCACGAGCACCGGACCGACGATTGGCACACGGCTGCAGATTGACGCTCCGATTCCAAGCCCCCAGTACGCATCCTGGTCGAAGCGCAGAACCTGGCCGGTGAACGCCATGCCGAGAGTCATCAGTAGCAGGAAAATGCCAAGAATCCACGTGAGCTCCCGTGGAAACTTATAGGCTCCAAAGAGAAACACCTGGACCATGTGGATCAGCACAATGGCCAGCATGAAATTCGATCCCCAACCATGCAGGGCACGAATGAACCATCCCAAGGTTATTTGATGGTTCAGAATCTGTAAACTATTCCAAGCTTCTGCAGCCGATGGCACATAGACTAGCGCGAGCAAGATCCCAGTAACAAGCTGAAACGCCAACACCGTCATCGCGGCGCTGCCAAAGACATAAAACCAGCTTGCCGTATCTCTGGGAATTGGATGCTCCATCGTGTCGCGAATTGGTGCGCCCAGTTGGAGGCGCTCGTCGAGCCACGTAGCCGCTGTGCGGATCAGGCGCATGGTCTCTGGCTCCTTATATTGATGAGGTCTCTGTTCGCGGCGGAAGCACCCGGTGTAGGCAGCTCGCCCGCCTGAATCTGAAGTTTTCCTTCGAGAACCTTAAACGGATATTGGAACAAACCTCGCTCGGGCGGACCCGATGCACGGGAGCCGTCTTCATAGTATGCCCCGCCATGACACGGGCACATAAACAATCGCGATTGCGGAAACCATCGGACCGGACATCCGAGGTGGGCGCAATTGATAGCGAACACTTGGTAGTTGTTTCCGTCGACGTTTCGTACCCAGCAAGGAATCTCCGCCGTCTCACCGTCGGACAGATTCGCGGCGGGATTCCGATATGTCGCCAGCCGCGTCTGGCCCGAAGGAAACTGATCAACAGCGCCAAGCGAGACCCAGCGATTATCGGCCGCGCTTTGGCCGCGCGTGATGGGAGAAAAGAGATAACGCACGACTGGAATGCCGAGGAGCATTCCTACAAGGCCGTTGAACAGCATCGAAATTCGTAAGCACATCTGACGTCTGGAAAGGTCGCTCATATCGAAATCCCTCAGTGTTTCACCTGTGCGGAGAACGATTCTCGCTGCGCGGCAAGCCAGGCAACCACATCCGTGATCTCCGCATCGGACAGCGGTTTGCTATGGCCGCGCCAGTCGGGCATCCCAAGATTTGGCATGCCCACGATAATCACCGTGCGTAAGTGCTGATCCGTGACCAGCGAGAGATAGGAAGGGTCGGCAATACTTCCGGCGCCGCGCCTGTCCCCTCCATGACACTTGGCACAAGATTCCATGAATACCTCCTGGCCGCGTGCGGTATCGCCGGGCTGCGGCGATGCGTAGGCCGGGGGACTATAATTTTCGAGAGGCTTGCCCCAGCGCTGGCGAATCCCGCGGACGAGGATTTCGATCTGCGCATCGGTCAGCATTCCGCCGGCATTCTGGGCGAAAGCAGACATGGGTGTTCCCGGCCTACCCTTCTCGATGGCGCCGCGGATCGTAGAATCATCCACAATAGCCAGATACTCAGGCCTGCCGATTCCCACCGTCAATGCACCCTGGCCGTCTGCGCCGTGGCAGGCGGAACAGTTCTTCGCATAGAGCGCATCGAAACTGGCAACCTCGCCGGGCCGAATCACGCGCTCTTGCGCAACACGGTATCCCGGCGGTTCACAAGAGGACAGTGCGAGCACCGCGGTGAGAGTCAGCGCATACTTCATCGCGTTTGCTCCTGGTCGTGTCCTTCCATCAGGCCCGGGGCATCGAGACCCATGCGAACCGGCAGCGGCATAGGCTGCCGGGTGCCGATTCGTTCCTGGCGCGCGACGACCACTCCCGCTACAACCCCAAAGCCAATTTGCGAGAACACGAACCAAACCCAATTGATGCGCTGGTTCATCACGGGGTTAATTACCGCCAAACTGCTGTAGATCAGGAACGACCACACCAGCGGCGCTGCCAAACCGCCTAACACAATCGGCCGTCTGGAGGCCATCGGAAGCATTGCGCCATAGAGCAGGCCGACCAAGAGCGAGATCAGCAGGTGAATCGGCACGGCCACCAGGAAGGCTTGAAGATTGAAGATCCCAAGTTGGCTTGCCGTTTCCGTCGCCATATCGGGGAATAGTCCAGCCACCAAGAGATTCATCGCATACCAGATCCCATTTCCGCTCAGAAGTCCGAACGCCGCCGCCAGGCCAGCCATTACCACACTGCCTGCGAGGCCACCTTTGACGCCTGCGGAGATGGGATAAATCTCCACTGGCAGCGAGGAGCGAGGGACTCGGAATGTCATTCGTTCTACGGCCGGCTGCTCCGGCTGAATCGGGATCTCTTCCGCGGTCGAGGGCAGCCATTCGTGTGACTCGACTGGCAAAACATCCCGGAACCAGCCTGCCGCCCCGGCGATCGCCAATATCAGGCCAACAACGCTGAGGGAAGCCGCCGTGACCATACCCGCGAATACGAGCGTCAGGCCAAACGCTAGTACGATCGGCCAGGCTGAGGGGGCAGGCACTTCAATCTTCTCTGGAATGTTCATCGTTAGACTCCAATCACATAAACCACAGTGAAGACTACGACCCAGACCCCGTCGACGAAATGCCAGTACATGGATAGGACCGCCAGCCTCTCGGAGTGCTCGCGCCCCAGCCGCCCGGCGAAATAGAATGTTGCAACGATAGTCAGCGCGATCAGTCCCATCGTGACGTGAAACCCATGCAGGCCAACCAGCGAATAATAGGTCGTGCCGAACAAATTCGCGCCAATGGTGAGACCATCGACCGCTATCAGATGTTTCCATTCGCGCGCAGTGCCGAACAAGAACGTGCCGCCGAGCAAAATCGTAGCGAGCCACCAGCGCCCAAACGCCGCGCCCTCGCCCGCCGCTAACCTCCGTACCGCGACGTGAACAGTGAGGCTGCTCGCAAGCAGGCAAACCGTATAAAAGATCGGTGCATGGAGAACATTCGCGGGCTGTGGCCCGGTCTGGCTCTTGCCGATGTAAAAGAGGTAAGCGACCAGGAAGATCGTGAATATTGCCGACTCGGCCGCGATCAGGCACCACATCCCGACGCGGCCTCGCGAAGGCAGCCGCCAAGCGTCGATTGCTACAGAGTACGCGCTCACTCGTACCTCCAATCCGGGTCTTCCGGGTGTTTAAGGTCCCACAGTGGGCGCCGGCTTCTCACGGTGGGGATCGTGGCGTAGTTATAAACCGGAGGCGGAGAACTGGTAGACCACTCGAGGGTCCAGGCATTCCACGGATCCTTCCCAGCGGCCTTGCCTCGGAAATATGACCAGACCAGATTGAACACGAAGATCAGGATTCCCGCGGCCTGAAACAACACGCCAACCGAAACGATCAGATTCCAAATATCCCAGCCGCGGCCCGGCTCATACGTGTAGATGCGGCGCGGCATGCCTAGAATCCCCGGAACATGCATGAAGTCAAATGTCAAATGAAAGCCGATTAGGAAAAGCCAGAAGTGCAGCTTGCCCAGTTCTTCGTTCAGCATTTTGCCGGATGCTTTCGGGAACCAATAGTAGAATGCACCGAAGACGGTAAAGAGAATGCCGCCAACAATGACATAGTGAAAGTGAGCGACGACGTAATAAGAATTCCCGAGTTGCCAATCGAGTGGCGCAACTGCCAGCGTCACTCCGGTCAATCCCGCAACTAGAAACTGGAACAGGAACGCGATGCAGAACAGCATCGGAGTCGCAAGTCGAAGTTTTCCTCCCCACATGGTCGCGAGCCAGTTGAAGATTTTGATGCCAGTGGGTACGGCAATTGCCATCGTCGAGAGGACGAAGAATGTATTCGCGCCTGCACTCATGCCGATAGTGAACATATGATGCGCCCAGACGCTCATGCCAATGAACCCGATCGCGATCGTTGCCAACACCATCACCGGATAACCAAAAATTGCCTTCCGCGAAAAGACGGGGATGATTTCGGACGCAAACGCGAAGGCCGGCAACACCAGGACATATACTTCCGGGTGCCCGAAGATCCAGAAAAAATGCATCCAGATTACGGCTGAACCGCCCGCCTGCGTATCGAAGAAATGTCCTCCAAGATAGCGATCGATCAGAAGCATAATCTGGGCGGCGGAAAGCGGGCTCACTGCGAGAATCACCAGTCCCGCCATCACAAGATTGAGCCAGACGAGCAACGGCATTTTGCCCAAAGTCATACCCGGGCAGCGCATACACAGAATCGTAGCGATGAGGTTGATCGCCGTTCCGATACTTCCGATCCCGGACGACAGGAGCGAGAGGGTCCAGAAATCCGTACTGTGTCCGACTGAGAACGTCTTCGCGGTCAACGGAGCATATGCGAACCATCCGACATCCGGCGCACTCCCCGCGCCGTAAAGGCCGTCGCCGCCGAGGAAGCTAAAGTAAAGGAACAAGCCTCCGAGTGCGGTCATCCAGAGACTGAAGGCGTTGAGCCGCGGGAAGGCCATGTCGCGCGCGCCGATCATCAACGGCACGAGATAGTTTGCGAACCCGAACACCAAAGGCATCGCGACGAAGAAGATCATCGTCGTTCCGTGCATCGTGAACATCCGATTGAACGCCTGGGGAGAAACGAAATCGTTGTGCGGCCGGACAAGCTGTAAGCGCATGATGGTAGCTTCGACGCCGCCCACCAGGAGAAAGATTAACGCGTACACCACGTAAAGGATGCCTAGGCGCTTGTGGTCAACTGTCGTTACCCACTCATGAAAGCGGAGCGTCACTGGGCGCGCCGTTGTATCGGATAATGTAATCGCAGTGGTCGACATCAGCGAAGCGTCTCCAGATACGCAGTGACGGCGTCAAGATCGGGATCACTCAGCCCCATTGCCGGCATTTTCGAACCCGGTTTGATGGCGTCGGGATTTTTGATCCAGAGGCGCAGCATTTCGTGCGTGTTCGCGGCTGCGCCCGACGCTATCGTTTCGCGGGTCATCAGGTGTGTGAGGTCCGGCCCGAACTTCCCATTAGCACGGGAGCCGGATACGGTATGGCAGTTGACGCATGCCGTCGATTCGAACACGCGCTGCCCCAGAGGCGACGCTCCGCCAGGCGGCGGCTGTTGTTGCATGCGGACCCAACGATCGAATTCCGCACGTGAATCCACGTAAACGCGGAGCAGCATCTTGGCATGCTGCGTTCCGCAATACTGTGCACATTGGCCCAAGAAGACACCCTTTTCATGCGGGTCGATCCACATCGAATTCGGGTGATTTGGGATCAGATCGGTCTTGCCACCGAGGCGCGGGACCCAAAAACTGTGGTCCGTATCCGCGGACAGCAGAGTCAAAAACGTCGGTGTCGGATGCGCCGGATCGCTTAGCGGCACGTGAAGTTCGTTGGCCGTGGTGATCTTTAGATCCGGGTACCGATATTCCCACCAATACTGATGACCGGTAACGATTACCTCCAGCGCGCCGGGCGGGCGCCGCGCGTTTTGAATTGAAGCGATCACGCGGGCCGACGCAAGGAAAAGCGCGACGACGACCAGGACTGGGATCACCGTCCAAGCCAGTTCCACCTGAGTGCTCCCGTAAATCTGAGGAGGTTCGCTAGGGTCATGATAGCGGCGTCTGAACCTCACCACAACATAGGCGAGTAACCCAAAGACCACAACGAAGATGGCGGCCACCGTCACGAGCACAAGCATGGATAATCCGAATATCGATTCTGCAGGCGTCGATGCCGGAGCAAAAATATTGGTCGGGCTCATGAAATGGCGTTCCCTTCGGTGGCTTCCCTGCAACGGAAGAGACTTGAACCGCCTGTTCTGTTGGGATGTCAAGGAATCTCCCGGCGATCCTTCGATCTTGGCCGTTTTTGCCGTCACCGAAAACTTTTTGCCAAACAAGGCGTCCGATCGCGCGCTCCTCATCGGCGAAGACTGTGATCAACCCAGCTAGCGAGGACGATCTTCGAATCAGATTCGAGAAACACGGCAAGGAGTCCCGGGCCGAGCTCTCGGGCAGAATCACTATCGATTCGTCCCCTGAGTTTCGAGCCTCACTACTCCAATTGCTTCGCGCGCCGGATTGCCAACGTCTCGAAGTGAACTTCTGCGAAGTCGTCTACATCGATACGTCCGGTGTCGCGGTCTTGGTTGAAGTTCTGAAATCCGCACGGCATCTCGGCAAGAAGATCGAATTGAGCGGTTTGCACGACCGCCCGCGCTACCTTCTCGAATCCACCGGATTGTTGAGCTTCTTTGAAGAGGCGCCGGCCCCTTCCAACCAATGAACTACTCTATGCTCGATCAAGTCGGCCATTCCACGCTCGGCCACCTCGAGTACATCGGTGGCCTGGTGATCCAATCCGGGAGAACAATCAGGGCGCTCCCAAGAACGTTCCCGATGATTGGCAACTGGGCTCGATGGCGATCGGCGCTTGTCCAGATGCTTGCGGTCGGCGTCGATGCAATCCCGATGGTCGGCATTATGGCCGTGTGTAGCGGATTCATCCTGGCTATGCAGGGGGCCTCCGAACTGCGCCGCTTCGGCGCAATTCAATATGTGATCGATCTGGTGACTATTGGATTTACCCGCGAACTGGGGCCACTGCTTACTGCCATCGCTGTAAGCGGCCGTTCCGGATCGGCGTTTTCCGCCGAAATTGGCGCCATGGTGGTCACCGAGGAGATCGACGTCCTGCGGACGATGGGCATCGATCCGGTGGAATTCGTGCTCGCCCCGAAATTCCTGGCGGCTCTGATCATGCTCCCTTGCTTAACGGTAGTCAGCAGTGCGTGCGGGATTCTCGCCGGTGGAGCATTCATGCGTATCGCCACGGGCATGGCCTTCGGAGTCTACCTCAGCGGCGTGACCCATTCAATTGTTATAAACGACGTGATGACAGGACTCCTAAAGAGTCTTGCGTTCGCGGCCATCATTGTGAACGTCGGCTGCCTTGAGGGACTCAGGGTTCGCGGCGGCCCGGACGCCGTTGGCCGATCGGCGACCTCCGCTGTCGTGAAGTCCACGTTTCTTGTCATCCTTGCGGACGTCGGCTTTACGACCATCTTCTATCTCACGGGAGGCCAGTGAACCGTGCCAGAACCGGCCATTTCCGTTCGTAACCTGGTCGTTAGTTATGACAACCGCCGCGTACTGGACGGAATCAACCTGGAAGTCGCGCGGGGGGAAACAATGGTCCTGCTTGGAGGAAGCGGTTCCGGCAAGAGTACGCTTCTCCGTCAGATTATCGGTCTGGCACAGCCGGAGTCCGGGCAAGTCATAGTAAACGGCATTGATCTCAGTACCAGGAATCGGAAAGAACTCAAAAAGCTCCATCGTTCGATGGGCGTTGCATTCCAAAACGCGGCACTGTTCGATTCTCTTACCCTAGAAGAAAACGTCGCGTTACCGCTCCGCGAGTTGACTCGACTTGATGATTCGACTATACGTTTAATGACCTGGATGAAGTTGTCCGTCGTTGGCTTGGCAGATTTTCGAAAGCTAACGCCGCAGGCATTGTCCGGCGGTATGAAGAAACGCGCTGCGGTTGCACGGGCTTTGGCGCTGGACCCGGAACTCCTGGTGTTCGATGAGCCATCCGCCGGACTCGATCCGATCGTCGCAGCCGAACTCGACGAGCTGATTCTCGCACTGAAAAAGGCATTCAATATGACGGTCCTGGTGGTCACCCACGAGATGGCAAGCGCTTTCCGGATCGCCGATCGCATGGCGATGCTTTACCAGGGCTCGCTGATTGCGGTCGGCACTAAGGAGGAATTGCAAAGCAGTTCCCACCCTCGAATTCGCCAGTTTCTGGATCGTGTGCCGGATCGGATTTTCCAGACTGCCTCAACTCGCGAAACTCTTGAACATTATTTGGAAGGAGGGCTTCTATGAGCACAGAGGCGAAGGTGGGCCTGCTGGTCATCATCTCGGCAGTCCTGCTAATCGGAACGGTTTATTATGTCGGCAACGAGCAATGGGGCCATCACATGACGCCGTATCGAACATATCTCCGTTATGCCGGCGGCGTGGAGCCCGGCTCGGCGGTTCTGTTTGGAGGAATCACGGTCGGAAGAGTTGCAGCCGTCCGTGCCTGGAATGAAGATCCGACTGAGATTGAACTCCTGCTCGAAGTTAAAGAAGGCACCCCGGTAAATGTTAGCTGCACCGCCAGATTGGGCGCCGTAAGTCTCATGAGCAGCCCTGCCATTTCAATAACGACGGGGAGTAACCATGCGCCGCGCCTGAAGCCCGGCGATGTGATCTCGTCTGAGGAAACCGTCAGCATAGACGAAATGGCAAGAAAGCTGGCGGGAATCACGGATATGGCTCAAGGATTAATCGCCCAGGTTCAGGGCGAAATCAAAGGAGTCAGCGAACACGCAAACACACTGCTCGGGAACCTGAACGAAGCGACCGGATCCACGAATCGCAGGCAAATCGCCGAGATCCTGAGCAATACGAACACGATGATTGCCCAGCAGTCGTCTAAAATCGACCGCATCACGGATCAGGTTTCGATCGCGACACAAGACGCGGACGTAGCGATCAAAAAGGTCGCCCCGCTTCTGGCTCATGTCGACGCTACCGTAGGGAATGTGAACTCTACGATCGATCAAGCCCGCGAGCCGCTTCACCAGGACCTGTTACAGATGCAATCGACGATGGAACAAGCCCGGAGCCTGATCGCGAGCATCCAGACCATTGTCCGAACCAACGATGGCAATATTCGTGAAACCATGGAAAATCTACGCGTCGCGACAGAGGGTCTCGCGCAACTGAGTACCGGCCTAAAAGACCGTCCGTGGGGTTTGGTTAGAATCCGTCAACCGAAGGACCGCAAGGTTCCGGAGCAGAACTCATCGCCGCATTCGGCGCCATTAGCGCATTAATATATTGCAGGAATTTGTCGTTATGGGAAAACTCGACGGCTAATACCTCCCACTCCCGTCGAAAGATTCGACCCGCCAAAATGTGCTTGATTTCGCGTTCCCAGGCGTTCCAGAGCGTCTTGGAAATGTACCTGCCTTGGTGCACATGGTAGACGTCCGCGATCAGTTGGAAACAATACAGCGTGCAATCGGTAATTTCACGACTTCGAGGAGGCAGAGGCTGGCTTGGATTCCGGTTCGCAAGCCATGCTTCGGTCGGAAACAATCGAAGGAGTACCTGAAAGCGCCCGGACACCTCAATAAACATCTGTGCATTTAGCTGCCGGCGCTGATTGAACATGGCGACCCAGATGCCCAAACATCCGAGAAGCAGCGTCCCCACCTGGCAGAGCTGGACAAAAACATCGCGCGAAAGTATCATTCGTTCTCAAAAGATCCCCTGTAGCGGCAGCGTGTTTGCGGCCCAACAAACCTATTGAAGCATCACTCTTCAGCTACGACACAGGCGGCGCGACACGCGACCGTAAAGCAGACCAAAGTATGAGAAACATTTGCTGTTTGCTCTTGACGAGTATTGTTGCATTTTCAGCTAGTGCCGCTGACGAGACTGTAGCGCGTCTGAACAAGGCCACGGCGGCATTTGCAACAATGACGGAATCCGAACATGGCGTTAGCCCCGACCGGATCGCGAGCGCGGACTGCATAGCCATGATCCCGGGATTCAAGAAGGGCGCCGCCGGTGTCGGCGTCGGATTTGGCCGCGGATTCCTCTCGTGCCGGAAAGAGGGCGGCTGGTCGGCTCCGGCTGCAATCACACTCGAAACCGCAAGTATCGGCATGCAATTGGGCGGTGAGGAGATTGACATTGTCGTGCTTTCGCTCGACAAAACACGCCGCTCCAAGCTCCTCTCCGAGCGATTCAGGGTCGGCTCGGACGCATCAGCCGCATGGGGCAACGGTAAGAGCGCACATGAGGATCCGAGTGCGCAGATCATTTTTTACGGCCGTGGCAAAGGAGTATTCGCCGGCTTCGGTCTCGACG
>Ga0302324_100014801_pt1 | contig 15693 bp, 13 predicted proteins | sample Palsa_T0_1_FD_201949 | JGI IMG/M metagenome (GOLD analysis project Ga0302324, IMG submission 201949) | Peat permafrost microbial communities from Stordalen Mire near Abisko, Sweden - Palsa_T0_1 | ecosystem: Environmental > Terrestrial > Soil > Palsa > Peat permafrost | place: Sweden: Abisko...
GGCATGATCAGCCTGGCCCTGGGGCAGCTGGGCGAGGCGCCGTCGATCCTGCTGGAAGCGGCGCGGGCGCTCGCGCCGTTCGACGGGCTCCGTGCCCGCGAGGCGCTGCTGGAGGCGCTCGATGCGCTACTGTACGCCGGCTGGTCGGCCAGCCGGACGGTTCTGCTTGGGATCGCGGCCGTGGCGCGCGCGACGCCGGCCGCGGCGGGGTCCGATGCCTCGGCGGCCGACCTGCTGCTGGACGGCTTCGCGGCCCGGGCGGTCGCCGGCTACGCGGCCAGCGCGCCACTGTTCCGCCGCGCTGTCGCCAAGCTCCTTGCCGACGATCTCAGCCCGGCCGACGGCCTGCGCCTGCTCGGACTCGGCTACCTCGCCGCGGGGGAGCTCTTCGACTACCAGGCCCAGCGCGCGCTGACCGCCCGCTGGGTCCAGCTGGCCCGCGACCTGGGGGCACTGACGGCGCTGCCGGTGGCACTCAACATGCAGGCTGCGGTCGAGGTAGCCGCCGGCCGGTTCGACGCGGTCCGGGCCTGCCTCGCCGAGCTAGCCGAGATTTGCGCGGCCACCGGGAACCCTGGCGTGTGGGGGAGGGCCGACAGCATGCTGATGTACGAACTGGCCTGGCGGGGCCGCGAGGCGGACGTGCGCCGGGCCGCGGCTGCTGTCGCCCGCGAGGCGGCCGGCGCCGGCCGCCATGGAATTGCCTTCTTCACCCAGTACTGCCTGACTCTGCTCGAGCTCGGGCTGGGCAACTACCAGGCGGCGCTGCAGTCCGCGCGCGCCGTTTACGCAGACGATGCCCCGCTCTTCGGCGTTTACGTGCTGCCCGACCTGATCGAGGCCGCCGCCCGCTGCGATGAGGCCGGGCTGGCCGAGGCCGCCCTCGCGCGGCTCGCCGGCCGGGCGCAGGCCACCGGCACGCCGCGGGCCCTGGGGCTGCTGGCCCGGTCCCGGGCGCTGCTCGCCGGCGACGACACCGCCGAGCCCCTCTACCAGGAGGCGATCGAGCACCTGAAGGCGTCCCCCGGGGCGCCGCAGCTCGCCCGGGCCCACCTGCTGTACGGCGAGTGGCTGCGCCGCCAGCGCCGCCGCCGCGACGCCCGCGAGCAGCTGCGCACCGCGCACGACATGTTCACCGCGACGGGCGCCGGAGCGTTCGCCGAACGGGCCCGCATCGAGCTGCTGGCCACCGGCGAGCGCGCCCGCCAGCGGACCGCCGGGACCGAAACCGAGCTCACGCCGCAGGAGGCGCAGATCGCCCGGCTGGTCAGTGAGGGCGAAAGCAACCGGGACATCGCCGCCCAGCTGTTCCTCAGCCCCTCCACCGTCGCATACCACCTGCTCAAGGTGTACCGCAAGACCGGCGTGGCCTCCCGCACCCAGCTCGCTTACACCCTGGCCGACGGCCGCCCGTGAGCCGCGCGGGTTGCTCCGGGCCCTGGTAATCCTCCGCTGTCATCGCGGGAAAGCCAGGCCTGACTCATACGCGACCAAGGACAGCGCGTCGGCCGGCAGCACGGGCACCGCCGCGCGCTTGCTCACCCGCTGCAGCGCGATCGCTGGCGTCCGGCGGCGGGCCGTATAGCAGCCGGCTCACCGCCTGGCCAGCGCGTCCCGCCGCGGTCGGCGCCGGCTGCGACGCGCTCGTGGTAGGGAGGGAGGCCGCGGCGGTCACCAAGACGATACGCGGCCCCGTCGTGACTTATGACGCCGGAAGTTCACCTCGGGATCTCGCGCAGTCTCTGCTGGACTTCGGCCTCGACGCTGGCCGGGTCGACGCCCAGTTTCCGGCCGAGATGGATAGACCAGGTTTCCGCGCGGATGTCGTTCTCGTAGTCGGCCTGGCTGCGCCGGTCGGCTCGCTCCTGCTGCCGGTTCTGGGTGATCAGCACGAAGGTCGACAAGAAGATCGCCTCGAGGCTGACGATCAGGGTGAGCAGCCCGAACGGGAACGGATCGAAGATCAGGCCCTTGCCGAAGACCCCTTCGTTGCACAGCAGCCAAGCGCCGAACCAGACGACGTGGATGTAGACGAAGGGCATCGAACCGGAGAACATGGTCATCGCATCCGCCGCCCGGCTCTGCCCGCTCTGCGACGCGTCCGATGCCTTCCGGGTTCGGGTCTGCAGCAGGTGGCGATCACGCTTGCCGTCCGGCACTGTTCCTCCTGGGGGACCGTGACGCATTCCGCGTGGGCCAGGTGCATGTATGGCAACGAGCGTAACCACAGTCCCAAAGGTCCGCACGGGGCAGGCTGGCAAGAACCCCGCGGCCGGGGGGCGGATGACAGCCAATGGTTGGCACGGCCCCGATACCGAGGTTCACCTCATCCGGGTGATGCCAGCTCACCCGACCCGACGGCACCGTGGACATGAGAAGCCTCCTCGATCTGAAGGAACGTGACGACGCCATGACCAGTCCCGACATCAGTACCGGGGAGCCGCAGACCCCGGTGGCCATGCCGGGCCGCCGGTGGATTGACCAGATGCTCGGGTCTGATCCCGGGCTGAACCGGTTGCGCGGTGCGGCACTGGCCGTGATCACCATCGGCCTCATCCTGGCCGCGGAGGCGCTCTTCGTCCGGCTCACCCATGCGCTGCAGGTCCCGGTGGGAGCCACGCGGCCGGCGGCCGCGGCTGCCAGGGCGGCGTCGGCCGACCACGAGGGCCTGGTCGTCATCATGCTGATCGGGGCCTTGGTGGGGCTGAACTCGTCGTTCGGGGTGAACGACGCCAAGGCCAGGGGCCAGCTGGTGACCATGCTGCTGCTGCCCGTCCCGCTGGTGGCTGCCCTCGCGCTCGGCCTGTTCCTGGGGAGTGACCGCCTGCTCTGCCTGATCCTGCTGCCCGTCATCATGGCCGCCGGCACCTATCTGCGCCGGTTCGGTCCCCGGGGGATGTTCGCCGGCAGCCTCTTGTTCTTCGGGTTCTTCTTCGGATTCTTCCTCCACGCGGCGGTGACCGTGCACGACCTGGGCTGGCTCACCGCCGCCATCGGCGTCGGGCTGGCCGTTGCCATCGCCGTCCGGTTCCTTCTGTTCTTCCCGAACCAGAGAAAGGCCCTCCAGCGGACGGAGCGCTCATTCGTCGCCCGGGCGCGGAAGGTGGCCAGCTCCGTCCTCGAGGTGTTCGATGACGCCGACCGCGACCCACGGCCCGCCCGCCGCCTCCAGACACAGCTGCTGCGGCTCAACGAAGCGGCCCTGATGTTCGACGCCCAGCTGGGTGACCCCGCCGCGGTGGACGACGGATCGTCCCGCCAGCAGCTCCACCAGCGCCTCTTCGACTTCGAACTAGCCCTGACCAATGTGGCCCGGTTTACCGGGGCGCTGGCCCGGATAAAACTCTCCGAGGCTCAGCGCTCGGAGGTGCGTCTAGCCCTCTTGGACGTCGTGGAGAGAAATCCCGAGGGGGCCAGACGCCACGCCGAGTCCCTCGACGGGCCGCTCGGCCATGACGACGCCCCCACATCTGCGCCGGATGGAACCCGGGTCGTCCTGCTCCACCGGTTCGCCGGATCGATGGTGGCCCTGGCCGACGCCGGCCGGGAATGGCTGTCCATCGGCACGCCCGCGCCGGGTGCCGACGAGTTTCAGCCGGCGGTCACCCTGTCCGCAGGCTGGCTACCCGGATCGGCCGGGGTGAGCTCGATGGCCTCGGTCGAACCGGGGGGCCGGCCCTGGGATCGGGTAGCGCTCCGGCCGTGGACCCGCACCGCCATCCAGATCGGCGTCGCCGCGGGGCTGGCCGTCGCGCTGGGTGACCTCGTCTCTCCCAGCCGCTACTACTGGGCGGTGCTGGCCGTCTTCGTCACCTTCATGGGTGCCAGCAACTCGGGAGAAGAGACCGTACGGGCGCTCTACCGCATCGGCGGCACCGTGATCGGGATCGCGATTGGCTCGCTGCTGGTGGACCTCGTCGGCCACCACAACGACTGGTCGATCGCGGTGGTCCTGGTGTCGATCTTCTTCGGCTTCTACCTGTCGCGCATCAACAACACCTTCTTCGTGATCGCCATCACCGTGATGGTGTCCCAGCTCTACCAGGAGCTCTACGAGTTCTCCTACAGCCTCCTGCTCTACCGCCTGGCCGAGACGGCACTGGGCGCGGCGGTCACCATCGCCGTGGTGACGCTCGTCTTCCCGCTCTGGACCCGCCGGGTCCTGCGGGTGGCGTTCCGCACCCACATCCGGGCCATCGAGACGCTGGTAGACCACGCCAGCCAGGTGCTGACGACCGCCGGGCCGGCCCGGCGGCAGGACCGGCTGCGCGACGACGCCCGGGCTGTCGACGCCTCCTACCAGACCCTGATGACCACGGCCCAGCCGCTGCGCCGCAACCTGTTCGGCACCCTAGACGAGGGGATCGCCGAGTCCGTCCGCCTGGCCTCGGCCACCCGGAACCTCAGCCGGGCCCTGGTGGCCGACCTGGCGGCGACCGCCCCGCTCGACCCGGGGTTCCGCGACGAGATCGGCCGCGCCTCGGACACCTTTCACCGGTCGATGGACACGGTGGCCGATGCGATGACCGGGCCCCGCCAGGGTACCTACGTGCGCTCCTCCTCCCTTTACGACCGGGCCGAGCGCTCCCACTCCGGCAGTGCGGCGGGGACCGGTCAGCAATGGCTGGCCATCCAGGACCTCAAGCTGATCGACGGCGCCATGGCCGGCCTGGCCACGTCCATGCGGCTCGAGGTCACCGACTTCGACACCGCCCGAGCTGCTACCTGAGGCCGCTGTCACTACGTCCGGCGAAGAGGACCAGCCCGCGCCCGGCCTCACCGTAGATCGCACAGGGGAGGTGCTCGCGCCCCGGTTCCCTTTCCGGGAACATGGTGCTTGTGACCTGCTGATTTGCGGGTGGTGAGGGCGAAATTAGCGCACTAAACAGAGTGCCGGGAAGCTCGCGAGCCCGTGCGCGGGTTATGGCGTCCGGGTGGCGAATCCGGCCAGTATGCAGGCCAGGCCCCGCTCGAACCGTTCGTCGGCGTTCAGGTCCGTGGCCTTATGGACCATTCGCGCCAGGTATGGGTAGGTGCCGCTGTTCAGAGCCTGTTGCAGGTATGGGGCCACGGTGGTGCGCCATTGCTCTTGGGTGAGTCCGGAACGCCGCCGGGTCCGCATCTCGGCCAGCTCTCTGGCGGCTGCACCCAGTACATACGCCAGGACGGTCTCGACGGCGCTGCTGGCGGCGGTCGGGTCGTCCGTGTAGCCGGCGGCCGCTGCGAGGGCCCGTTCGTGGTGCATCAAGGCGTTCGGGCCGATGGCCGGACGTCCGGCCAGTTCAGTGCCCAGCCACGGATGGGCACAGAGCATGGCGCGCCGGTTGCGGGCCACGGCGGCCAGGTCCTCGCGCCACTTTCCCGACGCTTCCGGCGGGATGTGCCGGCCGAGGACCGTGTCCACCATGCGATCGAGTAGCGCGTCACGGCTGTCGAGCACGCGGTAAAAGGAGGCCGTGCCCGACCGGAGCACGGTGGCCACCCGGCGCAGGGAGACCGCTTCGAGACCTTCCCGATCGGCCAGGGCAACCGCGGCCGCGACGATCTCCGGCAGGTCGGGCGCACTCGCGCGCCGCGGCGGATGCTCCTGGCTCCAGATAGTCATGGATACAGTGTATCCAGTTCGGCTACACTGTATCCATGGAGATCCCGACGCTACTCAGCGCTTACTTCGCGGCCATTGACGACAAGTGCCTCGATGCCGACGTGATCGCGGCGACGTTCCTGCCCGACGGCCGGGTGGTGCGACCCGACGGGGTCGCACTCACCGGCCCGGCAGAGATCCTCGCCGAGCAGAACGAGAGCTTCGCGCGTTTCCGGGCCACCCACCACATGCTCACCGACCACGTCGTCACCCGTTCTGGCGACACCGCTCGGGTACGGGCGAACATGCAGGCCATGCACCTGTGGAACGACGCAGGCAACTCGGCCGAGCTGCAGACCCATTTCGTGGCCGGCGGCGTCCTGCGGGCAAGCGCCAAGCTGTCCCCGGACGGCTGGCGGCTCAGCGAACTGACCATGCGCCCCACCTGGCGTACCGGCGCCACCACCCGCATGTTCCTGCCCGCCCACCGGTGAGGAGCCCCGGGGGGGAGCGGTGCGCACTGATTGATAAAAGCCAGGTCATGCACCAAACGCGCGCGTCACAAGCGCAAAAGCGAGCCGCCCGGCAGCCGGGCGGCCCGCTCGGACCCCAGATCTCGGAACCTCGGGCTAGCTCGCGGTCGCAGTTTTCAGGTCAAAAAGATTAGCTGCGTTCTCACGTCCGATCTTTACCCGGTCGGGCTCACTGATAGGACAGTTGTCAAACCACGTCGCCGCTTCCTCGGCGCTTTCGTACGGGTAGTCAGTTGAGAACAGTATGCGGTCGGAACTGATTTCCAGCATCGTGTTCAGAAGAGCTTGAGTCCGGAAGTTACCGCTCGTGGTAATAAAGAAGTTATCTGCGAGATAGCTAGAGACGTTCTTCTCCAGGTTTTCGCACATCCCCCGTCGGTTAATGATGTGCTGCACTCTCCAGATGCCAAAAGGCAGGGTCTCGCCTAGGTGGCCGAGAATAACGTTGACCCCCGGATGCCGGTCGAACAGTCCGCTCGTAATCAGTCGCAGTGCGTGCGTCGAAGTTTCCACTCCGTAGGCCCATGCTGCGCTCAAGAGCTCCGGGTGCCCTTCGTAAATCCTTTGCTGGCCCGGGAGAGGATCGCGCGGGTGCAGATAAATGGGGACGTCAAGTTCCGCCACCTTGGCCCAGAAGACCTCAAACTTCGGCTCGTCAGTGTATTCTCCCGTGTTTTCGTCTTCAATATTGCTGTAGCCATTCACCATCGCACCCTTGAAGCCAAGCTGCTTAACGCAACGCTCGAGCTCGTCCGCGGCGGCTTCGGGGTTTTGCAATGGCACCACGGCAAACCCCGCATAACGATCGGGGTGGCGGGCCATGACCTTCTCGCAAAGAAAATCATTGGCCCGCTTCGAGGCCTGGACAGCGACACCGGGATCGGTTTCGGCCTGAATTCCAGGCGAATAGAAAGAAAGAATTGAAAGCTCAATACCTGCCTTGTCCATCGCTTCTATCCGAAGCGACTCAGTGTCGGTAAGCCGGCGCATGACATCGGCGAAGGTTGGCGCCTTCATCACGTCGGATGTATATTTGTCCATTCCCTCGATTGAAAAGTGCTCTTCAAGCGCGATCTTGTTGTTCATGGTCATGATTGGCTCCCTTGCGTGTTCTGTGACTGGATGTGTGATCGTTTGGGCCCGGGCCGGCTGCCGGGGCGGGTCCGGCTCAAGCTCGCCGGGAGCCGTGATCGCGTTTCGCCATGCAGCTCAACGCCTGTCTTCAAGGTGGCACCGAACCGGTGAATCGAAATCACCCGAATCGGGTGATCCAACCTCGCGTTGCTTCGACGGTGCTGCGGAGGCTTGCCTCACCGCCTTACCGGCCGCAGCAGCGCCTTGCGCGGCACGCATGCCCAGGACGAGCAGGCTCCTGCCCGTCAGGAAATGACTCCGAATCAAAGACCAGGATCACCCAGGCTTCCTAGACGAGACCGAGCTGCTGGAGGATGCCGAGTTCGTCGGTTGACCCCCAGCGATCGCAGGCCTTTCCGTCGCGGAAGCCCATCACCTGAACGTTGCGGACGGTGAACCGCTTGCCGGTGGCTGCGTGGCCCAGGAAGTCGCCCGTATGGGTGCCCGAGAGATTCATGATCGTGATCAGTTTGGTGGGTGTCGCGATGGTCTCGATCACGTCGCGGCCGAGATCGGAGAATGACTTCCCGAACCTCTCCCAGAACCACCCGGGACCCGTCCAGCCTTTGGGCTGGCGGGCCGCGGGGTCGTGGTCGGTGAAGTCCGAGGTGAAGCGATCCTCGGCCGGTAGCGACTGGTCGGTCAATCGCTTTGCTGCGGCCAGTGTGCCTTGTGCTCCCTCAGTGACTTCGGTTGCCATGCTGGTCAGTCCCTTCGTCGTGCGTGAGATGGGTCGCAGCTGTGGTGCTGCGGGGGAACCGCCCGGTGACCGAGAGGTGCGCCTCCGCCCCCGGGGTTAGCGGGAGGTGGTGGCCGGGTCACGTGAGCAGCATGCGGCGTCGACCGGCAGGGTGCTTGGCCGCCACCCTTTCCTCCTGGTCGTTCCACCGGCTCCTGCCTTTGGTTTTCGCGGAGACTGTGCGGGCTGTTACCAGGGGGCCTGGTTGATGGCGTAGGCCTGGGTGAAGGCATTCCAGCCTTCCTGGCCCAGCTCGCCGCCGAGCCCGGAGTGCTTGGCGCCGCGGTCGGTGACGCGGAAGTCGAAGACCATGTGCTGGTTGACCCACACGGTCCCGGCCTCGATCCGGCCTGCGATGTCGAAGGCACGGTCGAGATCACGGCCCCAGACGGTGCCGCCGAGCCCGTACTCCGTCGCGTTGGCCCGGGCTACCGCGTCGTCGATGTTGTCGTAGGACAGGACCGGCACCACCGGGCAGAACTGCTCTTCCCGCACGAGGCGGGCATCGTCGGGGATGTCGCGGACGATGGTCGGTTGGACGAAGTACCCGGGCCCGTCGATGAGCGCCCCCCGGCGATCACCGTGCCCGACCGGTGGGCGTCTTCCAGGTAGCCCTGGGTCTTGGCGTACTGCATGGCGTTCTGGATCGGGCCCATCGTCGTCGCCGGGTCGAGCCCGTTGCCGATAACCTCGGCGTTGGCGTGGCGGACGAGCTCGCCGCAGAACTCGTCGTACATCCGGCTCGGCACGAAGATGCGCTTGGCGGCGAGACACACCTGGCCGGCGTTCCCCGTGGCCGCCCGGTACACCCGGCCCGCCGCGTCGGCGACATCGACGTCGTCCAGGACGATGGCCGGGTCGTTGCCGCCGAGCTCCAGGGTGACCCGCTTGATGGTCGCCGCGGCCGAGGCCATGACCTTCGACCCGGTCGCGGTCGAGCCGGTGAAGGCGATGTGGTCCACCCCGGGGTGGGAGGTGAGCGCGTCGCCGAGGTCGTTGTCGTCGCAGATGACGTTGAGCACCCCGGCCGGGAGCAGGTCGTTCAGCAGCTCCCCGATGCGCGCGCTCGACAGGGGCGTCGTCGCGGCCGGCTTGACGACCACGGTGTTGCCCGTGAGCAGGGCCGGCAGCAGCTTGATCCACAAGAGCTGGAGGGGAGAGTTCCACGGGGTGATGGCCGCGACGACGCCGAGCGGCTTGCGGTGCTCGACAATGCGGTGACCCGTGCTGGAGGGGTAGGTCACCGGCTCGAACGACACGTTGTCGGCCAGGTACTTGGCGAGCATGGACCCCGCGACGAGCTCAGCTACCGACTCGGCGACCGGCTTTCCCTGTTCGGTCGTGATGAGGCGCCCGACCTCGTCGGCGTGACTGGCGAGCACGTCGCCGATCTTCCGGATGACCGCCACGCGCTCGGCGTAGGGCAGAGCCGCCCACGCCGGGAAGGCCCGGCGCGCCGAGGCGACCGCTTCGTCGACGGTAGCGCGGTCGGCTCGGGCCACCGTGGCGAAGACCGATCCGGTGGCCGGGTTGAGGACCTCGACCACGCGGTCCGTTGTGACCGGTCGACCGTTGATGATCATCTCGTACGTGCTTTTGTCAGTCATGGCAACTTCACTTTCCTTGGGGCCGGGCGCAGTGCCCGACGACCTCGATGGTCCAGACGAGAGCGCATGGATTGCTGTCGGCCGAGATTGACTCGTTCCTTCGAAAATGCTCAGCAACGCCTGCCTTTAAGGTCGCACCCAACCGGGTGAATCGGGATCATCCGAATCAGGTGATTCACCTCGCCGGACCGCAAAGAACGATGTGTGCCCGCCGGTGACCGGCGATGCCAGCCGCCCGCAACGTGGCGGCCAGGCACGGGGGTGGCGGGCCCGATGCGCACGCTGGACCGGAGAGTGCTGGTGTTCCGACTGCCCGCACCATCGAACTTCGCAGCCTCGCGACGGTTCGTATGAGAATCCACGGACAGGTATGAGAAACGAATGAGGCAGTCCCCGATGATCTCCAGATCGACGGCGCCTTCCCGGGCAGGACATCCTGTCCGGGGAGACGAAGCGATGGTCGAGCTCAGCCGAACCAACCTGCGAGAACTCGACATCGAGTAAGAGGAGCCATCCGATGCGTCCCGACATCATCCCCGGCGGCATTTTCCCTGATTACACGCTGCCGGATCACACCGGAACCGTTCGCGCGCTGAGCGAACTGCAGGGCGATGACCCGATGATCCTCACGCTGGCCCGCGGCCACTACTGCCCGAAGGAGCACCAGCAGCACCTGGAGCTGGCGGCCAACTACCCGAAGATCGCGGTGGCCTACACCCAGGTCGTCACGATCTCCACCGACGAACACCACACGCTGCAGGAATTCCGCGCCTCGGTCGGCGCCCAGTGGACGTTCCTATCCGATCCCGGACGGACCATCCAGCAGGACCTGGACATCGCCGAGTACACCGACCCCGAGCACAAGCCCATGATCCCATACACGCTCGTGCTCAAGCCCGGACTGGTTGTCCACAGCGTCTACAACGGCTACTGGTTCTGGGGACGCCCGTCCTTCTACGACCTGTGGCGGGACCTGCGCGCGGCCATGGCCGAGAGCCGCCGGGACTGGGACATCAGCGCACCCGGGCTGCGCGAATCCTGGGACGCCGGGAACTACTCGCCGTTCCACGGATGGGACCGGCAGCCCGTTGACGGACGAGAGCAGGCAAGGCAAGCGGCGAAGACGCCCGCAACCTGACCTAGCTGTTCGAAGCCCCTTACGATGGGGGTGCCCGGCCGGTTCAGGGTTCCCGGGAGGCGCGTGCTCGCTACCCGCGGCTGGCCGGCATCGTGCAGCGGGCCGGAACCGGCTCAGCCGCCTGACTGGCGGCCGCCTGACGGACGGCCTCCTGACCGACGGCCAGCGCAGGCGCGGTCGCCGGACGGCTCAGTAGCAGCCCGGCCAGCGCCAGGCCGGCCAGCACCACCACGGCCACCCCGTACTCCTGGGCCGTGGCTAGCAGGCCGTTCACCTGCGTGACGAGGATCCCGGCGATGACCGCGGGCATGCCCAGGCCGAGGTAGGAGACGATGTAAAGCACCGAGAGCACTCCGGCCCGTTCCTGGTCGCGGACCAGCGGGAGGACCAGGCGCAGGCCGCCCTGGAAGCCGCCGCCGAAGCCCACGCCGGCGATCGCGGTGCCGATGAAGAAGCCGGCCGCCGAGTCCGTCGCGGTCGCCGCCAGCGTGACCGCGACCCCCGCGACCAGCGCGCCGATGCTCATGAACAGGGCGCGGCGGGCGTCGACCCGGTTGAAGGCCAGCACCGCCAGCGCCGCCACCCCGGCCAGGACGAACAGGCTCAGCCCGCCGTAGACGATCGCCGAGGAATGCAGCAGCGTGGCGGTGAGCGCGGGGCCGAGTGAGCCGTAGAAGCCGGCCAGCGCCCACACGGCGAACAGCACCGGCGCCGCGATGAAGATCTCGCTGCGCGTCTCCCGCGGCAGCCTGACCTCAGGCACCAGGCTCGCCGCGGCGCTGCGCCAGCCGCCGGCCCGGCGCGGCGCGGTTTCCCGCATGACCAGGACGCCCACCGCCTGGATGCCGAACACGCCGAGCAGGGCCAGGTAGATCAGGTGCGTCGGGGCCGGGAGGAACTGCACGGCCAGGCCCGAGAGCAACGCGCCCGCTCCGCTGCCGAGGCCGGGTGCGAAGGAGTTGGCCAGCGCGCCGCGCCGCCGGTCGAGGTCGAGCATCGCCGCCCCGATCGCGCCCAGCGACGAGCCCGCGGCGATCCCCTGCACCACCCGGGCCGCGAGCAGCGTCCCGAGATCTCCTGCCCGCGCGAACACCACCATGGCCACCGCCTGCAGCACCAGGCCGGCCAGCAGCACCGGGCGGCGCCCGATGTGGTCAGATAGCCGGCCGAACGTCAGCAGGGCCGCCAGCACGGCGACCGCGTACACGCCGAACACCACCGTGGTGGCCAGCGGCGAGAAGCCCCAGTGCGCCGCGTACACCGCGTACAGCGGGGTCGGGGCGCTCGAGGCGGCCAGGAACGAAACGATGATGGAGCCGAGGAACAGCAGCAGACCGAGACGCCGGCGCGGGCTCACGGCCGTACGCGACGCCGGAACTCCGGCCGTGTCCTTGCTGATCGCCATGGCGGTCTCCTTCGTCGAGAGCGATGCGGTGGCTGCATCGCCTGCGTCGGGTGCAGTAACCGGACAGACCGATCTGTCTATTCCGTGCCCGGCTCATCCGCCGCCCCCTCGTCTCCCGTAAGGTCATGACGTGGCTGAATTCTTCGCCTTCGCCCTGGACAGGCGGCTCGCGCCGTTCTGGCTTCCGTTCGGCGTGCGGCCGGGCCGGGACGGTGTCACCGTCACCGACGAGGGGACCTTCGTGGCGGCCTTCGGCGTGCTGCGGCTCGCGACCCCGCTGGCCAACATCGACGAGGCGCACGTCACCCGGGACTACCGGTGGTGGACCGCCGGGGGCGCTCGGATGTCACTCGCCGACCATGGCCTGACGTTCGGGACCAACGCCGCCGCGGGAGTCTGCGTCCATTTCCGCGAGCCCGTGCCCTCGCCGCTGCGGCGCCGCGGTCATCCGGCGCTCACGGTCACCGTCGCCGATGTCGACGGCCTGGCCGCCCGTCACAACCCTGCAGGCTAGCCAGGAAGCTCTCGGCCGCGTCCTGACCCGTTCCCGGTCACCGGTGGCGGGCAGGTCGAGCAGCAGCCCGCGGATCGTCGCCATCACCAGGGTGGCCGCGCGGGCCGCCGTCGCCGGGGCGGTATCTGGTCCCGGCGCCTGGAGTGCGCGCCGGTAGCGGGTTCCGCTCCTGGCCGGGCCAGGCCCTGATGGCAGGAAAGGTTGGATATTCGTCATTGCTGCCATCACCGGGCGCGGTCAGACTGGAGACCATGAGCACGGTGCTGATGGTCTTGTTCGACGAGGTGCAGAGCCTCGACGTGACCGGGCCGCTCGAGGTATTCGCGGGCGCGAACTCCTGGCGCGAAAGGCTCGGTCAGCACCCCCTGTACGACATCCGTACCGCGAGCCTGGGCGGCCAGCCGGTACGGACCTCCAGCGGCCTGCGGCTAGTGCCCGATGCGGACCTGCGGGGCTGCGGCGACCCCGACGTGCTCATCGTGCCGGGCGGCGAAGGGGCCCGGCATCCCGATCCGGAGCTGGTCAGCTGGCTGCGGGCCCGCGGCCATCAGGCCGGGCAGCTGGTGTCGGTCTGCACCGGCGCCTTCCTGCTGGCCGAAGGCGGGCTGCTGGCCGGGCGGCGGGTGACGACCCACTGGGCGTACTGCGGTGCGCTGGCCGCCCGGTTCCCTGACCTCAGCGTGGACCCGGATCCGATCTTCGTGCGGGACGGGAACGTCGTGACCTCGGCGGGCGTCACCGCCGGGATCGACCTCGCGCTCGCCCTAGTCGAAGACGACCTCGGCCGGGACCCGGCCCTGGACATCGCCAGGCACCTGGTGGTGTTCCTGCGGCGACCGGGCAACCAGGCTCAGTTCAGCACCCAGCTCGCCGCGCAGCTGGCCCACCGAGCGCCGTTGCGCGACGTGCAGCAGTGGATCGCCGACAATCCGGCCGCCGACCTGTCCGTGCCGGCCCTGGCCAGCCGGGCCAGCCTGTCCCCGCGGCAGTTCGCCCGCGCCTTCGCCGCCGAGGTGGGCGTGCCGCCCGGGCGTTACGTGGACCGGATCAGGCTCGAGACGGCCAGGCGCCGCCTCGAGGACACCGCGGACGGCGTCGAGCAGACCGCGCGCTCCTGTGGTTACGGCACCCCGGAAGCGATGCGCCGCGCCTTCATGCGCGCCCTCGGCGTCAGCCCGGGGGAGTACCGCCGCCGTTTCCGCCCAGCCCTCGCCATCGACTGACCAGCCCCGACTCCAGGCAAGGAAACGCCATGCAGATTGCGATCGTGCTCTTCAACCGGTTCACCGTGCTCGACGCGGTGGGCCCCTATCAGGTGCTCAGCTCGCTCCCCGGTGCCGACGTGGTCTTCGCCGCTGAGCAGCCCGGTCCCGTCAGTGACGAGAACGGCAGCCTGACCCTGTCCGCGGCGGCCTCGCTCGCCGACGTACCGAACCCCGACATCATCGTGGTACCCGGTGGCCCAGGGCAGCGTTACCAGATGAACGACGGGCCACTGCACCAGTGGCTCCGGGCCGCCGACGCGACGACCGCATGGACCACGTCGGTCTGCACCGGCTCGCTCGTGCTCGCGGCGGCCGGCCTGCTCGCGGGCCGCCGCGCCACCTCGCACTGGCTCGCCCTGGAGGAGCTCGGCCGGCTCGGCGCGACGCCGGTATCCGAGCGAGTGGTGTTCGACGGCAAGTACGTGACCGCGGCGGGGGTGTCCGCCGGCATCGACATGGGCCTCACGCTGGCCGGGAGGGTAGCCGGCGACGAGGTGGCCCAGGCCATCCAGCTCATGATCGAATACGACCCGCAGCCGCCCTACGACGCGGGCTCGCCGGCCAAGGCGCCGGCGCAGCTCGTCGCCCGCCTCCGCGACGGCAGCCGTTTCGTCCCAGCCGGCCGGGCTACCTGACCGGCCGGGCCTCCTGACCTGCTGACCGCCTCGCCCGGCGCGCCCCGCGGAACCGGGGAGCGCCGGGCGGCATTCAAGGGGGGGTGACCAGCTACCCCGCCCCCGCCCCGTGCTGAGCGTGTTCGCCCGGGCGTTCCGCCCGCCCGACCTGCGCAAGAAGCTGCTGTTCACCGGCGCCATGATCGTCTTGTTCCGGTTCGGCTCGAATCTGCCCGCGCCGGGCATCTCCGAACGAAACGTCAGCTACTGCTCCCGCATGTCGAGCTCCGGCGGGGTCTTCGCCATCGTGAACCTGCTCAGCGGCAACTCGCTGCTGCACCTGACCGTCTTCGCGATCGGCATCCTGCCGTACATCACGGCCAGCATCATCGTGCAGCTGCTCACCCAGGTGATCCCGCGCCTGGAGACGCTACGGCGCGACGGCCAGGCCGGCCAGGCGAAGATCACCCAGTACACCAGGTACGTCACGGTGGGGCTTGGCCTGCTGTACGCGGTGGTGTACGTGCAGGCGGCCAGGACGGGCGCGGCGTTTTCCGCCAGCGGCTGCGGCCCGGCGTTCCACCCGCTGATCCCGGACCCGACGCCTGTCACCATCGGCACCATGGTGATCACGATGGTGTCGGGCACCGCGGTGATCATGTGGATGGGCGAGCTGATCACCGACCGCGGCGTCGGCAACGGCATGTCCGTGCTGATGTTCACGTCCATCGTGGCCGTCGTTCCCGGTGAGATCGAGCAGATCTACGCGGCCAAGGGGTTCTCCTACGCGGCCGCGGCGGTATTGGTGATCATCGTGGTGGCGACGCTCATCGTCTTCATCGAGCAGGCGCAGCGCCGCATCCCGGTCCAGTACGCGAAACGGATCACCGGCCGCAGGGCCTACGGCGGGGCGTCCACGTTCATCCCGGTGAAGGTAAACCAGGCCGGCGTGGTCCCGGTCATCTTCGCCTCCTCGCTGCTGGAGATGCCGCAACTCGCCGTATCGATGTTCGGCCGCCAGCAGGACCCGCAAGGCTGGGCGGCCTGGATCGACCGCAACCTGGATCCCGCCCAGCTCGTCGCGCCGTACGTGTACTTCCTGGCGTTCTTCGGCCTGATCGGCGGGTTCACGTTCTTCTACGTGTCGGTTACGTTCAACC
>Ga0302324_100014802_pt1 | contig 15692 bp, 15 predicted proteins | sample Palsa_T0_1_FD_201949 | JGI IMG/M metagenome (GOLD analysis project Ga0302324, IMG submission 201949) | Peat permafrost microbial communities from Stordalen Mire near Abisko, Sweden - Palsa_T0_1 | ecosystem: Environmental > Terrestrial > Soil > Palsa > Peat permafrost | place: Sweden: Abisko...
CCGGCCCCCGGCCCCAGTTCTTGCTTTCGGCCGAGGACGCGCGTGGCGTGCCGAGCGAGATGCTCCACGGGGAACGGTTCCCCGGGGAACATTAGCGCGGTGCCGCCGCGAGCGAGCGCGCCAAGGCCAGCAGCCTGTCTCGCGTGTTGTGTTCCGGCGCGTCGAGGACGGCTTCCAGCAAGGCGGCCAGCAGCCGGCCAACCTGTGGGCCTCCTCGCGATCCCCGCGGCAGCGCCCCCGCCTCGACGAGGATGTCGATGATCTCGTCGCCCCCGATTGCGAGGTCTCGGACGTTCAATGGCGGCAGCTCGCCCATGACGGCACGGACCCGATCCTCGAAGCGCTCGTTGGCGTCACCGCGTCTTGGCAGGCCGCTGCCGGCAATGTCCGCCTCCCGGAGAGCAAATTGACGCTCGAGCAAGTCCGCGCCCACCCTCCGAACGAAGCGCCGGATCGTCTTGGGCTCCTGGCCCGGGTCAGCGGTGTACATGTGGTTGAGAACCAGCCGGCTCACCTCGTCAACGACGTCCGCCGGGAAGCGCAGGCGCTCGAGAGCGCCTCGTGCCATCGCCTCGCCCACCGCCTCGTGGCGGTAAAAGTGTGCCTCCCCGGCCTCGACCGTTTTGGTGCGCGGCTTGCCAACGTCGTGAAGCAGGGCCGCGAGCCTGACGACGAGGTCGCTGGCGGGGGCGGCATCGAGCGTGACCAGGCTATGGAGGTAGACGTCGTAGGCATGATAGCGGTTCTGCTCGACCCCGACGCCTTCGGCAACCTCCGGCAGCACGATCGGAAGCAGGCGCCCCTCGCGCATCAGCTCGATGCCGACCGACGGTCGATCCGCCCGTTCGAGGAGCTTCACGAGCTCGTCACGGATGCGCTCCGGCGACACGCTGGCTACTAGCGGGGCCGCCGCGCGCATCGCCTCGAGCGTGAGCGGCGTAAGCGAGAACCCGAAGCGTGCAGCGAATTGGCAGGCCCGCAGCATGCGGAGCGGATCCTCCTCGAACGCCGCCGGCCGCAGGACGTCGATCCGGCGGGCCGCGACGTCCGCCTCCCCGCCGTACGGATCGACCAGCCGGCCGTCCGGCAGCGCTCGCGCCATCATATTCATACGGAAGTCGCGCCGGCCAAGATCGTCCTCCAGGCGGATGTCCGGACCCCACTCCACCGCGAAATCGCGATGCCCGACGCCGGTCGACTGCTCGCGCCGGGGTAAAGCAACGTCGACCTGGACGCCGTCGAGCGTGCACTTGACGACGGCGAACGAGGACCCGACCACGTCCGCTCGCCCGATCCGTCCCAGCCGCTCGACCAACTCGTCGAGCCCGACGCCGGTTACGACGTAGTCGAGGTCCTTCGCCGGCCGCGGTATGCCGTCCAGCGACGAACGGACTTCATCGCGCACCCGGCCGCCCACCGCGTAGAGGCTGCCCGGCGGCAGGACGCTCACCAGCCGCCGGTCGATCTCCTCGATCGCCAAAGCCTCAGGCATTCGGATCCTCGAAGCACAGCGGCCGTTTTGCCGGGATACCGGAGCGGCGCGGAAAGCGGGCCGCCGTCGGCGCGACCTTGCGCACGAGCAGCAGCCGGCGGTCGGCGCCCGGATCGACTGGGATTTCCTCCTCGATCTGCGCGCCCAGGACCAGCGCGGCGTCCCCCGCGGCCTCCCGTTCGCGCGGCTTGAGGCGCCCGCGCTGGAGAACGGCGATCCCGCCGACTTCGAGAAAGGGAATGGCTAGCTCGAGGACCACGGGGATGCTCCCGACCGCGCGAGCCGTGGCCGATGCGAAATGGCCTCGCAGCCCGGGGTCGCGTGCCGCATCCTCGGCGCGCTGGGCGCGGACTTCGAGCGGAAGTCCCAGCGCTCGCACGACCTCCTCCAGAAATCGCGCCTTCTTGGCCGTCGATTCGATCAAGGTGGCGCGGCAGCCGGTCGCGATCGCCAGCGGAATCGCGGGAAAGCCGCCGCCGCTGCCGATGTCGACCAGCGGATCGCGCACGTAGGCCGCGATGGCGAGCGAGTCGCGAACGTGCGCCGCCACGGCTTCCGGGTCGCGCGCCGCCGACAAGTTCATCGCGGCGTTGCGTTCGAGCAACGCGAGCACGTACCGCTCGAGCCGCTCGCGCACGCCCTCATCGCTCGTGATTCCGGCGAGCGCCGCGCGGATCTCCGCGATCACGCGGAGGCGGCGGCACGCGTGCGGTGGACGGCGATCCCCAGCATCTCGACGTCGGCGGGTGAAATGCCGGGAATGCGCGAGGCCGCCCCAAGCGAACGCGGCCGGTGCCGGGCAAACTTCTCGCGCGCTTCGCGCGACAGCGCCGCGACTCGTTCGAACGCAAAGTCGGCCGGTACCGGCCGGTCCTCCTCGCGCTTGGCGCGGGCGATCGCCGTGGCCGCGCGCTTCACGTACCCCTCGAGCTTGAGTTCGATCTCGACCCGCTCGCCAACGTCCGGGGCAAACGTGAGGTCCGCCCCGACATCCCCGACCGTAACGTCCGGACGGCGCAACGCATCCGCCACCGTCGCGCCCGCTTGTAAAGGCAGGTTACTCCTCTTTACCTTGGTCGCCCGGGCCAGCCGCAAGCCCCCCTCCAACCGCTGGCGGCGCTCGACGAACGCCTCGAACGCGTCGTCCGGCAAGAGCCCGATCTCGTGCCCGAGCGGCGACAAGCGCAGATCGGCATTGTCGTGCCGCAGCACGACCCGGTGTTCCGCGCGCGAAGTGAGCATCCGGTACGGCTCGTCGACGCCGCGCGTCACCAGATCGTCGACCAGCACGCCGAGGTACGCGTCGCCCCGCCCAAAGCAAACCGATTCGCGGCCCTGCGCATCGCGCGCCGCGTTGATTCCCGCAATCAGCCCTTGCGCCGCCGCCTCCTCGTAGCCCGACGTGCCGTTGAGCTGCCCGCAGTGGAACAGCCCGCGCACGCGCCGCGTCTCGAGCGACGCGAACAGTTCGGTCGGCGGCACGTGGTCGTACTCGACCGCGTAGCCCGGCCGCAGCATCTCGGCTTCTTCTAGGCCCGGCAGCGTGCGCAGCATCGCCAGCTGAACCGCCTCCGGCAGCGACGTCGAAAACCCGCCAACGTACAACGAGTCGGTCTCCCAACCTTCGGGTTCGATGAAGATCAAGTGCGACGGGTTGTGCGCAAACTTAATGACCTTATCTTCGATCGACGGACAGTAACGTGGCCCGATGCCCTTGATCAGGTCGAGCCCGTAGAGCGGCGAGCGATGCAGGTTGTCGCGCACCAGCGCGTGCGTCGCCTCGTTCGTTGCGATCACGTGACAGGCCAACTGCGGGCCGGCAAACGCCGCTGCGCTGCGATACGAAAACATCAGCGGCACCTCGCTCGGCGCCTGCGCCCGCATGGCCGAAAAGTCGACGCTCTTGCGATCGACGCGCGGCGGCGTACCCGTCTTCAAGCGCCCGGTCGGAAACCCCAAGCGCCGCAGCGCATGCGAAAGCTCGATCGCCGGCGCCTCCCCCACCCGCCCCGCCGCTTCGCTGAAATCGCCGCGAAAGATCTTGCCGCCCAAGAACGTCCCCGTCGCAAGCACGACGCGCCGCGCGCGAAAGGTCCGCCCGTCGCTCGTCACGACCCCCGCAACCGCCCCGCCCTCCACGATCAAATCGTCGACGAGCCCCGCCACGATCGTCAGGTTCGGCAAGCCGCGCAGCAAGTCGGTCGCCACCCGAACGTAACTCGGCTTGTCGGCCTGCGCGCGCAATGCGCGCACCGATGGCCCCTTCGACTCATTGAGAAAGCGCACGTGCAGCGAGCAGCGGTCGATGATCCGCGCCATCGCGCCGCCCAGCGCATCGATCTCGCGCACGATCTGCCCCTTCGCGCTCCCGCCGACCGACGGATTGCAGGCCAGCGTGCAGATCCGCTCCGGATCCCCCGTCACCATCAGCGTCTCGACGCCCATCAGCGCCGCCGCATGCGCCGCCTCGACGCCCGCATGCCCGCCGCCCACGACGATCACCGCCGCATCATCGCGCCGCCCGCCCACCATCGCGCTCACGCCGCCGTAGTGCGCACGGCCCGCACCAGCACCACCGTCCCAGCAATCACGAACCCCAGCCCAATCAACGCACAAACCGGCACCGCCACCGACCGCCACGCAACGTCACCCGCCGGTACGCTCGCCACCCCGCTCGTCGACCCGCCCAGAGCCGTCGAAAGCAACATCAAGAGCATCGCGATCGGAACGAAAACGACAACGACCCCGGCCAGCATCAAAGCAACGCCCACCACCACCAACCGCCGATCCCACCGCACCGCCCCCCGCTCCCCGATCATCGCCGAAGATCGTACCACGCGGATCCTGGCTTGCGATCGTCGCGCGATGGCGGCGGGGCGTCGAGTTTGCAGCGGAGCCCCGGATGTGCATCCGACCACGTGCCACGCGTCTCGTCGCTTGGGGGCGTCGCGCGGTGGCGGCGGGGCGTCGAGTTTCGAGCGGAGCCCCGGAGGGGCGTAGGCCGACGCGACCGCCATCCATGGCTGCGTCGGCAGGCTCGCCTCCGGCTCGCACAGCGCGAAATCGTCGAGCAGCGGTTCCCCGAGCCGCACGATGCGGCGAGTGCAGCGCGCACAGGACGTGCTGGAGCTGCCTGGATGGGGAAGTGCGGGCGTACCCGGCGACGCCGTGCGTCGACCCCAAGCGGCGAGGGGCCTCACTTCCAAGCGAGTCACTTCCCAATACAAAACCGCGCAAAGATCGCATCCAACAACGCCTCACTAGCGTCGCGACCCGTCAGCTGCCCAAGCGACGCCCGCGCATCAGCGAGGTCCGGCGCGATCAGATCGACCGGACGCCCTGAGCCGAGCGTTTCCGTTGCCAGCAACAGGGAGCGGCGAGCTTCGAGAACCGCGTCCGCTTGGCGCGCCGTGCCCAGGTGCGGCCGCGCCGGATCGATCGCCTCCGCACGCGTGCAAGCCTCGAGCGCCGCGCGCACCGCCGCGACGTCGCTGCCTTCGCGGACCGTGCCGAAGAGCGCCGTCCGCTCGGCCGCATCGCGTTGCTCGTAACCCGCCGCGCCGAGATCGCGCTTGTTGAAGTAGACGACGCGCTCGCGTCCGCGCGTGCGCGCCAAGATCTCACGCGCCTCGGCGCCGAGCGGCGCCGAACCGTCGACGACGACCAGGACGACGCTGGCTTCCGCGAGTGCCCGTTCGCTGCGCGCGATCCCCGCCGCTTCGAGTTCGTCGCGGCCGTGCCGCAAGCCGGCCGTATCGATCACGCGCGCGACCGCGCCGTTTCGCAGTGCGAGCGATTCCTCGATCGTGTCGCGAGTTGTTCCGGCGACGGCGGAAACGAGCGCGCGGTCCGCGCCGAGAAGCGCGTTGAGCAGCGATGATTTCCCGGCGTTCGGCGGGCCGACGATGGCGACGGCGAGGCCTTCGCGCACGAGCCGGCCGTGCTCCCAGGTCTGCGCGAGATCCGCCAGTGCCCCGTCGACCTGCGCGATGCGCGCGGCGAGTGCGTCCGATGCGGGCGTCGATACTTCGTCGGGAAAATCGATCGCCGCGCTTAGCTCCTCGAGGATCGCGGCCAGTGCCGATTCCAAGCGTTCGACTTCCCCGGCCAGACCGCCCGAGAGACGCGCCGCCGCCGCACGCATCGCGCCGCGGTGCTCGGAGGCGATCAGGTCCGCCAACGCCTCCGCGGCGCTCAGGTCGAGCTTGCCCGCGTAGAATGCGCGGCGCGTGAATTCACCAGGGCCGGCTAGCCGCGCTCCCGCCGCGAGCGTCGCGAGCAAGACCTCGCGGGCGACCGCCGGCGAACCGTGCACGTGCAGTTCGAGCACGTCCTCGCCCGTGTAGCTTCGCGGTCCGGGAAAGAACAGTGCGAGGCCCTCGTCGAGCCGTTCGCCGTCCGGCCCGACGACCGTCCCGAGCGTCGCTACCCGCGCGCGCAACCGCGGGCCTCGGAACACGCGTTCCGCGATTTCGGCCGCCCGCTCGCCGCTCACGCGTACGATCGCGACCGCCCCGGCCCCCGGCGGCGTCGCAATCGCTGCAATCGTGGCGGCGCCGCCGCCGCTCAGCACCGCGGCGCCGCGCGCCCCCTGGGATCGCGGGCTCTACGCACCACTCTTGGGAATAACGACCACGCGGCGCTCCGGTTCGACGCCGGTCGACTCGGTTGAAACGTAGGGGTTGTCGGCCAGCGCCAAGTGGATGACTTTGCGCTCGCTCGGGAGCATCGGTTCGAGCGAGATCGAGCGCTTCTCGCGGATCGCGCGCTCCAGCGTTTGGAGCGCGAGGCCCTTCAGCAGATCGGCCCGGCGTGCGCGATAACCCTCGGCGTCGATCGTGAAGTAGTGGCGGTCTTTTTTGACGCCGGCGTTCACGATGTTGTTGAAGATCAGGTTGAGCGCCTCGAGGGTGTGACCGTGGCGTCCGATCAGGTTCGCAAGGTCGGGGCCGTCGACTTCGAGATACTCGCCCTCGGTACGCGCGTAATACTTTACGTGCGCTCCAGCGACGCCCATGCGCTGCAGGATCTGCTCGAGCAACTCCTTGGCAGGCTTGACCGACTCGGGCTCCGGCGTCGCGACGCGCTGGCGCGGCGGGCCGGCATCGAAGTCGCGGCGCGGCGGGCGGGGGCCGGCCGCACTGGCAGGCGCGCGCCGCACCCGGCCACCGCGCCGCCGCTGCCCGAAGCCACGCTGCGCCTCGCCATCGGCGGGCGGTTGCTGATCGTCGTCCATATCGCTACTCCTCGTCGAACAAAATCTGCGCTACTCGCCTCAGCGGCGCGAACTGCGGCGGCGGCGGGCCGCGCGCGAGCCGCCGCTGTTGCCGGCGGCCTTCACGGCCACGGCGCCGGGCGCGGCTCCGTTGGAGCCGGCTTTGGCTGCGCCGGCAGGCGCGGTTTCCTTGGGCGCGCCGGCGGCAGCCGGAGCCAGGTGGTATTTCCGGTTGAGGTACATCGTCTGCCCGATGTTGAACACGTTATACGACAGCCAGTACAAGATCAGCGCCGACGGCCACGAGTACCTGATGCCGAAATAGCCGATCATCACGGGCGACACGAAGGCCATGATGCGCTGCTGCTGGGCTTGCTGGGGATCGGTCGCCGTGCTCGTCAGCCGCACGCTGAGATACATCGAGACGATGTAAAACCCGAGCAGAATGTAGTCGGGCACCGCGAGACTCGGAGCCAAAACGTGAACGTTGTAGGGCGCCCAGCTCGCGGCCGGCGATCCGATCCAGAGCCACGACTGGGCATTAAAGGTTGCCCGGTAGTTCATCACCGACCAGTACATGCTGATCAGGATCGGCATCTGCAACAGCAGCGGCAGGCAGCCCGCCAGCGGGTTCGCGCCCGACTCTTTGTAGAGCGCCATCGTCTCGCTGTTCAGTTTCTCTTTATCGTTCTTGTACTTGGCCTGAATCGCTTTGAGTTGGGGCGCGATCTGCTGCGTCTTGAGCATGGCCTTGGTCTGCATCGAGGTCAGCGGCCAGAACAGCAGCTTGACGATCGCCGCCAGCAAGATCATCGTCCAGCCGTAGTTGTGGACGACGCCGAAGATCGAGGTCTGCACGCCGTGCAGACCCTCGACGATCGGTTCGATCAGGTTGGTGGCGAGGAGGATCGCTACCGGGAACTCCAAGGGGGATAGCCTTTCGGAAAATATGAGCCCGTCATCACGGGACGAAATCGACGCCCCCGGGGTTCCAGGGATTGCAGCGGACGATACGCCGGGCGGCGAGGTGTACGCCGCGCAGAACGCCGTGTTTCAACACGGCCTCCTTCGCGTACTGCGAACACGAGGGGTAGAAGCGGCAGGTCGGGCCGAGCAGCGGCGAGACCAGCCGCTGGTAGGCGCCGATCGCCAGCGCCACGGCCGAGCGCAGCGGCCTCATCCCGAGGCCGCGAGCCGGGATAACGCCAGGCTCACGTCGCGGGCGAGCCGCTCGTACGAGGCGCTCGCCGCGGCCGGCTTGGCCACGAAGAGCAGGCGCAGCGGTGCCGCTGCGGGGGGCTGGGCGTCCAGGGCCCCTTTGATCCGGCGCCGGACGAGGTTGCGGGTGACAGCCGAGCCGACCGTCTTGGCCACGCTTACGGCGACGCTCGTTCGGCCGCGCGGCTCGTCGAGCGCATAGGCGGAAAGGCAGCCAAGCGACGCCAGGCGTCCCCGCCGGCGCACGAACGCGATCTCGTTCGAACGGCGTAGGCCTTCGTACCAGCGCACGGTGCCGGCGCTAGACGGTCAGGCGGTGGCGGCCCTTTTTCCGGCGAGCGGCGAGCACGTTGCGCCCGTTCTTGGTGCTCATCCGCTCGAGGAAGCCATGGACCCGCTTGCGGCGGCGATTGTGGGGCTGAAAAGTGCGTTTCACGGTCGAGGTGCTCCCGGCTTGGCGCCCGCCGCACCCGCGCAGCCGGCAGAAAAATAGGACAGCCAAGTATAGCGGCCTCCCAGGGACCCCGTCAACTGCAAGCGCTCGCTAAGACGGCCTTCCTGCGAATGTTTCGCAAGCTGTCCACACCTGTGGAAAAGGCTGTGGAGAGTGTCCGCGCCGGATGCGCGCAAAGGCCCGCCGGGTGGGAATTTTTGCTCCGAAACGCGCTTGTTGCGGCCGCTTCGCCGGGGTGAGGAAACGCCCGTCTGCCGGACTTTTCTCTGACCAATTCGATCGGTGGATATGTGCATAAGTTCGTGGAAAGTTTCCGGAGGACTCGCGGTGCCGCACTCCAATCCAACGTCTCCATTCTCGGCGCCTAGATGCCCGCGGACGCTGGTTTTCGAGAATGAGTTTACTAAGGCGGTCAACTTATGGCTTTAGCGGTCGGTCAGTCCGGCGTGTCGAACGAACTCTGGAGTGCGGCGCTCGCCGCACTGGAGCCTAAGTACTCGAAGCCCGTCTTCGAAATGTGGCTCAAGCCGATCCGGCCGATCGCCATGAGCGACGCCGAGATCGTGCTTTCCGTTCAGTCGCCGTTCGCGCGCGATTGGGTCGAAAACCGCCTCAAAGCCGACATTTCGGACGTCCTCACCGAGCTGCTCGGCGCGACCGTCGATCTGCGTTTCGTGGTCGCCGAAGACTCCGGCGGGGACGACGCCGAGGCCCCCTCGGCGCCCGCGGCCGGGCGTTCCGTCCTGACCGAAGACCTCCGCCACGGCAACCTCAACCCGCGCTATACGTTCGAAGAGTTCGTCGTCGGCAATTCGAACCGGTTCGCCCATGCGGCCTCCCAGGCCGTGGCCGAAGCCCCGGCCCGGGCTTACAACCCGCTCTTTCTCTACGGCGGCGTGGGCCTGGGCAAGACCCACCTGATGCACGCGATCGGCCACCGGGTGCTCGCCCAGCAGCCGGCCGCAAACATCGTCTACGTCTCGAGCGAAAAGTTTACCAACGAGTTCATCATCGCGATCAAGAACAACCAGACCGTCGAGTTTCGCAACCGTTACCGCCACGTCGACGTGCTCCTGATCGACGACATCCAGTTCCTCGAAGGCAAAGAGCAGACGCTCGAGGAGTTCTTTCACACTTTCAATTCGCTGCACGAGGCGCAGCGGCAGCTCGTGATTTCGAGCGACCGGCCGCCCAAAGAGATTCAGACCCTCGAGTCGCGGCTGCGCTCCCGTTTCGAATGGGGACTGCTGACCGATATCCAGCCGCCCGACCTCGAAACGCGCGAAGCGATCCTGCGCAAGAAGGCCGAATCAGAGAAAATTCCGGTGCCCGACGATGTGACCTCGTTCATCGCGAAGGTCATCCCGTCGAACATCCGCGAGCTGGAGGGGGCGCTGATCCGGGTCGTCGCGTTTGCGTCGCTGACGAAGTCTCCGATCACGACCGACCTCGCCGCCGAAGTTCTCAAGAACGTCGTCGCGACGACCCCCGCGCGCCGGATCACGATCGCGTTGATCAAGGAGCGCGTCTCGAAAGCGCACGGGCTGACGGTCAAGGAAATGGATCACCAGCGCCGCGATCAGCGTCTGGCGGCGCCGCGCCAGATAGCGATGTACCTCGCAACCGAGCTGACCGATTGCTCGCTGCCGCAAATCGCGCGCGAGTTCCAGAAAAAAGATCACACGACCGTCATGTACGCTCGCGACAAGGTCAAGGGCCAGATGGGGACCGACGAAGCCTACCGCAACAAGGTGCGCGCCCTCTTGGCGCTCTGCCAGAGCGATTGAACTGGCAGCGGGGCTTGCCGCCCGGCGCAACGGTCGCGATGAGTTGGCAAGCCTGTGCATCCCCGAGCACAGGGTGGGCTCTTCAAGGTGGATAAAGGTGAGCGACGGCGGGGTTCGGTGCAGATGTGGAAATCCGGGGCCGTTCGATGCACACGTTGTGCTGCGGACTTCCGGCGTGGTTGCGAGCTTTGCGGCCTTTTCCTCAGATTGCACCGGCTTACTACTGCTACGACGACACCTTTTTATAAAATAGAGAGACCGAAACGGCGCGCCGGGGAGTGGATACGTGAAGTTTAGCTGCAGCACCAAAGACATCTCGTCGGCGGTCGGAGCCGCAAGTAAGGTCGTCAACGCGCACACCACGGTGCCGATCCTTTCCAACGTTCTGCTGACCGCGGGCGATAACGCGATTCGCGTGCGCGCAACCGATCTCGAGCTGACGCTGGAACACGTTTTTCCGGCCGAGATCAGCGAGCCGGGCAGCGTGACCGTGCCGGCCAAACTGTTCAGCGGCTACCTCGGCAACTTGCCGGCGGGCATCATGGAGTTGGCTGGAACCCCGACCCGTGCGACCGTGAAATGGGAGCGCTCGAACTACGATTTTCACGCTCTGCCGCCGGACGAATACCCGCCGCTGCCCTCATCGCAGAAGGGCACCTCGTTTGCGATCGATGGACGGCTCTTTCGCGACGGGGTCAATGCGGTGACCTTCGCGGCGTCGAGCGAAGAAGCGCGGGGAGCGGTGCTGATGGGGACGTTGCTCGAGATCGCGGGCGACGACCTCACGATGGTCGCGACCGACGGCTATCGGCTCGCAAAATGGCAAACGAAGCTCTCGACCGGTATCGGCGGCGGTGAGACGGCAAAGTTCATCGTGCCGGCGCGGGCGCTCGTAGAAGCAGCGCGGAACCTCGGGGGCGCCGAGAAGATCGACGTCGTAGCGCTCGGCCCGTCGGGCAACCAGTTGGCGTTTGCCGCCCAGAACGCTTCGATCGTCGTGCGTCTGGTCGACGGGCAATACCCGAATTACGGGCAGGTCATCCCGTCGCAGTTCGATCGTTCGGTAACGGTCAACACGAGCGCACTAATTGCCGGCTTGCGGCGCGCCGAGCTTGTGGCGGCCGACCGTGCGAGCATGGTGAAGATGGCGGTTTCGAACTCGCAGCTAATCATCACCGCCAACTCGGACACGACCGGCAACGCCTACGAGGAACTCGAAGTCGAGCAGTCGGGCGACGATCTGACGATCGCGTTCAACGCGCGCTACCTGGTCGAGATTCTCAACCACATCGACGCGCCCCAGATCGTGATGGAGTTCTTGGGGCCGCTGTCACCGGCCGCGATTCGGCCCTCCGACGAAGCGGAAGGCGCCGTCCAGATGTACGTCCTCATGCCGCTGCGGCAATAGTGCGCTTGACGCACTTGGTGCTCGCCAACGTGCGCAACTACACGTCGCTGGATTTCTCGCCCGGCCCCGGGTTGAACGTTTTCGTCGGTGCCAACGCGCAAGGCAAGAGCAACCTGCTCGAAGCGATCGCGATGCTGGGCACCGGCAAATCCTTTCGGACGTCGCGTGAAGCCGACATCATCCGCAGCGGCTTGCCCAGCGCCGCGCTCGCCGGCGAAGCGCTGATCGCGGCCGGCAGCGTACGCCTGTCCTGCACGCTGAACGCGGGCCCGGCCGGCATTCGCAAAGTCTACACGGTGAACGGGCGCGGCGTGCGCTACGCATCGTACCTCGGAACGCTGCGGGTCGTCAGCTTCGTGCCCGCCCACCTCTCACTCGTCAGCGGTCCGCCGGCAGCGCGGCGCTCGCTCGTGAACGCGGCGCTGGCCCAGGAAAGCCCGGCATACTACGGCTCGCTCGCGAGCTACCAGAAATTCTTGGCGCAGAAAAACGCGCTCTTGCGCGGCTCGATCGCACCCGACGAAACGCTGCTCGCGACCTACGACGAGCGCTTGATCGAAGCGGGCACGAAGCTGATCCTGGCCCGGCGGGCGTTCGTGGCCGCACTCGACGAGCGGGCCCGCGCCGTGTACCGGTCTTGGGTCGGCGAGTCCGACGGCGAACTCGAGATCGCCTACGCGCCCGACGTGCCGTCAACGCTGCCGACCATCGACGGTGTCGCGGCCGCATTTGCGGAGCGGCTCGAACACAAACGGATCGCGGAAGTCACCCGCCGGACGTCGCTGGTCGGGCCGCATCGCGACGACATTCTGTTGCGCCTCGGCGGCGCACCGCTTGGTGCGTTCGGATCGCAGGGTCAGCAGCGCACGGCCGTGTTGGCGCTCAAGGTGGCGGAGTACGGGGTGCTCCAAGCCTGGGCCGGCGAAGCGCCGCTGTTGTTGCTCGACGACGTCCTCTCCGAACTCGACCCCGAACGCCAGCGCGCGTTTCTGCACGCGATCGGTTCGTTCGAGCAAGCCTTCGTGACGACCACGCACGACGTCGATCTGCCGGTCGCCGCGACCTATCGAGTCGCCGCGGCGACGCTCGCGCAGGTCGCGTAGCGGCCACGCGGGATGCCGCTCGTACCGTTGCGCCAAGCGCTCGCGGGCTGGACGCCCGGGCCCGAACGGGTGGGCGACCCGCTGCACGCGATCGCGATTGCCTGGCCCGGCATCGTCGGGCCCAACGTAGCGGCGCATGCCGCACCGCTGGAAATCAACGCGGCGACGCTGGTCGTCGCGACGCGCTCGAGCGCTTGGAGCCAGCAGCTGCAGTTTCTCTCCCCGACGATCCTGCGCGGCCTGGCTGCGATCGCGCTGGAGCGCCCGATCGAGCGCTTGTCGTTTCGATCCGGAACGCTGCGCCGGGCAACCTCGCGCCCGGCGGGTGCACCGGCGTCCGAGCGGCCGCGGCGACGCAGCACAGAACCGGCGCCGGAACCGGCCCACGATGCGCACGAGGCGCTGGAGCAGCTGCGCCGCCGCCTAGCGTCGCTGCGCCGCGCGCGGGCGTTCTGTTCGCACTGCGGCGCGCCGCTCGGCTCGCGCAGCCTGCGGGTTTGTGCGCCGTGCGGCGGAGCGCTCGAACGCGACCGCGCCATGCGGCTCGAGCGCATCGTGTACATGGCGCCGTGGCTGGATCTCGCCGAGCTGCGCGAGCAAATCCCGGCCTTGAGCGCGGCTGAGTTCGAGCGCGCGCGGCGCAACCTCTTGCAGCGCTGGTGGCAGATCCTGGAACGCGCGAAACGCGCCCAAAAGATCAGTCCCTCGGGGCTCGAACGGCACGTCGCAAGCTCCTACGTGCTGTTGCAATCGCGGCTCGCGCCCGACCGCATCACGCCGGCGATCGTCCGCAATCTCTTGGGCCCGGAACTCGAGGCGCTGTTGTGGCCGGCCGCAGCCGATAAGGCCAACCCGGCCGTTTCGTCGAATAACGCTAGTTGATGAATGAGTATACCGGCGAACAAATCGAGGTCTTGAAAGGACTCGAGGCGGTTCGCAAGCGCCCCGGCATGTACGTGGGCAACACCTCCGAACGCGGCCTGCACCAATTGGTTTACGAGGCGGTCGACAACGCGGTCGACGAAGCGCTGGCCGGCTTTGCGACCGAGGTCCGCGTCGTCCTGGGCAAGGACGGCTCGTGCTCGGTCGAGGACAACGGCCGCGGCATCCCCATCGACTTGCACGCCGAGCAGAAGATGCCGGCGGTCGAAGTCGTCATGACGATGCTGCACGCGGGCGGCAAGTTCGGGGCCAAGGGCGGCTACAAGGTTTCGGGCGGACTGCACGGCGTCGGCATCTCGGTCGTCAACGCACTCTCGGAAAAGATGATCACCCGCGTCAAACGCGATGGGAAGCTGTTCGAGATCCGCTTCGAGCGCGGCCTGACGACCGCGAAGCTCAAGGTGATCGAGCGCAACGTCGAGGGAACGGGGACCTACCAGTGGTTTCTGCCCGATCGCACGATCTTCGAGACGACCGATTTCCACTGGGACATCCTGCAGAAACGGCTGCGGGAATTGGCCTTTCTCAACCGCGGCCTGTCGATCACGCTGCGCGACGAACGCGCGGAGGAACCCAAAGAGAAGACGTTCCTCTACGACGGGGGCATCGTCTCGTTCGTCGAGCACCTCAACGACAAGAAAGATCCGCTGCACCCGATCATCTCGACCAACGGCGAGCGCGAAGGCGTAGCGATCGAGTGCGCCCTGCAGTGGGCCGACGCGTACACCGAGACGATCTTCTCGTACGCGAACAACATCAACACGATCGAAGGCGGGATGCACTTGCTCGGCTTTCGCACCGCGGTCGCGAACGCCGTCAATTCCTACGCGCGCAAGCGCGGGATCCTCAAGGAGTCCGACGCCAACCTGTCGACCGACGACTGCATGGAAGGCCTAACGGCGGTCGTGTCGGTGAAGCTCGAAGAACCGCAATTCGAAGGCCAAACCAAGACCAAACTCGGGAACGCCAAGGTCCGCAGCATCGTCTACGGCTTGGTCGGCGAACGGCTCGACTTCTTCTTTGAGGAGAACCCCAAGTACGCGCGCGCGATCGTTGAGAAATGCATGCAGGCCCAGCGCGCGCGCGAAGCGGCCAAGAAAGCGCGCGACCTCTCGCGGCGCAAGAGCGCGCTCGACGGTATGGGACTGCCGGGCAAACTGGTCGATTGCAGCGACAAGGATCCCAAGGTCTCCGAGCTGTTCTTGGTCGAGGGCGACTCGGCCGGCGGCACGGCCAAGATGGGGCGCGACTACAAGACGCAAGCGATCCTGCCGCTGCGCGGTAAGATCCTCAACGTTTGGAAAGCGCGCGAGGACAAGGTATTCGCCAACGAAGAGATCCGTTCGATGATCACGGCGCTGGGAACCGGCATTGCGGCGGACTTCGACGTCGACAAGCTGCGCTATCATAAAGTGATCATCATGACCGACGCCGACGTCGACGGCTCGCACATCCGCACGCTCCTGCTCACGTTCTTCTACCAGCAGATGCGGTCGCTGATCGAGAAGGGCTTCGTTTACATCGCGCAGCCGCCGCTCTACGGCGTGCGGCGCGGCAAGAAGCACAGCTACGCGTTCTCGGACGACGAACTCAAAGCGATGATCGGCGATGACGACCCTAAGGATTTCCTCGTGCAGCAGTACAAGGGGCTGGGCGAAATGGACGCGGACCAGTTGGCCGAGACCACGATGGCAATCGAAAGCCGGCGCCTCAAACGAGTCGATCTCGAGGACGCCGTGGCCGCCGACGAGATGTTCGCCACGCTGATGGGCGACAAAGTCGAGCCACGCAAGGAATTTATCCAGGCCTACGCACGGAGCGTCAAAAACCTCGACCTGTAAAGACCCCCGGCCCCCGCGGGGACTCCTCGCCCTGCTGGGGGACGCTCTTGCACGTGCCTCTAAGCCCCTGAATCACTAGGCCCGAACGATGCGTTAAGCGTCCGAAGGGAACAACGCGTGTCACGTCGCCCTGCCCGGTTTGCAATAGCGTTCGTCGCCGTCGTGGCGCTTGGGTTGCTGTTCGCATTTCGGGCGCCGCTCGTGCGCGCGTGCGCGGCGGCTGCGATCGACG
>Ga0302324_100014803_pt1 | contig 15692 bp, 10 predicted proteins | sample Palsa_T0_1_FD_201949 | JGI IMG/M metagenome (GOLD analysis project Ga0302324, IMG submission 201949) | Peat permafrost microbial communities from Stordalen Mire near Abisko, Sweden - Palsa_T0_1 | ecosystem: Environmental > Terrestrial > Soil > Palsa > Peat permafrost | place: Sweden: Abisko...
GACGCGCCGGTCGTCGAAGGGGGCGCGGGTGGTGTTGGCATAGAGAAAGACCATGGTTCCGGTGAGTGGAAACCAGTAACGATGGTGCGCCGGATCGCGCTGGACGAAGACCCGGTCGATGGCCGGCACGAAGTTGGCGGCCCAGTCAACCTCGTCGAAGGCCAGCGCCAGGTTGGCCCGGTCGTTGCTCGGGTAGGCCGGAAAGCGCAGGACTTTGACGAAGGGCTTCCCGGGCTGCCAGTAGTGGGGATTGCTGCCGAGCTCGAAGAGTTGGTTGCGGAAGGTTCGGACCTCGGTGAAGGGCCCGGTGGCCACGGGATTCGGGTTGGCGAAGGTCACGGGATCGGCCACCTCGCTCCAGACGTGTTGCGGCACGATCGGTTGGGGCAGTAGATCGTCGAGACCGGGCAAGAAGACGCGCCCGAAGACGAACTCCACGGTCCGGTCGTCCGGCGCCTTCACGTCCTCGAGGAAATCCCAAACTGCCGATCGGTCGAGCGCGGGGAACTTTCGCAGCAGCTGAAAGGTGAAGGCGACGTCCCGCGCCGAGAAGTCGCGGCCGTCCGACCAGCGCACGCCTTCCCGCAGCGTGACGCGAGCACGCAGGTGGGTGTCGTCCCAGGCGACCTCGGTCCCGAGCCATGGTTCCCACCGGCCGGCGATGTCGTTGAAGATCATCAAAGGCTCGTAGATGCCCGCCGAGGTCGGCCACCGCGCGCTCGCGGCCGACGAGAGGGGATTGAAGTTGCGGACCCAGGCCGATTGCTGTTCCACCGAGACGGTGAGGGCGCCGGGGGTCGGGGGCGGGAGATCCCGTCCGCAAGCCAGGAGCGGGAGCAGCAAGCGCAGCACCGGCGCCCCCCCACGGGGTCGACTCACTGGGCGGTCCCGTAGACCCGGACGTAATCGATGAGGAACGTTTGAGGGAACACCGTGGCGCTGGTGGGCGGCCCCACATAGTTTCCGCCAACCGCCATGTTCAGCAGGATGAAGAACGGGTGCTCGAAGACCCAGTTCCCCGCCGGCACTTCGGCCGAGGTCACGGTTTGGTAGGGCACGCCGTCGACCGACCAGGTGATGGAATCTGGCTCCCAGTCAAGGTCGTAGACGTGGAAGTCTCCGTTGAACCCCTGCGGGTCGGAGTAGGCCTGGGTGATGGCGCTGCCACCCGAGTAGCCAGGCCCATGCAGGCTGCCATGCACCAGGTCCGGCTCCTGGCCGCGGTACTCCATGATGTCCATCTCGCCGCACTGTGGCCAGCCGACCGTCTCGAAGTTGGTCCCCAGCATCCAGAAGGCCGGCCACAGGCCAGGGCCGGTCGGCATCTGCATGCGGGCCTCGAAGCGACCATGCGTGTACTGTCCGAGGTTCTGGGTCTCGAGCCGGGCCGAGGTGTAGGCGTTGCCCATGTAGGGTGTGTTGAGGGCGGTGATCGCCAGGTGGCCCTGGCCATCCAGCGAGGCGTTTTGCGCCAGGTCGGTGTCGTATTCCAGCTGCGCGTTGCCCCAGCCGGTTCCGCCGACGTCGAAGCTCCAATTGGCGGGGTTGGGCAGCTGGCCGGCCGGCCCGTCGAACTCGTCCGACCAGATCAGGGTGGTGTTTCCGGCGTCGTTGCCCGATATCGTGCTCCCGCCGCCCAGGCTGACGGCGTCACCGCAGCGGGCCCAGCCCCCAAGGCTCGCGCCGAGCAGCAGGGCCAGCGGCCAGCTCAAGAGGAGCTTCGAAGGATTGAATTTACGCATGGGGCCGCCCGTGTCGTGCTGTGCCGGTGGGAAAGAAGCGCAGGTCTTCGAGGGCGTTCTGGAGCACCAGCGTCGAAGCGCCCACCGCCACGTTGCGCACCCCGAGCTCGCTGGCCACGATCTTGGTCGCGGCCACCGAGCTGACCCAGCTCCGCCGGCGCACAGATTCACGCAGCGGCCGGATCAACAGCTCGCCGAGCCGGGCCAGGCTGCCGCCGATGGCCACCACGGCTGGATTCATGAGGTTGAGCATGCCGGCCACCGCGATGCCGAGACGATCGGCCGCCTCCTCGACGACCTGAAGTCCCAGCGGATCCCCGGCCAGGGCCGCATCCTCGATCGCCGTGATGTCGATCTTCTTGTGAGCGAGCAAGCTCCTCGGATGCTTGGGCAGCAGGGTGAGCGTTCGGGCGACCAGGGCTGGGGTCCCGATGAAGGTCGCGAGGCAGCCGCGCAGCCCGCAGATGCAGACCGGCCCCTGGGTGTCGATGGCCAGGTGTCCGATCTCGCCGGCCGTGCCGCTGGCGCCCCGGTAGATCCGGCCCCCGATGATGTGGCCGGAACCCACCCCGGTGGCGACCTTGATGTAGACCGAATCGTCGACCCCACGACCGGCGCCCCACCAATGCTCGGCCAGCGCGCCGAGGTTGGCGTCGTTGTCCACCACGACCGGCAGCTGAAAGCGATCGTGCAGCGGCTTCACCAGGCTGCGCCCAGCCCAGGCGGGCATCACGACCTCCGAGAGGTGATCGGGGCGGCGCGGGTCGACCGGGCTCGGCACCGCCAGTCCGATGGCCAAGAGGCGCTTCAAGTCCTGGCCGGCGCGCCGCAGCGAACGCTCCACCAGCTCGAAGACCAGCGCCTGGGTCCCGCGGGGATCTTCGCGCACCGGATGGCTGCGCTCCTCCCAGCTCGACACTTCACCGCGCAGGTTGGTGACGGCTACCCCGACGTGGGTCGCCCCCATGTCGATCCCCACAATCCCGAAGCCGTCATACTGGAAGCGCAGCACGATCGGGCGCCGTCCCCCTTGCGACTCTCCCGTGCCGACCTCGGCCACCAGATGGGTGGCGAGCAGCTCGCCGACGATCTCCGAGACCGTCGAGCGACTGAGTCCCGTCCGCTTGGCGAGCTCGGCGCGGGAGATGTCGCCTTCTTCCCAGATCAGTTGCAGCAGGGCCGGGACGTGAGGGCGCACCCGCGCCGCCGCCGCCAGCCGTGAGAAAGCGGCGCTGGCCCCGCGGGGGAGGGGGTGGAAGGGGTCCGATCGTTTCGGTTTCTTGGTCTCCACCGTCAGTTGTGAAAGTAGATGTCGTCGAGATAGACGGTGCTGGTGGTGCCCGAAACGATGAGCTGGGCCAGGTGCTGATCGGCCAACAGACCTCCCGCGGTGAAGGCGCTCAACGGGACCTCGAGGTTCATCCAGGCGGCTTGAACCAGCGCCGGAGTCGAGCTGGCATCGTAGGTCAACTGGGCTTGCGAGTTGTCGGCGGGGTTGTAGATCCCCTCGGGGCCGAAGTCGACGAGCTTGACGGCGATCGAGGTCGAGTCGGGCGTCCACACCCCCATGTGGAGCGTGGTCATGGCGCCGGCGTCGATGACATGGGCCTCGAAGTCGATGGCCGCGTAACCGAGCGCCTCGTACTTCAGCACCTGGTCGGCACCGAGCGTCACAGTGAAGAACTGACCGGCCACGCTGAAGCCGGCAAAGTAGGTGTCGACCGGTATGTTCGGGTAGACCGACGTCAGGAGCGAGATGACGTTGGCGGCGGGGAGCGTTGGCTCTGGCGGAGGCAGTGCCGGCCGAGCGACGTCGGTGACCACGAGAGTCACCGCTCCCGCTGCCTGGACGTCACCCAGAAAGGCGGTCAGGACCGCAGTGCCTGCTCCGGTGGTCGTGGTGGTGGGTTGACCCTCGAACGCGGCCACCGCGGTGTCCGACGAGCTGAAGGTGAAGTAATTGTCCTGGAGGTCGAGCGACTCCGGGACTCCGTCGATCTGGTAGGTCACGCCCGCCCCGGCGATCGCGATCGGGTCGCCGACCTCGAGCGCGACCGCCTGGGTCTCGATGGCGGGCTGCGGCGGCCCCAGCACCGAGTCGTTCAGCGTTTCGAACTGGATGGTGTTGAACCACAGATCGTAGCCCGTCGGCGGCTGACCCTGGGGCGCGGCCGAAAAGAAAAAGTAGCCACCCTGGTTGGTCATCACCGAGGGCAGCGGGATCGGAATGATGTAGCGCTGCCAGTCGGTGGTGGTGGTCAGCGTCGAGACGCTGGCCATGTAGCGCGAGGTGCCGGTGTCGTCGTTGCCGATGCCCGCCGCCGCCAGGCTGGCCGGCACGCTGGACTTGGCCCAGAAGGTGAGGGCGTTGTACCCGGTGAGATTGCGGCCTCCGTCGATACCGGTGAAGGCGCCGCCGGCGTAGGTGCCGTTGGGATCCCCGGCCGAGGGCACGGTGATCTTCAATGAGGCCGAGCCTTGGAAGTAGGTCGTGGGATCGCGCGCCACCGCCGTCGGGTCCGCGCCCGCGAAGGGCTGGAAGATCACGTCGTCCGGGTAGGCTCCGATGAACACGGCGCTGGTGCTGGGCGGGGTGGGCTCGTCGATGCAGCCCGCCCCGAGCACCAGCAAGGCGCCGGTGATCTGCGTCAGCCGCATCGAAGACAGCCGTCGCGCGTCAGAGGTCATGCCGGCAGGTGCTCACTGGTGGAAGTAGACATCGTCGAGGTAGACGGTGCTGGTCGAACCCGAGATGATCAGCTGGCCGAGATGCGCGCGGCTGGTGAGCGCCGTGAAGGACGACAGCGGCAGGTCCAGGCTCATCCAGGTCCCAGTCTGGAGGGGCGGCGTACTGCTGGGAGTGATGTTCACCTGGGCCTGCGAGTCGGCGTCGGCCCCGCTCCCGCCGGGCTCGGCATCGGCGCCGAAGTCGACCAGCTTGACGGCGAAAAGCGTCGAATCCGGGGTCCAGACGTCGAGGTGGATGGCGTTCATGGCGCTGGCGTCGATGACCGGGCCCGGCATGTAGAACTCGATGCCGGCGAAGGCCAGTTCCTCGTACTTCTTGAGGGTGTCGCCGTCGAGGACGACGTCGCTCTCGTTGGCGCCCGCGTTGCTGTTGCTCCAGCTCGCGCCCCAGGTGTCGACCGGGACATTCGTGTAGACGGTGGTGTCGAGCGAGATGACGCTGCTGGGGGTCGCGGCCGGCGGCTCGGGGGGTGCGGCGGCCGGACCGCCGCCGGCGGAGACGGTGAGGCTCAGGGTGCCGGTGACCGGCAGGCTCCCCAGGGTGGCGCTGATCACGCTGGACCCGGCGTCGAGACAGAGCACGTTCCCGAGCGCGTCCACCGAGGCCACGGCCGGGTTGCTCGAGGCGAAGTCGAAGTAGCTCCAGGAAGCGCCGTTCTGGGCGATGATCTTCTCGGAGACGCCGTTGACCGAAAAGGTCACCGCCGCGCCGCTCACCGAGAGGCTGTCACCGATCTGCTTCGTGAAGGTTCCCGAAGTCATCGAAGGGCTGGGAGGACCGATGACGCCCGCGTCGAAATTGGCGTATTCGATGTCGTTGAGCCAGAGCGTACCGCTCGCGCCGCTGTTGGCAAAGTAGAACAGGCCGTCCTCCGCCGAGAAGGCCGAGGGCAGTGGCACGGGGATGATGAATTGCGTCCAGGTGGTCGTGATCGGGATGGAGTCCCATTCCGCCGCCAGCGGAGTCGAAGCGGTGTTGTCGTTGCCGACGCCGGCCTTGCTGAAGGTGATGTCCTGGGTGGCCATGGCCCAGAAGGTCACGGCGCTGTAGCCCGAGAGGTCCCGCGGCGGGGTGGCGACGAAGGCGCCGCCGGTGTAGTTGCTCGAGGGCAGCGTGATCGCCAGAGAGGCGTGCCCGTTGCGCTCCGTCGTCGTGTCGACCGACACCGAATTGGTGCCGGTCCCGAAGCCCTCGAAAGTCACGCCGGCGGCGTAGCCGTCGACGAACACCTCCGGGGAGTTGGTCACGCCGCTGGCCACGGTGCCCATGGCCATCGCGCTCTGGCCCGCGAGAGAAGCGGTCACGGTCGTGGCTCCCGGCGTGAGAGCGCTCAGCAGCCCCGAAACGTCGACGGTGGCCACCGCTGGCGACGAGGAGGTCCAGACAACGCTCGAGCTCAGATTCTGCAGCGAGCCGTTGCTGAAGGTGCCGGTGGCGGTCAGCTGCAGCGAGCTTCCGGCCGACACCACGAAGGTGGCGGGGGTGATCGCGAGCGCGCTGAGCACGCTCGAGGACACCGTCACGGGCAGCGAGGCGCTCTGCCCGGTGGTGCTGAGGGTGGCGGTGATGGTCGCCATGCCTAGCGCGACGCCGGTGACGAGCCCGGTCGAATCCACCGTCGCGACGGCGGTGGATGAAGAGCTCCACCCGAGGCCGCTGGCCAGCTGCAGCGAGAGTCCGCCGTCGGCGCCAAAGATGCCGATGACGGTGACGGTCTGACTCTGCCCCACTGCCAGCGTCAGCGCCGCGGGCGAGGTCTGGAGGGCGGCGAAGCTCGGGGTGGGCACCGTGATCTGCGCGCTACCGCTCGGCCCCCCGTCCTGCCCGGCCGGCGTCACCGCCACGGTGGCCGAGCCCGGCGTCACCGCGGTCACGACCCCTTGGTCGCTCACGTAGGCGATGGCGGGTGCGGAGGAGGTCCAGGCGACCTGGGGACCGAGGGATCGGCTTGCGCCGTCGCCGAAGCGGCCGGTGGCCATGAGCGGCTGAGTGGCACCGATGGCCACCGTCGCCGTCGCCGGCGTGATCACGATGGCCGCTAAATTCGAGGAGCTGCTGCCGCAGGCCAGTGCACCCAGCAGCGCCCACACCCGTGGCGCCGCCCGCAGCGTCGAGGGCTCGAGCCGATCCCTCGACGGCCTGCGTGCGCGGCGATCCATCGCGGCTGCTACTTATGGAAGTAGATGTTCTCGATGTAGTAAGTCGACATGTCGCCCACCAGCAGCAATTGACTGAGGTCATTGGGGTCCGCCGTGAGGCCGGCGGTCTCGAACGTGGTGAGCGGCACGTCGAAGCTGACCCAGGTGCCGTCCGTGACCGCTGGGGTCGAGGTCGCATTGAAGTCCACCTCGCCCTGGGTGACGCTCCCGCTGTTCGCCCCGCCATCTCCAAAGTTGACCAGCTTGATGCCGAAGGTGACGCCGGTCGAGGTCCACATGTCGACGTGCAGGTCGGTCATGGCGGTGGCGTCGATCGGGGGTCCAGGATTCCAGAACTCGATGCCGATGTATTGCAGGTTCGCGTATTCCTCGGTGTCCACGCCTGCGACCTGCAGGCTGGTGAGATTGGGCCCCGCGTTATTGTTGCTCCAGGTAGTACCGTAGGTGTCGACGGCGACGTCCACATAGGCGTCGCTGAAGATGGAGATCACGTTCGCGGCGGCGACGGTGGGCGTCGGGGCCGCGACCGTCGGCGCGCTGGCTTGCGTGACGTTGATCGTGATGACGCCGGCTGCGGGAATTGCGCCCAGAGTAGCCGTGATCATCGTGCTGCCCACGCCCACCGCGCTGATCGTCCCGTCGGCGGCGACGGTGGCCACCTTTGGGTCGCTGCTCGCGAAGGTGAAGTAATTGGCTCCCACCGGGGTCAAGGTCTCGCCGGTGCCATTCACCGGGAAAGTGACCGAGAGGCCGTCGACGGGGAAAGTGTCACCCGTCTGGTGGGCCAGGGTCTCGGTGGCGATGGCCGGCTGCGCGGTGCCCAGCACTCCGCCAGCGCCGGTCGTCAGGGTGACATACTCGATCTCGGCAAACCAGATGGTCACCGCCGTGGCCTGTCCGCCCTGCGCGAAGCCGAACAGGCCGTCTTGCGAGGTGAGGTCCGAAGGCACCGGCAACGGGATGTAGAACTGCTGCCAGGTGGTGGTCAGGGCCAGATTGTTGGTCCACTGGGCCTGGTAGGTGGTGGTGCTCGCGTCGTTGCCGATCTCCACGTTGCCGACGGTGATCGCCGCGCTGGCCTCGGCCCAGAAGGTGAGGGCGTTGTAGGTCGAGAGGTCCTGGGGCGTGCCGTTGACGAGCGCGCCGCCGATGTAACCCGAGGACGGCACCGCCACGGCCAAAGTGGGCAGATTGTTGTAGAGCGTGGTGGTGTCGATGGTCGGCGCGCCGACCGAGCCGCTATAGGGAGCGTAGCTGATGTCGGCGGCGTAGGATCCGTGGAAGACGAAGGGGAATACCGGTCCGGTGGAGGTCCCGGTCGAGGTGCCCGAGCTGGTGCCAGCGCCCGTGCTGCTACCGGTGCTGGTGACGCCCCCGCCCGTCGACGAGCTGCTCGCAGCCGCGGTGCCAGTGCTGGTTTCGGGTCCCGCCCCAGTGCCGGTCGAGGTGGAGGTCACTGCCAGGCCCGTGCTCGAGCCGGCCGAGGTCGAGGGGCTGCTGCTGCTGCCGCAGGCGGCCAGTGCGGTCGTCGCGAAGGCCAAGAAGGCGATCTTCTTCATGGGCTACCCTTTCAGGGCCGCAGCAGACTGGCGAATCAAATTCGGCGAGTCTTGGCCGAGGCCATGGTTTGTTTGGCTGCCGAACAAACTACCAACGCGGGCGGATTGCAAGTCAAGAAGGAAAGAGTCTTGCCGCGCTTCTTGACTTGATCCGGGGGGCCCGGGCCGGGATCGAAACCCCGGTGGCTCGCTCGCTCAGACCAGGCCGGTGTTGCGCTCGATCGTCTTGATGACGGAGTCCATCTTGCCACTCAGGACCTGCCTGATGGCGCTCAGGGTGAAACCCTTGGCGGTGTGAAACGGGATGTGCGACGGCAAGGACAGTGCGTAGGGGTCAACCACCGCATCCACCACGACCGGTCCGCCTTTGTGCGCGAGCGCCGCCGCCAGTCCCTCTCTGACGTCGCCGGGCTCTTCGAGGCGGATGCCCTTGGCGCCCATGGCCTCGGCGACCTTGGCGAAGTTGGGGTTCTTGAACTCGACGCCAAAGGGGACCAAGCCAGCTTCTTGCATCTCGATGTTCACGAAGTCGAGCGAGTCGTTGTTGAGCACGACGTGGACCACCGGGGTCTTGCGCTGGACCTGGGTACTCAGGTCGCCGAGGCCGAGCATGCTGAACCCGCCATCGCCAGCGAGCGCGATCGTCTGTCGACCGGGGAACGCGAGCTGCGCGCCGAAGGCGTTGGGCGCGGCGTTGGCCATGGAGGCCCACGAGAAGGAGCCAAACAGCCGGCGATTCGTCCCACCTTTCACGTACCGCGCCAGCCAGATACACGCCGTGCCGGTGTCGGCGAAAAACATCGCGTCGTCGTCGGCAAGTGCGCTCAGCGTTGCCGCCAGGAACTCGGGACGGATCGGCTTCAGCCCCGGTCCCTTCTCGACATAGTGCCGTAGAAGCTCGTGAAACGAGTCGGTCTCGGCGACCTGTCTTTCGAGAAAATGGCTGTCGCTTTTTTGGCTGACCCTGGGGAGCAGGGCGGTCACGGTGGCCTTGATGTCGCCGACCAGACCCAGATCAACCGCGGTGCGTCGTCCGATGTGTTTGGCATGCCGGTCGATCTGGACCTTCTTGACCGACTCGCCCGGAAGGAACTCGGAGAAGGGGAAATCGGTGCCCAGCAGCAGCAGCAGGTCGGCCTCGTGAATGGCCTGGTAAGCGCCCCCATAGCCTAGCAAGCCAGTCATTCCGACGGCCTGGGGATTGTCGTGCTCGAGCCATTGCTTTCCGCGGAACGAATACCCGACCGGGGCCTTCAGTCGGGACGCCAGTTGGAGCACCTCTTCGCGCGCCTCGCGGCAGCCGTCGCCGCCGAAGATCGCCACCTTCTTTGCCCCCTCGATCATTGCCGCCAGCTTGTCGAGGTCGGCGTCGGCCGGGCGAGACACCGGCGGAGCGGGAATCGTGATGTGCGTCGATGTCTTGGGAGCGTTCGCGGCTGCGACGTCGCCGGGCATCGAGATCACGGTCGGGCCCCGCTCGACGACCGCCGTGAGAACCGCCGTCGTGACCACGGCCCGAAGCTGTTCAGGATTGACGACGCGCCCGACGTAGAGGCAGGCCGTGTCGAAGAACTTGTAGGGGTTCAATTCTTCGAGCGCGGCGGTGTCCATGATCCCGGTCTCGACGTCGCCGGCGATGGCGATGACCGCGGCCCCCTCTTTTCGCGCGTCCATCAGGCCGTTGAAAAGATGCGTCACGCCGGGTCCCGCGGTTCCGCAAACCACGACCGGGCTGCCGGTCAGATAGGCGTCCGCGACGGCGGCGAACACGCCATATTCCTCATGGCGAACGTGGATGAGCTCGATCTTCCCGTTGCGCCGGAGCGCGTCGATGACGGGATTGAGAGCGTCGCCGACGATGCCGTAGCAGCGCTTGACGCCGGCGCTCGCCAGCATCTCCCACATCACGTCCGCAACTCTTTGGGCCATGGCTTTGGAGCGGGTGGGGGGGATCGAACCCCCGACATCGACCTTGGCAAGGTCGCACTCTACCGCTGAGTTACACCCGCGCTGGGTCGAAACGTATGACTCGCCCGAGGCGCGTAAGTCAAGGTCGAGCCTCCGTTCCCGCAATCAGGCCCGCGTCCACGACCGTCACCTCCGCGTCCAAAGCACGGCATGGTAAATTGGACGGTCATGCCGAAGATCCAGGTTCCATTCGAAAAGTTGGCGGTCATGCAACGGCAATTCGATCGACACGCGACACGGCGCGTGCCGGGGACCTTTGCACTCAAGAGGCAGAAGATGCTGAGCTCGCCCCATGCGTTCCTGCGCGGGAGCGCGCCCCTCTTCTACGAGCTCCTGCGCCAGCGGCCGGACCTCAGGTCGCCGTTGCCAGGGCGGGGCTGGATCGACGGCGACATGCACCTCGAGAACTTCGGCGCCTTTCGCACCGAAGAGGCAGGGGTGGTCTTCGACCTGAACGACTTCGACGAAGCCATCCCCGCAGCCCCCTGGAGCGATGACCTCCTGCGCTTGTCGGTTTCCTGTTTTCTCTCGGGCGGGTTCGCGGGTCTCGCCGGGGCCCACGTCGTCGACCTGGTGGAGACACTGCTCGAAGCCCACGCCCGGGCGGCGTTCTCCAGGGTTCCGCCGAAGCCGCCGGCGCACCCCCGACCCATTGCGTTCCTGCTCGAGCGCGCCGAAAAGCGCACCAAGCGGCACATGCTGGACGTGCTGGCGCCGGTTCGCGACGGTCAGCGCCACTTTCGGCTGGGGGCGAAATATCTGCCGCTCTCGCCGCAGGTCAAGCGGGCGACGCCCCAGCTCCTGACACAGTATGCCGAGCAGCTTGGCAATGATTGTCCGGGTCACCTCGAGAAGCTCGACCTCGAGGACGCCGCTCAGCGCATCGCGGGGACCGGCTCATTGGGGGTCACCCGAATCGCCGCGCTGGTGAGGTACGGCCATCGGCGCTTTCTCTACGACATCAAGGAGGCCAGGGCCGCGTCGTCGCTGCGCACAGCGGAACCGGTCTCGGCGAAAGCGCTGGAGTCGGCCCACGTCCGGCTCAACGCCGAGCGCGTCGTGGCCGGCGCACGCGCCATGCTCACCGCCGTGCCACGCCGGCTACGGGCGCTCTGGTCTGAGCGGCTGCATCTCTCGTTCATCGCCCGCCAGTTCACGCCATCCGAGGACAAGCTGGACCTCGAGACGCTCGAGCCGGGCGAGCTACCCAAGATCGTGACCACGCTGGGCCATCTGCTCGGCCGCGCCCACCGACGTGCGGGGTCGGAGGTGCCGCGGCGGGCCTGGAGCGATTCCGCCCGGCGCACGCTCGTGCTTCACGCCGGAGAGCTGACGGCGCTGATCGACGGAACGTATCTGGCATCGGCGTTCCTGGAGCGAGGAGAGGGTTAGACCTCCTGCGATTCTACGGGCCCATCGTGCCCCGAACGGCCCTCGACCCGCGGCGATCCCAACACTTTGCAACCGCGGCGGATAAGAGGCGCTAGGCAGGAAGACGATGAACGCAAACGAGACACCAGACATCGCAAACCTCCTGGAACATTCAGCCTGGCTGAAGCGGCTGTCCGGACACCTCGTCTTCGAGCGCGAAGACTCGGTCCAGGATGTCTGGGTGGCAGCCCTTCGCGCGCCGCCTGATGCCGACAGGCCGCCGCAGCCGTGGCTCTCCAGGGTGTTGAAGAATGCGGCCCGGCGGCGTCACAGGGACGCGTCCGTCCGGTGGGAGAATGAACAGCGAGCGGCGGCCATGCCGACCCAGGGGGTCCCGACACCGGAGGAATTGGTCGCGCGCGCGGAGACCCAGCGGCTCCTCGCAGAGCTCGTCCTGGGCCTTTCCGAACCTGTTCGACGGGTCGTCCTGCTGCGCTACTACGAGGGGCTGTCTGGAGCCGAGATCGCCCGCGCGCTGGGGGTGCCTGCCGGGACGGTGCGCTGGCAAATCAAGGAGGCAATCGACCGCCTGCGAAGCGCGCTCGATTCCCGGTTCGGGAACGATCGTCACACCTGGACGCCCGCCTTGGCGCTCCTGGCCGCGGGGCCCCGGGGCCATTCATCGATCGGAGCTGGGATAGGAGCCGCACTGATGACCGCAAAGATGAAGATGGCGGTGATTCTTCTGCCGTTGCTTTCTCTTGCCCTGATAGGGATTGCATGGCGCGCAGGACTTCCGGCCAACGGGAGTCGGGAGCAGTCGCCCCTCGCGTCTTCAACCTCGTCGAACCTCTCCCGCCCCGTCGCCGCATCACATCAGGGCCAAGCTGGCGACACCGCTCCTTCCGCAGCCGCCTCGAACACGATGCTGCCACCGACAATACCTGGCACGCAGACGGGGCCGTCGCCCGTCGCCCGCACCCTCTTGGAGCCGCCTGCGAGGCGACTGGAGGGCGCCCCAGCGTCAACGACGCGCTTCTGGGACCTGCCCAATGTGATCGATCGCCGTCCAAACCGTCAAGAGCCGGACGCGCGTTCGGATCAGGCTACCGAAGCGCTCGGCTACGCCTTCCAGACACTCGACGAAGATGCCGCGGGATGCCTCACCCAATGGCGACAGACAGGGTCGGGCGGGTCCGGGGAAGTGATGGTGGCCTTCGGGATTTCGAAGGACGGCCTGGGGAAGGTTTGGATAGTGGATGGTGGTACCGAGGTCCCGATCGGCCAGCAGGGTTGCCTCACGAACGCGGTTCATGGGCAGAACTGGTCGAACATCGTGGATGAACCAGTCGAGGTGACGAAGAGGTTTGACTTGGGGCGCCTGAGATCGATGGGCGGTGACCCTCGTTAGGATGTGAGTGGCCTGGCGTGCCCTGGATGCCCTGCGGCCCCGTCGTTCCGGTGCTACCGGCAGAGGAAAGGCGCCGAAATAAGCTGAGTGACCCTCCTCCGGCCGCTGATTTTGATGGATACTCCGGGCATGGCGCGTCGCTCATCCCTCGCAGCAGCGTTGCGCGCGAAGGGCATCGACGCATGACGAGCGCGCCGTCCTTCGACGACATCTTCGGCGCCATGTCCGCCGCAGCGCTTGGCGACCTCACCGCTCGCGTGGCGGTGCCGGACGACCCGCAACTGGACGACGTGCCGACCCGGCTTGCGCTGGGCGTCAATGTGCTCCTCGACGACCTCTCGTCCCGGGTGAACGCCGCGGATCGCATGCGCGAGGGCTACCGGTCGATGTTCGAGAGCAGCCCGCTGCCGATGTACGTCCTCGACCTGTCGACGCTTCGCTTCGTGGAGGCCAACGACGCCGCCGTGCGGCACTACGGCTACACGCGCGAAGAGTTTCTAGAGATGAACGCCGCGGACCTCTGGCCCTCCGAGGACGCCGCGAAGAACCTCGAGGTCGCGACTCACCCTCTGCCTCTGCGCGGCGTCCTCATGCGACACCGCAGGAAGGACGGTTCGCTCCGCTGGGTGGATGTGCATGTGAACGCGCTGACCTTCGATGGCCGCCCGTGTCGCATAGTGCTCGTCAACGACGTGACCCAGCGAGTCGCTGACGAGGACGCGCGGAGGGCGGCCGAGTCTCGATTCGCGCGACTCAGGGACTCCGGGATCATCGGCATCATCGTCACCAACCTGGCCGGGCCCGTCGTCGAGGTGAACGACGCACTGGTGGACCTCCTCGGCTACGCGCGCGAAGAGCTGGTGTCGGGGCGCGTCCGATGGTCGGACCTGACGCCGCACGAGTGGCGTTCGACGGACCAGCGCGCCATGGAGCAGTTGACCTCGGCGGGCGTTGCGAGCCTTCGCGAGAAGGAATACGTGCGCCATGACGGCTTACGCATCCCGGTGCTGGTCGGCTCGGCGATGCTGGAGGGGACCGGGGGGGACTGCATCTCGTTCGTGCTCGATCTCAGGAGCAGCAAGGAGGCGGCGGCTGCGGTCGAGCACCTCCGCGAGGCGCTCGCGTCGGAGGCGACGTTCCGCGGTTTCGTCGAAGCCGTTCCCGACGCGGTGATCATCCTCAACCGTGACGACAGGATCGTGCTCGTCAACTCCCAGACCGAGAAGCTGTTTGGTTACAGGCGCGACGAGCTGGTCGGGCAATCGACCGAGATGATCATGCCCGAGCGCTTCCGGAAGCAGTACGGCAGCCGCTTCGAGGACCAGCTCGCCGGGCTGCGCGGGGTGGGCCCGCACAGCCGCGAGGGCTACGGCCGTCGCAGGGACGGAACGGAGTTTCCCTTCGAGTCGACCTTGGGCCTGCTCGAGTCCGCGGGGGAGACGCTCCTTTGTAGCTCGGTCCGGGACACGACGGAGCGAAAGAGGGCCGAGGGCGCCCGCGCGCGCGCGAAGGACGCCGCCGAGGCGGCCAGCCTCGAGCTCGAAGCGTTCAGCTATTCGGTTGCGCACGACCTCCGGGCGCCGCTTCGCGGCATGAACGGGTTCGCGCAGGTACTCCTCGATACCTATCGGGATAAGCTCGACGCCGACGGGCAGGAATTCCTTCAAGAGATTCTGCTCAACACCAGCAAGATGGCGGACCTCATTGACGGTCTCCTGTCCCTGGCCCGCGTCACGCGAAGCGACCTGCAACGCGAGCATGCAGACCTCTCGGAGATCGTCAGGGAGGTGGCCGCTGGTCTCCGCGCCGTTGAACCGCATCGCAAGGTGGAAGTGACCGCGCCGGACTCGCTGGCCGCGGACGTTGATCCTCGGTTGGCACGCGCACTCTTCGAGAACCTCCTGGGAAACGCCTGGAAGTTCACTCGCAAGCAGCCGGCAGCTCGGATCGAGTTCGGCGCCACTGAAGGGGACGGCGGTCTCGTCTTCTTCGTACGCGACAACGGCGCCGGCTTCGACATGGCCTACGCGAACAAGCTCTTCGCGCCGTTCCAAAGACTGCACACGGATGAGGCATTTGCCGGAGCCGGGATCGGCCTCGCGACCGCTCAACGAATCGTTCACCGGCACGGGGGTCGAATCTGGGCCGAAGGCATGGTCGGCCTCGGTGCGAGCTTCTATTTCACAATTCCCGCGCGCGTGATGGAGGCAACGTCATCTGATGGCTCTGCATGATCTCCTTCCCTTTGGTCGCCCTCGAAGTCGCCCCGCGCCGTGGCTGGAAATCGTCACGTCTTCGGCCAAAGCTTGGGTGTGCCCTCCGAGTCGCCGTCTTCCAAGACCTCTCGCACCTTCCTGGCCAGCGCTCCCGGCGTGAGCGGCTTCTGGACGAAAGCCATCCCGGGCTCGAGGGCTCCGTGACGGACGACGCTGTCGTCGGTGTAACCCGACATGCAGAGCACTCGAGTTTCCGGGCGAATGCCCGTCAGGCGCTTGGCAAGCTCCGGGCCGCTCATCCGAGGCATGACCACGTCGGTCAGCAGGAGGTCGATCCGGCCCCCGTGCCTCTCGCTGATCAGTAGGGCTTCCTCGGCGTTCGAGGCGGCGAGTAGCCGAACATGCGGTGTGCAGCCTCGTTCCAGCTGGTGATGGTGCCGTCCAAGCTCTTGCCGATGATGGCGTCGTCGGACGATGACACCAGGGCCGCGAGCCGCGAACGCTGCTCCTCTGCCGT
>Ga0302324_100014806_pt1 | contig 15690 bp, 12 predicted proteins | sample Palsa_T0_1_FD_201949 | JGI IMG/M metagenome (GOLD analysis project Ga0302324, IMG submission 201949) | Peat permafrost microbial communities from Stordalen Mire near Abisko, Sweden - Palsa_T0_1 | ecosystem: Environmental > Terrestrial > Soil > Palsa > Peat permafrost | place: Sweden: Abisko...
GCCGAAGATCCGGTTGCGTCCGCCGAAGCCTCGACGACCAAGCGACAAGCGCATTGGGTGGTCCAGCGGATTCAAGCTGCTCATGCACTATGCCCGCACCTCGCGAAAAGCCCGCAACCGCGGCACCTTCGGCGGAAAAGGGCGAAGCACGCGTCCGTACTTGCAGCGTTGCGCCGTCCGGGTGACTTATCTGAACAACAAAACGCGAGGGCAATGGAAGGCTCACGGCCGATACCTGGCACGCGAGAGCGCCACACACGAAAACCCGGTGGAGGGCGTGGGCTTCGGCCGCGAGGACCAGAAAATCGACCTTGCGGCCCGGCTTGAAGACTGGCAGAAAGCCGGCGATGAGCGGCTGTGGAAACTGATCATATCCCCGGAGTTTGGCGACCAGGCGGATCTGCGCCGTCTAACGGGAGATCTGATGGAACGTATGGAGAAGGACCTCGGAACGGACCTCGAATGGGTTGCAGTGGAGCATCACAACACCGAGCACCCACATGCTCACGTCGTAGTCCGCGGCCTTAGAACCGATGGCTCCGGTTTGCGAATGAGCCGCGAGTACGTGCAGCAAGGGATTCGGAGTGCCGCCGAGCACCTATGCACTCGCCAAATCGGGTATCGGACGGAGCTCGATGCTGCGGAGGCCGAACGGCGCGAAATCTCGGAGTCCAGGTTTACATCGCACGACCGCCGGATAATGCGCGAAGCGTCGAATCCGAACGCGGATTTCGGCCCCGAGTATTTCGAGGTTGTTCGGAATCCCACTGAGGCCGGTTTGAGTGAGATGGCGCGCCTTCGCACTCAACATGAGGCTTCCCGCCTCGCTGTTCTTCACCGCATGGGCCTGGCCGAATCGACCGGCGGAACAAGCTGGCTGGTGCGGCGCGACTGCGAGCAAGTACTTCGAGCGATGCAACGCAGCGCGGATCGGCAGAAGACTTTGGCCGCACATGGAGCATTGTTGTCCGATGACCGGCTTCCAGTGACGACGCTCGATGTTCGCGATCTCACATCCATCGACGGCAGGATTTTGGTGCATGGCGAGGAGGAAGCTTCCGGGCGCAGCTACCTGATGCTGGAAGGTACGGACGGGCAGGTTTACCACATCTACCGCACGCCAGAGATGGAGGAGCTACGAAGCCAACGAGGGCTGCAAACCAATTCCTTCATTCGGCTCCGCAAATTATCCACAGTGCGCGGCCCGGTCGTGGAGATCAAGGACATGGGTGATTCGGAAGCCATCCTAAGCAACACGGCTCACCTTCGCGAGACCGCACGCGAAATAGTTAGCCGAGGCGTTTATCCTCAGGATGGCGGCTGGAATGGATGGCTCGGTCGCTATCAGAAAGCCCTGGTTGACGCCGCATTCACACTGGAACAGGAGAAGGCGAAAGAACGCGAACGCCGCAGGAGTCGAGGCATGGGACGCTAGAGGGCTCTTAGCCGCCATAACCAACCAAACCAGCAGCCCTTTTCTTCCTAATGGAGCCAGATGCACTGCATCGAAGCGGCCAGACTCAACATATGGACCGGTGCAGATTGTCATTGATTGCGAAGACCACTCTTCGAAGCTTGGGACCGAAAGTAAGCCGCGCGGTGTTCGCCATCTCCTCGATCACAGTGGTTCTTCCGTGCCGTTGGCGGTGTTCCATCTCGCCGCGTGTCTTGCCGCGCTCGCAATCATCGGCTTGATCTACTCGCTCACGGTAATCGTGCACGCGAGGAAATCGACTGGCTACCAGCCTGACGCTTGAGACTGGTTCTAGTATACCGGGCTTCCTGCGCTCTCCTACGTTATGCTTGGCGTCGGGGCGATCCTTGTGTGGATGCTCGCGCCGCGGTCGCTATTCTTGATCGCGGCCATTAGATTAGTTTAGCGTGTTGTTCCTGTTTATGGGCATTTCGCAACTCGTGGGACACGGTCACCTACGTGAGCCTCGAGCGCGCATAGCCATCCGGCGAGCGCGGCGAATAGGTCTGGCTCACTTCACCGTAGTTGTCATTCCCACCAGTGCTAAAGTCACCGCACGTTCCGGTTCGCGACAAGCCACTTGTCCTTTCCCCGAGCCATTTCGTGGAATGCCACGTTCAACGGTCCGCAATCTTGCGGCTGTCGTGTCCTGAGCTCGGTTCGTGACAGAATGCCACATTCGCACCCCAAAAGTGACAGGGGTTTCGACCGACGCGCGTATAGGGCTTAACGGCCTAGTCGCGGATGTCCTAAAGCCGTCTTACGAGCGCTTCTACTGGGAGACATGGCGGACGCTAGGACAAGATAAGACGGGTTCTTCCGGCGGGTGCACTGTGCTGGCGATCGCTCCGAGCATGAACCCGTTTTAGGTTGCTCTTCCGAACTTGAACATAAGCCCGCGGCGGATGCAGCAGCTTGAGAATGGGCGCGACAGGAGGCCCGTAAGAGGCAAAAATGGCTTCTAACTAGCCAAGGGCTCCGCCCTTGATATCCCTTCAACTCGAAGAAGGCGTTCATAAGATAGGCTCCAGGTATCTCACCACACTGGAGGTTTCCCATGAACGCCTTTTTCGAGCATCACAAGAATAGCATCCGGCTCCATTACGGCTGCTTTGACCGATTGCTATTGAACGGGCTGATTCAACCGTTCCAACAACCCGAGCGAGTCATCGGGTTCTTCAACTCCTACCGCCAAGGCAGGCGGGTGACACGCAATGAACTTGGCGACATCGCCGAGCAGTATAGAAACTGGGTAAAACTGGGTAACGAACCGATCGCAAAAGTGGGGCGTGCCGGTCCTGGAAGCTCCCGATGGACGTCGCGATGACTTCATCGACCCTTACTTCAAGCGAGCCAAGCCCGATCAGGTGGTCGCGATTCTTCGCGCCCGAGAGCCGGGACGCATCCTGATTGCCAATGGCAACAAGAAGGATGATCGCTGGCATCTGCAGATTACGCAGCGCTGGGTCATTCACTACAACTTCTATGTCAACGATGCCCGCTGGGGGCGCATGTTCGTCCGCATGTGTCCGTACTTCCCATTCTCGGCCCGAGTCTGCCTGAATCAACATCACTGGCTCGCCAACCGCATGCGCGAAGAGAAGATCGACTTCCAGCAATGTTCCAATGCCTTCCTCAAATGCAGCGACCCGAAGCGTCTTCAAGAGCTGGCCGATTCGCTTTCGCCAAAAGATCTGCTGACCTGCGGGCAAAAGTGGCTGGCCTGCTTCACGCCATTCTTCACCGAAAACGAACGCAAGAACCATGGATGCCAGCATCGGCTGTTCTTTGCCCAGGTAGAGTATTGCGACAATCTCGTCTTCCACAGGCGCGCTGCGCTGGACGCACTCGGTCAACGTCTGCTCGACGCCAACCGCAATATCGGTCAGCCCAACAAGATCACCACCATCTTTGGACGTAAGGTCACCAAGCATTATCGAGGTGAACTGAAAACCGTCATCGAAGATATCGACTTGCCCAGCCCGGTGATCCGAAGTCACTACGGCAATGGGTTTATCAAGCAGTACGTGCGAGACCATCTGAATCTTCGCACCGAACCGGCCACCAACAACGTCGCCGACTACGGCGTCAAGAAGGCCGTGGAGAATCTTCCCGAACTCCGCCAGACGATGGCAGCCATTACTGACAACTACCTGGATGTCCAGCAGGACATATTCTGGAGACCTTCCTGGACCGCGGGCAGCTTCGAAGGCTGGCCGAGCCAACGGTCCTCGCCAACGGCAAGCGAATACCCGGTCTCAAGCTGGACCATCCTCGGCAACTCGCGGTCATGCACGCCCTGGTTCGCTTTGCCAAACATCGCGGCTCGCAACCAGTTCTCCACGCGCGATCTGCATGAACCAGCGATGGAAGCGCTGGGCGTCGCATCGGACAACTACAGCTTGGCATCGTTGCGCTACGATTTATCCAAACTCCGCGCCAAAGGACTCCTTTACAAAGTGCCACGGACACGCCGCTATAAGTTGACGCGCCAAGGATACTCCATCTGTGTGGTCTTCCTGAAGTTGTTTGAGCGCATCTACGCCCCACTCACTACAGGGTTGTTGCAATCGGTTGCCGGCGATAGCAAACTGCAACGCCAGCGGCGCACTCAACTGGATGGCCTCTATCAGCGCGTGGCCGACGATTTAGACGAGCTGCTGTCGTTCGTGGGCCTCAAGGTTGCCGCTTGACTTTCGACAACGAGAACAAAATCCTCGTTATCGCGCGCATAACGGCCTAACTAAGGTGACAGTACTATTGTGCACCTGGATCTTCTCGGAATATAGTGTTCGAGATGCCGCGTCCGGGGGAATGCAAGTGTTCAAAATAAATCGGCTTTGTTGGTGTTTCTCTTGATAACGGCAACCGTGGCGGTGGCCCGAGATTCCGGCGATGAGCAGTCCGTAGGACCGATCTGCGTTGGAGCCCAGCCGACTATCCCAACCGCAGCCAACGGCACGGTCACCATAACGCTCTCCGCCAGCGATGTCCTGGCTGTCCCCGCTCTCTACTTAAAGGTGATTACCAACAAATTCCCGAACGGCGAAATCGGAGGGCAATTGGGCCGCGGATTCGGTTTCGGGAAGTTCGGAGGGGGCCACTAGCGCGCCTCTTTGTCTGCCCGGCGCCGTTTGCGGAGGCTCAAAGCTTCTGAGACTCCAGGTCTGAGACTCTACGTCCAAGACTCTGCGGTTGACACGCCATGAACACTCCACGGTATAAGGCTCATATCCACACTCCGTTGTTCTCGCCCCGGTTCCAGTGGCGGAATTCCAACAGCCGGCGCAACCGTCAGATGCGGCGTGCCATTTGCTTGCTCGCCCTGACGAGCGCTTCGGCATTCGCACAGGCCCCCGCCTCTTCATCGTTGAGAATCACGACTGCGACGTGCGCGGGCGGAACTCAATTCGCCGCTTATTCCGGCTGCACCATCGCCGCTAAGGGAGGCACCCCTCCGTATACGTTCTCTTGGTCGACGTCACCGAGCTATGCGTCGCTTCCGGAGGGAATGAGCCTCGATGCGAGCACCGGAGCGATCACCAGGTCACAGATCGGCGGCCAGGGGACTTATGGCGTTCAATTCATCGTGACCGATGCATCGAATTCAACCGCGACTCAGAATATTAGTTTTGGCATCGCCGGAAGCAACGCATTCCTAAGTTCCATTTTCCCAGGCAATTCTATTTTTCATCACCGCCTGGATTATGCCGCCAGCGGTTTGCCGGTAGATATGTCCCCGGCCGCGCCAATCTATAGTGGCTACCTAGCCGAAACAATCAAGCCTTTTTTTGGAAATGCCTCGACAGGACCACCCAACGGCACACCGGCCTTTCAAGTACCGTGCAGCCAGGCGTACGTTCCGGTTACTACGGTGCCCGGAGGGTATCAGCATTACTTCACATCCGGCCCTATTCCACCGAATGCCCCGATTGAAGGCACGTCTAATAATTCGAACGCCACAAACTATATCGGTGACGGTCATGTGCTCATCTACGAGCAAGGTGGATGCAGCAACGTGACGCCCGGTTTGTGGGAAATGTTCACGTCTCAGTTAGTGACTGGTGGAGCGTGGGAAGACGACTCCAACGCGCTTTGGCCCGACGTGGACACAAACGCATTAACGCCGCAAGGAAAGGGGACGGCGGATGCGGCCGGCCTCCCCATCGCGCCGCTTTTGCTGAACGCCGATGAAGTGATTGGAACCGGCACCCCAACATCTCCCAACGGCACGGTCCGGCATCCGACGCGATTTACGCTCAATCATATGTTGAACAATTGGGTATGGCCCGCTACCGAGACGGCTGGCGTGGGGAGCTGCACCGGGGTTCCAATAGAAACGTTGATTTCTCAATCTTCGCCGCCTTCCGCCTGTAGTTTTAGCGGACCAGCGGGCGAGATCTACCGGCTGAAGGCGTCGGTTACGAATCCATCCTGCACAGCCACCAGCCCTCAAGCTGCCATCATTATCCGTGGCCTGAGGCACTTCGGGATAATCCTAGCCGACAACGGAGACTCTGGCGGACTGATCGGCACGCCCGACACGAGATGGAATGACAACGATTTGTCATGCCTTAGAAATCTGACGCTGGCTGATTTTGAGCCGGTGAACGTTTCCAGTTTAATGATCTATAAAGACAGTGGGAAGACGGCGGACGCTGAGGCCCGACGATGGATCCGGGAACCACGATGAACTCAGACCGCATCGTCGGCGCTCACTTCCGACCACTCCACTCACGCACTGTCCGGAAGCTGGAACACGGCCAATACGTTCGCCCGCCTGAGGCACTAACGCGATATCGTGTAGACTCGGCGGCCAAGGGAGGTATTCATGAAACGTTTATTGATCGGAACCGGGCTAAGCATCCTGCTGTTCGTGCCGGCCGTTGCCAGTGCGCAGATTCTGGTTGCCGGAGAAGGTCCGGTCGTGTACGGGCACCACCATCTGAACACCACGAACATGGACGCACAGAAGAAGTTCTATGCCGACACGCTCGGCGGCAGCGTGGCCAAGATCGGTTCCGGCGACCGGCAGCAGGAGATCGTCAGGTTCCCGAATGTCCTGATCTTTTTCCGTCCGATGCAGGCGCCGACTGGCGGCTCGATCGGCACGACGGTGAACCACATCGGCTTTTCCGTTCCCGATCTCAGGCCGGTCGTGGCGAAGATCAAAGCGAACGGATTTAGAATGATCACCGCCGAGTCGGTCGCCGCGAACGTCAAGGTGATGGACGACATTGCGGCCGCCAGTCCGGCGACGAACATCGCCTTTGCGCTCGGTCCGGAAGATGTGAAAGTAGAGTTCGTCGAAGTCAAATCGCAAAGCGCCCCGATTCAGCTTCATCACATCCACTTCTTCGGGCAAATGAACACCGAGATGCAGGCGTGGTACGCAAAGACGTTCGGCGCGACTATGCTTCCAGCCAATCCGGGGTCCGCGTTTGTGCAGGATCAACTGCCCGGCGTTTTCCTGAACTTCTCGCCGTTTCCGACGCCGACCGTCGGCACGACCGGCCGATCGATCGATCACATCGGCTTCGAGGTCAAGAACCTCGAGGCGTTCACGAAGAAGCTCGAGGCCCAGGGTATCAAACTGGATCGCCCCTACACCAAGGTGCCGCAGCTTGGCATCGCGATCGCGTTCATCAAAGATCCCTGGGGAACGAATATCGAAATGACGGAAGGACTCGTCGACCTCAAGTAGAGCTACAAGAATGAGACCAGCTATTTTCGCCCTGGCGGCGCTGGTGTCAGGACATAAGGCGTAACCTGGGCAGTGTTGCTTCCGGCCCGACTCGGAAGCGAGCTCTTCCACCAGCCGGACTCTCCGCTTGGCTTCCGCTGTACTTCTTGCGTTGTTTCGCCAGTTCGCGCCCGCACTTCAGGAGCTGCTGGGCAAGGCTTTCGGCGTTTAGCGCGCAGCCGCAGGCAGCCAGCGTTCGCGTGTCAGGAAATGTAGAAACTCCAGCACGCCGTTGAAGCCGCGTTTTTGCCAGGATTTAATGCGCGGCCGTCCCAATTTTCCGGCCATAGAGCGCGAATGCCAAGTCACCTTCCAACTTTGTCCAACTGGAAAATCGGCTACTACTCTCGCTGACGCCCCACACGCTGGTCCCGCTGTCCACGGAGCTGCCGCGGTTCCAGAGCCATTGGCAGGAAGATGGCGCTTGCGAAATAGAGATCCACATGCGGCGGCCAGCGGGAATAGAGAAGGGCGGCAGCGAGTCTATTGTGTAGACATAACCTTCGTATCCGGCGGCGGACTGTGGGTTCCCTACCGCGTGCGCCGTGGTTTCGGTGACCTGCGGCTGCACTCGCTGGGAGTAGATGGGCTCGGATGCCGGTAATCCATCGTTGTCCGAGAGAAAACTGATATCAAAAACCGGCGATGCCCCAACGGGCGTACAGTTGTAACCGTACCAGCGAATGCCAGTTATGTCGACAGCGTCCGGAAAGACGAACTGGCTTCCTCCCACATGTTTCACCTGTTGTCCGTTGCCCGTGTTGCTGAATAGCCCTTCCTGATGGCCATCGAGCGGACGTTCGTACAAAAGTTCTCCACTAAGAGACGGAACCGGTTCCGGCAAGTTTGGAGGCTGAGCGTCCGGAGATGGAGAAGGCGGCGCCTCAGGGGGCGGATGCACGGGCTCAAACCGCCGTATCTCAGTAACACGCATGGTCCCGCCGACAAGGTCGGAAACTGTGACCTTGCATTTATCATCTGTAACCTCTTCTTTGTGGATGAGGATGAGTCGGTTGTCCTTTACGCGGTAACGATCTCCATCGAAGTCTGACGCACAGGGCCCAAAACCGTCAATGTAGTGCGTGCGGATCTCTCGCGTGTTTTGATCGATGTCGATATTTCCTTTCCAACAGCCACCATGCCAATCGGAGCCCAAGCAATTCTCCCCCAACTCCCGTGTCAACGCGTTCTGGACGACGCGCCCCGAAGCCGGATCGTAGACCCAGTACGACCTGCTTCCAAAGCTGGCGGCAAATTCCGTTAGAACTGAGAAATCAAGATATCCGTCAAAGTTGATATCCTCCGCCTGGAAGCTGGCGCCAAAATTAAGCGGCTGGTCCGCCATAACCGGCAGCAATTGTAGCCGCTTTCCGTCCTGGCAACGTGCCACTTCAATATCGCCAGCGACGACGGGATTGTCGGATAATTCTCGCAGACGGGAACGAACCGTTATTCGGAAAGCCGGGCCGCCGTGTTTGACGGATATGCGGAAAGAGAGCGGGGGCGGATTCGCCCCTGAGTCCGTCCAAAACTCTGCCCCTTTGGGAGCATCGGTCGGCAGACCGCGACACACATCTGCGCACAGTGCCGGTATCCGGCAGAGGGCCAGCACGAACAATAGCCGCCACATGAAACGCCTCCTCTTTGGTTGCGCCCGCTGCAATAATCGCCTTTAGCGAATATATAGCAGTTTTTGTCAAGGAGCGTCGCACAGCCGCGGAGGCTCGGCAGATGGCGGCTTGACGTATTTCACAGCTTTCGCACAGCATTGTTGGCCGGATCGACAGCCCACACGTTCGCGCCGTCGCAAGCTTTCACGCCGAGCGGTAGACTGACGCCGCCGATCACTGCGCCGTCGATAATCCGGAGCTTCTCCACGCCCTGCACTCCATCCACCCAGATGGCCCTTCCATCAAAGATAATGTCAACCGGGTTGAAGTTTGACAAAGGGAAAGTGCCGACTACGGCGTCATCGCTCGCGCGCACCTTGACGACTTTACCAGAATTGTCCGCTAACCACATGTGAACGCCATCAAAGGCGAGTCCCCCAGGTACCGGTAGAATCATTCCCGGTGAGAAAGTCGCTACCATTGCGCCGTCGCTCGGGTTGATCTTATCAACCGTGCTATTCCCCAGCGTCACCCAGATGTCGACGCCATCAAACGCAATGCCCTCCGGTACGAAGCTCAACGGAACCGTAGCCAACACGGCGCCGTCGCTGGGGCGTACCTTGGCGAGAGAGCCTTGAGGAAAGGCGAACAGCACCACCCATATGCTTACGCCATCAAAAGCCATCTGCTGCGGGGATGGACCGACATTAAAGACTCCCAGTTGGTGTCCGTCGCCGGCACGCAATTTAACAAGGCTGGAGCCATTGTTCACCCACATGTTGGCCCCATCGAATGCCATCCAACTGGGTGTGCCCCCAACTACGAAAGTTCCCAGCGCCGCGCCATCTCCCGCGCGCAGCTTGGTCACGCTACCGCTTTGGGAGTTCGCGATCCACATGTTGGCGCCGTCAAAGGCCGCCCCCGCCGGCTGCTGGCCGACACTAAACTCTGCCGCGGTTTGGTTAATTTGATACCAGCGGAGTATTGCAACGGACTCCGGAGTGGGACGATCTGCCGTTGTCGGCGCATCCTGTCCCCAGACGGCTGGCGACATTGCACCGGCTGCGACAAAAACTACTAGCAATCTGGATTTGTTCATGGTACTCTCCTATAATTTTTTTCGATCCGACATTCTCAGCCTGCTCAAGGACAGCCGCCCAGGTCTTTTAACATTTTGTCGACGGTAAATACGCGTGCTGAAGAGGGACCAGACGTCCGGCCCTTGAGTTTGTAGCGCTCGCCAGGGGCTAAAGCCGGCCCAGTTTCGATCAAGGAATAAGCTTTCGATCCGGTGGTAAGAACTTTCCTTCCGCCGTTTTCGGTGACGCAGCCGGTGGTGATCCCCCGATTGTGCAAAATCAGATAGGTCACGCCAACTCCGACACCCGCCCCGGCTACCGCTATTCCTGCTATTATCCCCGCGGCCTGGCCGCGCGAGATCGGTGCTATTATCCCTATCCCGGCCGCCTGGCTGCGCGAAATGTATTGGCCTCGCAGGTTCTCTGTCGAAGCGAGACCCAACAACATGAGAGCCAGACAGGCGGCTTCGATTCGCATTCGTTTTAATCCTCCGTTACACCCTAAAACGCGCTTACTCCAAAGCGAACATGAAGGTGTTGTAGATGGTGTCCCAGTAGACATTGAGATTGATTGACCCGGTATAGCCGTATGCCGGCCCACCTATGGCGAGAGCAGCTGACTGGGTGGATTTGCTCTCGGTGGAAAACGAAGATGTCGTTGTCCAGGTGAAGCTATCCGTAACGTCCAGGCTTGCTATACTCACCCCCAAAGATGCGCCCAAACTAACTGCTAGCTTAACTTGTAACGTATTAGTGGTAGTTTGATCCACCGAGTGGGTGGCGGTATAGCTCGTCACGGGAGAAGTGGCGTTGGCGGCCATTGGTGGCTGGTAACTAAGCTCCGGAACTGATACTGGCAGGAAGCGGTTTGGATCGATCGCTATCGGGGTGGGGGGGCCGACAAGGTCAAGTTGGGGAACAACAAAAGGGTTAGCGCCGGAGCGAAGGAGATTGAGGTAGTCCCCAGGGCCGAGTCCGGCAGCAGCAAGATCCTGCTGTAGATCTGGAGACATCGAGGCTGGATTCTTCAGCAGGCCGGCAGCGACGGGCACGCAAAGCATCTTTTCTCCGTCTATGCCCGGTGCCCAGGTAACGTTGTTCTGAGTGTCCGCCGTGAGACGTAGCAACGGGTTCAGCCAGAGAATGAAAAGATCGTAGTCATGATCAATCCCGTCCACAGGTGGGCCGTAGACCTTGAAGTCAGAGGTGTCGGTATTCGTTTGCTGAATGGAGACCTCGTCGGTATTCGTTTCGGAGAAGGAGAAACCCGCGGTAACCTTATTGAGCGCCGATCCTACGGAGACCTTTATCTCGATCCCGGCTTCAAAAGACTTGGTCACGCTAACTGTTGAGCCAGTGGTGCTGCCTGTGCCGTAGTCTACGGTGGACTGGCTCTTGCCGCCGTTAGTCCCGGGGGGGGCGTAGATGACTGACAGGAGCATGTAGGACGGTCGCACCGTGCCGTATGCAGTGGGGCCGGCTACGTCGCTATTGATTTGCAGCCGCGGCGGCGGAGCAGTACCGATCGCCCCATTCACCAACCACAGATTGCCGTCGGCTCCAAGAATGAAAATTTCTGGCATTATACAAAAGTCGAGCACTTGGTTGTCCATCAGTGTTTGAGTACCCGGGGCCGGCAGCAACTGGCGGTACAGGCTCCTACTGTCGGGGATCAACGTGTAATCTGCGTCCTCATGAGCGGGTACATCGATGAGCGTGTAAACAGTGTTCGCATCTGTTGCCTGGAAAGCTACTACACGAGTGGCTACCTGCTCGCGTGGCGGAGGAACCTGGCCGAATTTGGCGTGCTCCATCCATAGATTTCCGTTGGTGCCAAGAACCACCACCGTATTAGAATCCAGTGCCTGAAAGGCTCGCACGCTGCCATCGACCTGTTCGCGCGGCGGCGGAACTGGGCCAAACAGATACTGGACCCCGGAAGAGACTTCCAGCGGTCTCGGCGACACGACGTTCGTCGGAACCGGTTGAGTAGCATGGTCCATCCATAGATTGTTTTCTGAGTCGAGAACCAATACGGTGGTCGAAAAGATGGACGAGCTACCAACCGTAGCGAGTGCCTGGAAGGCTTGTACCTTGCTGTCGATCTGTTCGCGCGGCGGCGGAACCTGGCCGAATTTGCCGTTTACGGCGTGCTCCATCCATAGATTTCCGTCCGTGCCAAGAACCACTACTGTATTAGCATCCAGTGCCTGAAAGGCTTGCACGCTGCCATCGACCTGTTCGCGCCGCGGCGGAACCGCCCCGAAGGAGCCGTTCACGTCGGCATGTTCCAACCATAGATTTCCGCCCCCGCCGAGAACGAATACCGTTTGTAGATCGACGACCTGAAAAGCCTGCACATTGCTATCCACGTGTTCGCGTGGTGGCGGAACCTGACCAAAATTGCCGTTGACGGCGTGCTCCAACCATAGATTTCCGTCAGCGCCAAGAACGTAAATGTTGTCGAGATCGGCTGGTTGGAAGGATGTAGCGTACGAAAGATTGAAAGAAGAGTGTGGGTTAGACTGCATTGAGATTCCTTTAGATTGAATTGATGTTGAAAGGGTTGTTCTGCGGAACCAGACAGGCGGCTTGCATTCGCATTCGGCTTAATCCCCCCTTAGACCTATAAAAGCGATATAATTCTCTGACAAACACAACGACCAAGGAAAAAAGTTTGGAATCGATGGGGTCCGAGTCGGTGACTGAACTGCTCCTCCGGTGGAGGGCCGGAGACAAAGCTTGTCTGGACAAATTAGTCCCGCTGGTCGAAGGCGAATTGCGGCGCATCGCGCACCACTACATGCGCATGGAGCGGCCCGGCCACACGCTGCAGACCACCGCGCTGGTCAACGAGGTTTACCTCAAACTAGTGAACCAGGCGCAGGTGGACTGGCAGAGCCGGGCGCAGTTTCTGGGCGTCGCAGCCCGGCTGATGCGCCACGTCCTGGTGGATCACGCGCGCGAGCAATGCCGGGAGAAACGGGGTGGCGGCGCGCACCTGCTCCCGCTCGACGAGGGCCTGGCCATTTCGCCGGCTAAATCGGCCGAGCTGGTGGCGCTGGATGACGCGCTCCACGATCTCGCTAGGTTCGATCCACGCAAAGCGCAGGTGGTTGAACTTCGCTACTTTGGCGGCTTGAGCGTGCCAGAGACAGCGGAGGCGCTCAGCGTGCATCCGAACACCGTGATTAGCGACTGGAGCCTGGCGAAGGCCTGGCTGAAGCGCGAGCTGAGCCCTCGGAGCGCCAATGGAGCTTGAGCGCTGGCAGAAGATCGAGGAACTCTATCAGGCCGCCATGGCGCAGCCGGCGGAGCAGCGCGCGGACATCCTGCAGCGAGCCTGCTGCGGTGACACCGAACTTCGCGCCGAAGTCGAGTCGCTGCTGGTGGCCGCACGCGGTGCGAGTTCGTTTCTGGAAGGTTCGCCGGTTTACACCACCACGGAAGGCGGCCCGCGACCTACCCATGCCATGTTCCCCGATGAAATTGCCGGGGCCGTGATCGGCCGCTATCATTTGCTGCAGAAAATCGGAGAAGGCGGCATGGGCGAGGTGTGGCTGGCCGAACAGAAGGAGCCTGTCCGCCGCCGCGTGGCGCTGAAGCTGGTGAAAGCCGGGATGAACAGCCGCGAGGTGGTCGCGCGCTTCGAGTCCGAACGCCAGGCGTTAGCTCTGATGGACCACCCGGCCATTGCCAAAGTGTTTGACGCCGGCTCCACGCCCGAGGGCGCGCCTTACTTCGTCATGGAGTACGTCGCCGGCGTTCCGATCACAAACTACTGCGACAATCACCGGCTCAGCACCCGCGAACGGCTGGATCTTTTTATGCGCGTTTGCGAAGGAGTCCAGCACGCGCATCAGAAAGCCATCATCCACCGCGACCTCAAGCCATCCAACATCCTGGTCATCGATGTGGACGGCCGGGCGTTGCCGAAGATTATCGATTTCGGAGTCGCCAAAGCACTCACCCAGAAGCTGACCGCGGATACCATGTTCACCCGCGTGGGATCGCTGTTGGGTACTCCGCAATACATGAGCCCGGAGCAGGCCGATTCGTCGGGTGAGGATATCGACACCCGCACCGATGTCTACTCGCTGGGAATCATTCTCTATGAATTGCTAGCGGGTGCGCCCCCGCTCGATATGCGCAGCATCGCATTCGAGGAATTTCTGCGAAGGTTGCGCGAGGAGGAACCTCCCAAGCCGAGTACCAAGATCCGCACTCAAGACGCGGCGGCGTCAACGGCCCTGGCTCACAAGCGCCAAACCGAGCCGCTGGCGCTAGCCAAGGAGATTCGCGGCGACCTGGATTCGATCACGCTGAAAGCTTTGGAGAAAGACCGGTCCCGCCGCTACGGCTCGCCTTCCGATCTCGCCGCGGACATTGGGAGGCACCTGAACAACGAAGCGGTCCTGGCAGCCCCGCCTTCGGCTGCCTACCACGCCCGCAAGTTCGCGCGCCGCTACCGCGTGGCTCTGGCTACTGGCGGAGCCTTCCTTCTGGTGCTCCTCGCAGCAGCCGGAATCAGCATTTGGCAGAGCATACGGGCTACCAAGCAGCGTGACCGCGCGGACGCGGCAGCCGCGTCAGCCCAGGCGGTCAACGACTTCCTGCAGAACGACCTGCTGGCGCAGGCCAGCGCATCCAACCAGTCGGGGCCCGGCACCAAACCCGATCCCGATCTGAAGGTGCGAACGGCGCTGGACCGGGCTGCGGCGCGCATCGCTGGAAAGTTCGACCGTCAACCGGAGGTGGAGGCCTCGATTCGAGAAACCATTGGGCAGACCTATCTCGACCTCGGGCAGTACCCCGAGGCACGGACGCAGTTGGAGCGCGCGTTGGATCTGGAACGCCAGGTGCTCGGGGCGCAAAGTCCGAAGAGCCTCAAAACTATCAGCCTCCTTGGACGTACTGCCTTTCTTCAGGGCGAGTACGCGCAGGCCGAGGCCCTCGACGATCAAGCCCTGCAGATCAAGCGCCGCGTGCTGGGTCCCGAGCATCCTGACACCTTGGCTTCCATGAACAATCTGGCGAATGTCTATTACATGCTGGGCGAGTACGCGCGGGCCGAGGCACTCGACACCCAGACCCTGGAACTCCGCCGCCGAGTGCTGGGTCCTGAGCATCCTGACACGCTGAGATCCATGAACAATCTGGCGATCGTCTACTATGCGAAGGGCGAGTACGTTCAGGCTGAGACCCTCTACAGCCAGACCCTGGAGATCAAGCGCCGAGTGCTTGGCCCCGAGCATCCCGAAACCCTAAGTTCCATGAGCAATCTGGGGATCGACTACCGCATGCAGGGCAAGTACGCACAGGCTGAGGCGATCGAGAGCCAGGCCTTGGAAATCCAGCGCCGTGTGCTGGGCCCCGAGCACCGCCTCACTCTAAATTCCATGACGAATCTGGCAGAAGTCTACGACCAGGAGGGGAAGTACCCGCAGGCTGAGGCGCTTGACAGCCAAGCCTTGGAGATCCAGCGCCACGTGCTCGGTCTTCAGCATCGCGACACGCTGCTTTCGATGAGCATTCTGGCCAATATCTAAAGCGCACAGGGCAAGTACTTACAGGCCGAGGCTTTATACAATCAGGGTCTGGCGATCCAGCGTCGCGTGCTCGGCCCGGAGAATCCCGACACACTGTGGTCCACCAACAACCTAGCCGCCAATTATCGTTTTCAGGGCAAATACGCGCAGGCCTTGGACCTCTACAGCACGACTTGGCAAATCAGTAAGCGCGTACTGGGTCCCCGGCACCCTGCCACCTTCGACGCTGTTTCGG
>Ga0302324_100014808_pt1 | contig 15688 bp, 7 predicted proteins | sample Palsa_T0_1_FD_201949 | JGI IMG/M metagenome (GOLD analysis project Ga0302324, IMG submission 201949) | Peat permafrost microbial communities from Stordalen Mire near Abisko, Sweden - Palsa_T0_1 | ecosystem: Environmental > Terrestrial > Soil > Palsa > Peat permafrost | place: Sweden: Abisko...
CGTCCAGCCTCCGGTACATATCCGCCACATCGGTTACGTCCTGACGCGACCAGAGACGTTCCGCAATCGCCGCCATACGCGGCCACACGCGCGCGTCCAGCAGCTCCGGCGTCACGTATTCCGACCAGAGGCATGCCTCGCCGCCCAGAATTCTTTGCCGCTGCTCGTCATTCAGGTCCGAAGCGCCGTCTCCCAGCGGATCGGCCGCATAGTGGTCCGCCGCCGAATACATCAGGTCCAGATAATACCCGTGCGACAGAATGCCATCGACGCCTTGCCGCGCCGCTGCCGCCAACGATTTCTGCCCGCGCCACGATTGCACCAGAGTGTTGCTGGGCAGGTCCGGCGTCAAAATTTCGTCCCACCCGATCATCTTCTTCCCGTGCTTTTGCACCAGCGCCTGCACTCGCCGGGTGAAGTACGCCTGTAGCGCTTCGTTGCTTTTCTCCTTGTCCGTCCAGCCGTGCGCCCGCTTGAACTCCTGTATGCGCGCGTTGGCATCCCACTGCTTGCCGTTTACTTCGTCGCCGCCAATGTGGAAATAAGCGTCTGGAAACAGCGCCGCCATCTCGCCGATGAAGGTGTCCAGGAACTTGAAGGTCTCTTCCCTGGTCGGGTCCATGGCCGGATCGAACACCCCCCACTCGCGCTCGATGGCATACGGACCCGGCCCGCTGGCCAGCTCTGGATAGCCCACGAACCAGGCCGTAGCATGCCCGGGCATATCGAATTCTGGAATCACCCGGATGCCTCTCTCACGCGCGTACGCAATCACCTCGCGCACCTGTGCCTGCGTGAAGTAGTGGCCATCGGAGCCCATGCCCGCCAGCTTTGGAAAGCGCTGGCTCTCGACGCGAAAACCCTGGTTGTCCGACAAGTGCCAATGGAAGACGTTCAACTTCACCGCCGCCATTCCGTCCAGCGTTCGCTTTACCGCATCGAGCGGCATCCAGTGGCGCGCAACATCCAGCATTAGCCCGCGCCACGCAAAGCGCGGCTGGTCCGCGATCTCTGCCGCCGTCACTCCAAAGCCGCCGGCGTCCAGATCCACCATTTGCAGAAACGTCTCCATGCCCCGCAACACGCCCAGCGGATTCGGGGCGTCCAGCCGCGCCTGCTGCGCCGTCACCACCAGCCGGTACGATTCGTCCTCGCGGGCCGCCTGCACGGCTGCCGACGCACGCTCGCAGCGGACCAGGAGCGTCGCCGTGCTCGCGCCAGGACGGATCGGAATTCCTGTGCGGCGGCTAATGCTGTCGGTAAGCCGGACGGCCGCCGCCTCCAGCCTGGCCTCACGATAACCCGTCAGCCCCACGCGGAAGTTCCCGTCGATCCGCAATCGCCCCTGCCCCGGTGCGATCTTCGCCGGAGCCGGCATCAGGTCATGGCCGAATATGGCCAACGGGGCCATCAGAACAAACAGAACCTTCGTCATCATGACCAGACTACCCTATACTGAAAAAATCATGTCAAACTTTCGGCTTATCGCGCGGCGTAGCGCGGTAGCTTCTCTGGTTCTGGCTCTCTCCCTTGCCGCCGCTGTCGCGCAGTCCGCCTTCTACCTCAAGAATGGAGACCGTGTGGTTTTTTATGGCGACAGCATCACTGACCAGCGCCTCTACACCACCTTCACCGAAACTTACGTCCTTACACGCTTCCCTAGAATGAAAGTGGCTTTCATACACTCGGGCTGGGGTGGAGACCGCGTTTCGGGCGGCGGCGGCGGCCCGATAGACCTGCGTCTCCAGCGCGATGTCTTTCCCTACAAACCGACCGTGATGACCATTATGCTGGGCATGAACGATGGCAGTTATCGGGCATTCGACCAGAAAATCTTCGACACTTATGCCGATGGCTTCCGCCACATAATCGAGAGTGTCGAAAAGACTTTGCCGGGTATTCGCATCACTCTCATCCAGCCCTCGCCCTTCGACGATGTCACCCGCGCGCCCAACTTCGAGGGCGGATACAACGCCGTGCTCGTGCGCTACGGCGATTTTCTCAAGGAGTTGGCCGCCTCCGGCAAGCTCACCATCGCCGATCTGAATTCTTCCGTCGTAGCGGCCCTTCGCAAGGCTAACGACCTCGATGCCGAAACGGCTAAGAAGATCGTGCCCGACCGCGTGCATCCCGGCGCCGGCGGTCATCTGTTGATGGCTGAAGCTCTGCTGAAAGCCTGGAATGCTCCCGCCACAGTGGCCGCGGTCGAGATCGATGCCGCCGCAAAAAGCGTGGTTAAGGCCGAGAACACCGAGGTGACCGGCCTTGCATCCGCTCCAGCGCTTTCCTGGACCGAGACCGATCGGGCGCTGCCCATGCCGCTCGACACGAAAGATCCCGTGGTGGCGCTGGCTTTGCGCGCTTCGGACTTTGTGGACGCCCTGGACCGCGAGCCACTGCGTGTCACCGGCCTCGCCGCCGCGCGCTACACGCTCGAAATCGATGGCGACCCTGCGGGCACGTTCACCAAGGAGGAACTCGCTTCAGGCATCAACCTCGCCACGCTGCCAACTCCGATGGCGAAACAGGCCGCGCGTGTCCATGAATTGACCCTCCGCCACAACCTAGTGCACTTCGCGCGCTGGCGCCAAGTGCAGGTTCCGCTCGCCGACGAGCAAACCGGGCATCTGCAGAATGCGCTGAACGGCCTGGATGCCCTCGAAGCTGAATTGGTCGAGCAGCAGCGCGCCGCCGCTCAGCCCAAGTCCCATCACTTCGCGTTAGTGGCCCAGTAACGCTCGTTTTAAAACATTAGCTTAGCGCCTATCTGCACGAGGCGGGGATGCGCCGCACTAACTACTTCGCCGAACGTCGAGCTACTGATATTGCCATCCACGGATTGTGGTCCGAAGAATTGAGCGTGATTGAACAAATTGAAGGCTTCCAGCCGAAACTGCAAGGATTTCGATTCGGTCAGGCGCACGACCTTGAGCAGCGCCATATCGTAGTTAGTTGTTCCCGGACCATAAAAAAAACGCCGCTGAGCGTCGCCCGGTGTGCCGAGGGCATTCTCGCTGAACAGCGCAGTGTTGAAATACGGTTGGCCATTGCGGGGATTGTGATTCAGATTGAGACTCCCGGGCGCGACGTCCGGCTCATCGATACCAAAGTTATTGATGCCATTCGGCTCAGCCCCTAGCAGGGAATTATCGCCGTAGTTCACCAGAGTGATTGGAAAGCCGCTGCTAAGGCGGGTAATGCCCGAGATTTCCCATCCCTGTGTCCAACGGTTGGCAGCCTGGAAAAGACGTTCCAATGGGATTTGATAGCTGTAGCTCACAACGAAGTTGTGCTTAATATCGAAGGCGGACAACGCCTTGCTGAGTGTTGGATCGAGCGGGTTAACTTCTTCGCCCAGGCTTGAAGATTGATCCTGGGACTTACTGTATGTGTATCCCGCCAGCAATTGCAGCCGCCCGCTGGTGTGCCGCACCGAGACTTGCAGGGCATTGTAATTGGAATTACCAATAGTGGCCTGGTTGGTATCGCTGCCGAAGTTCGGCCCCAGGGGTCCCCTGGTTCCATTAATCACCTGGCCGGACGCGGTAGTGTAGACGTTGCTTTCGCCGAAGGGGCCGCAGGGAGCCTGTCCGGGTGCCAGGTTGGCCGGATTGCTGAGCTGCAGACAGAGCGCCGGGTTACCGGGGTTGGCCTCGACCAGCACCGGGAGATGGTGCGCCTGAGTGCCCACATAACTCATGCTGACCAGAGTGTTAGTTCCCAAGCCACGCTCCAGTGACACCATGTATTCCTCGGTGTAGGGAATACGGTTGGTGGTCGGATAGTCGGGGATGCCAGTGATGGGCTCGAATTGGGCCCAGTTGACATTCGGGTCGGGATGGCTTGCAGTGGTGTTCAATGTCGCAAGCTGAACAGGGAAATACTGGCCGACATTCTGACCGGTGGCCGCGGTAACGAAGGGCGTGCCAAAGAGCGGAGGGGCAGGGCTGGTGTAAGTGGTTCCATAGGGCGCATTCGCGCTCATAACCCCGATAGTCAGCGCCTCGATTGCGCTGTAAAACATGCCGAAGCTTGCCCTTACGCTGGTCTTGCTGTCAGGCGCATAGGCCATGCCGATGCGCGGCGCGAAGTCATGATTCCCCGGAGGCGCCAGGGTACGCGGAACTCCGGGGTCGGTTGGAAACAAGATACCGGCGGGAGCACCAGGGAAAACGACCGACTGCTGACCCTGGGCGAACACCGCCAGCTGGTTGTACTTTTCGTACCAAGGTTCGATCCGGTCCCAGCGCAGGCCATAGTTCAACGTCAGGTTGCTTCTCACGCGCCAGCTATCCTGCCCATAGATTCCGGCGTACTTATTGCGACCGTAGAAAGGTTGCAGCTGGCTTTGGTTGTACTGGCTGGGAATGCCCAACAGAAAGTCAGCGAAGTCGAGGCCGGTCTCGCTTCCAAAGAACAGGAAGTTACCATTGAACTGAGCCGTAGGATTGGTATTGACCTGATCGTAGTGGAACTCTCCGCCCACTTTAATGGTGTGAGTCCCCACGACCTTGGAATAGTTATCGATCCATTGAAAAATATTATTGGCCTGCCTAAGTTCATTGGTATTGGTCCCTATCGAGAGATTATTAAACTCGACACTCTCTACTCCCTCGGTCTTGGGCGACAACGGGACAATGCCCGGAGTGCCCTGGCCCACTGTGAACCCTTGGGATGCCAGACTGACTCCCACGCCGCCTACCGGGCGGCCCAGGTCACTCGAGTCGCGCATGTAGCCGAAGTGGAATTCGTTAACGGCAGTCGAATTCAGCGCCTTGGTATCGCCCAGGGTGAGCAATTGTGCGCGTCCCAGATTCAGCGCGTTGAAACCTGGCACATTCGCGCCGCCTTGCGCCACGGGATAAGGGTTGTTCTGCGACCAGTTGTCCAGAAAATAGTAGGCGGACAGCATCCCCGAACGCGTACTGCCGTCGAGCCGGTAGGCGCCCTTATCGTCTCTCAAGATTTCGTTGTAGGCCGAAGTCGAAAAAGTGCCATTGGAATTATCAGGTGTCGGAACATATTGCAAAAGACTGGCCGCGGGAGCGGACCAGGCACTCTTTGGAATTAGGCCGTTCGGCAGGACACACTCCGTCGAGTTTGTGCATCCGGGTAGGTAGTAAGGCTCACCCGCCGTGACGCCGTACCCCAATTTGCTCGAAAGCAGGCCCGCCCAATAGGGTCCGCTCACAGTGGTCGGGATCGACCTTCCGTTTTGGTCCACGGTCACGAAGGAGTTGGCCAGATCGGACAGATTCCCGGTGCGGTCTTGGATCGACGGCACGGGGATCTGGCCGGTGTCGATTCCCTGAGTCAATCGAGTGCCTTGATAGTCGGCAAAGAAAAAGATATGGTTCTTCCGGATCGGGCCCCCAAGCGTGCCCCCGAATTGGTTTTGATCGAATGCGCCGCGCGTCGGAGAAAAGTAGTTGCGCGCGTCCAGGTTCGTATTGCGCAGGAATTCGAAAACGTCGCCGTGAAATGCATTGGTACCGGACTTCGTCACCACGTTGATCTGGCCGCCGCTGAACTCGCCGTATTCCGCGTCAAAGTTACTCGTGAGAATCCGGAACTGGGCGATGGAGTCCAGGTTGGGTATGATCGCCGTGCCCATATTGACGTCTTCTTCGACATCGCTGCCGTTTACCGTGAAGCTGTTGGCAAACTCCCGCTGACCGTTGATCGCGATGGTGCCGGGGTTCAAGTCACCGGAAGGCGAAAGCGCGCTGGCTCCCACGTCCTGCACTGTACTGGAGGTAATGGAAGTCGCCGGAGCCACGCCGGGCTGAAGGGCAAGCAGGTCTGTGTAGCTGCGGCCGTTAAGCGGTACCGCCGTCATCTGTCCTCCAGTGATGACCTGGCCCATCTGGGTATCGACGATATCGACATGATTCGCCGCTTCCGAGACGGTGATCGTTTCGGTCATCTCTCCGATAACCAGAGACACGTCCACTACGACCTTGCTATCGACATCGATCACGACGTTGGTGCGGCGATAGGGTTTGAACCCGGAGGCGTCCACTTCGACGTCGTAGCGTCCGACGCCCAGACTCGCGAACGAATAGAAGCCCCGGCCATCCGTCGAAAGCGTCTGCTTTAAGCCCGTGGCCATTTCGGTGGCCGTTACTTTTGCGTTAGCAATCGGTGAGCCGCTGGGATCTTTAATGGTTCCCAGTATGTTCCCTCCGCCGCCCGCCCGAAGAGCGAACCCCATCAATGAAAAAAGAGCTGCGGTAAGCCATCGTCCAGCCTTGATTTTAATTCTCATGAATTGATCCTTCTTATAGGATTTGCGAAGCCGCGCTGCTCCGGCTTTTTAGATGCGACTGAGTCGCAAATATAAATATACCACCTAGAATATTAAGTTGCGACTCAGTCGCAGTTAAAGAGACGTCCAATGGCGCGAATCTCTTTGATCCATGTTACGGAAGCGCAACTTTCGTGTCAACGAAATTCCGCAACTGAGTTGCAATTAGATCTGAACGGTTCCGATCTCAAGTCGAACTGCGGGGGCTTCGCCGCAGTAATCGCGACGTGACGAACCCCGGTATGGCTACGACCGTCAGCGCGCCAAGGGCGTTGCACCCGCGGATGATTCAGAGTTAGAATGTTCGCAATTCGCAACTCGCAGGTGAACGGAGGAAGTCTCAGATGCAGCGTCGAACGACGATTGTCTTTAGTGTATTCATGCTGGCATGCCTTGCGGCTACCGCCCCGCTTTACGGCCAGAATAGAGCTTCGATTACCGGAACAGTCCGGGATGCCACGGGCGCGGTGCTGCCCAACGCCACGGTGGAAGTGACCAACGTCTCGACGGGCGTCACTTTGAAGACGGCCACTAACGCAGGCGGCGATTATCTGGTAGCGGGCCTGCCTGAATCGACCTACAACCTGAAGATCACCGCCACCGGGTTCAAGGTTTTCGAGGCCACCGGCATCGTTCTGCCGGTTGGCCAGAAGGCGCGCGTCGATGCCAGCCTGGAGGTCGGACAGATTACCAGCGAGATTAGCGTCCAGGGCACGGGTGTGGCACAGGTGGAGACCCAGTCCTCGGAACTGTCGGGAGTAGTCACGGGAAAAGAGATGACCCAACTCGTGCTCAACGGTCGGGATTTTACGCAATTGGTCACGTTGGTCCCCGGTGTCAGCAATCAGACCGGGCAGGATGAAGGGACCGTCGGGATCGCCGGGAGCGTGCAATACAGCATCAACGGCGGGCGCACCGAATACAACAATTGGGAGGTCGATGGCGGCGACAACATGGACAACGGGAGCAACAGCGGACTGAACGTCTACCCGAATGTGGATGCCATTGCCGAGGTGAAAGTGCTGACCTCCAACTATGGCGCCCAGTATGGCAGGAATGCATCGGGGACCATCGAGACGGTGACCAAATCGGGCACCAAGGATTTCCATGGAGACGTTTTTGAATTCGTCCGGAACGACGACTTCAATGCGCGGAACTTCTTCCAGACGTCCGTGCCCGAATACAAGAAAAACGACTTCGGCGGCACTATCGGCGGTCCGGTGTTTATACCGAAACTCTACAATACAAAGAAAGAGAAGACGTTCTTCTTCTATTCGGAGGAATTTCGCCGGGAGATTGTTCCCGGCGGAACCTTCAACCAGCAGGTTCCCTCGGCGCAGGAGCGTCTGGGGAACTTCTCCGACGTTTGCCCGGCAGCCAGCGTCGCCTCCGCGGTAGATACGAAGAATTTTCCCGATTGCCCGGTGAACCCGGTAACTGGGTCGTACTTCCCGAATAACACGGTTCCGGTCAATAACAACGCCAAAGATTTGCTGACACTGCTGCCCCTGCCTAATCAGCCCAATAACTACTATAACTCCGCGCCCGCATTGCCCACTCACTGGCACGAGGAACTGTTCCGCATCGATCAGAACTTCAGCGACAAACTGCGCATGTTCTTCCGCTACATTCACGATTCCTGGACTCAGACCCAGCCTACCCCCACCTGGGGCAATGGCGCCTCGTTCCCCACCGTCCAAACCAACTTCGTGGGACCTGGAGTAAGTGTGGTGGCCAATCTCACGGCCAATGTCTCGCCCACGTTATTGAACGAATTCACGTTCAGTTATACGACGGATCACATTTTCCTGAACGCCGTCGGTCCGGTTGCCCGGCCGTCCGACATGAACATGACTGGCCTGTATAACAACGGCTTTGGCGGGCTGATGCCGGCTGTGGGGGTAGCGGGCGGCGTCAACTACGACACCAGCGGCTTCTCGCTCGATACCGGCTACTTCCCCTGGAATAACGCGAACCCGACCTATACCTACAAAGACCAGTTGACCAAAATCATCGGGGGACACAACCTGTATTTCGGAGTCTACGTCGTCGCGGCGGAGAAGAACGAGGAGAACAGTCCGTATATTCAGGGGATTCTGGGCTTCGACAATACCGATACGGCCATCAGTACCGGCAACGCTTTCGCGGACATGCTGACCGGCCAGATTGCCACTTTCAATCAAACCAATCAGAAGATCAAATACTACAACCGGTACAAAATCGTGGAACCTTATCTCCAGGACGATTGGCATGTCACCAAGAGGCTCACTTTGAACTTGGGCGTGCGCCTGAGCATGTTCGGAACGTACTACGACAAGTACCATCAAGAGTATAACTTCGAACCGTCTGCCTACCAGCTTTCCGCGGCTCCTCAAGTGGATGCCACCGGATCCGTCACCGGGCAGGCCGGCGCCATTATTCCCGGCACCGGTAATCCCTATAACGGCCTGGTGGAGTGCGGCGTGAACGGCGCCCCAGGGGGTTGCATGAAAGGTCATCTGTTCAATCCGGCGCCGCGCGTTGGCTTTGCCTTCGACCCGTTCGGAAATGGCAAAACGTCTATTCGCGGCGGCTATGGCATATTCTACGAACATACCAATGGCAACGAAGGAAACAGCGAGTCGCTCGAAGGCAGCGCGCCTTATGTGGTGAGCTCGACACAGTACAACATCTCCGGCTATACCAACATCGGCGGCAGCGGCCTGTTGTTCCCCCTGGGCGTCAACGCGATTCCGACACAGGCGATCTGGCCTTACATGCAGCAATGGAATGTCAATGTCCAACGCGAGCTCATGAAGGAGACCGTGATGACGGTGGCTTACGTGGGCAGCAAAGGCACGCACCTCTCGCTGCAGCGCGATATCAATCAACTGTTCCCTATTAGTCCGGGGCAAAATCCATATCCGGCGGGACAGGCCATGACGACGGCCGATTGCAACAGCGGCACAGTGAACGGAGTGGTGCCTACGGGCGCGGCCGGAAACCAGTTCGCGGTCGCGTGCGGCGGGGATCCGGACTCCTACCGCCCCTATCCGGGGTACGGTTCCATCACCTCGCTCGAGCCGCAGGCCAACTCGAGTTACAACGCTCTCCAGGCCTCGGTCCATCGTCACGTGGGCCGGCTGAGCCTCGACTTGGCATATACCTGGAGTCACTCCTTCGACGACTCGTCGGACCGTTACGACAACAATTTCGTGGATGCGTACAACCTTGCCTTGACCCGCGCCAGTTCGAATTTCGACCAGCGTCAGATCCTGAACGTCGGCTATGTCTATGACCTGCCGCTGTTCACCAATAAAGGGTTGACTCACACTCTGTTCGGCGGTTGGCAGTTTTCCGGGATCACGACCTTTCAGACCGGCACACCGTTCAGTGTTGTCGACGGCCTGTTCAACGCCGGCGTCGGAAATGGCACCGGAATCGGATCCTTCCTCGACCAGGTTGGCAATCCCAATTCGACGCCCAACCTGCCCGCCAGCCCCACCGGCGTAGTTGGTCCGCTATTGTTCAATCCGGCGGCATTCGCGGCTCCGCAAGGTCTCAGCTTCGGCACGGCGGGGCGGAATTCACTGAACAACCCGTCGCGGACAAACTTCGATATGGGCCTGTTCAAGCACTTCGCCTTAGGCGAAACCGAGGCGCGCGCCGTCGAGTTCCGTGCGGAGGGCTACAATGTTTTCAATCACACGGAGTGGAACGGCGTCAACGGCAGCACCAGTTGTTTCGGCGCCGATTTCTCAGCGGGGGATGCGAGTTGCTACGCCAACAGCAACTTCCTGCGGCCGGCGGCCGCGCACAATCCGCGAATCCTGCAATTAGGAATGAAGCTGATCTTCTGAGCAGGGTTGTGCCAGCCGGCGGTCGAATGCGCCGCGCAGCGGCTGTCTCCACCGGCACGATGGATGCTTCGTGCGCCCATCGTTCGGTGAACTCGCGGCGCCGGTAGACCAGGTCGTCCAGACGCGCGCTGATACGGCCCCAGCCGCGAATAAAGCACCTGGTAGTGCGCGGGAGCCAGCACGTTGACGTAGTCGATCTGCAGCAGCCCGAGCTGCCGGATGGTGCGCCGCAGCTCCCGCGCTCGGCAGCCCGTTGCGGACGCGGCCGGTCGAATCCTTGCGCCGAAAGCGCCATGCGCCGCGCTTCGCTTAGTGATAGGTCCCGCACACCCCCAGTCTACATAGGAGTGTCATCATGCGAGTATGATGGGTGCAGCGATGCTCACTCGCCGGGCAGGAATGCAAGCCGCCGCTCTGACGGCCCTCTCTTACACTCGTGTGCTGGGTGCCAATGAGCGAGTGCAGCTCGGCCTCATCGGGGCCGGCGAGCGCGGCCGCTACGTCACGTCCATTTTTCAAAAGACCGATCAGATCGACCTGCGAGCCGTTTGCGACGTCTTCGGCGAACGCGTGCAACAGGCAGTCGCCGATGCGCCCGGCGCCAGAGCCTTCGCCGACCACCGCCGCATGCTCGACACCAAAGATCTCGACGCCGTCCTCATCGCCACTCCCGACCACTGGCATAAGGCCATCGCCATCGACGCCTTGAACGCCGGCAAGGACGTCTACGTCGAAAAGCCCTTGACCCGTTTGCGCCAGGAGGGTCCGGACATCGTGCGCGCCGCGCGTGTCAACAATCGCATCTGCCAGGTCGGCATGCAGCAGCGCTCCGGCACAGTCTACCTGGAGGCCCGCGAAAGATTCATCCAATCCGGCATGCTCGGCAAGGTCTCGCACGTCGAATGCGTGTGGCATGGCGGTGCGGCTGAGCGCCTGCCTGCCGAGCCCGCGCGGAAGCCTGCCGATCTGGACTGGGTGCGTTTCCTCGGTCCCGTAAGATATCGCGACTGGAACCCGGCCCAGTATCTCGACTTCCGCGCTTTCCTCGATTTTGGTGGAGGCAAGCTCACCGATCTGGGCGCTCACTGGATCGACGTCGCCCACATGTTCATGGGCCAGGATGCGCCGCTGTCCGCCGTGGCCGCCGGCGGTGTCTACTCTGATTTCCACGACGGCCGCACTGCGCCCGATACGATCAGTGCGCTCTTCGAATATCCTGGCCGCTTCACCGTCAGCTTTGTTTCACTGGCGATTCCCAACGGCGCCGGGTATCACGTCGAATTCCTCGGAGAAGGCGGACGGCTCTTCGTCGACCGCAATCGCTACGAGTTCCATGCCGCGCAGAAGGGCGCCGAGCCGGTTATCGCGCACTTCCCCGGCGACATCACCGCGCAGCACGTGCAAAATTTCCTGGAGTGCTGCCGCTCGCGCAAGCTGCCCAACGCGGATGTCTACATAGGCCACCGCGCCGCGCAGGCCGTCCTGCTGGCCGTGCAAAGCTACGTCGAAAAGCGTCGCATCCGCTTTGACCCGCAAAGCGAGGAAGTGCTGCCGTTTTCCGCGTGATTCGACTGATTTGTTCCGGCGGTGTATCGATCACTTCTCCGGAAGCGCCGCCACGCCCGGCAGCTCAATGCCCGCCAGAAACTCCAGCGATGCGCCGCCGCCCGTCGAGATGTGCGAGATCCGGTCCGCCACGCCCGCCGATTTGATGGCCTTTTCCGAATCCCCGCCGCCCACTATCGAGGTCGCGCCGGAAGCGGCCACCGCTTTCGCCAGCGCCACCGTGCCCCTGTCGAACGGCTTCTTCTCGAACACGCCCATGGGCCCGTTCCAGATCACCGTCTTCGCCGTGCGGATCACGTGCGCATAGTGATCGATAGTTAAAGGTCCAATGTCCACGGCGATCTTGCCGTCCGGTATGGTCTCCACGACTTCGTTCTCCGCGCCCTCTTTAAGCTCCGATACCACCACGTGATCCACCGGCAGCATCAACTTATCCTTCAGGCTGATGAGCAGCTTCCTCGCCAGATCCAGCTTGTCGTCCTCCACCAGCGACTTGCCCACCGGCTCGCCTTCCGATTTCAGAAACGTGTAAGCCATGGCGCCGCCGATCAGCAGCTTGTCCACCACCTTGCCCAAGTTCGAGATCACTTCGATCTTATCGGAGACCTTCGCGCCGCCCAGAATCGCTACGCACGGCCGCGCCGGATTCCTGGTGGCCATCGTGAGATATTTCAGCTCCTGCTCCATCAGCAGGCCGGCCGCCGCTTGCGGCACGTAGGCGATCATTCCCACCGTCGAGGCGTGCGCGCGGTGCGCCGATCCGAACGCATCGTTCACATAAATGTCGCAGAGGCCGGCCAGCTGTTTCGAAAATTCCGGATCGTTCTTTTCCTCCTCGGCATGGAAGCGCAGGTTCTCCAGCAGCAGCACCTTTCCAGGCGCCGGCAGCATGGCCCGCACTTCCGCCCCGATGGAGTCCGGCGCCATCTTCACCGGCCTTCCCAGCAGTTCCTCCAGGCGCTGGGCCACCGGCTTCAGGCTCATGTCCGGATTAGGCTTGCCTTTTGGGCGCCCCAGGTGCGAGGCCAGGATAACGCCGGCGCCCTGCTCGAGCGCATAACGTATGGTAGGCAGTGACGCCTTGATGCGCTTATCGCTGGTGATCTCCTGGCCGCCCGGCGCCAATGGAACGTTAAAGTCGACTCGAACGAAGACCCGCTTGCCTCTTAAGTCGAGGTCGCGAATGGATAATTTAGACACATTTTTGAGCTTAGCAGCATGCTAGACGACAGCGGCTGAGCGGGCGAAAAACCCCCCAGTGTCGCGTAGCGGTTTCGCCGGCTCGCCCCATCGCCCGCTCGCCCCCTCAGCTCGTCTTACGTGAAATCCGTAAATGGAATATGAGCGGGCGAGCGGGCGAAAAACCCCCCAGTGTCGCGTAGCGGTTTCGCCGGCTCGCCCCATCGCCCGCTCGCCCCCTCAGCTCGTCTTACGTCGGAAATCCCCCACCTGGACCGCTCGCCCGCTCGGTCCGTCTTACGTCTGAAATCCCTAAATCGAGTAGAATCGGCTGGTGCCGCGAAAAACCTCCTCGCTGGAAGACCAGCTCACGCGCCTGGCCGACCTGCGTGGCCAGCCGCCTTCACCTGAAGTGCGCGGCGAAGTCGCCGGATTCCTCAACGACAAGTCGAGCCTGCTGGCCGCTAAAGCCGCCCGCATCGCCGGAGAGTGGCAGTCTACGGAATTGATCCCCGAGCTGTTATCCGCTTTCGAGCGATTTCTGGTAAAGCCGGAGGTCACCGACAAAAGCTGCGGAGCCAAAACCGAAATTATCAAAGCCCTGTGCAAACTGGAACACTCCTCGCCTTCCGTTTTTCTGCGCGGCATTCGATACGTCCAGATGGAAGCGGTGTGGGGCCTTCCGGTGGATACCGCCGCCGAGTTGCGTGGGCTGAGCGCCATTGGCTTGGCGCAGACCGCGTACCCAGAAGCTTTGGAGGAGATTCTGCCGCTGCTGCTCGATGCCGAACGAGGCGCGCGCATCGGCGCCGTGCGTGCGATTGCGGCCTGCGGCCTTCCGGGAGACGCACTTGTGTTGCGCCTGAAAGCGCTCAGCGGCGACCAGGAAACCGAAGTGCTAGGCGAATGTTTCGCCGCGTTGTTGCGCGTTGAGCCCGCCAAGTCGCTCACCTTCGTGGCGACATTTCTCGATGCCGGACAGGAAGCCGTGGCCGAGGCGGCCGCTCTGGCGCTGGGCGACGCACGCCTTGAAAGCGCTTTTACGGTCCTGCGTGGCGCCTTTCAGCTGCCCCGCAGCCGGGCGCTGCGCCGCACTCTATTGCTGGCCATCGCGCTGTTGCGCCGAGAACCCGCCATCGACTTTCTGTTGGAGCTGGTGCGAACCGGCGATGGCCAGACTTTCGCCGATGCGGTGGCGGCGCTGGCTATCTACGAGCAGGATCCCAAGCTGCGGGAGCGCCTCGAGCACGCCCGTGCTTCCCGGTAATGTGCTATAGTAAAGCTGCATTTGATCTCCCGCCAATCGTCCTGGTTCGTCCTCTTCCGATTAGCTGCCCGTCAAATCCAGAAGGAATAACGAATGAAAAACATCTTTGTAGGAAACCTCAGTTTTGGGGCTACGGACGAAAGCGTCCGTTCGCTCTTCGCAAGTCACGGCACCGTTGAGCGCGTGAATATCGTTACCGACCGCGAGACAGGTCAGCCCCGGGGCTTTGGCTTTGTCGAAATGACCGACGACGCTGAAGCAGGGCGCGCCATCGCTGCTCTCAATGGTAAGGACCTTGACGGCAGAGCTCTTAACGTGAACGAAGCCCATCCCAAACCGGCTGGTGGCGGCGGTGGCCGTCGTTCCGGTGGCGGTGGCGGCAATCGCGACCGCTGGTAGATCCGGCCTATCCCTGTGTAGCTGCCTTTGCGGCCGGCGCCGATAACCAGGCCGTGCCATTGTTTTCGTCGTAAAACGTCTCGCTCAGTCCGGCGGCCGTAATATTGAGCAAGGTCATGCCATTCAGTACGCGAACCTGGTCGGCCGGGTCGCCGGCATTGCGAGACTCGAACCACACCACATCGCCATTCCCGGCTAGTTCAGAGGCATAGCCCCAGGGAAGCGCGCTATAACCGGTGCAGCGGCACTTCACGCCGTTGGCCTTGGTTTCGTAGACCACGCCCGCGTGGACGTGTCCCCAATACCAGTAGGCCGGCGCCGTGCCGTCCGGGAAGCATGCCATCACTTCGCTCCAAAGGCCCCCTGGTCGTGCCGGTATCGACCCAACTTCCTCTAGACCGTTGTGATGCGTAATCACCACCACCTTCTTGCCCTTGCGTGCTTGTGCCTGCAGGAAAGTTGCCTGGGCGCCGGTGGCGGGGCCGATCGAGCCATTCATGTACATCGAAAGCTCGTCCGCGTAATAGGCTGAATCGAGCGCCACGATCACCCAGTTGGAATTCTCCAGCGCGAAGAAGCTGTAGGGCGCCTGCGCCAGAAATAGCTGACTCTTCAGAGCCGCGTCAAAGTAGGGATCCCCGCCCGAATACATTTCGTGATTGGAGTTCAGCGTAAATGCGGTTCCCAGCCCGGCTTTTCCGCTGGGCCACAGCTTCAACAGATTATCTGCCTCCTGGTCACTGGTACCGGCATAATAGACGTCGCCCAGATGAATAGTAAGATCCGGCGCCAGCGAAGGGATCACCTTACTGGCGATCTTGACAGCGGGCGAGGGATCCGCGGCCGTGCCAAAGTTACCGGTGCCGAAGTCTCCCGCCAGCGCGATAGTCAACTCGTCCGGTATGGCGATAACGGGCCCTTCACCCGCGGGAAACGAATGTCTTCCGAAAATCAAGTGCTCCAGCCAAACGGCTGCCGCTTCCAACCACCCCGGATCGAGTTGTTGGTATTTTCCCGTCCCCCAGATGGCACCCCCGGGATCGACGGCGATCTCGACCGCTTCTGCTTCCGGTTCAGGTAAGCCTGTTACCAGACCTTCGGCATCGTCCGTAAGTGCGGTCTTGGCCAGCG
>Ga0302324_100014809_pt1 | contig 15688 bp, 16 predicted proteins | sample Palsa_T0_1_FD_201949 | JGI IMG/M metagenome (GOLD analysis project Ga0302324, IMG submission 201949) | Peat permafrost microbial communities from Stordalen Mire near Abisko, Sweden - Palsa_T0_1 | ecosystem: Environmental > Terrestrial > Soil > Palsa > Peat permafrost | place: Sweden: Abisko...
CTAGTGTTGTATCCGCTACGATGTGGGCAGGTCACGCAGGCACCGGCCTCGGGTTTGAGGGTGGTGTCTTCGCGGTCGAAAGGAGCGTCGGCAAGGTTCAGGTAAAGGTTCGCCTGAATCCATGCGCTCAGGTGCTTGGCGGGAAGCAGGTGCGCTTCCTTGTCTTGCCAGTCCTTCCGCCAGCAGTTCTCGAACGCCTCGGCTTGATGCTCCTGCGGGAGACGGGCAATCAGGTTGGCGTGGCTGGCGGTTATGCGCTCTTGCCGGAATGCTTCGGCTACGGTGGGGATAAGTTGCAACAGGGAAAGACGGCCGTAGATGTGGCTCGCACTCTTGCCGGACTTCTCAACAAGCGCGTTCACGTCATAACCGGGCAAGTCTAAGAGACGCTGAAACCCTTGCGCCTCTTCATATGGGTGAACGTCCACCCGCTGCGAGTTTTCGATCAGTTGCCACTCCATCGCGGCGGCATCGCTTAGTTCCTTGACGTGCGCGGGAACGGAAAAGAGTTCAGCAAGTTGCGCGGCACGGAAGCGCCTCGCACCAGCGACAATCTCGAAGCGATTGTCTTTCGGACGAAGGACGACGGGCTGAATCAGGCCGTGCTGCCGGATGGACTCGGCAAGCTCTTCCAGCTTCGACTCGTCGAAAGTCTGGCGGGGGTTGGTGGTGGACTCAAAAATCTCGTCCAGAGCAATGTATTGGAACGCGGAGCTGTCCTGCATGATGCCCTCCTTGGGCTCGGGTTAGCGGTTGCGGTGGCGGAGCGAACACGTTGGCCTGTATCCGCTCCATGGGCGGAGAACCTGGGTCAGGCATGTGTCTTTACGCCGCGACTTCTGCGAGTTCGTCGGCGGCAGTTAGGTCTTGAAGAGGCGGTTCCAATGCGCCGAGAATGACGGCGGAGGTTTGCTGGATGACTTCCAAGCTCTCGGCCAGCAGCGAAGCATTGCCAAGGTAGAGGTTGATATAGTCCGCCGATGCACTTTCGTTCACGAGACCGACGGCCTTCCCTACGACAAAAGCAACGGCCTCGGCCTCCGTCTCTCGTACCGTCTTCGTGGTGGCTGTGCGGCGCTCGGCTTTGTGTAGGAGTTCGTGCGCTGTCTCATGGACAAGAGTCGAAAACTCCTCGGCCTTTGACAGTCCGGGGAGGAGCGCGATGCGTCCGCCGTAGCTCATGCCAAGCGCGGGAGCAATCTTCTCGTTGCAAACAAGCTGAATGCCTTTGCTCTTCAGGAATGCGGCCAAGCGGTCGATGTTCTCGCCGGGATCGCCATTGACTTCGTGCAGGTTAGGCAAGTCCACACCATCAGTCTGTGAGATATCGAAGACATAAGCGTTGCGGAAACCAAGCAAGACACGCTCGTTCTGCTTAGTGATGTCTCGCTCGGCCTCCTCCTGCTTCTTGCGGCGAACGCCGACGATGGGGGCAAGAATGCGAATGCCTTTGGAGCCAGCTTTGACGCTGCGGCCAAGGTTTTTCCACGTCCAAAAGCCAGCCACGCGGGTGGCGGTGGGCATCTGCCGGGCGATCTCTAGCACATTGCCAAAGCTGTAGTTGTGAAAGCGGCTCATGGCGGTGAGGTAGTTGGTGAGGGCTTCAGAGTGTCCTGTCTCCAGCTGCTCAATCAGCAACTTGATATTGGCGGCGATGAGTTCCTGTTTGGTGGTGGGTTTCTTGCTGTCGATGGTGGTGATGGCTGCGCTGCTCATGGTGTGTTTCTCCTTTGCGGTTGCTTTTGCTTTTCATGCCGTCGCGGCATGTACCTACATGCCGAACGCCTCCTGGCGAAGGCGGGGGTAGCAAGGCGCAATGGGGAGGGGTCTCCCCACCCTTGAAGAGGAGCCGCAGGCGGAACGGAAAGGGCGGAGCGAAGCGGAGGTCTGCACAAGCGAAGCGCGGAAGATTGGGGATCCCCTTGCGCCGCGCGATCGGGGCAGAGCCCCTTAGCGAGGATCTGGCTTGGCGTATTCGCGGGCGAAGCGGGCGCGATCTCAAGGGTCGGCGTTGCGGGCAGGAACGAGACCGTTACGAAACTCAATTTGGGTCAGGTGAGAGAAATTCAGCACGAAAATGGGCCCGACTTGCCGGGCCCATCGTTTTGCTTTGTCGACTGCCGTCTGCTACCAGTCCAGTAGAGCTTCCGCCAATTTCACGGCTCCAAGCACTTTAGTGATCCGCTTCAGGTTGTAAGCCATCGTGGCGATGCCGATTTCAGTGCGCGCACCTGACAATCCACGCATTAGCAGACGAGGATGTCCGAAGATTCGGTATTTGATAGTTGCGAAAGGATGTTCGACTGTGGACCGGCGCAGCCTCATTGCTTCCGGCGTGACGCGCGCTTGCATGCGATTCAGGGCGTCTTCGTACAGATGACGAGCCAGTCCGCGCCTCGGGGCTTGTGTGCAACGCGGCTTCAGTGGACAAGGACCGCAGTCGGAGGCGAAGGCCTTATACATGGTGTATCGATCTTTATGATTGGTGTGTTTCCGAAGAAGTTTCTTATCGCCAGGGCAGGTGTAAGTGTCGCTATCTGCGTCGTAGCGGAAGTCTTCTCGACCGTATAGGCTGCCACCACCTTGATTGTTCACCGTTCGCATAACAGGAACGTACGGCGTGATCCCTACCTCTTCGCACTCCGCGACCTGCTCTCCGTTGGAATAACCGGCATCGGCCACCACATTGAGACGTTCAACGCCCAAAACGCTCTTGGCGGCGTCTGCCATGGGCTTGAGGCAACGGATGTCAGAGGCATCGAGCACTACAGAATGAGTCACAATCAACGCATGCTCAGCATCGACGGCCGTTTGGACGTTGTATGCTGGCAGAGCCTGTTGCCGTACCAGCATGAAACCTGCATCGGGTTCCGGGTTGCGTTTCAGCTTTTCTAACGCAGCCGCGACAGCCGTCTGGTCAATCATCGACTCCGACACCGTGTCCGCTTTCTCCAAACTGTCTAGGTATCGCTGTAACGCGACTCTCTCCCGAACAATATCGACGCTTGCAACCGCGCGAAACTTTGAGCCATCGACGGCAATCCACTCACCGCGAATAAGCCCGCAACCCTTTGCGAAACGGATCAGCTCAGCGCCCGCCGCTCTCACAGCTTCTCGGTGTATGCGACGAAACTCCGCAATCGATTTGTGATCTGGGTAAAGCCTTCCGAGGAGCCACATGACTTCCACGTTGCGAAGGCACTCTGCTTCCAAGCGCCGCGAAGAGCGAATTTGGTTCAGATAACCATAAAGGTAGAGCTTCAACAGGTCGCGAGGATCATAGCCGGGGCGACCCGTTTCCGCTGCCTCTGCATGTTCAAAGCCGATCTCACTCATCGCCAGACTGTTGACGAAGGCGTCTATGACGCGACAAATGTGATCAGCAGGCAATACGTCATCAAGCAACACCGGGAACAATGTACCTTGCTCGCGGCCATCTCCGTAGATGTACCCCATGCGCTTTCACTCCTTGTAGCGCTATAGTGCGTCCTCGACAGGAACCACTGTGAAACTTTTCGTTTCGGTGGCGAAATACTTCTTACGCATCCAGAACGCCACGTTCACGAGCCCGATCAACGCAGGCACTTCGATCAGAGGACCCACGACACCTACGAATGCCTCGCCCGAGTTCAATCCGAAGACCGCAACCGCAACTGCGATGGCAAGCTCAAAGTTGTTGCCCGCAGCCGTGAAGGATAGCGTCGCCGACTGTGCATAGTTCGCGCCCAGGCGCTTACCCATCCAGAAGCTGACAAGGAACATGACTAGAAAGTAGATGACAAGAGGAACGGCAATCTTCACAACATCGAGTGGCAAACGGACTATGAGGTCGCCCTTGAGCGAGAACATGACCAAGATCGTGAAAAGCAAAGCGACGAGTGTGATCGGACTGATGCGCGGGATAAAGCGCGTCCGATACCACTCCTCGCCCTTTAGCCGGATGAGGCCATACCTCGTGAGAAAGCCAGCAACAAACGGAACTCCGAGATAGAGGCCTACGCTCTTCGCAATCTGGCCGATACCGATCTGAACGACACTGCTCTCCAGACCGAACCACTTCGGTAGAACCGTTAGGAAGGCCCATGCATAGAGACTGTAGAAGAGCACCTGAAAGACGCTGTTGATCGCAACCAGACCTGCAACGTAGTCCGTATCGCCTTCGGCCAATTCATTCCAGACCAGCACCATCGCTATGCAACGTGCAATGCCGATGAGGATGAGACCTCTCATGTATGCCGGCTCGCCGCGTAGAAAAGCGATTGCCAGGAGGAACATCAGCACCGGGCCAATCAGCCAGTTCTGCACCAGCGACAGCCCGAGGACACGCTTGTTGCGGAAGACCTCTCCTAACTTCTCATAGCGCACCTTCGCCAGAGGCGGAAACATCATGAGGATCAGCCCGATCGCGATTGGGATGTTCGTGGTGCCGCTCTGGAAGCGGTTTACGAGGGTCGCGGTCGAGGGCACAAAGTGCCCGACTGCAACACCAATCGCCATCGCAAGGAAAATCCATAGCGTTAGAAAGCGGTCAAGGAACGAAAGTTTCTTGCGGGCTGCTGGGGTACAGATCTGCCCCTGAGTGAAGGGAGTAGTCGACATCAGCAAGCCCCGCAAAATGCTTCTTGAATTCTTGTGGGGAGAGGGGCGCCGTCGAGCGAGGCGTACTTCGATGGGGAGCAGCAGACCTTCGTGAGATGAGCGCGATCCTTCTGCATAGCCTTTTCTTCCTTCAACCAATCGAGCGTCTGTTTCAGAATTTGCGTCGCTCCGATGTGTGGGGGCATGACGATCCGATAGTGCATCCACTTTCCCTCCCGCCGCGCCGACACGATGCCCGCACTACGCAGGTAGGCAAGGTGCCTCGATATTTTAGGCTGAGGGCCACCGAGGATCTCCACGAAATAACAGACGCATACTTCTTGATCGCCCATGAGGTTTAGAAGTCGTAACCGCGTGCTGTCGCCGAGGGCTTGGAAGAACCGCTCGATGCTGAAGACTTGTTTTGCCATGACTCATGTATACGCCTTGACGAATGCGAATACAAGACATATATTCACGAAAGCAGATATGAGGAGGCGGTATGTCAGAGCAGATTTTGGAATCGGTCAGGTCGAAGTACGGCGCTGTTGCAGAGAGCAATCTTTCGAACGAACACGCGGGAGTTCAGGCGGTTGCCGAAGCCTTCGGCTATTCGGTGGAAGAACTGACATCGATTCCTGCCGATGCCAATATGGGTCTCTCCTGCGGGAACCCTACAGCCACGGCTCATCTACGCGTAGGCGAGGTGGTCGTCGATCTCGGTTCAGGAGGCGGTCTCGACGTATTTCTTGCATCGAAGCAAGTCGGGCCGACAGGGCGTGCGATTGGCATCGACATGACGCCATCGATGATTGAGCGCGCCAGAGCGAATGCGATTCGCGGCGGCTACATCAATGTTGAGTTCTATCTGGCCATGATCGATAAGATTCCACTACCCGATGCTTCCGTTGACTGCGTCATTTCGAACTGTGTCCTCAACTTGGCACCGGATAAGCCCGCTGTGTTCCGAGAGATTGCTCGAATTCTCAAGCCTGGCGGTCGTCTCGCTGTGAGCGATATCGCGTTGAAGCATGAACTGCCCGAAGACATGGCGAAGAGCATGGCCGCTTATGTGGGATGTATCGGTGGCGCAATCAAGTTCGAGGACTATCGAGACGGACTTCTTGCGGCAGGTTTTGAACACGTCGAGATCGTCGACAGTGGCGCAGACCTAAATGCGTACGCAAAGGTCGAGAACCAAGCCGGCTGCTGCTCTCCCTCGATGGGTGAGTCAGGTTGCTGCACGCCTGCGGTGACCAGCGAGCCTACGGTTCACGAAGAGTTGACCGATCTCCTCTCGAAGTATGACGTGAACGCCGCTGCAGCAAGCGTCAAAGTCTATGCCCTGAAGCCGGGTGCATCGACATCTCAGGCCTGCTGCGGTCCGAACTGCTGCTCTTAATTCGACACAAACGACGCTTCAGCACGAGGACGCATCATGGCGCTCTACAACGTCTTGTTCCTATGCACTGGCAATTCCGCACGCTCCATCATGGCGGAAGCGATCATGAACCATAAGGGAGCGCCTACATTCGCGGCGTATAGCGCCGGAAGTCATCCTTCCGGCACTGTACGTCAGGAGGCGCTTGCTCAGATCGAATCTGCTGGGCTCAGGACGGATGGGCTGCGCAGCAAATCGTGGGACGAGTTTGCTGCACCTGAAGCCCCGAAACTGGACTTCGTTTTCACCGTCTGCGATAACGCCGCTCAGGAGGTCTGTCCGCATTGGCCCGGTCAGCCCATCACCGCGCACTGGGGCGTTCCAGATCCCGTTGCGGTGACTGGCTCGGCTGCCGATTCCGAAAGAGCATTCAAACAGGCGTTCTCTATGCTCCAACGGCGGATCACCCTGATGCTTTGCCTACCTTTGGCAAGCCTCGATTCCATGGCGATCAAACGAGAGCTCGACAGCATAGGACATCAATGAGCACCAAGGTATCGAGCAATTTTAGGAGAACCGATGGTCAAGGTAATTTTCGCTTGCGTACACAATGCAGGACGTTCTCAGATGGCGGCTGCATTCTTCAACCAATTGGCTGATCCGACCAAAGCCGAAGCCATCTCGGCGGGTACGGAACCCGGTCTCCGCGTTCATCCGGAAGTCCTTGCCGTCATGCTGGAGGCTGGCGTCGACCTCAGCGGAGCCAAACCGCAAAAGTTGACTGAGGAACTAGCTCGCGAAGCACACCTTCTCGTCACGATGGGGTGCGGGGACAAGTGCCCCTATGTCCCAGGCCTGCGCAGGGATGACTGGCCGTTACGCGACCCGAAGGGCCTGCCCGCCGACGAGGTGAGAGCGATCCGAGATGACGTGAAGGCCAGAGTCCAGAAATTGATTGAGGCAGAGAACATAAGCAGGTAAAGAAATTACCGAAGACGCGAAGAGCGCGCCCAAAAGGGCGCGTTTTTTCATTCTCGTTCAAGTCCGATCGCCGAATCCGAGTTTCGTAACAGTCTCGAACAGGCCCGCTGAGGAGGGTCGCGAAGGACCGTAGGACCGCAGCGAGGGAGGAAGCTTCCTCCCACAGTGGGATCAGCTTTTAGGCTTCAGGAAAGACTGGCGGGAATCGGCGGGTTTGTTGTCGGCCAGTATCAGGCGCGGTTGGCTATTGTCGCTAGGACTGCCTGTCGTTTCAATGGAAATATCGGTCTTGAGACAGATGGAGAAGGTCGTTCCGTCCGAAAACTTCATGTGAATCTCAGGGCCGTTGCTCGCATCTTTGTCGATGCGGCAGACCCGAATGATTTTGCCGGCAAGTTCCTTGCATTCGATCATGGGCTGACCCGCTTGAATAGAGATGACATGGGTACGGTCGATTTACTGCACCGGATTCGCCAAAAAACTGGCGACGGTGCGAGATTCCGAATGGCCGGAGAATATCACACTCATCGTGTGTAGACTCATAGTGGTCAACGGCCAACGATGGTGAGGTGCCCAAGGCCTCGACCAAAACTGTCTTCGGAAAAACCGTGCGCTCTCTTCGTGAGGAGCGCGGCTATTCCCAGGAAGAGTTGGCGGAGCGGGCGGGTCTCCACCGGAATTACGTCGGTGGTGTGGAACGCGGTGAGCGGAACGTTGCGCTGGAAAATATTGTCAAGCTAGCTGGCGCGCTCGCGATACGAACTAAAGATTTGTTCGATGCTCTCCCCTAGTCGATAGTGCTACCCCTTTTAGCAGCTTCGCCCTGTCCGCGAACTGACGCCGCCTCGTGGGGAACGCCGTGCGTTCGGAGCGCGGGAGGAGGCCTCCTCCTCGAAAATGCGTAAGGAGCTGCTTGGGTCCGTCAGTTTGATTGGGAATTATTTGGCGCGCTTTTTACTGGACGAGCCGCACGTTCTACCGTCCGAAACTGTCTTTCTGCGTAAGGTCAGAACTGGAGTTCACAGCAGGAGGGGGCTACGCGAAGATCCATTCGCATCGAGCCAAGAATCATGGGTGGTAGCTCAGCGCCCTCGGTGGAGTGGACACTGATTTGCCCTGATCAGTGACAGTCGGCATCAAAGTCTGGTTGCTGTGCGCATTCGAGCAGGTCAAGAAGTTCGTAGTGTGCGAAATGTGTGCTGCATTCCTAACTCGATAAGACACATTATCGCGTTAGAAATCGGTGCCTTGTTCTGCCGTTGGGGGTAGGGGATAAAACCTAGTAGCTATCCTGCCAGCCTCTCGCCGCGCAGGTGGAACTGCGCCGAGTCAATCCTTCCGCTCTTGTTCCCAGAACTTATGTTCTGTTGTGAGGCACTCCGCCTCCCACTCCTTCTGGGCGGTTTTGTTACGGCCCGCTTCATTGGTGAGATAGAACGTGTAGAGATCTTCAAGGTCTTGGTAAAGATGATCCTTCCAGAGTTCACGCAGGTAGCGAATTTGATCATGCTCGCGTGCAAAAAGAAAATATCGGGCGGCGTACCAACCGAGTGTGCTCTGATAGATGAACGGCATGTCCTTTGAGAGTTTGTACATCGAGGCGAGCTTTTCAAAGAATTCCAAAATACCTTCCAACCGGGAATGGTTCCACTCCTTGCTCCCAGGAGCATGAACGGTCTGGCGCGCTTCAATCATCTCGGCCGAGTTCCACTCTTTGTCCAGGTCGAGATAGGTTGAAAATGCAATTTGCCGTTTTATTAAGTACCCCTGCCAACCGACCACCAGAGCTGCAGCGAACCCAACTAACAGAGTCGAAAAGGTTGTGGCTGCGTCCCAATGCCCGTTGTTGGCGGACTTGATCAGTGCCAGCAGCAAGAAGAGCGGCAGCGCCACACCGCAGAATTTGAAGGCCGTTTTCATTGATGGCACATCCAGTCTTGGGGAGTCAGGGATCTTAAGTGCGAGTGCCTGTGATCGGTCGAACACGGACGACGATACATGGCTTAGCAAGCCAGGCCAAGTCTGACACCCAGCCAGCTTGTAGGAGCGCGCCGCCTATAAAAGACCGCACGAGACCACTTACGACAACTGCGTTCTGTTTCTCGGGGTCAGGCAAGCTCTCGCGAAAGCTCAACACGGCTGACTCTGCATTGCCGGGATGTGTGTCGGCTTTGGCTTTTTCGGTGACAAACGCCTCCCAGATGAACAAACCGCCGCTTAGCTGGAACGGCTTCCACTTGGCGTGCACAGCACAGGGCATGGTGAGCAGCCGCCGAACGTGGTCGAGAATCCAGACCGTCTCAGTCAACCCCGTTGCTAGCGAGCCCGCTCCCGCCCCGGCGCTCCACGCTCTATTACCCTCGCCGGGCCGTGCCGAGGTGAGGTCTTTGGGGCCGTCGGGCACAGGGACAAACAGTGGACACTCGAACCCTAGAGCTACGCAGTGCCCGGCGTTGATGTCCGCCGCGATGGCGTCGGTGAACGACTGGATTTCGCAGCCGGTGTTCCAAACCGGATCACTGGCATCAACCGCGAGCCGCGCCCAACCAAAGTTACCACCCTTGACGGAGCCGATATCCGCACCGTGAATTACGAGAGCCATTTCGACACTGCGCCTCCGGTTGCCTTCTCAGCCTTACGCTTGGGGTCGGTACATTGGGTCTAATCCATCCACCGCTGAATGGCAATTTCCGCTAAGGCATTTTCATGCTAGCAGGATTGCGTCCCATAAAAGAGGTTATGGGTCGCGATCAGGGTTGACTTGGGTTGCGGGAAGGCTAGGAGATAGAGCGCCAATTCAGCAGATAATTCAGTTTCGCAGCAATCGCTGTGCCTTTGTCGAGAAAAACGTTGGGAACGCCGCCGCCATAAAAGCGAACATTCTCTTTACCAAATATGTCGCACGCCGCGTTCACAGGAGAAGCATCGCAAAAGGTTCGCGTTTTCAGTGCTGCCGGTCCATACCAGTCGGGATTGCAAGGGTCCCGGTCCACAACCGTGCAACGTACTTCCGTTCCGCGTCGCTGTCGTCTGGCGGAGAAAAAGGCGCGATAGGTAACATCATCTGGCGGCAATGAATATCCCATGAAAATTATGTGGTTCGCCTGCATCGTAGTGGCGCGTAGGTCGCGTTGGATTTCTTCAATGAAGGATGGTGGCCGGGACTTGAATGAACTTTGCATCACCGCCTGCGTGTGATGTGTGTAGGTCAACGTGCCGCAATGGAGACACCCCCGGGCATCGACCTTCCCTTTGTTTCGCTGCTCCCCCTCTGCGCCGCTTACCCGATCTGGGCACGCTGCGGTATCAAAGGCTCGCAGAGGCGGCGGCGGAAACAGGCTATGGGCATGAAGATCCCATTCGTCACCGTGGTAGGCGGAAAGCTTGCCGCAATCTGGGCATTCCCGCCAGCAAAGGCAGCCGTGCGGAAACAGGAACTTTGTCAGCCTCACCCTAGAATCGCCTCCCGCTTGTTCATTCAGCCGCTGGGCGGCCCCCTCGTTGAGTGGATACCACGGCCAATTGGCATCGCCCCGGTTAATCCGGCGAGCGGGAATCAAATGACCGAAGTCGTGAAATAGGTGAAGCGGTACGGAGGGAGTTCCTATTCTCGGAACGTCGGGGCTCTTATTGAGTTCGCGGTTGGCAACGAACTGCACCCATAGGGCGATGGGATCGTAATTCAGGCTTACGAAGCCGACATCGCTTTGATAGAACGCGGGTTGGTCGAGGCCATGCTTACCGGATAGATCCACTGCGTGGCCCTGGATACGGCCTCCCAGAACTTTCGCGAAATCGAAGTATTTCTCTAGGAGGTCGCGCTTCGAGGAAATGCATACCTGATAGTCAATGTAGAACAACGCGATCAGAATCATAAGGAGCGCGTTCTTCGCGCCGATCAGCCTCCGGGCGTCAAAGAATTGTTCCTGATGCTGTTCGTCTGTGCTCGAATGCCCGTGGTGGGCTGGGGCACGAAATCCGAACCCGGCGGGAATATGCATGTCCAGGATGTTGAACAAGTCGTTGAGCTTAAACTTGTCAGTCGCACTACCTGGACATAGGCTCACTACAGACGTCAAGGCAGGCCAGTCGTAGGTCAGACGGAGGTCGATAATGCGCTCACTAAGCTCTTTATCGTCCTTCGTCGGTCGCCAGTTCCGACGCATGGCATCGAGTTGCTCGTCATCGATACGGCTTATGCTGCCATAGACGGCGTCGCTATCACCGAGAATGGTAATCAGATCGGAAAGAGCATTGTGCCAGAGTTCCGCGCCATTTCGACCGAGAGCTTCCGCAACGCGCTCTCTAAGCGGCTTGCCGGGAGCGTCAGCACCAGTGATGCGTTTGATGAATCGCGTCTGCCCGTCGGTAGTACGTATTCCGAGCGCCGCCGTAGCGCCCGCACCCCAGAATATGACGTTCTGCGGTTGCGCGCCCAAGCCCATCAGCGTATCCTCCGGATTTCGACAGCCAGAAATTCCATTGCTTTCATCTAACTCTTCTGTGCCGAGCTTTGACCGATTCATTTAGATGTTGCCACTATAAGCATTTCAGATGGCTAACTCCACTCCTGCTCTTTCGGGATTGATGTGTCTGATAAATTCTGTTATCGGCGGTCGCCTCAATAGCAATACGACTGCGCAAACCCTCCGGCGCTTTTTTGTAAGCGCGGGTTTGCTTCGTCGGAAACAGAGCCAAACGTATGTAGGCTAAGGACGGCGGAGGACAACTCCAACCTCAACAATTGACGTGAGGTAGTTGATGAGATCACTGGGAAGCGAGAAGGTTGGGAAGTTCCGGTAAACCACGCCAATTTCCAAGTCCAGAGGCCAAACCGGAGTGTGTATCGATGACGTTCTGACTACCCTGTCAGCCGGAAACAGCGGGATCACTACGACAAAGTGCAGGTGCCGCACAGTGAACCCCACGCAAATGTGGGCAGGCTCCTGGCCCTCCGGCATGATAGCTGTCGGACACGCGTATAGGAATCCCTCCGGCAGGAAAGGCGGCTGTGCAGCGAGCACAAAGCACTCTACAGGAATACGTTCTGGCTCTACTGCGAGTTGACCGAACAATTTCCAGGGCAAGTCAGTTTTGCTTTGCAGGGCGCTGGCAATCATGAACGCGGTCTTGATGGCCCATGCGGATATTGCCGTGCGGTCATCCAGGGACAACTGCAAAAGGCTGCTCTGTTGGTTCATTAAGCCCAACAGTACGGGTTTTGCCCGGCTCTCCAGTCGGCTCATCCATCCGTTATTGCAGGAAGCGCATACGTTCTTAATCGCATAGCTACCAAGGTCGTGACTGCGCAGCAGTACGTTTTCGGTGGCGTCTTCATCGTGTAGGTAGTGTTTGAGACTCTGGTCTGGCAGCCGGACTTCCTGCGCGAGCCACTGCGGAAGAATGTGTTCACGCGACTGCGTCTCCTTGGTGAGGGGAGCGCCACACCCAACACATGTCTTCACCACTGTTTTTCCGCCTTTTCTCGATCTCTGGTCGAAGCCTGGCGCGAAACTCTTGCCCGGCCATCTGAAATGATGACAGGGGCTCTCGGCGATAGTCTGCGAAAAACTGACCCGAAGCTCGATTTGTAGAGCAAAGGCGACACTCATGCAAGGTAGCGGAGCCGCGACAGGGCTGTCGCTATTTTTTCTTGAGCCACGGCAGCGTAGCCGTCTGGTAATCGCTGAATTCGCCTACGAACGCTTCTGCCCAGGAGGTGGCCTGTTCGACAACGGCCTCCAGCCGGTCGTCGGTGTATTCGAGCTTGTGCCAGTGTCGATGCCTGGCGTATGCGTCCTCGAACATCCAGGTGGCACCACGGCCTTCCGCCTGTAGGACGACGGTCACGCATTCGGCTGCCTTGACGACGTGAGGGATTTCGTAGAGATGACCCGACGCCTCCGTATTTTCAATCACCACGAACCTCGATGAGAGCGCGTAACGCATCACTTTCTGAACGACGCCTTCGCCTGCCTTGTCGGGCTGTTCCTTGATGATGTAGGTGTAGTAGCCGAGATCCTGCAGCTTGGTTTCGATTCTCTTCAGCCGATCCAGTGCCGGGCCGGTGTCTTTCCCGAGGATCAGGACGGAATCGGAATTCTCCAGTATTGCATCGGCGCGTTGCCACACGAGGTCGAAGGCCGCTTTTATCGATGCCACGAGTGATTCAGGTGGAGTGGCAAGCGGGAGCCGGAGCTGGAAGCGCACGAAAATATGGACATCCTCGGCGTCACGCGACGGCTCCGATAACGGATGCCCCTCATGCATAAGGCGCGTAACGGCGCGTTCCATCGCCTCGGCGAACGCATATGCAGAGAATTTGTGCTCCCAGTATTTCGTGTAAAGATGTTCCTCGATTTCGCATATGAGGAAATCGCCGTCACGTGTAATGGAGGTGTCAGGGAAATAGTCGTCAAATATGCGGACGACAATATCATCGGGCAGTTCGGTCAGGTTGAGACGCTTCAACTCTTCAATGCGTATAGGCTCGCCATCGTCGTCCCGAAACTCTTGCCACTCGTCCTCGGCTTCTGAGGCCTCGTCGTCAAATTCATCGTTGTCAGATGACATGAACTGTCCCTCCAGCAAATCGCGTGCGATCCCTCGCATTAATCGTTATCAGAATATGGATCGCATTTTCCATCACATAGTCGCCGGTTCTGGACGCCAAATGTCGAATCAGGCAATTTCAATAGCTTAGCTGGCGCGGTTTGCGCTACCAAAACTAACATTGGCTCTGAGAGCCAGTTTGCTGGCTGGTCTGGCGATCGGAGAATCCCGGATGACCGGCTACTACAACATAAAGGACGTTATGTTGTAGGAATTGGTTATGATCTCTGCTAAGGTGCCCGCAGGATTATATGAGTACACAAACTGCTTTCACACATGCCATTGCCCGTGACGACGCTCTGGTGTGCGATTTCTTCGTGAAATTCTCGCGTTTCGAGTGCGCGCTGAAGAAAGTTGGGTTCGTGAAACCCGGCGCTCACGACAGTGCAATCCCCGCATGGGGAGAGTTCGCCGACACGTTGTCCGGAAAGCTCGATACAGTAACCGATGCTGATTTCATCGACGCAAAATCGTTCCTGATGCGAGAACCTCCACGTCGGCAAGTGTTTGTCGCGCCCAACGGCGTCGGATGGGAAGCAAATCCAAGGCGAGCAAATGAATCAGATGCGCGCTATCTCCTGCGGCTTATCCGGGATGTGCGCAACAACCTGTTTCACGGCGGCAAATATCCGGCTACCAATGGAGGGCCGATCACTGAAGCCTCTTTGCGCAACGCCGCACTGCTGCGAGCCTGCCTTGTCGTCTTGGATCACTGTCTGAGTATGGACGGCTTTGTCGGCAATGCTTTCTCAGAGCATGGCTGATGTCGCGGGAACTCATCATTGCCCGGAGCGAAAGCGACATCGTGCTCCCGACATTGATAGCCAGTGCTGGTGAGCGGGCATCCTGGCGTTTCCTCGAATTTTTCACCGGCAATATCCGCAACCTCAATACGCGCGCCGCTTATGGACATGCAGCGGGCGTATTCCTGCACTGGTGCGAGGATAAGGGCATGACGGAGCTGACTCAAGTGAAGCCCGTACATGTTGCGTCGTATATCGAGCAGCTGCAGGCCATGCGCAAAGCTCCGACCGTCAAGCAGCATCTGGCCTGTATCCGTATGTTGTTCGACTGGCTGGTGACCGGTCAGATTGTCCCTTCAAACCCGGCGCACTCCGTGCGCGGACCGCGTCATTCGGTGATTAAGGGCTCAACTGCCGTGATGTCGTCCGATGAGACGAGCGCTTTCCTCAGCAGCATCCCCGACTCGAATCTGATTGGCCTGCGCGACCGCGCACTCATCGCCGTAATGACGTATAGCTTTGCGCGCGTGTCGGCCGTCGCGGGCCTGAAAGTGGAGGATTATTTCCCGCTCAAGAAACGCTGGTGGCTGCGCCTTAAGGAAAAAGGTGGCAAGGTCAACGAAACGGGCTGCCATCATAAGTTGGAGGCTCATCTGGATGCGTATATCGCAGCGGCGGGCATCGCCGAAGACAAGAAAGGCCCGCTGTTTCGCGCGGCCATCGGCAGGACCGGCAAACTCTCCGACCGGCCTATGTCGCGTGTCGATGCCTGGTACATGGTGCGGCGGCGGGCAATAAAGGCGAGAATCGACGCGAAGATAGGAAATCATTCATTTCGAGCCATCGGAATCACGGACTACATGACTACATGGACAATGGCGGCGACATCACCATTGCGCAGCGCATGGCCGGACACTCCAACATCAAAACCACTCAGGTCTACGACCGGCGGAGCGATGACATCAGCTTTCGTGAGATTGAGAGAGTGGGAATCTGAACCATGCGAAAACCGGACGAAGATCCCGACCTCAAGCTGATAGAGGAGTTGATTTTTGCTCCGCGAGGCCTGGAACTCCAGAGATTCAGTCATCAAGAGACCGGGCGAACTCCGGACTTTCGAGTGCTTCGCGCAGGAGAGCTAGCAGCCTATTGTGAGGTGAAATCGCCACGCGATGACTGGCTCGACAATCAGCTTGACGTGGCACCGCCGTTGCAACTTGTGGGAGGGCTCCGGCCGGACCCCACTTTCAACCGGATTGCTCGGCACGTTGAAAAAGCGTATCCGCCTGAGCAACCCACCCTATTATGACGCTTCGTTTCGTGGTGGGCTTGAGGTATGAGCGAAGTGGGAGTGGTGCGGAGGCGGCGTAGTCGGGCCGAGGCTGAGGCGTTG
>Ga0302324_100014810_pt1 | contig 15687 bp, 12 predicted proteins | sample Palsa_T0_1_FD_201949 | JGI IMG/M metagenome (GOLD analysis project Ga0302324, IMG submission 201949) | Peat permafrost microbial communities from Stordalen Mire near Abisko, Sweden - Palsa_T0_1 | ecosystem: Environmental > Terrestrial > Soil > Palsa > Peat permafrost | place: Sweden: Abisko...
CCACCAAAGGATGATCGGGGCCGAGCGCCTTTTGCCAAATCGCCATCGACCGGGCAAAAAACGGCTCGGCCGCTTCATACTGACCCTGCTCCCGGTAAAGCACCGCTAGATTGTTCAGGCTGGTGGCCACGTCGGGATGCTCCGGTCCCAACGTCTTCTCCCGGATCACCAGCGCCCGCTTAAAAAGCGGCTCGGCCGCTCCATACTGACCCTGAGATTGGTACAGCTCCGCCAGATTGTTCAGCAAGGTGGCCACGTCGGGATGCTCCGGCCCCAGCGCCTTTTCCAAGATTGCCAGCGACCGCTTATAGAACGGCTCGGCCGCTCCATACCGACCCTGGTCGTCGTACAACGTCGCAAGATTGTTCAGCGACCAGGCCACTTCGAGATGCTCCCTCCCCAGCGCCTTCTCCCGGATGGCCAGCGCCCGCTTAAAAAGCGGCTCGCCCGCACTATACTCACCCTGTTGTCGGTACAGCTCGGCCAGACCGTTCAGCGACGCGGCCACTTCGAGATGCTCTGGCCCCAGCGCCTTTTCCCGGATGGCCAGTGCCCGCTTGTAGAGCGGCTCGGCCGCACTATACTGACCCTGCTCTCGGTACAGCTTCGCCAGATTGTTCAGCAGGGTGGCCACGTCGGGATGCTCCGGCCCCAACGCCTTTTCCAAGATCGCCAGCGACCGCTTATAGAGCGGCTCGGCTGCTCCATACTGACCCTGGTCGTCGTATAACGCCGCCAGACGGCTCAGCGACATGGCCACATCGAAATGCTCCGGCCCCAGGGCCTTCTCCCGGATGGCCAGTGACCGCTTGTAGAGCGGCTCGGCCACAGCATACTGACCCTGAGCTTTGTACGACCCCGCCAGATTGTTCAGGCTGTTCGCCAGTCTAAGATCGTCGGCACTAAACGATGACGTCGCGAGCTCCACAGATTTCTGCGCCAGCGGCATAGCTTCGAGGTATTTGCCTTGGTTGAGGAGATCGACGACGCGGGTGTTCATTTCTTGCCAACGGGCGTCCGACACACTCTGCGACTGTTGTGGGTCGTTCGCAGGAACATTGGCTTGCGGCTCGGCTTCGCTGTACTTGCCCTGATCTCTGTAAACCTCCGCCAGATTGTTCAGGTCTGTGGCCACGCTAGGATGATCGGGGCCCAGCGCCTTCTGATGGATCGTCAGCGCCTGTTGTAAGAGCGGCTCGGCTTCGCTGTACTTGCCCTGCTCTTTGTAAACTATGGCCAGATTATTCAGGACTGTCGCCACACTGGGATGATCGGGGCCCAGCGCCTGCTTCCTGATCGCCAGCGCCTGCTGGTAGCGCGGCTCGGCTTCGCCGTACTTGCCCTGCTCGTCGTAAAGCTCTGCGAGACTATTCAGGTCTGTGGCCACGCTAGGATGATCGGGGCCCAGCGCCTTCTGATCGATCGCCAGCGCCTGCTGCAGGAGGGACTCGGCTTCGCCGTGCGTGCCCTGCTCTCGGTAAAGCTCCGCCAGATTGTTCAGGCTGAGGGCGACATCAGGATGGTCCGGCCCCAGCGTTCTCTTCCTGAGCGCCAACGCCTGCTTTAAGAGCGGCTCGGCTTCGCTGTACTTGCCCTGATCTTGGTAAATCTCTGCCAAATCATTCAGGCTGACGGCCACGCTGGGATGATCGGGCTTCAGCACCTTCTTCCTGATCGCCAGCGCCTGCTGGAGTAGCGGCTCGGCTTCGCCGTACTTGCCCTGATCTCTGTACAGGTGTGCAAGATTGTTCAGGCTGGTGGCCAGTCTAGGATCATCCGCACCAAAGGATGACTTCGCGAGCTCCACAGATTTCTGCGCCAGCGTTATTGCTTCAAGGTATTTGCCCTGGTTGAAGAGATCAACGCAGCGGTTGTTCAATTCTTGCCAAAGGACGTCCGCCGAACTCTCCGACTGCTGTGCATTGTCAGGACTGGCATCGGATTGCCCTGCGGCTGCGGGGGAGTTCTGCGCAGCAGCAATGGATGAGGCTCCCTCTACTGCGAGCAGGCCGATGCACAGACAGCAGCTAGTGATTTTTCGGGAGTGTAACATAAGTTGGCCTTAGTCAGCGGTTGCGGTCAGGACAGCCGCCGGGCGTGCTCTTTAGAGTTGCATCGAGCTCCTGGACGCGGTCCCAATGATTAGCCTGCTCCTCGACGGCCATGGCCTCCTTGACCAGGTCACAGCTATGTGGCGCGAGTTTCAACGCCTCCTCGTACTCGTGCGCTGCATCCCAAAAAAGACCTCGCGAGGCGAAAGAATACGCACGGCCGACAGCGCGCAGCAGTTCGTTCTCTGCCTGCTTCCAGATTTCCAATTCATTGTTAAGGTTCTTGTCCTCTTCTGGCGAGAGTAGAGAGAAAGGTACATCGAAACTCCTGGTTGAGCTTCGCCATTCAAGGGTCAGAAGCGCATCTGTCGAACCGCTTTCACGGTAACTGGCTATTGCCCGGTGGAGGTCGGAGGAGTCGAGCGAGCCAACGGTTCCGTCCACTCCGTCAGCGTGCCAGAGGGGTGGGGTCAATCCTGGGGCATGGATGCTAAGTGCAATCTTCCCGGGATGCGTTTCCGCCACCCAGCGAATCACAAAATGCTCAGGCCAAACCACTGAATTAGGCCCAGGGGAAATGATTCGGAGCGAGCGCCCGCGCGTTCCAGCAGCCGAGTTGTGAAAGCGAAGGGCCCGATCCGCCAGTTTCTCGAACTCGCGTTGTTGCGTGGCGATGTAGGGCGCGGGCTGAACACGCGCATGTTGAGCCGGCTGGGGCTGAATTGACCTGGCCTTAGCTGTGAAGGTCCTCTTCTTGATTTCCTTTTGCTCGGCCCCCAGTAGGACCGTGAAAAATCCGGCAGAATTGCATTGCACAGAATCGCCCACGTACAGATAGCGGCCAAGATGAGAGGTTTCACTGATGTGATGCTCGCCCTGGCCATCCGTGAGAACGGCGGCGCATGCGATACGGTCAAGCATAGCTATCGAGGGCTTTTGCTCGGCTGGGGCGCGCGTAGTAATCGCCAGCACCAATACTGCGATCATTCCCGGGGAACCACTAGCAACTCGCATGCTGATCCTCATTATTCATTTCCCGGTGTGTGGCGCGGTAGAACGATTGCATGCCATGCGGAACGCAGCCGACGCACGAGGCCGGGAGCCACTGTTTCAGCATCATGTTCCAAGCGCGAATGCAACAGAAGCGCCACCATAACCAGCGGGAAATCCTCCCAAAAGATGCGCGTTCTGTTCACCATCCACACGCCCACTACAAAAAGGAACACAATCGCCGACCAAGTTAAGATCTTGTTCAGTCGATGGGCGGCCACTTCATCCTTACGGCTGTTGTAGTACCAGCGAAGCATCAAAATCGGAAAGAAAATAAGGAACGAAACGACAGCATCAAACCACCTTCGACCCCAAGTCGTCATCAAGCTGAGACGATTTTCCTTTGCCAACAGCGTGTATAGAGCGCAGGCGTGAAGGAAGACTCCGGGGTAGTGCTTGGTATGGCCCGGGACGGCAAAACGGTCAGAGTCGTCAGCATCCTCACCTCGGCCTATCAGCACATTAACGTTGTCACCAAGTCGGTTGTCGGTTTTGAGTGACTCGAAGTCCTTTAGGGCTGCCGGTGCGAGAATTGCCCCTGTCTCTAAATCGTCAATCCGACTAAAATCCACCACGAATCGGCTGTGCTTTATGTTGAACGAATCGGTAGCTGTTTCTTGCACAGGGTATGGCACCAGGTGAGTAAGCTCAATCCATTTGGCGAGCCAAGACTCCTTCGGTTTCTGTTGATTGGCAAGCGCCGCAGCCAGGGAGGGATAAGAGTGGTACAGGATCCCCCCTTTGTCCGAAATGTGCGGAACCTCAATGGATTCATCCATTTCTGCACTAGCTCCGAAGCCCTCGGAGTTCGGGTGATCGATATAAGCTGCCAGCGGTAGATATTTGATTGATCCAAGGGCCTTTTCCGGACCTCGCACCACCGAGTTCGAGATTCCCACAAAAAGCAGCCCGTTGATCTCCTTCTTTTTCTTAAGACAGTAATTGAAGAAGGTTGGATCTTCGTCGGGGACAAAGAATGGTTCGTCGTTTTCAGTCGAGAAATTAACGTCTAGACCAATCGATCGCAGTGGGCGCGTCGAGACCGCCTCGATCAGATGTCGAAGCATAGTGCGCGATGTGTAGGGATGTTTGGCGACAGGCGAAAAGTTACTGATGTCTACCACGACAATTTTCGTCGGGCGCCCATCTCTGTTTATAGCTAGTCTGTATTCCAGCCAGTCCCGGGCGAAGTCTTCTAGATAACCGCCGTATCGTGTCTTTTCAAAGAGGTCCTTGCCAGTAATCAGCGCGATCGTGAGGATGACTCCAATGAGAAAATCACGCTTGATGCCCCTCAAACGGGCGCGTTGAACTTTTAGTGGAACCGCTGAGTCGTAGGATCTCCGCTGCGTCTTTTGTTTTTTTGAAACCAATTTTGGCGACCTGGAAAGCACAACCGCTGGCTAATCGTCGGGATTGTATTTCACGTCTTGAGCACTATAGCAGAAAGACAGCCGCGCAGAGGCTCGCAGCAACTCGATAGGAGCCTGTGCTACCCCAATCCGGTGTTGGCCGGGGAGCCTACCGCATTCCGGTGGAAACCGGCCTTTTCATTCCATCTCGGAAGTTGGCACCTCTTTGGCTTCTTGTGTACCCCTCAGCCATTGAGGTTGCAGACTCGGCCGGGGCCACAAGTTCCGAGGATCGTTCAAGTGAGTCGTTCAAAATGAGTTCCTACGGAGGCAGTCTTCTCACGTGCCAAGGCAAGCTCCCCATATGCAAGCTCCAGAAGACCAGTCAGTTCGCGATTCTTCTCTTCAAGAGTCTTGATTCGGAGCCGCAGCGTCGCCACTATGTTCTGCCTAGACACGCGCTCTGGATCCCGTGACGCTGACGCCGGAGACGCAACGCCAGTCGTGATCCTGCGCGATCGCATGATCCGAACGCGCAACTCGCTTTGGCTGTACAGCCATGCCGTCGAGACCGCTGCTTCGGCGGCAACGGTTCGGAAGTTAATCTCCCGATCAGAAGCATCCATTCGCTGGAGAGCCGCCGAAGCCCGTTGCATTGCACTCTCGCTACGCAGTCGCGCGCTCCGCTTGAGCCCCGCAGTATTTCTAGGCATGTGTTTTCTCCAGAGATGTGACGATGTTGACCAGGTTGTTTCGCTTCCGCTCATTCATTTCGATCTGCCTTGTCCATCCATTCGCACTGGCTTTGGTGATGACTCGCTCCGTGTCGCGCAGCTCCGCCTTATGCACATCGAGGAAGCTGGCGTCCGTGCGGAAGTGAGCACAATTCAGACACGCATTCGGATGAGGACATGGCCCGGCAACAACCGGGATGGCGCAGTACCCATTTGGCAGGGCTTGAGCGAGCACGTTGCACGTGAACCAGCGCAGATCACCTGTGTCGAGCGGCCCTTCTTCCGGCACCACTTTGCCGGTCACATCAACCAACGTTCCTCGCAGGTACTCGGAGAGTTTCTCCCGCATCGTTGCGTCATGGATGTGCGCGTACCGGTTCGTCATCTCCGGCCCCAGATGGCCGAGATAGCGCTGAATGAAGTGGTGGGGCACGCCGAGGTTGACCATTCGCGTTCCGACCGTGTGGCGAAACTGATGCGACTGGAAGCGGAAAAGCTTGCCGTTGGCGTCGCGGATTTGATGGTCATAAGCCAGGCGGTTGATTCGTTGCGCGAAGCTTTGTTGCTTGCTCACTCCGCCCTTCGAACTCGGAAACAGCAAAGTCGTCGCATTTCCGGCGGCTCGCACTACTTGCTGTTGTTCCTGGACCACGCGGACGATTTCTCGTGAAACCGGGATCGTATGTTCTCGTTTCATCTTCCCCTGCATGTACCGCAGATAGCACGTTCCACGGGCATCCTGCGTCAGGCAATCCAACGACAGTTGCAGGAGTTCACTGATGCGCATTCCGCACTCCTGAAGAATGAGCGTCATCTGCATCCACGGAGCCTTCAGACTCCCGAGATGCGAGTTCAGTTGGTCTAAGACCGCAGCTGGGATGTAGCGAGGCTGCAGCTTGGGTGGTCGCGGTATTTCTTCATCAAAAATCATTCGCTCCGATGCAATCGGCAGCCAGCGCTCGCGTGCGGTCGTTTCGAGGAAGTTCCGAAGATTGAGTAGGTGACTTTTGCGAACCGAAGTACAGACTCGTGTGGGAAGATAGCCTAGATATTCGATTAGCAGCTTGCGTGTGATGGCCTTGGCGGTCCCTTTTGGTCGCTCTCGCAGAAGGAACTCCGAGAAACACGTCAGCGACTGCAATCGCGTGCGGCACGTTCCTTCTGCGTAGATCGGCAGACAGTAGCGTATGTAAGTCTTGACTGTTTTTCGTAACCACGGTTGTCGGATGCGATGGAAACTCAGGGTGACGTTGGAGAGCGAGAGACTGATGGGGACCGCCATTCTCCTCAGGTTCCACACATCCTTCTCGTGTTCGGGCCGATCATCGTAAGCACTTTCCAGGATGGAATAGACTTGCCGAAGGGTGCTGATGTAGTGACTGTCGCGCGACGTTACTCGCGGCCGTTGCTCCTGATCCATTCGGAATGTGGTGCCCTGGCGGTACATGCCGCACTGTTTCAGATACGCCGTGTACAGCGCTCGCCATTTAGCGAAAGGTCGGCTCATCAAAGATGCCGGCAGGGGATTAAGACTATTCAGCCACTTCACCATGCGGTGAACTCTACACAGTTCCTGGGTGTTCCTCCAATCGCCATCGGAGAACTTCTTCCAGCACGCATACTTGAGTTCACTGTTGATGGTCGCAGATTTGCAGCCGAAGCGCAGACGGCGCTGCTTCGTTTTTGCTGAAAGCCGGGTTTGCAGTGGGCTGGTACGCATGTCCCAGATGTCTTCCTTCCAGAACCCTGAGAGCTGGCCAAGCAAAAATTGCTGTCGTTCACGACTCCAAGTAATCCTCGTCACCTTGCACGCTCCATTTGATATCGTGCAAACATTTTCCCCAGATCGCCGCTCGACAGATGCGCATAGGTGTTCACGGTGGTCTGGATCTGCGCGTGCCCGAGACGCCGCTGGACATATGCTGGGTCCCAGCCGGCCCGCAACAGATCGGTCGCGTGCGTGTGGCGGAACATGTGCGGCGTGGCGTGCAGGCCAACCCTGGCGCTGAGTTTGCGGAACAGATCGATCACTGTGGAGTAGGTCATCGGCGCTCCGATATTCCCGCCCCACCAGTTCACGAAAACGTAGTCGTGAGTGGCCTCTTGGTATTCGTGTACCAGGTAGTCCGCATACAGTTCCATCAGTTCTTTCGAGACATGGACGGTATAGGGAGACCGCGATTTGGCAAGGGCGCCATTGCTGTTTGCGCGAGGAATGATGTCGATCTCCCCGTCATAGGAACGGATGTCGGCATGGCGTAAACCCAGCACTTGGCCGACCCGCATCCCGCTTTCATACATCAGGCTCACCAGGAGACGGTCCCGCTGCCGCGCACACGCGTTCAGTAGGGCCTGGACTTCTTGCGCTGAGAACACCCGTGGCAGGCGTCGAATCGCACGCACCTGCATAACCGCGCGCCGCAAGGGGCGGTTCCGGCTTATGTGGTGCAAGAACGGCTTGTATGGACTTTTTGCTCCGAACCGCCGCGACCGGCTGATGTTTGTCTCAACCCCAAGCCTGTCCTGATATTCGTAGAAGGAACCAACCGCGGCGAGGATTGCATTGATCGTAGTGTCGGACCGCGCTTTGCCGGAGGATGAGCTGACTCGACGCAACCACGCCACGAACTTCGCCAGTTCGGTCAGGCTGAGCGTCGTCCAATCTCGATTCTCTTCACATAAGAACTTTGAGAATGCCTGGAGATGGTGGGCATAGGCTCGCACAGTGTTTGGCGACCGCCCCAGATGATGGAGGTACGACAAGTATTGGTTCGGAGCGATCAGCGGCTGGTTTGAGTTGAACAACACCCAGCAGCGCTCCTGAGTATCGGGCACAATGATTCGTTGCACTCTGACCATTGATCCTCCTAAATTGGGCGCTCAGGCCGCATTTGCGCAGTTTCGCTACGCTCAACTGCGCCAACGCGGCCTGGTTTCACGTCGTGGGATCGACTACAGATAACGATTCTGCATCGTGCGGCACTCCACCGTCGTGTACGTCGTGGAATGCTCTTTCAGGACTAAAGATAAATCGAGAATCTGCAACGCGTCGACGTGCACGAATTAGACGAGGCGCGAGGCTATGCCGCCTTGATGCACCTGCAACCCGAAACCTACACGGTCGAAACGCTTGCCGAAAAAATCGGACGGTCCGAGAAATACGTCTATGCGCGGCTGCGTTTGATGCACCTCGTAGATGAAGTCCAACAAGCGTTCTACACCGGAAAACTGACCGTCGCGCACGCGTTTGAGATGGCCCGCTTGACACCGGACGATCAGCGTCGTGCCCTTGCCGAATGCTTCCCGCATCACAGGACAGCGGCGGCTCTTCTGAAAGAGAAGAAGGCAGAGGCGGCCACCGTGCGGGAACTCCGCCAGTGGATTGAGCGGGAAATCCACTTGGACTTGACCAATGCTCCCTTCGACACGCAGGACGACACCTTGCTTCCAGCAGCTGGAAGTTGCTTGCGCTGCCCGAAGCGCACAGGGACCAATCCGCTCCTCTTTCCTGAGGCAATAGGGCAGAAGAAGTCGATTTGCACCGACCGGTCCTGTTACCGCGCAAAAGTGGAAGCCCTCGTGCAGATTCGCGTCAAGCCTTTGGAAGAGTCAGGCGAGCAACCGCTGCGCGTGTCGCACGCCCCGGCATGGCAAGCCAAGGCTCGGAAGGCCGACGTGCTCTATGACGGTCAATACCGCACCGTGAAGAAAGGCGAGTGCCCACAGACCAAACCCGCCGTTGTGATTGACGGACCCGAAGCTGGCAAAGTGCTTCACGTGTGCAGTGAAGAAAAGTGCGCGGTCCATGCCCGCGTTACACACTACCAAGCGACACCGCAGGAGCGTGCAGCGCGAGCCAAAGAACTGCTTGCCGAGCGCATCGAGAAACAGACACGTGTACGCATTCTTGACGCCATCCGTAAGAAACTCTCAGCGACTCTGTCGCGCCTTGACCTCGAAATGGCCGCGCTCGATTATTTCGAACGGCTGGGCCATGACAATCACCGCCGTCTGTGCCGCGTCTACGGTTGGGAGGAGAAAAAGTCCAAAGCCTCATGGGGCGGCAGCACCGTGGACTACAAGACCATCGCGGGGAAGGCCATCCGCGAGATGAGCACGCAGCAAGTGCAGCACTTCCTTGTCGTATGTGCACTCGCGACAGACCTGTACTGCCCGGGATACAACCCGCGTCAGTCCCTTGCGAAGGACTCGAACTTGGCGCGCACCGCCGCTCGCTACAAAATCGACACCGCGAAACTGTTCACGGCGGTGCGCGAGCAACTCTCGAAATCAGTGAAGGGAACTACTCGCAAGAAGAGCAAGACGACAAGAAGGAAGCCGAAGTAGGGAACAAACCAGCGGGTGCACGCGGGCCGCGCCAGTGGAGCGGCCCGCGTATTTCCGGCGACGAATGTTGAAGGTTTCCTCGTGATCTTACGCCGCAGCTTGAGGGCGACGATTGCGCCCCGCGACCATTTTTTGTGCCATGGCCAGTAACAACTTCCGGTCGGGATCTCCTGCTTTGCTCAGGCACTTTCTCAATCTATGAAGGTACACCGCCTGTTTCCCCGAACTCCCCCAAACGATGTTGTCCGTTGTTTTCCGTTTCAGCAGGTTCGGCAGCTTCGGTGGCTCATCACCATCATAGAAAAGCTGGTAGAGCGGGACTTCCAGGGCTCGTGCGAGCTTCTCCAAAGTCTCGATCGCAGGGACCGTATGGTCGTTCTCGACGCGCGAAATGTAGCATCGCAGCAGTCCGGTTCTCTTCTCGATGTCTCCCTGAGAGAGCTTCTTTCCCTCGCGCAATTCCCGCAGGCGATCCCCGATAATCATCTTGATGTCCTCCGTTAAAATCCGTGGCCTCGCATCATAAAGTAAAACTACCGTGTTCGCTAACTCAGATTCTTGGACCGAGGTTCCGAATGCCTCTGGTACAAAACACGAGCCTAAGCGTTGAACGCAAAGTTTGCGGGCCGATGTCAGTCTCACCTCTACGGCTTGGCGTGGCCCCCTTGGGGTAATTCAGACAGTGCAGACAATCCACCCCCGACAATCCTCATAGCCACTCCAGTGACTCTGCCGATTATTTCGGCCTCATCAAGATGGGAGAACCTGCGAATCGGCTGCGGTGAGGTGATGTGTGGAACCAGACTGAGATATCCGTCTCGTAATTCGCACCAACCGCAGGCGTAACCATCTCTGAGTTCGATGAAATAAATCGGACGCTCCAATTCCTCTCGCCATACCCCAGTCTTGATCTTTGTCTCTGTCGGATCGATCTGCAGGAACGACCCCGGCAGGATTACCGGGAAGAGAGAGTAGTCGCGCAAGCCCAGATAGCCGTAGAGCGCCTTCCGCAGATCGAGTTGCCGAATCAGTGTCACCGGCACCTCTCCCCACACTTGCACCAGTCTCGTCAGAAGTTGCGTCCCCTCGGCATGGAATTCCTGGCGCACTCGAACCGGAAAAGGGATTGTGCCCTCGTCCGTATCCGGCGAGTCGCCCACAATGTGGGTTGCAGGCCATGTGAACATCGCCTGGTCCTTGGCTGCGTCCGAGAGGTTGACCCCGAAGAGCGCCAGGAGCTCCTCGCATCGACGATGGTAAACGACACTCAAGGGGGACTTTTGCGAGAGGGTGCACGAAATCCTCAAACGGCATGACCGCGCAGAAGACTACGTTGAGATCAGTCTCACGTCCGAGTATCGCTACAACCCCCTCCACAACGACCTCGACGCTTACGCACTGGCGTACAACATCGCTTCGCTGCTCAATAATCTTTTTGGCCGGGGAAAGGAACCCTTCTGGCAGCAGGCCTATACCAACCTCGTCAAATTCATCATCCTGCTCCACAAAGTCGCTTTCGATTACGTCACGCTCTTCGATGTCTATGAATGCGCGATCAATTCGGACCTGCTCGCAAGCAGAATCAAAGAGGCGGAACGCCGGCTGATCGAAGCCGATTCCGTATTGCTTTGGGAAGAAGAGTATCTGAAGTATCCGAAGGACCTCGAACCATTCCAGTTCCGGCTCGACAAAGAATCCAACCGCTACCGCGCACCCCTCACACCTGGTCTCGCCTCCGTATTGAAAGCCAAGGCTGTCCAATGGGAGGCGGAAAATGCTTCTCGCAAGAATCCGGTTCCCGCTCAGAAAAAGGCGCAGCTCGAGGCCGTCCGCAGATGGTTTTTTCACGATTGGCGAAGAATTGAGCCGAAGTTGAGGACCTCAATTGTCGAAGGCATCGCCGTCTTCCTCTCGCTCTTCGATGACAACCCGGACGTGAAGCGCACATTCTGTCCGCCCGCGGAGTGTTACGACCGCGACGCCAATGCCGACTTCAAGTTCGGCAAACCTCTTCCTTCATTCTCCTGGCTGATCGAAGCTGGAGGGATATGCGGTCTCAATTTTCCGATCGGCATGAATCCCGGTCTGGCAAAAGCCATCGGGGTCATGATGAAACTTGACTTCGAGCGGGCCGTTCTGAACCGTGTGCCCGTAATGGAGAAGAATCCCGAGAGCTACTTCCGCCAGGTTCTTTTTCTGTGCGACGAATACCAGCACTTTGCCACGGTCGGAGAGAGCGAACCGACCGGCGACGAAAAGTTTTTCAGCCTGTCCCGACAGCCCAAATGCATTCCCATCATCGCGACGCAAAGCATCAGTTCTTTGAAATCCGCGCTGCCAGGAGAATCGTGGCGCACTCTCCTGCAAACGTTCCGAACGAAAATCTTCCTGTCTCTTTCCGATGACTTCTCCGCACGGACGGCGAGCGAGCTTTGCGGACGCGAGGACCGACTGAAGGCCAGCTACAACCTGTCAGAGAGCGGACACGACGCCCGGGTCAGCCTGCTCACGGGCAAAGCCATGTCGCATAAGGCGAATATCACCGCGTCGAAAAGCTACAGCCCACACCACGATTTGCGGTTCGACATGAAAGACTTCATGGAGCTGCGCAACGCACAGTCCGTCACCATCGCCTACGACGGCACGAACCCGATGCCACCGACGTTTTGCTACCTCAAGCCTTACTACAACGACGTCAACAAATCGTATTTCCTCCAGCTTGCGGACGGAGAACTGTAATGAATGGATTTGAAACCATCCTGCCGTTTCTCAAAGGCATCGAGCATCTGATTCTCGATGACGCGATCAGCGAGGTCATGGTCAACGGCCCGAACCACATCTTCATTGAAAAGGCGGGATTCATCGAACCGGTGCAGGGCATCCATCTGGGCGAGAAATCCCTGATGGTGGCGGTCAAGAATATTGCCCGGCGATTGGGCGACGACATTTCGGAATCGAAACCCATCCTCGACTCACGGCTTCCGGATGGGAGCCGCGTTGCCGCAGTCATTCCACCGTGCAGCGTGAACGGCGTCACCCTCACGATCCGTAAATTCAATGCCCGTCACTTCGGCGTCGAAGACCTCATTCAAGCAGGAACCCTCGAACGATGGCTCGCCAATCAGCTCGAAGCCTATGTTCTTGCTCGGAAAAACATCCTTATTGTCGGCTCTACGGGCAGTGGGAAGACTTCATTACTCAATGTGCTCGGAAAATTCATTCCCTCCGATGAGCGTGTTCTTCTTATCGAGGACACCTCGGAAATTCACATGGGCCAGGACAACCTCGTCCGTTTCGAAGCGCGGCAGCCCCAGAACGGCCTACCCGCCATCACCATTCGGGATCTGCTCAAAGCCTCTCTTCGTCACCGGCCCGACCGAATTATCTTGGGCGAGATTCGAGGGAGCGAGGCCTTCGATCTGCTCCAACTTCTCAACACCGGACATTCAGGAAGCCTTTCGACCGTTCATGCCACTTCCGCAAAACAAGGCCTCTCCCGCTTTACGAGCTGCGTCCTGCAGAGCGGCGTGGATCTGCCCTACCGCGCCGTGAAGACCAATGTCGGTGACTCCGTGAACGTCGTGGTGCACCTAGAGCGCCGGCCAGGCCGGCGCTTCGTTTCCGAAGTCGTCGAAATTCACGGCTACGATCCTGATCGCGATGAATACAACTACGGCTTCATCTTCGATTGCCACAAGGAGTTGGTATGAATCCCGCTGAAAAACCAGTTCCGGTTTCTCTCTCCGCTTCGGAATACATTCTCGACAATTTCGAGCCTGCCGACCGCATCGCCATGCTCGTGCTCAGCCGGGATTTCGGTGAAACCATCCAGCGCATCACCAGCGCACAGAAAGCCGCGAGCCCGGAATTCCAGGCCTGGCTTCGCTACAAGAACGCGAATGGGTCGGACATCTATATAGGGATGAACCCGCTCAAGAAAGATGCCGCTACTCGGACCAAGGATGATATTGCGTCCGTTCGGCATGTCTATCTCGACTTGGATCATGGCGGGGCGGAAGCCCTTGAAGCCGTGGAAAATTCCAGTTCTGTCCCCACGCCGAACTACGTGCTGAATAGTTCACCCGAGAAGCATCAGGTTGTCTGGAAAGTCGAAGGCATGAATCTCGAAGAGGCCGAAGGTCTCTTGCATGCTATGGCTCGCGAGTTCGCTGGCGACCCCGCGGCGACCGACGCGACCCGCGTCTTACGGGTCCCCGGCTTCGCCAACAAGAAGTACGAAACCGATTTCTATGTCGAGGCCCGCCGGGAGTCCACCGAAACGTACCATCTCCGCGACTTCAAACTACACATCGATTCCCAGGACTCCCCGCGCCACAATTACGACAACCGCGCCAAACGCAAGTTGTCGCCACGAACCACGCTGAGCCAGTCCGAACACGACTGGGCTTTCGCCAAACGTGCTCTCGCACGCGGCGACGATCCCGAACAGGTGATCCAACAGATTGCGCAACATCGGGCAGCTGACAAGAGTGACCCGCAGTATTACGCGCGCCTCACCGTTCAGAACGCGCAGGCGGAAATCGACAAGTTGCTGCGGGAAACCGGATCGTCTGAGTGTCTCGATCCGACGCCTCCGAACGAACCCCTCAACCACTGACCATTTCAGCCAGGAATTTCTCGTCTGAATGCAGTGCGCGACGTAGCTCAAGCCGGATACCAGAAAAAGAAAGAAAAAGATCGTGGCTGCCGAACCATTGCCAGCGAATGTCAAACCGGATACCGTAGAAACGGTTACGGTGCCGAATCAACGAGACAGGAGATCAATGTCTCGCAGATCCGGACAAAGTGGTTCTGTATCTGTCAAAGGCTCGCAGTACATCGGACGCTATCGAGTCGATGTACCGGGCCAGAACAAAAGGGTCAGACGTACAGTGATAATCGGAAACATCGACGAATTCACGCGTCCGAAAGCCGAAAGATGGCTGTCGAAATTTGTTGAGGAGAAGGGCATCAACGACGCAAGTCATCTTGCCCGTTCCCAATCGCCAGTCATTACGTTTGGTTTGGCGGCTCGGGGATGGAAAGATCATCACCTCATCGTCAACAAGAAACGTTCGTCTCAACGCAGTATGTCTTGTGAGTTGAACAAGCACATCCTTCCACATTTGAAGGACACTCCGCTCGAGGAAATCACCTATCCAGTCGTGCGGGGTTTAATTCAGACGTGGCAAAGGGAAGACCTTTCTCGCAAGTCCATCAAGAATCTCTTCGGCATTGTCCGTGCGATCTATAACTTTCAATTTGACGAAATGGCGCAATGCGGGAAGCCCGTCGTTTCGCCGTGGCTCGTCAAGTGGAAGAAGGTCGCACCGCCCAAGACCGTGCAGCGGGAATTGCCGTATTTTACCGTTGCACAAATGGCAGCCATCGTGAACACAGCGAAGACGCAGTTGAACCGCGCTCTGTTCGCTTTGGCAGCCGGCAGCGGCGCGCGAGCCGGAGAACTTTTCGCCTTGAGAGTTGAGACCGATGTGAACTTGAACGAGCGGACGATCACCATTCGCCGATCGGTTTTCGAGGGGGAAGAGAACACCTCGAAAAGCGACACGGGTGACGAGGACAGAACCCGCACGGTGCCCATCGACGCCTCTGTAGCAATGGAGGTAAAGAAGCACCTGGAGGGGAGACCATCCGGTTATCTCTTTCAAACCAGAAACGGCACGCCGTTGCGTCTATCAAATGTGCTGGAGGACAAACTTCAACCCATCTTGCAGAAGCTGAAGCTCGCCCAACCCGGCACGGGGATGCACGCTTTTCGGAGAGGCCGGATTTCTCACCTCGTTTATTCCGGGGTGAGCCGTCAGGTCATTCGCGACTGGTGCGGACATTCTTCGGACAAAATGATCGACCATTACACGAAGATGTTGCGCCAGCATCACGCCCCCGAAATGGCGAAAGTGAAGCCGTTGCTAGGTCGAAGTTGGACCCCAGTTGGACCCCAACTGGTGGAAGGGAGAGTGGCACGCTAGTGCATCGTGTTGTAAACTAAGGATCTAACTTGCCTGTTCCCCGGTAGCTCAATGGTAGAGCATTCGGCTGTTAACCGAAGGGTTGCTAGTTCGAATCTAGCCCGGGGAGCCAATTCTTTCAATCAGTTAGCAAGTTGCCGCACGCGCGCTTTCTGAGGCGAGC
>Ga0302324_100014811_pt1 | contig 15687 bp, 17 predicted proteins | sample Palsa_T0_1_FD_201949 | JGI IMG/M metagenome (GOLD analysis project Ga0302324, IMG submission 201949) | Peat permafrost microbial communities from Stordalen Mire near Abisko, Sweden - Palsa_T0_1 | ecosystem: Environmental > Terrestrial > Soil > Palsa > Peat permafrost | place: Sweden: Abisko...
TCGCTTGGCCATAGCCGGCACTACAAGCGCCTGCCGATGGCGGGCCTCGCGATCGGGATCGTGAGCCTCGCCGTCCTCGCCGCGATGCCGAACGGGCTCAATCTCGCCGGCGTCTCCGGCCTGTTGTTCCTGTGCGGCGGCGGGATCGGGACCATGTATCCCGTGACCACCGTGCTGATCCAGAATGCCGTCCTGCCGCACCAGTTCGGCATCGTCACGGGAACGCTGAACTTCTTCCGGCTGCTGGGCGGCACCATCATCGTCGCCGCCCTCGGCGCCATCGTGCTCACCAAGGTCGATGCCTCCGGCGGCCTCGTCGCCCTCGACCTGCTGGCGAAAAGCGGCGCGCAGCCCGACGCGGATTTCTCCACGGTGTTCTCCTGGGTCTTCATCGCCGCCGCGGCGTGCCTCGCGGTCGCTCTCGTCTGCCTCGCCGGCATCGAGGAGCGGCCGTTGCGCGGCCCGTCGCCGGCGCCGACGGCATCCTCGCGCGAGGCCGCGCCGGTCGCCGCCGAGTAGCGCCGTGGCGAGCCAGCAAGTCCACCTTCCGCCGGCTGCATTGTCCGTGCCGCCGACCCGGCCGCTCAGCTATCTCGAAGTGCGCAGCATCATCACGGGAATGATGCTGGCGATGTTCCTCGCCGCGCTCAACCAGACCATCGTCGCCACCGCGCTGCCGACCATCGGACGCGACCTGGACGATTTCGAGAACCTGCCCTGGGTCGTCACCGCCTATCTTCTGACATCGACGGCGGTGGCGCCGCTCTATGGCAAGCTGAGCGATATCCACGGCCGGCGCGCCATGCTGATGGCCGGGCTCGGCTTGTTCACGGCGGGTTCGGTCATGTGCGCGCTCGCGCCCAACATGCTCCTGCTCAGCCTCGGCCGCGCCGTGCAGGGGATCGGCGGCGGCGGCATCATGCCGCTGGTCCAGACCGTCATCGCCGATGCCAGCACCCCGCGCGAGCGCGGCCGCTACCAAGCGCTGATCGGCACCATCTGGGTGAGCGCCGGGATTTCCGGCCCGGTGGTCGGCGGATTCATCGCCGAGCACCTGCCGTGGCCGATGATCTTCTGGTTGAACGTGCCGCTCGGCATCGCCGGCGCTCTGATGATCAACACCGCCCTCAAGAAGCTGCCGCGGCACGACCGCAAGCACCGGCTCGACCTGATCGGAGCGGCGCTGATGGTGATCGCGGCGGTGGCGCTGCTGCTGGCGCTGGCATGGGGCGGCTCGCGCTATTCCTGGATGTCGCCGCAGATCGCCCTGCTGCTGGTCGCCTGCGTCGTGTTCACGGCGCTGTTCGCCTGGCGGCTGCGCCGTGCGCCGGAGCCGTTCCTGCCGCTGCCGATCCTCGCCGATTCCGTGGTACGCGCCGGCACGCTGGCGAGCGCCTGCGCGGTCGGCGCCACCCTCGCGCTCACCATCTACCTGCCGCTGTACTTCCAGGTGGTGCACAAGCTCTCGGTCGCGATGTCGGGGCTCGCCCTTATCCCGCTGGTGGTGATGTCGACACCGGGGTCGATCGTATCGGGCCGCGCGCTCGGTCATCTCGAGCACTACAAGCGGGTGCCGATCGTGGCGCTGTGCTTCTCGATCGTGGCGATCGCGCTCATCGCGCTGTGGCCGGCGGCGCCGCTGTGGCTGGTGCTCATCGGACTCACCATCGTCAGCATGGGATGCGGCACCACCTATCCGGTCTGCACCGTGAGCGTGCAGAACGCCGTCGCCCCACATCAGGTCGGGACTGCCACCGGAGTGATGAATTTCTTCCGCGCCCTGATCAGCGCGCTGGAGGTCGCCATCCTCGGCGCCATCGTGGTCGCCGGGTTCGGGGTCGGCGTCGAACGCGGCCGCAGCGCCGATGTGGTGGTCGAGGCGGCCAATGCGCTGGGCTCCGACGTCTCGCATGTGTTCGGCTGGATGTTCGCCACCGCCGGGCTGTTCCTGGTGATCGGCGTCGTCGCTCTCGTCGTCATGGAGGAACGGCCGCTGCGCGGCCCCGCGGCACCACCGTGAGCTTCGGCGCGGCGTTCGGTGCCGCCCACTCAGCACACCGTCGCTCGCTTCAGCCGCCGAACCAGCGGTCGATAAGCATGCCGATCCCGACACCGGCCAGCGCCGCGGCAATGCCGATCGCGACGGTCTCCACGATCGTGCGTGTCAAGCTGCGTCTTGCGATCCGCGCCCGCGCGGCGCCCAGCGCGACCAGCAGCGCGATGGTGACCGCGGCGGAGACCAGCCTCGCCTGGGCGATCGGAAGCAGGACGAAGGGCACGATCGGAACCGCCGCAGCGAAGAAATCCGCGAGCAGCATCCACAGCGCCTGTTCGCCCGGGTCCGACGGCACCTCGGGGCCGGATTGCAGTGCGAACATCAGGGCATCGAGGGCCTCGGGGTCGTTTTTCACCGCGCCGGCGAGCGCGGCCGACGGCCCGGGAGCCAGGCCGGCGGCCGCCAGCCGGCTCGACAGCGCGGCGGCGATGGAAGTGGGGTTGAGCGCCAGTTCCGCTTGCAGACGCGCCCGCTTCGCCTTGATCTCGTCGCGGCTCGTCTCGGCATCGAGATAGACCCCGGCCATCATGGAAACGGCCGCCGCCGCCGCCCCCGAGGCGCCGGCCACGAGCACCGCAGTGCTGCTCGTGGTGGTGGCGGCGACGCCGAAGATCAGGCCGAAAATGGAGACCGTGCCGTCTTCCATTCCGAATACGATGGTGCCGGCGGAGTCGGCCAGCGAGCGCTTGAGCCGTTGCGCAATCGAGGTCGTCGCCATCGCTTTCTCTCCGCCACGATTTCCCGGCCGAGTTTGTCGGTTCGGGCATCGATGTGCAACAGCGTCCGAAATCGCGCGGATCGCGGCGCCACGGCGCCGAGGATCAGGTCCGCTGGTCGGGCGGCCTGCGCATGGACCGGAGCAATCCGGCCAGCACGTTGCGCAGACCGTGCATCTGGTCGACCAGGTCGAGGATCACGCCCACGCCGGCATCGTTGACCTCGAGATCCCCCCGCAGGTCCCGGATCAGCTCGGCGCGCGCCACGTCGGCGTCGGTGAAGAACACCTCCGGGTCGGAACCGCGGGGAACGATCCATTCCTGCGCAATCCACATTTCCAACGTGTCGTGATCGAGCCGCGCGCGCAGCAAGAACTCGTGTCTGGTAATCGTCATGGCTGCATGTCCCGACGTGGATCGTAGGTTTTCCCCGCTTCCCAGTTCGACAGGAAGCTTTCGAGCGCGGGGTCGGGCTGGTCCGGAAGCATCAGCTTGAGCTTGACGAATTCGTCGCCATGGCCGCCCCCGAGGCGCGCGACGCCCTTTCCCCGCAGCCGCAAGACGGTGCCGGTGTTCGCATGCTTCGGCACCGTCATGGTGACCGGGCCGGACGGGGTGGGCACGGTGATCCGCCCGCCGAGCACGGCTTCCGTCAGGGTGACCGGGACTTCGACGTGGATGTCGTCGCCCTGCCGGGTGAAGAAGCGGTGCGGCTTGATCGATAGTTCCACCAGTGCATCGCCGGGTCCGCCTTCGCCGAGGCCCGGCGCGCCCTTGCCCCGCAGCCGCAGAATCTGTCCGTCCGCAATTCCGGGTGGAATTCTCACGTCGAGCGTGCCGCCTTGCGGCAAGTCCAGCCGCATCGTTCCGCCGTTCACCGCATCGAGGAACTCCACCGGCAACCGGTAGCTGAGGTCCGGTCCCCGCGCATTGGCGCGCGCATGGGCCTGCTGCCTGAGGAATTCGGAGAGGATGTCGTTGGTGTCGGCGAAATCGGCGAAGCCCGAGGCGTTCGCGTAGGGCTGGTCGGGCTGGGACGCGAAGTCCTTGTAGTAGCGCTGCCGCGGCCGCTCGGCACCGGTGGCGTCGATCTCGCCGTCGTCATAGCGCTGGCGCTTGTCCTTGTCCGACAGGATGTCATAGGCGCTTGCCACCTCCTTGAACCGCTCCTCGGCCTGCCGATTGCCGGGATTGAGATCGGGGTGAAGCTTTTTCGCCAGGCCCCGGTAGGCCTTGCGGATGTCCTCGAGCGAGGCGGAGCGCTCGACGCCGAGAACGTCGTAGGGGTCTGTCATGGTGTGCCCTTGGTGATGGCAAATCGCTATGGCAAGCCGTTCGCGAGACACGCCGTCATTTCAAGCCGATTCGAATGGCACACTACAGTCTTTGCTTTTGGGGAGCGGGACAAGAGGCACTGGAATATGGAAGCGGCCGCGTCCATGAGCGGCGTCGCCTTGTCGGGATCGATACGCACCATGACGTAGCTGATGTGGTCGTCGATCTTGGTGAACCAGTGCCCGGTGCCGGCCGGAATGATGACCACGTCCCCGGCCTTGAGTTGACAGGTCACGCCGTTGCGAACCGATTCGCCATTGTTGCCCGGTCCGTTGAACAGGCGGACCTCTCCGAGGTGGCGGGACGGCGCTTCATGTTGACGATATCCGGACCCAACACCAGCGTGCCCGAAATGATTCGTAAGGATCACGTTCCCCGTTCCGCGTACGCCTGGGATGGTGTAGCGTCCCCGGAGCGACACAAGCCGCGCCAAGCGGCGCTTGCGCAAGGGAGGATGAGGGATGCTTTACCTCGGCACGATGGGCGCGCTGGCGCGCAGGACGGCGCCGGTGGCGGCGGCGCTGATGATGGTCTTCGGCGTCGCCGCGGCCGCGCAGGACGGCGAGTCTCCCGGCGGCAAGTCTCCCGACGGCAAATATCCGAACTGGAAGGGCCAGTGGAACCGGCAGCGCGTGCCCGGGGTCGCCGGCCAGCCTTCCTTCGATCCGAACAAGCCGTGGGGCAAGGGGCAGGAGGCGCCGCTGACGCCGGAGTATCAGGCGGTGTTGGAGGCCAATCTCAAGTCCCAGCGGGACGGCGGCTTCTTCGACTGGCTGGGCGTGTCCTGCCGCGGCTTCGGCATGCCCCTCGTGATGTATGCGTTCCAGCCGCTGGAATTCATCATCACGCCGGAAACCACCTACGTGCTGGTCGATTGGGTCGAGCACACGCGCCGCATCTACACCGATGGCCGCGACTGGCCCAAGGAGATCGAGCCGACGCTCATGGGCTATTCCATCGGCAAGTGGGTCGACACCGACGGGGACGGACGTTTCGACACCCTGGAAGTCGAGAGCCGCGGCTTCAAGGGCCCTCGCCACTACGACGCGTCCGGCCTGCCGCTGCACCATGACAACCAGTCGATCTTCAAGGAGCGCATCCACCTCGACAAGGCCGACAAGAACGTCATGCGAGACGAGATCACCGTGTTCGATCATGCGCTGACGCGGCCGTGGACAGCGACCAGAGGCTATATCCGCAATCCCGACCCGCAACCGCAATGGAGCGAGTTCATCTGCGCCGAAGGCAATTCCCACGTCACCATCGGCAAGGAGAACTATTTCCTGAGCGGCGACGGCCTGCTGATGCCGGCCCACAAGGGCCAGGAACCGCCCGACACGCGCTACTTCAAGCAGACCAAACAGTGACGGCGAATTGGTGCGATGCGGCGGCCGGCGCACCGATCGTGCTTCCGAAATCGGCTGGTGTTCGACGAATCGGGGAAGACGAATGGCAATCACAGCCACATACGGGACGATGTCCGAGGCCGACCACAGCAAGCAGCTGCGCAAGGCCGTCATCGCGTCCACCATCGGCACGGCCATCGAATGGTATGACTTCTTCATCTACGGCACCGCCGCCGGTCTGATCCTCGGCAAGCTCTACTTTCCCAACGAAGATCCGCTGACGGCGACGCTCGCCGCATTCGGCACCTATTTCATCGGCTTCGTCGGACGGCCGATCGGCGCCGCGATCTTCGGCCATTACGGCGATCGCATCGGCCGCAAGGCGACGCTCATCGCCACGCTGCTGTGCATGGGGATTGCGACCTTCCTCGTCGCATTCGTGCCGACCTACGACTCGATCGGCATTTGGGGGGCCGTCATCCTCACCGTGCTGCGGATGGTTCAGGGCATCGGCGTCGGCGGCGAATGGGGCGGATCGGTGCTGCTCGCGATGGAATGGTCCCGCCATTACGGACAGCGCGGCCTGGTGGCGTCGTGGCCGCAATTCGGCGTTCCCTGCGGCCTGTTCCTGTCGAACCTCGCGATCCTGGGCGTCAGCACATGGTCGGGCGACCAGTTCGCGACCTGGGGCTGGCGCATCCCGTTCGCGCTCTCGATCGTTCTGGTGGGCGTCGGCCTGTGGATCCGCTTGGGCATCCTCGAGACGCCGGTGTTCCAGAAGCTGCTGGATACCAACAGGATCGAGAAGGCCCCGATCATCGAGGTCATCAAGAAGCAGCCGCGGGAGATCATCCTTTCGGCACTGCTGCGGATGTCCGAGCAGGCACCCTTCTACATCTTTACGGCGTTCATCTTCGCCTATGCCGTAGGCACGCTGCACATGTCGCGAGACCTGATCCTGACCGCGGTGCTGGCCGCCTCCTGCGTCTCGTTCATCACCATCCCGCTGTCGGGCCACATCTCCGACCTCATCGGGCGTCGGAAGATGTACCTGATCGGAGCCGCCACGACCGGCCTGTTCGGATTCCTGTATTTCGGGATGGTCGACACCGCGATTCCGTCGGCCGTGTTCATCGCCATCGTCCTGTCGCTCATCCCGCATGACATGCAATACGGGCCGCAGGCGGCGTTGATCGCCGAGGCCTTCACGCCGCGATTGCGCTACAGCGGCTCGTCTCTGGGCTATCAGCTCGCCTCCGTGATCGCCGGCGGCCCCGCGCCCCTGATCGCGACGGCCCTGTTCGCCACGTATGGTTCCGGTTACGCGATCTCCATCTACATCGCCGCTTGCGCCGTGGTGAGCCTGGTGTCGACGGCCTTGATGCCCGACCATACCGGCAAGGACATCTCCAAGGAATACGACGAGTGATGGGCGACGCGACGGCGTTTATCGCGGCCGTTTCGTTTTCGTCGGCCATATCGGTGCCGCATCGGTTTTCGCCCGAGGAGGGTTTCATGTGGAATTGGAAAATCACGGGGGTTCTCAGCCTGGCGTTCGGGGTCGCCGGAATCGGCTGGGGTTACGCCCAGCAGAATCAGGCCCCCGGATTCTTCGAGTTGCGCGTCTATACCGCGCTGCCGGGCAAGCGCGATGCCCTCGCGGAGCGTTTCGCGAGCCGCACCGCCGCGATCTTTGCGAGGCACGGTATCACCAATGTGGGCTACTGGATTCCGCGGCAGAGCGATCCCGAGCTGGGCATCAGCGCCGAGAACACGTTCATCTACATCCGCGGCTATCCCTCCAAGGAGGAACGCGACAAGCGCCTGGCGGCGAGGGCGCAAGACCCCGAATTTGATGCGGTGGTGAGGAAGGCGGAGGCGAACCCGGACACCAGGCTGATCGCCAAGGTGCACAACATCGACATGACGCCGCACGGCTCGTATACGACGATCACGCTCGCCAAGTAGAACCAGGCATTCTCCTTCGGTCCCCTAACGACGGGGACGTCGACCCCGGCCCGGGGCGTAACGGCAGGTTTTCATGCCCGCGGCCACGATGCAGGCGCAGGCAAACTATTGCGCCGGGGACGAGGCCGCCAAGCCGAAGCACGGCGGCCTCGAGCGCCGAAGCGCTCAGCTGGTCTTTTTTGCCTTGTGCTGCTTCATGTGCTTCTGACTTTTCTGGCTGCTGCTGCGGTAGCACGACCCGCCGCCGCAAGAGTTTGGATCCTGGTAAGTCGCCCGATCCGGATTAGCAGTGGCCGACGTCCTCCTCGCCGCAAAGGCGGAATCAGCGACGCTGACTGCCAGGATGCCGCCGAGTACAAGTGCCATGACGCGCATGAATATCTCCTTTTGGTGCGGTCCATCCCCATCAGTTTCTAGGATTGCTTAATGATCAACCAAACGCGCAGCCTCAACAGAAGCAGGCAGGAGAGCCCGATGCCGGCAAGGGCCAGCGACGTCGACCCCAGCCGGTGCCGACGACAAATCTCATGACCACGGCGTCATGAATTTAGAGCAAGAAAGCTATCCGCCGAGAACAAGGCCGCCAATGCCGCAGCACGACTGCCTCGAGCGCCGAGGCGCGCTCAGCTGGATTTCTTTGTCTTGTGCTGCTTCATATGCTTCTGACTTTTCTGGCTGCTGCTGCGGTAGCACGAGCCGCCACCGCAACCATTTACAAATTGGTGATCCGAACTCGGTTCCGTCGACCTCTTCGCGGCAAAAGCCGAATCCGCGACGCAGACGGCCATCATACCGGTGAGTACGAGTGCGATAACGCGCATGAAAATCTCCTTGATGCGATCCGTTCCGAGGTTCCCAGGATTTACTGGACGACCAGCCAAACGCAGCTTTCATCCGGGCAGAGTTGAGACCAATTTTTGATCTGGGTGACCTACCTCAGCCAATCTCTTTCCCATAGCGCAGTCAAGAAGATTCGATCTGCGCAAGAAACAACGCGGACTCTGGTGAACGATTATTAATTCAAGGCCTCCATCACAAAACTCTTCGGCACGGGCCCAGCGTCGGCGCTCTGGAAAGTGAGACAACATCCCATACGGTCGCCGGGGCTTTAGAGATTCCAGCGTGCCGTGCATCGCGCTGCACAATTTACTTGTGATCCAAGTGGCGTAGTATGGCAAAAACGACCCATTTTCCGGCACAAATCGTAACCATGAGGCAAGTATATGAAATCGCTCCGGCGGCGACATGTTCTGATTCTTCTGCCTTTGATCCTCTTCGCCGCGGCGCCGGTTTTTGCGCAATCGACACCCTCGGAGCCATCGACCCTCCAGGCGAGGATCGACGCGGCCGCGCTCGCACTCGGCAGTAATCCGAAGTTCAAACACCTTTCTCCAAAATACCGCCAGGGACTCGTCGAATTTGTTTCCGGTAACATGTTGTTCGTGCTGCTTCACGAATTGGCCCACGCACTTACAACTGAAATGGATATACCGATCCTCGGAAGGAAGGAGGACGCGGCCGATTCCTTCGCCGTCACGAGACTGATCGGATTGGACACCGCATTTTCGGATCGCGTGCTCGTTGAGGCGGGCAAGGGTTGGTTCCTGGCTGGCCGCCGCGACAAAGCTACCGGAGACCCGGTCCCCTACTATGACGAGCACGGCCTCGATCAGCAGCGCGGCTACGAGATCGTGTGCCTGATGGTCGGCTCCGGCCAGGAAAAATACCAGCATATCGCCGATGAGACGAAGCTGCCGAAAGCCCGCCAGAAGAGTTGCGCGGGAGATTATAACGACGCTTCGAAATCATGGGCCATGGTGCTCAAGCCCCATCTGCGCACGCCCGATGAGCCGAAAACGAAAATCGACGTGGTCTATGGCGAGGCGAAAGGCAAGCTCGACACCATTGCCCAGGGGCTTCGCTCCATCAAGCTGCTGGAAACCGTCGCCGACCGTGTCGCGAACACTTACGCGTGGCCGGCTCCGTTTACGATCGAAATACAGAGCTGCGGTTTCCCCAACGCTCAATGGGTGCCCGAAACTCACAAGCTCACGCTGTGTTACGAACTGGCTGCCGATTTCGCCGACCTTTATCGGGACTATGGCGGCGCTTCGACGGAAAGCCGGAAACGAAAATCCAAATGATCCTTTGGCGGGAGCGGCACGGCCGCTACGGCGCGAGCTCCGATCCGAGCTTGCCCGCGGTCTCGACGATCCAGGCGCGGTAGCGGGTGAGCGGCGTCACGCCGGTGAGGCCGCCGCAGCCCGCAGTAAGCTTGGGTCCGGTCGACCAGCTCACGACGCCGATGACGGCGAGGCCGCCGCCGCCGGTATCGAACGCCGGTGCGCCGGAATCGCCGGTGCAGGCGCCGAGGCCGCCGGCCTCGCCCTTGGTCTTCGGATCGACCAGGCGGAGCTGAAGCGTGCCGGGCTGGCCGGTGGCGACGAGCGTCGCGGCGCGCACGGTGCCGCCGCTGCGGCCGTCGCCGCGGATGGCGAGGCCGTAGCCGGCGACGACGAAGGGGTCGCCCGCCGCGACGGTGCGGCCCGCGGCGGCGAGCGGCGCCGGCGCGAAGGTTTGCGGCAGCGGCGTCGCCAGCTTGAGGAGCGCGACGTCGGCGGTGGCGCGGTGCGCCAAGAGGGCCGCGAGCTCGAACTGGGGATGGCGCGCGATGGCGGCTACGTCGCGAAGATGCGGGTTGCGGGCGGCATCGAACTCCATGAGCTTGTAGTCCGCCCCCGGCAGCGCGCAATGGCCGGCGGTCAGCACGAGATCCCTCGAGATCGCGACCCCCGTGCAGGAGGTGCCTCCTGATCCCACCACCAGCACCACGTGGCGCGCGATCGTCATGTCCGCCGGCGGCGCGCCGCCCACCATGGCCGGCGCGACTTGCGGGGCGAGGCACAATCCGAGGACGGCGAGGAGGCGGGTCATGGGCCGGGATCAGCCGCGTGCGGTGCGCAATGTCAATGCGGGCGATGCCTCAGTTAGAGTTGTCGCAGCTGCTGGTCGATCGATGGAGACCGTGAGGTTCCCGCGTGCCGCACCCGATGATAGCATGTCGGAAAATGGGTTTCGATTCTGGTTCTCGCTCAGCACGCCACCGAAGCCCGCGGAGGGTTGGACACATGCCGATGCCGGAAGCCGAAATAACGGCCTCGCCTGAACAATCGAAGGAACCACCGAAGGTGCAAGCGGCTGCGCCCGGTCAAACGGAAGCCGCGCCCGAGCAAGACATCAAATCTCCGAAGCACCGCGCTACGGCTCCGACTTTCGTCCCGTCCCTGATCGTCGGTCTGGTGGTCGCTTCCGTCGCCGGCTTGTCGATCTGGTACCTGGTGCGGCCCGAACCCCTGCTGGTGCAGGGCGAGGTGGACGCGACGCGCTTCGACCTCGCCGCGCGGGTCGACGGGCGCGTCGCGGAGATTCCCGTCGAGCGCGGCCAGAACGTCGCCGCCGGCGCCGTACTGGTCAAGATCGACAACCCCGAAACGCTCGCCAAAGACGAGCAGGAGCTGGCCGCGAAGGTGGTCGCCGAGGCGCAGCTCGCCAACATCAATGCCGGCACGCGCGCGGAGGTCATTGCGTCGCGCAAGGCGGCGCTGGAGCGGGCGGAGGCCAGCGTGGTGCTCGCGCAGAAAACTTACGACCGCACCAGCCAGCTGGCCGCGAGCGGCAATGCTCCGCAGGCGCGGCTCGATCAGATGACCGATTCTCTGCATGAGAGCCAACGCGCCGTGGATCAGGCCAGATCGGCTTACGAGCAGGCCGTGAACGGCTACACGCGCGAAGAGCATGAGATCGCCGAGGCGAATGTCGGAAAGGCGGTCGCCGATATCAAGGCCGTTCAATCGATCGTCGATCAGATGACGGTCTATGCGCCCGTGGCCTCGCAGGTCTACCAGCGCAACGCGGAGCCCGGCGAATATGTTTCGCCCGGCGTGCCGCTGGTGACTTTGATCGATCTCAACGACTTGTGGGTCCACTTCGACCTGCGCGAGGACCTGGTCAGGACGCTCAAGATCGGCGACCGCTTCGACGTGCGGATCCCGGCGCTTGCGGACCGCCGCATTACCGTCGAAGTCAAGCTGATCGCAACCAAGGGTGAATATGCGAGCTGGCGCGCCACCCGCGCCACCGGCGATTTCGACCTGCGGACGTTTTCGATCCGCGCCTACCCGGTCGACAAGGTGCCCGAGCTGCGGCCGGGAATGAGCGCCTATCTCGACTGGCGAACGCGCGGATGAGGCCGAAGCCGAAACCCGGGTTCCTGCTCGTCGCCGCGCGCGAATGGCGATGGCTGCTGCACGACCGTGCGGCCCTCATACTGATCTTCGGCGTGCCGCTGTTCGCCTTCGTCGTGCTGACCGCGGTGTTCAGCCATCCCGTGATCCGCGGGCTCGGCGTGGCCGTCGTCGACGAGGACCGATCGGAGACCTCGCGCGCCTTTGTGGAGCAAGTGGCAGCGTCTCCGAGTCTAAGCATCGTCGAACGCGACGGTGACCTCGCGTCGGCGGCCCGGGCGATCCGATCCGGCGACGCCATCGCCGCCGTCTACATCCCGGCCAATTTCGAGAGCGACGCCCCCAAGTCGTCGCCTTCAACAACCAGCAGTACCTCACGGCCGCCGGTGTCGCCTCCTCAGGCCTGAGTGACAGCCTGTCCGCCGCGACCAGCCGCGCTGTAACCCGCGGAGCGCCAAAGGCCGCCCGCATCGGATCGCTCGTCGCCGAGACGATCGTCTTGGTCAATCCGCAGCGAAACTACGCGCAGTTCCTGCTGCGCGCGCTGCTGCCGATGGTGATCCACGTCGTCATCGCACTCGCTGCCGGCTATGCCGTGGGCTCCGAGTTCCGGCGGCGCAGCGTGCGAGCCTGGCTCGCCTGCGCGGGCGGCAATCCGGTCGTCGCGCTGGCGGGCAAGCTTGCACCGCTGTTCGTGATCTTCTTCTTTATCATGCTGGCGGTGCCGCTCGTCCTGGAGGGACTGCTGGAGATTTCGTTCAAGGGGGATGTGCCGATGATCATCGTCGCCGGGTCGCTGCTGATCATCGGCTACCTGGCGCTCGGCGCGCTGATTCAGCTTGTGGTCGGCGACCTCGCGACCGGACTGGGCCTCACCGGCCTCGTCGTCTCGCCCGCGTTCGGGTATGCCGGGGTCGGATTTCCGGTCTTCGGCATGAACGCATTCGCGCAATTCTGGGGCGCGCTCCTGCCAATACGCTGGTACATGGCCGTGCTGCTCGGGCAGGCAGCGCGCGGACTGCCGCTGGCCGAATCCGCACGCCCATTCGCCGCATTGGCGGGGCTCGCCGTGCTTTACACGTTGCTCGCATTCCTCCGCCTGCGCACAGTCAGCCGAAACGTGAGGCGCAGAGTGCCTGCGCCACGGCCGGCGGCGCCCCCTGCTGCGCCGCTCGGCCTCGGCGGAGCTTTCGCCGCCGAGTGGCGGCGCGTGCTCGCGATCCGTGGTGCTTTCATTCTGCTGGTGGTGGCGCCGCTGGTCTACGGCTTCTACTACCCTCAGCCGTATCTCAACCAGATCCTGCGCAAGATCCCGATTGCCGTCGTCGACGACGACCTGACCGAGCTCAGCCGCAACATCGTGCAGACACTGGATGCGAGCGGCGCGGTCCGGGTGGCAGTGAGCTCGGAAACGCTCGCCGAGGCGCGCGCGGCGGTCGACCGCGGAGAGGTCATGGCCGTGGTCGGGATCCCGCCGCAAACCGAGCGCGATGTGCTCAAGGGCAACACCGTCCACATTCCCATCTATGCCGATGCGACCTACCTTTTCATTTTCAGAACGACGGCGAGCGGCATCGCTACGGCGATCGGTACCTTGTCGTCCGAGCTTGCCGCCGGCGGTGCGCGCACCGACGGCAGCCTCGTCAAGGCGACACTCGCGTCCGCGAGCCCGGCCGACGTCCTGTTGCAGCCGATCTTCAACCCGGTCGGCGGCTACGCGAGCTACACCGTCCCGGCCGCCTTCGTGCTGATCCTGCAGCAGATGCTCCTGATCGGCGCGTCGATGCTGACCGTCGTCGCCATGGCGCAAACCGCCGGCGGAGCGTTCGCGACCGTGCTCGGCCGCGGCGTCGCGCATCTGACCATCTACCTGCCCGCCCTCGCGCTGTACTTCATCGTGCTGCCGCGGTTCTACGGCTTTTCCACGCTCGGCCAGCCCTTGCAATTGTTCGCACTCGCGTCGCTGTTCACGCTGGCGACGAGTTTCATGGGCCAGGCGGCGGGCGCCTGGTTCAAATACCCGGAAACTCCGACGCTGATTTTCCTCGGCACGAGCCTTCCGCAGTTTTTCCTGGCGGGTTTCTCGTGGCCGCGCGAAGCCATCCCGAAGCCCGTGCTCGCCGCGGGTTACATTTTCCCTTCGGACTTCGCGATCGACGGCATGGTCCGCATCGACCAGCTGGGAGCGAACCTGTGGGAGGTGGCGCACGACTGGCGGGGACTCTGGTCTCTGGCCATCATCTATTTCGTGCTCGCGGTGATTTCCGCCGTTCTCGCCAAACGGAGGCAGGTGCATGGCTAGTCGCAGACCGGTCCGCATCATCGTGCTCTGTTTCATCCTGGTCGCGGCCGGCGTCGGCGGATATTTCCTGTGGCGCCCCGGGCCGGAGGCGCCGATCGTCGGCGTCGTGCGCACGACCGAGGTCCGCGTCGCGCCCGAGGTCGGCGGCCAACTCGCAGCCGTCAAGGTCCAGAAGGGCGCCCGGGTCCGCGCCGGCGACATCGTCGCCGAGCTGTCGGCGCTCGAACTGACTGCGTCGGTGGCACAGGCGCGCGCAGCGCTTGCTGCTGCGTCGGCAAATCGCGACCACGTCTACGCCGGGGTGCGTGAGGAGGAGGTCGCCGGCCTCGCGGACGAGATCGCCAAGGCTCAATCGCGGCTGGCGTATGCGGAGGCGCAGCTTGGCCGCACCACGTACCTGGCGCGCAGCGATACCGCCTCGCAGCAGTCGCTCGATCAGGCAACAAACGACGCGGCGGCCGCACGCGCCGACGTCGCCGAGGCCAAGGCCAATCATGCCGCCGCGCAAGCCGGGCCCACCGAGGAGGAACGCGCCATCGCGGACGCCCAGGTCAAGGCCGCGGCGGCCGCGCTCGCGGTGCTCGAGCGGCGGCTGGAGAAGACCGTCCTGCGGGCACCGGCCGACGGCGTCGTGAGCGTGGTCGTCGCCGAGGTCGGCGAGAACGTCCGCGCCGGCGAGCCGGTGGTCGTGATCGAGGAAACCGGCAAGCTGTGGCTGTCGTTCAACGTGCAGGAAGATCTGCTTCACGGTGTCACCGTGGGGTCGAAAGTCGACATTGGGCGCCCGGCCGTGCAAGAAGCGGCGCCGGCGGTCGTCACCGAACTTGTGCCCCTCGGGCCGTTCGCGACCTGGCAGGCCGAGCGCGCGATCGGCGATCATGATCGCAGTACGCTGCGCCTGCGTCTCGATCTCCAGGGCGACCAGACCGGGTTCGAGCCGGGTATGACCGTCTGGCTGGTGCCTTCGCCAACCCGGTGACCGGACGAATGGCGTTGATCGCAGTTCCGGATGACCGACCTGGATTACCAGCCGGATTCTGACCCTGCGCACTTGCAAAGGTCTTGGAATGACAATTGTGCTCGCGCCGGTTAATCAAATTCGTGGCGTGTCGAAAATAGCACCAGGCGTGGCGTCACGTCAGGAAGAGTTGGCGCAGAGGCAGGCGCGCGAGCCGGTCTAGCACGGACATTGACCGGTGACGACGGGCGGTTTTGGCCGTTGCAAACGGCCGATCACCGCGACGGTCTCCGGCGCACTCCGAAAAACCTCACAAAAGTCGTGAATCAGGGGCGTCTTTTACGAGTCAGCATATCCACGACCACCAGACCCGACGCAGGTTCCTGGCTCGCTGATACGGACCAGAAGCTGGCCATCCGAAGGAAATGTGATTGCAAAGCAGGACTACCAACGTCGACTGCCAATTCCCTGCAATCAGCCTCAAGGCGCAAACACTCAAGAGCATAATTTAGTTGCTGATCCGACACGACACGCGTCTCCTTCTTCAGGGGAGTCATCGCACAGCATCGGTTGTCCTGTCGGTGGCCTACGCCACAGAGAAAGGGAAAATCCGCATAGAGTCGATCGACCCCAAGATGGTGGTAAGGAAGCCTCAACGCGATCGTGCGCGCCGCATGTGTGCTGTTTCGCTCATAACGTGCGACAGCGGAATGCTAGGGTCTTGGCCCGTTCACATTCCTACGGCGGCAAGTATGTTGAAAA
>Ga0302324_100014812_pt1 | contig 15687 bp, 17 predicted proteins | sample Palsa_T0_1_FD_201949 | JGI IMG/M metagenome (GOLD analysis project Ga0302324, IMG submission 201949) | Peat permafrost microbial communities from Stordalen Mire near Abisko, Sweden - Palsa_T0_1 | ecosystem: Environmental > Terrestrial > Soil > Palsa > Peat permafrost | place: Sweden: Abisko...
ATCACCCGACGCGGTTCCCACCGAGTCGCGCGCTTCCGGCCGTCCGCCCGTCGGTCTCGACCTCATCGTGAGCGACGCCGCCGGCGTTCCGCTCAGCGAGCAGCGCGGAGTCGTCGGCCATCTCAAAGTGAAAGGCGCCAGCGTACTCGAGCGCTATTTCAACGCGCAGGCCGGTGCATTGGACCCCCAAGGCTATTTCGATACCGGCGATCTTGCGAGTATCGATGCGGCCGGCAACCTCACAATCTGCGGACGCTCGAAGGATCTGATCAAGTCAGGCGGGGAGTGGATCAATCCGGCCGAAATCGAAGAGATTGTCGGTCGGCATCCGGCCGTCGATCTCGCCGCGGTCATCGCCAGGCCGGACGAAAAATGGGGCGAGCGCCCGGTGCTGATCGTGGCGCCCCGGCAAGGACGCTCCATCAATGCCCAGGAGCTCCTCAGCGACCTTCGCGCGAACGTGGCTGGCTGGTGGGTCCCCGACCAGATTTTGCAGATCGACGTCATGCCGCTGGCTGCCACGGGAAAGATCGATAAGAATCAATTGCGTGCTGACTACGCAAATGGGAAACTCGCGGCACAAGCACTGGTTTGAGTGATTGGCTCGATCTTCGATGTCGACAGAAGGGCTACCTTGGTGCCGGAACCTCCGAAGCGCCAACGGCGCAGCAAGGCGCAGCAGCGCGCAGAAAGCCTCGAACAAATTCTCGATGCCGCAGAGTATTTGTTCTCGAAACATGGACTCTATGGCGTCACTCTGCGCGATGTAGCCCAGCGCGTCGGGATCCACACGACGCTCCTGCATTACTATTTCGAGGACAAGCGCAATCTGTTCGAGGCCGTGTTCGCGCGCAGGGCGGGCGTTACCAGCGAGCGCCGGATCGCCGCCCTTGAACAGTACGAGCACGAGGCGGCCGACAAGCCCACGGTCGAAGGCGCTCTGCACGCATTCCTCGACACGGATCTCGACCTCTACTTCGAGGGCGGTGAAGGGTGGATGAACTATGCGGCATTCGGCGCGCACGTCAGCAACACGCCCGAAGGGGCGGCGCTGATGGACGTTCACTTCGATCCGGTCGTGCTCAAGCTGGTCTCGATCCTGAAGCGCGCGCTCCCCCATTATTCGGATGAGAACATCTTCTGGGGCTATCATTTTGTAACCGGCGCGCTGATGCACACGCTCGCCCGCACCGGGCGCATCGATCGTCTCTCGGGCGGCTTGTGCCGCTCCGATGATTTTCCTGCCATCAAAAAGCGCATCGCCAAATTCATGGCCGCGGGTTTCCTCACCCTCAAGGACGTGAGCTGAGACTCAGCGGCAGCCTTTATCTGCGCCAGTCAGCTGCGGCGAGACGACGCCGACGTTCCAGTTCCATGCCAGATCCGCGGATTTGCGCCGGCAGACCGCCGCTTCGTGGAGCGCGTACATCCCTGGAAAGAGATTTGCCGAAGCGTGTGGGGCATCCTCGAAGGCCATGTAAGCCTGTGTCGGCTCGTAGCCCGGCCAGTCCGGCTCGTTCGCGGCCCGCGGCCGGCCGGTCCGGGCAAAGCTCGCCCAATACCCGACCATCGCTTCCGCGAGCGCGGTCTCTCGCGGGGTTGACGGAATCTTCGGCCACAGCGGCGGTGTGCGCGTCAGCGTTCCGAACACGTACGGGAGCTCGCTCGCGTGAAAGCCATGCAATCCCGCCGCGTCGGCGTCCGGGTAGCCATGATCGAAGAGATATAGAAACGCCGGTTGTCCGATTGCCGCTTGCTTCTTGACGAGGCGCTCCGCGGTCCAGCCGTAGAGCGCATCCCGTGTCGTCGCGAGGACGCTCTCGCGCAGCTCGGTGCTTGGGTAAAGGCGCAGGAACTCATCGGCCAAATCTCCATAGCGGTCGCGGATGATCCTTTCATATTCTGCAGCGGTCGGTGGAGGGGGAGGGGCGAGGAAGGTCAGCGAGCGGATCTCGCCGCTGTTGAATCCCGCGAGCAGCGGCACAGGGGCCTGCTCGCCGCGATCGAATGTGTCCACGAGCTGCCGCGTCAACAAGTGCCCATCGACGGCGCCCCAGGGCGCAAAGCCTGAGGTCGCGGCGGCATCGGTCAGCGTCTGAGCATCCATCGCCCGCAGGGCGGCGGCATTCGTCGCGTGCACCACCGAGGCAAGGAGAGTGCCCGATTCTTCGGCGGCAGGTGCTCCGAACCGCCGCTGTTTCAGTTCGGGCGTGGAGACCATGTAAGCGCTTTCTGCGATCGCCTTCGAGAACAGGCCTCGCGCCTCGGGCGAGGCCATGAGGTACATCACACTGAGAGCCCCGGCCGATTCACCGGCGATGGTCACCTTCGATGGGTCGCCGCCGAAAGCCCCGATGTTGCGTTGAACCCAGCGCAGCGCCGCGATCTGGTCGAGCAGGCCATAGTTGCCGGAGATGCCGAGAGGCGACTCGGCAGAGAGTTCCGGCAACGCAAGATAGCCGAGCACGCCGAGCCGATAGTTGATGGACACCACCACCATGCCCTGCTCCGCAAGCTTCGTGCCGTCATAAACGGCTTCTTTGCTTGTTCCCGTGACCAAGGCGCCGCCGTGAATCCAGACGAAGACGGGTGCCTTGTGAGCACCCTCGGGTACCCATGCATTGAGCGTCAGGCAGTCCTCGCTGGTCGGCGAAACGTCGCTTTCGTAAATGCTCGACAAGCGCCGTGTGGGCTGAATGCAAGCGGCTCCGAACTGGACGGCCTGTCGGACGCCCGGCCAAGCCGGCATGCTGACCGGCGGTTTCCATCGCGCCGGGCCGACCGGCGGCAGTGCATAAGGAATACCTTTGAAGACACGGAGCATGCCTTCGCTACGTCCTTGAAGCGTGCCGGCGGGCGTGGTGACGATGGGACCGGACGCATCGGAAGAAGGTGGCATGACTTTTCCGGGCTCCGCACAAGATAAAGGTAACAAGATGACACCAGCGACGAGCGCGCGTCGGAAAAGACTGAGCGGTACTCGCAACCTCATGAGGCGGCTCCCGACTCTCGGCGCTCGATTTGCAGCACGCGCCCCAGCCAGAGAAAAAGCATGATAGCCACTCCATAGAAGGGCGTCAGAGTGTACAGAGCAATCTGCAGCGAGTGGCCGGGATGACTTGCACGAAAGTGATCGCTGGCCGCGCCCACATACCAGGGTCCGAGCCCCAAGCCGATGAAATTCATGACCAGCAGCAGCAAGGCGCCCGACATGGCGCGCTGATTCGGACGCACCTTCTCCTGAACCAGGGCGACCGAGGAGGAAAGATAGAAATAATTCAAAAAGGTCGGACCGATGAGGAACAGGAGGGCAACGCTCCAAGATCGCGCCCACACGAACCCCAGATAGAAGGGCACGGCGATGGTCAGCGAGATGGCCGGAATGAACCCGTACGCCTGTGGCCAGCGTCGCGCGAACCGGTCGATCAGCCGGCCGGAAACAAAGATGCCTCCGGTCATGGCGACTCCGACGACCAACGCGTAGTACACCGCGACCTCGCTCAGCGACATGCCCTTCTCGCGCATCAGGAAAAGCGTCGCGAAGTTGCCGAGACCGTAGGTGATGAATTGAGTCGCTCCGCTCCCCAGCGCCGCCAACATCAGCGCGCGGCGCGAAAGGAACATCGCCAAGGTTTGCCAGAAGCGCGCGTTACCTGCGCCGCGGTGCGCTGCGGAATCGAGACCGCCGCGAGGCGGCTCACGCACGATGAGGAGTACCGCAATAGCGGTTAGCACGCCGATGGCGCCGAGCACGATGAAGGCGCGCCGCCAGCTGTAGGCGGCGGCGATGGACGCACCGAACGCGATTCCCAATGCTGCCCCTATCGGCGGACCCAAGTTGTAGATGCCGAGCGCGGTTCCGCGACGGTGCGGCGTGAAATAATCGGAAATGATCGAATACGAAGGCGGCACGCCTCCCGCCTCGCCGAATCCGACCGTCATGCGCGCGACGACCAGTTGCGGATAGCTCGCCGCGAGCCCGCAGGCCGCGGTCGCTGCGCTCCAGATCGCGCAGCCGAGCGACACCACTTTTGCGCGGCTGGTCTTATCGGCCAGCCAGCCGACCGGAATGGCGATGAAGCAGTAAAAGAGAGCGAAGTACAGGCCGCCGATGAGCCCCAATTGGCCGTCGGAGACGTGGAGAGAATCCTGGATGGGCTTTGCGAGAATCGCCAAGAGCTGCCTGTCGAGGAAGTTGAGCACGTAGACGAAACCGAGCGTGCCCAATACGATCCATGCTCTCAACGACGGGGCGGAGGACACCGCCCCCGGCGTCGCGCAAGCCTCGCGGCCCGGCATCGCAGACTCGGTGGCAGCCACCGGCGCGACGCTCTGTTTCAGACTAGGTCCGTGGCGCGGCTGCAGCATGGCCGCTCAAGAGCGATTGGCCGGGAGCACGGTAAGACCGCCACCAGCGACTATGGCATGCGAGCACAAACTCCCCCAGCTACAGGTTCTCGCCACCGAAGTGGCCCTAATCTATGGCCGAGCATGCACCGCCTCACGGGGCACGTCAATACTCACTATCGCGTGCATGAAGATGTGAAATGGCCGATCATACGGCTCCGATCGCGGCGAGGAGACTAACGGGGATGAAAAAAATCGATCTCAACGGGCGTGTGGCAATTGTCACCGGAGCGGGGGGCGGCTTGGGTCGCGCGCACGCGCGGCTTTTGGCGCAACGAGGAGCGCGCGTGGTCGTCAACGATCTCGGTCCGGGCGCCGAGTCCGTGGTGCGCGAGATCGCCGATGCGGGAGGTGAAGCACGCGCCGCTTTGGGCTCCGTCACGGACGCGGCCCGAATGCAGGGCATCGTCGATGAGACTCTCCACGCTTGGGGTCGGATCGACATTCTCGTCAACAACGCAGGCATTCTGCGGGACAAGACGTTTGCCAAGATGAGCCTCGAGGACTTCCGTCTCGTGGTCGATGTGCATCTGATGGGCTCGGTGAACTGCACCAAGGCGGTCTGGGAAACCATGCGCAACCAAAAGTACGGGCGCATCGTCATGACTTCGTCTTCGAGCGGTCTTTACGGCAATTTCGGTCAGTCGAACTACGGTGCTGCAAAGCTTGCACTCGTGGGATTCATGCAAACTTTGGCGCTCGAGGGTGCGAAGTACGGCATTCACGTGAATTGCATCGCGCCGACGGCCGCCACCCAAATGTTGGAAGGCCTGTTGCCGCCGGAGCAATTGGCGATATTGCGACCCGAGCTCGTGAGTCCGGCCGTGCTGGCGTTGGTCTCGGAAAATGCGCCGACACGAGCGGTCCTATGTGCGGGCGCCGGTGGCTTCGAGCTCGCCTACGTCACTTTGACCGAGGGAATCCATATCGACGGGGATCCGCCTTCGGCCGAGGCGCTTCTGGAACGCTGGACGGAGGTGGCGGACCGACGCGGCGAGACGGTACCGGTCCAAGGGGGCGTCCAAGGACAGCACGAGTTGCGGAAGGCGGGGTTCGCCTCGTTGCCGTCCAAGTAATCAGCGACTCAGCGCAATCGCGCGCGATCGAGGTCGCTGCATCGAGTGGACGGCGTGTTGCGTCCGGCGGCAAGCCGGCGGAGCGGTAATAGAGAGAAGGGACAGTCCGTCTGCTGTACGCTTCGAGTGTCCGCTGCTGTCCGGCGGACATCGTCCGCGGCCCTGCCGGCACCGGACGGTTCCTATTATGAGTCGGTAAATCAGAGGCTTGAGCCTTAGCCGAAGCCTGGCACGGCGCTTGCTTCGATCATGGCACCGGGCCGAAATCCGGCCGCAGATGACCGCAGTCGACAGCCAGCCAGGAGCCGCATATGCATGCCCAAATCGCACCGAAGATGACCGCATTTGCCATCGCCGTGATCATGAACTGCCTGATGATCCTCGGAGTGAGCTACGTGTCCCGCCCACAATCGCGCGAGTGCGCACAGGCAACCGCATCAGTCGATGGGGCCGCACATCTGCCGGATCCGATCAGAGTGTGAGGCCCGCGCGCTGCCGGCGATGGGCCCATCGTCGAGTCAGATGTCTTCGGCGATCCAATCCAGAGGGTCGAGGGAACTCATTTCATCCGCGCGCTGCTTTCTACGATTGATCACCATTCGGCCATGGAGACGCAGTATCGCTTGGCTACCGGTGCGCGTATGGGCCCAGGGAAACGCCGCGTGAATAAAGCACGCCATTGAGCCGCACAACATCGCCCAGCCGAAGCTGAGCGCGTGGCGGCCATGCTCGAGGTATGTTTCGCCGACCGAAGATGGGTGATCACAAAACAAGCGGCGGACAGAGCCAGGTTTCACGTCGACCTCGGGGTGCGGATTCCACGAAAGCGCCCATTTTAACCGTCGCACGCCTGATCGTGGCGTGGCTCATGCGCGCCGGCAATCAACTCGCTGGCGATTAACTTATTGATTATAATTATTTTTTAAGCTGTGGCGAAATGTGAAGCCCGTGCGCGATGAATCGAATAACCCCTAGAGATTTTCGAAATGCCTTTCTTGCCGTCATGCAATCGGAGCACGACAGCTTTCGTACGGCGGTGGGTTTTGAAACCAAGTCGTACAACTTCTTCATGCGGACCACCATTTACCCGCGAGTCGGCCGACAGCTGGGGCTACTGTCGTGGAACAAGGAGTACTACACGCTTGACGGCATGCTGTACGAGGAACGCGGCGTGGACAATACCGGGAAGTACGCCACCTATGCGAATTGGATTTCCGTGGCGATAGAGCACGAAAACGACAGTTCCCGCGCGCACGAAAAGATGAGCAAGCTTCAGTCCTTCAATGCCCCGCTCAAGGTGTTGATTACTTATGCAGCCGATGAGGCGACGGACACCCTGCTGCGAAGGTGCGAGAATCTCATAAAGAGTGCGGATGTGTTCAACGACGTCGCGACGCTGCGCCAACAACTCGTCATATTGGGAACACCGAGAACCGTTCGCGAATGGCGATTCTATGCCTACGAAAACGGCGGCTTCGTGCACATGTTGCCCATTTAGCGGCGCCGCGAGTTTTCACAACATCTTAATGCGCGGCGCGGGACAATTCGCCTACCGGAGGATATGCCATGGCCGCACAAGCTGATCAGCAACACATTCGCGAAGGTGAGGAATGCAAAGTGACTAAGGGTCAGCTGCTGCGCTTCATCGCGGCGAAGTTCCAAGCGGCCGATCGTGATGGAGACGGCCTCATGACCGTCACAGAGCTCGGGAATTTCCTTCGATTCGTCTCGCATCCGGACCTGCGATCTCTTCGGTCTTGGGACCGCTTCAGCCGCTGACAAGCGGGGAGGGCGGGTGGACCGATTGACCGGGTTCGGCCTTTTCGCAGTCACGAGCATGCTGGTGACGTATGCCCTCGAGCACAAGAGCCACTGGTGCATCCTCGCATTCGCCGGGGGTTGTGTCCTCGGCTCGATTTACGGGTTTCTGCAAGGTGCATGGCCTTTCGGGCTCGTCGAAGCTGTTTGGGCGATCGTGGCTGTGTATCGTTGGTATCTCATGAAACGAAAACAGTCTCCCGGACGGGATCTGTTTCAGGCGTAACCGGGCGGAGCGGGATCCGCAACACGCCGGATGCCCGGCGCGCCTAGCTTGCCTTCCATGGCATCGCCTACGGAGCGGCGGGAGTCGATCGCCACGATTCGAACTGCGTTGCATCAGCGCATCAATTTGATCGATACGGTGCCCGTCTATGGCTTCGGCGTATCCGAGGAAATCGTCGGCCAGGCGCTCCAGGGTGTGAGCGTCCAGGCGTCAAACGAGGACGGCGTGATATTCTGTGAGGCGCATGGCTTATGATTCGCAAAACGTGTTTGCACGGATTCTCCGCGGAGAATTACCGTGCGTTCGGCTCTTTGAGGACGAGTACACGCTCGCGTTCATGGATCTCATGCCGCAGACCGAAGGCCACGCGCTGGTGATCACGCGGGAGCCGGCTGAAACGCTATTCGATCTGTCGCCTGCAGGTGCGGGCGCCTGTATGCGTACTACGCAACACGTCGCGGCAGCTGTAAAGCGTGCGTTTGACGCGCCGGGCATCATGATCACCCAAGTAAACGGCTCGGTCGCCGGCCAGACGGTTCCCCATGTGCACTTTCATATCATTCCCCGCCGTCCAGGGGAACAGTTGCTCATGCATGCCGCCGTGAAAGCGGATCCGGAAATCCTGCGCCGGCAGGCGGAACGTATTCGCCTCTGCCTCCAGGGCTGACAGCTCAGATTGTTCTCGGAGCGCATCATGAACGATTCATCGGGTTATCTTCCCCCAAAAGTCTGGACATGGAACAAGGCGAGCGGCGGCCAGTTCGCCAACATCAATCGCCCCATTTCGGGCGCGACGCAAGAAAAAGAACTGCCGGTAGGGCGCCATCCGCTGCAGCTTTACTCGCTCGGCTCGCCGAACGGCGTCAAGGTCACGATCATGCTCGAGGAGCTGTTGTCTCTCGGTCGCGCCGGCGCCGAGTACGATGCGTGGCTCATCAATATCATGAATGGCGATCAATTCGGCTCAGGTTTTGTCGCCGTGAATCCGAATTCCAAGATCCCGGCACTGTTGGATCGCAGCGGCGCGACGCCGATTCGTATCTTTGAGTCCGGGGCGATACTTTTGTACCTCGCGGAGAAATTCCAGGCCTACTTGCCGGCGAGCGGCGGCGCGCGCGCCGAGTGCCTGTCCTGGTTGTTTTGGCAGATGGGCAGCGCACCGTTTCTCGGAGGTGGGTTTGGTCATTTCTATGCCTACGCGCCCGCCAAGATCGAATATGCGATCGATCGATTCGCGATGGAAGTCAAGCGTCAACTCGACGTTCTCGACCGACGACTGGGAGAGAGCGAGTACATTGCAGGGGACAGCTACACGATAGCCGACATGGCGATTTTCCCCTGGTATGGGGGGATGGCAAAGGGCTGGCTTTACGGCGCGGCGGAATTTCTTTCAGTGGACGAGTATAAGAATGTGCAGCGCTGGGCCTCCATGCTTCTCGCGAGGCCGGCGGTGCAGCGCGGGCGTATGGTCAATAGAACCTACGGGGAACCCGCGAGTCAGTTGCACGAGCGCCATGAGGCCAGCGATTTCGATACCAAGACGCAGGACAAGATCGCAGGTTGAGCCGGACCTCTCGCACGCGGGTGTAATCACCCATCGTTCAGTCCGATCTCGTCCCAGACAGCCTGAGAGGGTGACGGGTGCCGACCGGAATCGATCTGCGACCGGCTCGTGATGCCTGCAGAACCTCGGACAAACGGCCCGATCTGACGTCGTAGACATACACATGGATGGGGATGTGAGGTGTAGCTCGAGTTCGCCGGCAGCACTTCGTCGACGATCAGACTCATCACTATCTCCGACCGTCGCGTGGTGGGCATCTGTGGCGAACGAAGCGGCGGTCGTAAAACGCTCGATCGTGGGACGCCAGCCGCCGTCGCAGTCAGTTAAGAAAAGCTAAACGCTCCGTCAGCAATTGCGTTTGTTGTGTAAGAGCGGGCGGCGCAATCTGACTACTGTGTGATCAACTCAACTTGTGGAGAGAACGACCATGACAAACGAGACATTAGCCCTAAGACTTGCCCAGACAGTGCTTGCAGTAGCGGCCACGGTCGCTTCCGGCGTGGTTTTGCAGTTGGCGATGGTGATGGGTTGACAAGCATGCCGGCTGTTGCGGCAAAGCTCAAAGCTCTGGCGCCCTATGCAGCCATCAGTCTGGCGCTGCCCGGCGGCTCCGTCATTGCACTGTCATTGTGGGTGTATCGGCGCCTGGCAGCATCGGCTCATCGATGTCCACGCCGCAACTCTTGCAGTGGATCGGCTTGCCGATCATGCGCCGATTCGCCGGACGCGTAGAGGACAGGCCCATCCCGTGGCTACACCTCGGACAAGGAATTCGTTTCAGGAAAACGATATGACTTGCCGCGAGCAGCACGGCTAGGGCTTCGACCGCGTAGAGGGTGATGGGGTTGTGCGGATGAATGCTCAGGTAGCCGCAGTAGAAGAAACTCGCTGCGGCGACGCACCACAGAAGACTGAACCAAGCCCCTCGTCGGCTCCAATACTGGCGAATTGTCATAAGGGCAGAGCGTACGCCGAAAAATCCCGTCATTTCTGTGCTGCGGTCGTCGGTCCCCGCCCCGTGAGATAGCGCCGATCGCCGCAAGATTGCTCGCGCTTGCCGCGGGAAGGACCGATGACGCGATCCAATACCTCCGGGAGGCCGCGGCGCGGGGTTACTCGAGAGCGGATGAGTTGCTGAGCAACCGCGATCTCAAGGAGCTGCAACCGGCGCCTCATTTCCCAGTTGGTCGCCTCGGTTCGTCAACCGCCGTCGCGGACGGCAGTGCTGTCGTTGGCGCAGGGCGCGGCGCGTTGACGCGCGGATGCCCTGAAATATGCCGTTTGTATCCATGCGTGCAGCGCGACCGCGCCGAGCACGATGGGCAGTCCCACGAGCACGTTCGAGGAGAAGGATTCGTTGCCCAGCCACCAACCGACGAACAGGGCGACGGGCGGGTTGACATAGGCATATGTCGACGCGAGCGTCGGCGTCACGCGCTCGACGACATAACGGTAAGCGGAGAAGCCGATAATCGATCCGAATACCACGAGGTAGGCCCAGGCCCACCAAAGCTTCGGCTCGGCCGGCATGGCCCAGTGCTCTCCCAACATTGCGCTGACGAGGAGCGCAATGACTCCGGCCGACAGCATCTCGGCGCCGAAACCTGTGGGTCCATGCGGCAAGTCGAGCTTGCGGGATAGGACCGTGCCGAGAGACCAGCAGGTCGTGCCGAGGAGAATGATTGCGGTTCCGGCGGGACTTCCGTGCAGATCACGGCCCATGAGCATGACCGCTGCGCCGACACCGCCGAGACCGATGGCGAGCCACTCCCAACGGCGCGGCCATTGGCCGAGAGCGCCGCTCCAGAGTGCGGTGGCCAGGGGCACGACGCTGATGAGCGCAACTGTTGCACCGGAGCTGACCGAGCGCTCGGCAACCGCTACGCCACCGTTTCCGGCCACGAGCAGTAAAAAACCCACGAGCGCCGCGTTCCGCCACTGCCGCGGCGTCGGCATCCGCTTTGCCCGCAGCATTTGCGCGATCATCAAGGCGCCTCCCGCGGCCACGAAGCGCGTGCCCACCAGGAAGAATGGAGCGATTTCCGCGACACCGACCTTGATTGCGAAGTATGTCGTGCCCCAGATGACGTAGACCGCCAGCAGGCAGGCCCCGATCATCCAGGGCGATGACCTCTGCACAGCTGTTGTTGCGGACATGGCGGCTCCCTATCTGGACTGGTTTTTGGATAATAGACGTCTATCGGCGTATGCCGCAGCCGGCGAGCTTGCAGAGATTCGGCAGCGTCTCACGGTCGCTGCGGTGTCCGGCACGAGGCGCGCGAAGCGAGAAAGGCTCGGCCGCGCGCGTGACACTCGCAGAGCGACGCGGCGGCATGTGAAGATGCGCTGTGATCGTGCATCTCATCGATGGTACCTACGAGCTGTTCCGGCACTTCTATGGGCTGCGACGCTTTACTCAGGGCGAGGACCGTCCCCGCGGAGCCGTGGTCGGCGTGCTCAATACGGTTCTGCAGATGATCGAGCAGGGCGCGACGCATCTGGGTGTGGCCACCGATCATGTGATCGAGTCTTTCCGCAACGAGTTGTGGAGCGGATACAAAACGGGCGAGGGCATCGAGCCGGCGCTGCTCGCGCAATTCGAGCCCTTGGAGGACGCGCTTGCCGCGATGGGGGTGGCGGTCTGGCCCATGATCGAGCTGGAGGCCGATGATGCGCTCGCCTCGGCTGCCGTAATTTCCGCCGCCGACGATCGAGTACGGAAGGTCTCGATCTGGACGCCGGATAAGGACCTGGCGCAATGCGTGCGTGGGGAGCGCGTCGTGCAAGTCGACCGCAGGAGCAACAGCATTCGCGACGCCGCAGGTGTACGCGCCAAGTTCGGCGTCGGGCCCGAATGGATTCCGGACTATCTCGCGCTGGTGGGCGATAGCTCGGACGGCTATCCCGGTCTTTCGGGCATTGGTCCCAAGGGGGCGGCAAGACTCATCAATCGCTACGGCACCATCGAGGAGTTCCCCGCCGAGACATTGGGAGAGCGGCGCGAGCTGGCGCTGCTGTTCAAGCGACTTGCGACTCTACGGAGCGATGCGCCGCTGTTCACGCGAGTCGAGGAGCTCGAGTGGCACGGAGCGACCGAGCGCTTCACCGCAAGCGCCGCGGCACTCGGCGATGCGCGGCTGGAACGGCGCGCCGGCCTGGCTCATGCAAATATCGCACAAAATAAAGTGACGTAATATCAAATGCATAGGATATTTTAATCGAAATGACATTTATCTGAGATTCATGCGCCGCCGGGCAACCGCAAGAGCTTATGATGTGAATGCTCTTTTCTGATGATGCGTGCGCGACCGCATTGTTATGATCGAAAAAAGTTCTATTGAGACGCGCGCGAGCCACGACGGCCCGCCGAGGGGAGATCATGGATATCCACGAATATCAGGCGAAAGAACTGCTGTCCGGCTTCGGGGTCAACGTGCCCCGCGGCGGTGTGGCTTACAGTCCCGAACAAGCGGTCTACGTGGCGACGGAGCTCGGTGGCTGGCATTGGGCTATCAAGGCGCAGATCCACGCCGGCGGCCGCGGCAAGGCGGGCGGGGTCAAGTTATGCCGCACTTACCAAGAAGTGGCTGCCGCGGCCAAGGGCATGCTCGGCTCCGTGCTGGTCACCGCGCAGACCGGACCCGCGGGCAAAGCCGTGCATCGACTTTATGTGGAGAAAGCCGAGCCCTACGTGCGCGCGCTTTATCTCGGCTTCGTGCTGGATCGCAAGATCGAGCGCATTCGCGTCATTGCCTCGGCCGAGGGCGGGGTGGAGATCGAGGAGCTCGCCGCGGGCCGCCCGGAGACTATTCTTCAGCAGCAGGTGGATCCGGCGGTCGGGCTGCAGTCCTTCCAGGCGCGCGAGCTCGCCTTCGGACTCGGCCTCAACATCAAGCAAGTGAGCCAGGCCGTGACCACGATCATGGGCTGCTATCGCGCGTTTCGGGATCTCGATGCGACCATGGTCGAGATCAATCCGTTGGTCGTCACCAAGGACGATCGGGTGCTTGCGCTCGATGCCAAGATGTCCTTCGACGACAACGCGATGTTCCGGCGGCCGCGTGTGACCGAGATGCGCGATGCTGCGGAGGAGGATCCGCGCGAGACGCAAGCCGCCGAGCTGGGCCTCAACTATGTCGGCCTCACCGGTAACATCGGCTGCATCATCAACGGCGCCGGGCTCGCGATGGCCACCATGGACGTCATCAAGCATGCGGGCGGCGAGCCGGCGAATTTCCTGGACATCGGCGGCGGCGCATCGCCCGAGCGCGTAGCGGCGGCGTTCAATCTCGTGCTGTCCGATAAGAACGTCAAGTCCATCCTCGTCAACATTTTCGCGGGCATCAATCGCTGCGATTGGGTCGCGCAGGGTGTCGTACAGGCGGCCCAGGGCCTGCACGTGCCGCTGGTGGTGCGCCTGGCCGGCACCAACGTGGAGGCGGGACGACGCATCATCGAGGGCTGCGGCCTGCCCATCATCTCGGCCGACACGCTGGCAGAGGCGGCCGAGAAGGCGGTGGCGGCCTCGCGGGGAGAATCACTGCGATGAGCATCTTGATCGACGAGACCACGCGCGTGATCGTGCAAGGCTTCACCGGCGACAAGGCAACCTTTCACGCCAAGGAAATGATCGGCTACGGCACCAACGTGGTCGGCGGCGTGACGCCGGGGAAGGGCGGCCAGAGGCACCTCGAGCGGCCGGTCTTCAACACCGTGAAGGACGCGGTGACGGCTACGGGCGCGGAGGCCAGCCTGGCATTCGTACCGCCGCCGTACGCGGCGGATGCGCTGATGGAGGCGGCCGATGCGGGGTTGCGGCTCGTCTGCATCATCACCGACGGCATACCGGCGCAGGACATGATGCGCGTCAAGCGCTATCTGCGCCGCTACCAGAAAGCGGAGCGCACCACCGTGGTCGGTCCGAACTGCGCCGGTATCATCAGCGCAGGTCGGGCGATGCTCGGCATCATGCCGGGCCACATCTATATTCGCGGCAACGTCGGCATCGTATCGCGCTCGGGGACGCTCGGTTACGAAGCGGCCGCGCAGATGAAAGCTCTCGGCATCGGTGTGACCACGAGCGTCGGCATCGGTGGAGACCCCATCAACGGCAGCTCGTTCCTGGATCATCTAATGCTGTTCGAGCAGGACCCGGAGACTCTCGCGGTGGTCATTATCGGCGAGATCGGCGGACCGCAGGAGGCGGAGGCCGCCAAATGGGTGCGGGAGAACATGACCAAGCCGGTCGTGGGCTATGTTGCGGGCCTCACGGCGCCCAAGGGGCGCCGCATGGGACACGCGGGGGCGATCATTTCGGCCGAGGGCGACAGCGCCGCCGAGAAGACCGAGCTCATGAAATCCTACGGGCTGCTGGTTGCGCCGAGCGCGGCGCAACTCGGCGCCACCACGGCCCTGGCGTTGCGCAAGGCGCAGCGCTAGCGCGTTCAATGAACGCGCCCCAAATCCAACAGGGCGGTAACTTCTCGCGCGCCGAGCTGCTTTTCGATCTCCTGGTGGAGGTGGTGAGGCGCTACGAGCCGGACGTCGCCCTGGTGCTGCGCGAGGAACGTGACACCGCGGGCATGCCGGCGGTGTTGCTCGCGCGGACTCTGCAGGCCCAAGGCATCTGGTTCCAGTTGCTCGCGATCGCGGAACAAAACCGCGACATGCGCAATCGGCGCGAGCGCGAGCGTGAGCTCGGCTACGGTCAATTGCGCGGCACCTTCGCCGATGTGTTCGCAACGGCGGCGCGCGAGGGCATTTCCGCTGCAGAGGTCCGCGAGGTGTTGGGATCGTTGCGCGTGCGGCCGGTGATCACGGCGCATCCTACGGAAGCCAAGCGCGTGACCGTGATGGAACGCCATCGGCGCATCTATCTGAAGCTCCTGGAGCTCGAATCCCCGCGCTGGACCGACCGCGAGCGCGACGAGCTCATTCAAGGCCTGCGGGATGAGATCGAGCTGTTGTGGCTGACGGGCGAGCTCAAGCTCGAGAAGCCCACAGTCGAGCAGGAGGTGGCGTGGGGCCTTTATTTCTTCAAGGAGAATCTGTTCGACGTCGTTCCGCAGATGCTCGCCAAGGTGCACACCGCCTTCGTCAAGCAGTTCCCGGGCGAGCCGCTCGACGTGCCGATGTTTTTCCAGTTCGGATCTTGGATCGGAGGAGACCGGGACGGAAATCCTTATGTGACCAGCGAGGTCACACGGCGTACGCTCTGGCAGACGCGTCTCGCGACGCTCGAACGCTACCAATCCCGATTGTTGGAGCTCTTGCGCTCGACGAGCATCGAGGATCATGCGCTACCGCTCCCCGACTCGTTCCGCACGGCGGTGCGCGAGGCCATTCGCGGCTTGCCGGACGGCGAGGCGCGGGCGATGCGTAACCGCGGCGAAATATTTCGTCAATTCTTGGGCTGCATGTTGTCGCGCGTCGAGACCTCTCTCGAGCACGCCGCCCTGGAGCGGCCGGCTCCGCGGGACACCGGCTACGCGCATGCCGACGCTCTGATCGAGGATATCGATCTGATGCGCGATGCGTTGCAGTCCTCGGGTGCGGCGCGCATCGCCGACGCGCTGTTGCTGCCGTTGCGTCGCGAA
>Ga0302324_100014814_pt1 | contig 15686 bp, 12 predicted proteins | sample Palsa_T0_1_FD_201949 | JGI IMG/M metagenome (GOLD analysis project Ga0302324, IMG submission 201949) | Peat permafrost microbial communities from Stordalen Mire near Abisko, Sweden - Palsa_T0_1 | ecosystem: Environmental > Terrestrial > Soil > Palsa > Peat permafrost | place: Sweden: Abisko...
CGACCAAGTGACCACGAGATCACCGTCCAAGTGCGCGTCATAGCGGTCGAGGTCAAAGCCGGCGCAACCGTCCGAACTGAGGATCTCGCAGGCCTGCGGAACCTGGCGAGCCACCTCGGTGACAAGTTCGTCGCCGGGTACGTCCTCTATACCGGCCAGCAGACCCTCTCTTACGGCGGCAGGATTAAGGCGCTGCCAATGGATGCGCTCTGGCTCTTGGCACCGTGACTAGCGAGATGAACCCCTCAAGGATCGCTACCAGCCTGTTTTTCAGGGCTGTATACGCAATTTATCAGTTATTTTGTTCGATGATGGTCGCGGTTGTGAAGGGTGCTCCCGGTGGTGAGAGGGTGCTGGCTATGGGGCGGAGGCAGGGACCGTTCGACATGATGGGTTTGCGGGTTTGACTTAGGGCTAGACATAGCTGGCTAAATTACTTTTTCCTGCGGTGTTGCCGGTATGGGTGGCTGCGGAGGATTGTTGCGTGATGCGCCAGCGGCAGATGAGCCAGGTCCCTGACCGGGGGGTGCGCCATGTGGTGCGCCGCGGCGCTGACCGGGTCTGGACCGACTTCCGGGTTAACGAGCTTCATCGGGGCGGCAAGGAGTTCGAGCTCATGGAACGGGCCATGGGTTTCGCGGCCCTGGCCATGCTGACTGTGTTCCCGCTGCTCGTCGTCGTCGCGGCGGCCGGCGCGGCCACGCATCACGGCGTGGCCGTGTGGGTGGTCTACGGCATGGGCTTGAACGGCTCATCCGCCCGCGCGGTGACACAGTTGTTTTCCGCGCCGACCAAGGTCCTGAGCACGACCAGTGTTTTCAGCCTGGTGCTGGCGGCGGTCTTCGGGCTGTCGTTCGCTGGCAGCGTGCAGGGTGGGTTCGAGCGGATCTGGGGCCTTCCAGGCGGCCCTTGGCACAAGATCTGGCGTCAGGCGTTCTGGCTGATCGTCTTCATCGCCTACATCTATGCGGCGGCCACGGTTGGCGCTCCCACCCGGCATACTCCGGCCCAGACCGTGATCCGGGTCTTGGTGGCGATCGTGCTCGGCCTGGTCTTTTTCTGGTGGGGGGCTCGGTTCCTGCTCGCCGGCCGGGTGAGCTACCTGGCGGCGATGCCGGGGGCGGTGGCCACCCTGGCCTTCCTGGCCGGGCTGCGGGTCTTCTCCACTTTGGTCTTCGAGCCGCTCGTCGTCACCAACGCGGTCACCTACGGGGCGCTGGGGACCGTGCTGGTCGTGCAGTCGTGGCTGATCGGCGTCGGCTGGGTCGTCTATGGCGGCCAGTTGTTCGGGCGCTGGTTCCACGACGCCTGGCTTCGGTCCTGGGTGGACAAGCGCCGAGCGCGACGGTCGCGGGGCGAGATTGCTGACAAGTTAATGGATGGTCCGTATTTGCCCCAGAATGGGATGGTGGCCGACGAACTCATCACAGACGCGGGTGACCTGACCCCGGCGCCGCCTCCCTATGACACCACGGTCGCGCATCCAGCCCGGGTCTACAACTACTGGCTGGGCGGAAAGGACAACTTCGAGGCCGACCGTGAGGTCGGGGAGCAGACGAAGGCGGCCTACCCCGATATCGTCAGCGGGGTCCGGGCGCAGCGCGCGTTCCTCGCCTCGGCGGTGCGGTACCTGGTCACGCGGGCGGGCGTCCGCCAGTTTCTCGACATCGGGACCGGGCTGCCGGCGGCGGACAACACGCATGAGGTCGCCCAGTCGCTGGCACCGGAGAGCCGCATCGTCTACGCGGACAACGATCCCATGGTCCTCGCGCACGCTCGGGCGCTGCTCGCCAGCACGCCCGAAGGGGCGTGCGCCTACCTTGACGCCGACCTCCGCGACACCGGGAAAGTGCTGCGGGCCGCGTCCGGACTGCTTGACTTCGGCCAGCCGGTCGCGATCATGCTGATCGGCATCCTGCACCTGATCCCCGACGCCGATGACCCGGCCGGGATCGTCGCCCGGCTCGTCGGCGCGCTGCCCGCGGGCAGTTGGCTGGCGATCGCGCACCCCGCCAGCGACGTCGCGCCGGACAAGGTCGCCGCCATGGCCGACCGCTACAACAAGCGGGTCGCCACCTCGGCGACGCTGCGCACCCACGCCGAGATCGAGGACTTCTTCGCCGGCACCGACCTGCTGGCGCCCGGGGTCGTGCAGTACCACCAATGGAATCCGGGCGAGCCCGCCCGCGATGCCGAGGGCGAGGTCGCCGCCTACTGCGGCCTCGGCCGCAAGCCCTAGGAGGGCTCCCGGTCGCGGGCCGGCTCAGCTGGTGACAAACCAGATGGTTCGCACCAGCTTGTCGGTTTCGTTAAGCAGCCGATGCGGCACATCGCCGCGCATGGCGATGGCGCTGCCCTGCTTGAACCGCTGACGTCGGCCGTTGATCACAATCGTCAGGGTGCCTTCGAGCACGTAGCCGTAGTCGTTGCCGCGGTGGCGTTGCGGCTGGTCGGCCGGGGCGGAGTCCGCACCGGGCTCGTACTCGGTAAGCAGGAAGTCGACCTGCTCGCCGTCCAGCTCGGCCAGTCGGCGCCAGCGCACGCCGGTCTGGAAGGCGAGGTACTCGGGGGCGTGCGGCGGATCGGCCTCGCTGTCATGATCCTCGTCGACTGGCTCGACTGGCTCGACCGAATGCCCGAGCAGGTCGTCAAGGGAGAGGTTCAGCTCGGTGGCGATCGCGAATAGCGTGCTCACCGCGGCCTGGCTCTGGCCGAGCTCGAACTGCGATAGGAAGCTCGCTGAGACCCCGAGCCGCCGGGCCAATTCGCGCATTGACAACCCGGCCCGAAGACGTTCGCGCCGAACGTTCTGCCCTACGGACACGCTAATACCGCCCGGCTCGGTCGGACTGCCCCTACGCGACACGGCCACGTGGACCTCCCTGCGGCGGCGAGCTGCGGTACGGCATCCATCGTACGGGGGCGCGTCCGGTAATGGTCAGCCATCCGATCAACCACGGGCCGGCCCCGGTGACGCGACGTCGGCGTCGGTGTCGGGCTGCCGCGGTTCATCGCACAGTTCATGGCGCAGTTCCTCGCGGAGCACGAAGCGCTGTACCTTGCCGCTGGCCGTGCGGGGCAGGTCGGCGACGATCACCAATCGCTCGGGTGCCTTCTGCACCGCGAGCCCGGCCGCGAGCAGGTGCTCGCGCAGCTCCTCGAGGGTGGGCGCGCAGCCCGGGGCCGGCACGACGTAGGCGCACGCTCGCTCGACCAGCACGGGGTCGGGAAAGCTCACCACGGCGACATCGCGCACTGACGGGCAGTCGAGCAACAGCGCCTCGACCTCGGCAACGCTGAACTTTTCACCGCCGCGGTTGATGATGTCCTTGATCCGGCCGGTGATGCGGACGGTTGAGTCGATCTCGACGCGGGCCTGGTCGCCGGTCCGGAAGTACCCGTCGTCGGTGAACGCGCCCTGGTTGAGCTCGGCGTCGAGGTAGCCGAGGAAAAGCTCCGGCCCGCGGACGAGCAGTTCGGGGCCGTCGCCCTCGTCGCGCACCACCATCTCGTTGCGGCCCATCGGCTTGCCCTCGCCGGTCGCGGCCGCGTCAAGATCGCCGAACGGATCGGCCATCGACGAGGTGGGAAGTTCGGTCGAGCCGTAGGTGCGCACCACCCGGGTGCCCATGATCCGGGACGCGCGGCGCACTAGCTCGGCCGGAATGTCCGCGCCGCCGCAGACGAACACCCGCAGCCGGGACGGGCCGCGGCCGTCGTAGGCGTCGGCCAGGCCGCGCAGGAATGGCGTGGCGCTCACCGTGAACGTGCATCCGCTCTCCTCGATCAGCCGCACCGCCGCCTGCGGGTCCCATCGGTCCTGCAGCACCACCGCGCAACCGAGGTCGACGGGCAGCACGATGCCGTAGCTGAGGCCGGTGATGTGGCTGAGCGGCGAAGCCATGAACACGCGGTCGGCGCCGTCTAGCCGGCACCCGGCCGCCACGTCGCGTGCCTCGGCCAGCAGCGTCTGATGGCTGTGGAGCACGCCTTTCGGCTGGGACGTGGTCCCCGAGGTGTACAGGATGACCGCGATGTCGTCCGGCCGCGACGCCGCCTCCGACGGCTCCGTGGTCTGGTCAAGCAGCGCGTCCAGGGCCTCGGCGCCGGGCGTCTCGCCGCGCACGCTCAGGACGGCGGCGCCGACGCCGAGTTCGTCGATCACCGTTCGCAGCTCAGCCGCGTGCGGATAGGACCGGAACCAGGCGGGGGCGATGACCGCCCGCGGCTGTACCTGGCTGATGATGAACCGCATCTCGTGGGTGCGGTAGATCGGCACCACCGGCACCAGTACGGCGCCCGCGAGGAACGTCCCCCACGACACGACCACCGACTCCCACCAGTTCGGCAGCTGCGTCACGACCCTGTCGCCGGGGCGCACGCCGCGCTCGCGCAGCCCGGTCGCCACCCGTTCGGCAGCCGCGGCGAGCTCGGCGAACGTGGCCGAGAAGTCCCCTTCGACCACCGCGGTCACGTCGCCGTGCTCGGCGACGGCCCGGCGCAGGCAGTCGACGAAGGTCAGGCCGGGCAGGTCGTAGTCGAACGCGTGGGGGCGGGTTGGCGTCAGCACGCGGCTACCTCGCGGACGACCCGGGCGATGTCGGCTGCCCCCGCCCGCCAGCGTTGCTCGAGCACCGGTGCGTACGGGGCTGGCGAGTAGGCGGCGCCGACCCGCGCGACCGGCGCGTCCAGCGACCAGAAGCCCTCGTGCGCGGCCAGGGCGGCAAGCTCCGCGCCGACCCCGAAGTCGACCACCGCCTCATGCGCGATCACCAGCCGGTTGGTGCGGCGCAGCGACCGCAGCACGGTGTCGCGGTCGAGCGGGACGATCGTGCGGAGGTCGATGACCTCGGCGTCGATGCCGTCCGCGCGCACTGCCTGGGCGGCTTCGAGCGCGTCGAACACCATCCGCGACCAGGACACGATGGTGACGTCGGTCCCGGGGCGGACGATGCGCGCCTGTCCGATGGGCACCCGGTAATCGCTCGGCGGCAGCGGGGATTTCATCTCGTACAGCAGGCGGTTCTCGATGAAGACGACGGGGTTGTCGTCTTCCACCGCGCTGCGCAGCAGGCCGTACGTGTCCGCGCCCGAGCTCGGCATGACCACCGTCAGCCCGGGCACATGGGCCAGCAGCGTCTCCAGGCTCTGCGAGTGCTGGCTGCCGGACGAGCGCCCGGAGCCGAATTGGGTCCGGACGACGAGCGGCACGGTGACGGCCCCGCCGGTCATGAAGCGCAGCTTGGCCGCCTGGTTGAGAAGCTGGTCGAAGCAGACGCCGAGGAAGTCGAGGTACATCAGCTCGACGATCGGGCGCAGGCCCGCCATCGCCGAGCCGACTCCGAGTCCCATGATCGCCGTCTCCGAGATCGGCGTGTCGAGCACGCGGCCGGGGAACTCGTCGGACAGCCCGCGGGTAATGCCGAAGACGTTGCCGCCGGCCACGTCGATGCCGGCCAGGAACACCCGCTCGTCGTCGGCCAGCGCGTCGTGCAGTGCCTGCCGCAGGATGCGCGATCCAGAGGAGGGCCGCTCGCCGGGCGACGGGGCCGGCGGGTCGGCCGCGGTCGTCCGCCGCCGTCGCGCGTACAGGTAGTCGGCGGCGCTGGCCGGATCCGGCTCGGGCGAGTTTCGCGCGAACGTCTCGGCGTCCGCTACCGTCGCCTGCGCTTCCTGCTCGAGTCGGTCAATCTCCTCGGCGGCCGCGCCAAGCTCAAGCAGTCGTCGGCGCGCCACCGCCAGCGGGTCGCTGTGCGAGGTCTCGGCCAGCTCGTCGCGGGACCGGTAGCGCTGCACGTCGCCCTCGTAGTGCCCCCGCACCCGCACGGTCGACCCTTCGACCAGGTAGGGGCCGTCGCCGGAGCGGACCTTGTCGAGCACATCGGCCATTCCGTCGGCGACCGCCTCGACGTCGTTGCCGGCCAACTCGATGAACGGCACGCCGTAGGCGAGAGCTCGCTGGGCGACCGGAACGGGATGCTGGTCGGCCGCCCGCGAGAACTCCGAGAACCGGTTGTTCTCGCAGAAGAAAACCACCGGCAGGCCGCGCAGAGCCGCCAGGTTGAGCGACTCGTGGAAGGCGCCGGTGGCCACCGCGCCGTCTCCGAAGAACGCGACCACCACGCCGTCCTGGCCGCGAGCGGCGAACGCGTGGGCGGCGCCGACCGCGATCGGCAGGCCGGCTCCGACGATGCCGTTCGCGCCGAAAATGCCGATCGACGGATCGGCGACGTGCATCGACCCACCCCGGCCTCGGCAGGAGCCCGTCTCCTTGCCCATCAGCTCGGCCAGCATCCGACGCGGGTCGAGTCCCTTGGCGAGCACGTGACCGTGCCCGCGATGGGTCGAGGTGATGACGTCATCGGGCCGGGTGTGGAACAACGCGCCGACGGCGCAGGCCTCCTGACCGACCGACGTGTGCACGAAGCCGGGGATCTGCCCGTCTTGGTAGAGCACGGAGATGCGCTCCTCCATCCGGCGGATGACGGCCATCCGGAGGTAGGCGTCGAGCAGTTGCACGCGGTCCATGTTGGCGACTCCCGGTTCAGCGCATACGGCACCGAGGCCCACGTGGGGGCGGGGGCTGCTCGGGTCACGCAAATGTATCGACCGGAATCACTACCGTCCAGTGGCACTTGACAGACGAGTTCCAGAACGACTGTCCAGTGGCACTTGACAAAGCTGTTTCCTGGACCTCACGATGGTGGGCACTTGCACATGCGACAGCGGCCTGATCAGCCGCTGGACCAGTCTCGTCGCTTGCCCGGCACCGCGTAACCGCGACCGGAGCGCCCCTCGACGGGACGGTGCCCGTCGACGGCACACCCCACCCACGTCGCTTCCGAGAGGTAATGATGCGCCGAGAAGACATCGAGTTCGATAGCGAGGGCACGACGGTCAGGGGCTGGCTTTACCGTCCCGAAGGCGCGGGAGACGCGCCGGCCGTCGTCCTCGCCGGCGGCTGGTGCTACGTCCGCGAACTCGTCATGCCCTATTACGCCGAGGCGTTCGCATCGGCCGGGATCGCCGCGCTCATCATCGACTACCGGAACCTCGGGTCGTCCGACGGCGAACCCCGTCAGCACCTCGACCCCTGGGCCCAGATCCGCGACTACCAGAACGCCCTCAGCTTTCTCGAGCGCACCGACGGCATCGACGCCGACCGGCTCGGCGCCTGGGGCATCTCCTACTCCGGCGGGCATGTGCTGATCCTCGCGGCGACCGATCCGCGGGTGAAGGCGATCGTGAGCCAGATTCCCGTCGTCGACGGCTACCGCAACATGCGCCGCATCCACGGGACGCTCGGTTACCGCAGGCTCTGGGAGGCGATTCTGGAAGACCGTCGGCTCCGCGCCGAGGACCGGGGCAAGCGGCTGTACCTGCCGCACGCCAGCGAGCAGCCCGACGAGGAACTGTCCTCATGGCCGTTCCCGGAAACCAAGCGCACGTTCGCGCAGCTCCAGCAGACGGAGGCGCCGCTGTACCAGAACTCGAGCACGATGGAGTCGGTCGACCTGCTGCTGAATTACGACGTCAACCCGTTCGTCACCCGCATCTACGACACCCCGACCCTGATGGTCGTCGCCGAGGGCGACGACCTCACGCTCTGGGACCTCGAGATCGAGTCCTATAACCGCATCCCGACCGCGAAGAAGAAGCTGGTTGTCCTGGCCGACACCTCGCACATGACGCTGTACAGCGACCGCTCGAAGCTGTCGGTCGCCGCCGACGAGGCGTCCCGCTGGTTCGCCGGCCACCTGCTCGGCCACGACACCTCGACCGGTTGATCACATGAACACGGGACGCGTCGAGGGCAAGGTCGCCTTCATCACCGGGGCGGCGCGCGGGCAGGGGCGCAGCCACGCGGTGCGACTGGCCGAGGAAGGCGCGGACATCATCGCCGTCGACCTCTGCGCCGACATGGCGAACGTGCCCTACCCGCTCGCGACCCCCGACGACCTGGCCGAGACGGTGCGGCAGGTCGAGGCGCTGGACCGGCGCATCGTCGCCCGCCAGGCCGACGTCCGCGACTCGGCCGCGCTGACGTCGGCCGTGGCGGACGGGGTGGCCGAGCTCGGCCGCCTCGACATCGTCTGCGCCAATGCCGGGGTGAACCAGCCGGCCCCGGCGCAAGACATGGACGAGGACGTCTGGCTCGATATCGTCGACGTCGATCTCAGCGGGGTCTGGCGCGCCTGCAAGGCGGCGATCCCGCAGCTGATCGCCGGCGGCCGCGGCGGCGCGCTCGTGCTGACGAGCTCGGCCGCCGGGCTGAAGGGATACGCCAACATCGCCCACTACACGGCGGCCAAGCACGGCGTCGTCGGCCTGATGAAGACCCTCGCGCAGGAACTGGCGCCGCACCGCATCCGGGTCAACACCGTCAACCCCACCCAGGTCGACACTCCGATGATCATGAACGAGCCCATGTACCGGCTGTTCTGCCCGGACGTGGCCGAGCCCACGCGCGAGGACTTCGCGCCAACATCGCAGGCCATGCACCTGCTGCCCGTTCCGTGGGTCGATCCCCGCGACGTCAGCAACGTGGTGCTGTTCCTGGCCTCGGACGAGGCCCGCTACATCACCGGCACCGCCGTGCCGGTTGACGCGGGCGTACTGATCAAGTGACAACAACTGGAGGAGCTCGCATGCAAGGACGCGTGGGGGGCAAGGTCGCATTCATCACCGGGGCGGCGCGCGGGCAGGGACGCAGCCACGCCGTGCGCCTCGCCCAGGAGGGCGCCGACATCATCGCGGTCGACCACTGCGCCGACATCGAGACCGTCGGCTACCCGATGGCCACCGCGGACGACCTGGCCGAGACGGTGCGTCAGGTCGAGGCGCTGGACCGGCGCATCGTCGCCCGGCAGGCGGACGTGCGCGACACCGAGTCGCTGCGCGCGGCCGTCGACGCCGGCGTCGCCGAGCTCGGCCGGCTCGACATCGTCTGTGCCAACGCCGGGATCCTGTCGAACGGCCCGTCGCACGAGCTGTCCGAGGACACCTGGGGGCAGATGATCGACATCAACCTCAGCGGCGTCTGGCGCACCTGCAAGGCGGCGATCCCGCACCTGATCGCCGGCGGTAACGGCGGCTCCATCGTGCTGACGAGCTCGGTCGCGGGCCTTCGTTCCTACAGCGGCGTCTCGCACTACGTGTCGGCCAAGCACGGCGTCGTCGGCCTGATGAAGACCCTCGCGCAGGAACTGGCGCCGCACCGCATCCGCGTCAACACCGTCAACCCCACCCAGGTCGATACCGACATGATCCAGAACGAGAGCATGTACCACCTGTTCTGCCCGGACATCGAGAACCCGACCCGGGAGGACTTCGGCGCCGCCTCGGCCGCCACCATCCTGCTTCCGATCGACTGGGTCGAGTCGATCGACGTCAGCAACGCCGTGCTGTTCCTCGCCTCCGACGAAGCCCGCTACATCACCGGTGTGGCCCTGCCGGTCGACGCCGGCGCGCTGATCATCTGACCGGCCGGGGGGAGGGGTGCGGCCGCACCCGACGATCCTCTGGCTGCCGACTCACCTCTCGACGCCGTCCTCCCGCTGGCGTCACTGATCGCCGACACGGCCATCTGGTCTACCCCGGATGGCCGGGCCAGGCGATGGCCAACTCTTCTCGCAGGCAACCCCGTAGTTCGTGCTCAAAGGAGCGAAACCAATGCCAGAGTCATCTGAGGCGCGGATCGTCGCGGCGATCCAGCGCGGCCGTTTCCGCGACCCCATGTCCCGCAGATCCTTCCTCGCCGTGGCTTCCGCGGCCGGCCTGACGGCCGGCCTGGCAGCCTGCAGCTCGTCCTCCTCGACGGCAGCCGGACCGGTCGCCGGGGCCGGCTCCAAGATCGTCAAGGGCACCCAGGCGGTGGACGTGACCACGCTGTCCAACGAGTACTTCGTCCTTTACGCCGATGGCGCCAGGCAGATGGGGAAGGCCCTGGGCCTGTCCATCGACCTGCTCCAGGACCAGGGCAACGCCGCGACCGGGCTCGCCCAGGTGGGGACCGTGCGGGCAGCCAACGGCCGGATGTACACGAGCACCCCGGCGACCGAGGGAGTGGTGCCGGGGACGGTGGCCCAGTGCCAGGCAGGCGGCATCTACTACGCCAACGCCTACACGGCGCCGGCCTGGTACACCCCGCCGGACGGGGGCGACTACTGGGTGATGTTCGTGACGCCCCCGTCCGCCTCCATCGCCTACGCGACGGCCCAGGTCCTGTTCAAGCACATCGGCGGCTCCGGCACGGTGATCCACGTGCCCGGGCAGAAGGGCTCCTCGGCCGACGTCCAGCGCACAGCGGGGTTCAACCAGGCCCTGGCGGAGTTCCCCGGCATCAAGGTGGTCACGACCGGCCCGGGCAACTGGACATCCCAGGACTCGGCGACGGCGTTCTCCAACGTGCTCCCGTCGGTGAAATCCTTCGACGCCGTGTTCGCCCAGAACGACAGCGAGGCGGCGGGCGTCATCCAGGTGCTTGACGCTCAGGGGATCAAGGGCAAGGCCGTTTCCGGTTTCGACGGCAACAGCCAGAACGTGCAGTACATCGCCCAGGGCAAGCAGCTCGTCACCAGCGTCACCCTTGGCGGCCTGACCGGCGGCATCGTCGGCGTGGCGACGTTCGACGCGCTCAACGGCGTGAAGCGGCCGCTGGCGTCGCGGATGCTGTTCCAGGAGGCGCTGATGGTGCAGCAGGACATCGCCCAGGAGGTGTACGACAAGATCTACACCGCGAGCGAGCTCCCGTTCGACTGGGCCAAGATGAGCCAGGCGCTGCACCCGAGCGACTGGGACCCGCAGTGCAGGCTCACCCCGATCAATCCCTCGACGTTCTTCGCCGGCAGCCCGCACAACGGCTACAACCTCAACGCCGCCTACACCGCCAGCACGTTCTCATCCGAGCTCGCCAGCACCGCGGCCGAGTACGTCTCCCACTACAAGACCGGGCCCCTGCTGGCCTGGCAGAGCTCCGCCATCTACTCATGACGGTGACGGACACCGGTCGCGGCGACGGCGACGGCGACGGCGACGGCGCAGCGGCGGGGCCGGCCGTCGAGTGCGTCGGGCTGAGCAAGCGCTACGGCGCCGTCCAGGCTCTTGACCAGGCTGACCTCCGCATCAACGTCGGTGAGGTGGTCGGCCTGGTCGGCCAGAACGGGGCGGGCAAGTCGACCCTGGTCAACATACTGTGCGGCGTCGTCACGCCCGACGAGGGGACGGTGGCGATCCACGGCAAGCCGGCCGCGACCGGGCACCCGCGGGCGATGGCCGACGCCGGCATCGCGGTCGTCTCCCAAGAGCAGTCGCTGGTCGAGCAGCTGACCGTCTGGGAGAACGTCTACCTCGGCCGGGAGCTGACGGACCCGCACTCGGGCCTGCTCCGGCGCGCCCAGATGAAGGCCGGCGCCGCCGCGCTGTTCGAACGGCTCGACATCGGCATCGACACCGGCGCACTCGTCTCGGACCTGCCGTTCGCCACCCGGCAGCTGGTCGAGATCGGCCGCGCGATCCACCAGAGCGGCGGCAAGGCGGGCGCCATCCTGGTGCTCGACGAGCCGACCAGCGGGCTCAGCCCGCGTGAGACCGAGGTCCTGTTCAGCCTGATCAGGAACGCCAGCAAGGACGCGACCTTCCTGTTCGTCTCGCATGTGCTGCCGGACATCCTCAGCCTCTGCTCCCGGGTCATCGTGTGCACGAACGGGCGCGTGGTCGCCGACCGCGATGTCAGCGACGTGACCGAGCGCGACCTGCACGAGCTCATGATCGGCCGGGCGCGCAGCGCCGATTACTACGCCCTGGACCGTCAGGGAACAGCGATATCCGACGAGCGCGTCCTCGAGCTGGTAGACGGTCAGCGAACCGGGGCCTTCGCCGGCGTGCACCTCACCGTGCGCCACGGGGAGGTGGTGGGCCTGGCCGGGATCATCGGCAGCGGCACCTCGGAGGTCGCCGCCGCCATCGCGGGAGCGCTCCCGCTGGACGCCGGCCACATGACGGTGCAGGGCCGGACCCGGCGCCGGTGGTCGGTGCGCGACGCGATCGCCCTGGGCATCAGGTACCTGCCGCCCGAACGGCGGCGCGACGCGCTCTTCCCGCACGCCAGCGTGTCCAGGAACATCGCCATCTCCTATCTGGGCGACATCCGGATGGCCAAGGGACCGCTGCTGGACGGAGGCCGGGAGTCGAGGCTGGTCGGTCGCCTGATACAGCAGGTCGGCCTGCGGCCGCCGGATCCCAAGCGGATGGTCGGCGAGCTCAGCGGCGGCAACCAGCAGAAGGTCGTTTTCGCCCGGCTGCTCGCCGACGGCTGCGCCGTCGCCATCCTCGACAACCCGACCAGGGGCGTCGACGTCGGGACCCGCGAGGAGATATACGGGATGGTCCGCGAGCTCGCGTCGTCCGGGACCGGCGTGATTCTGACCTCCGAGTCGATCGAGGAGCTGATCGGCCTCAGCGATCGGCTGGTCGTCTTGCGATCAGGCGCGGTGGTCACCGAAATCCTCTCTCCTCCCCAGGCCAAGCCGACGGAGCTGGAGGTACTGGCATGCATGTGAAATGCGAGCCCGCGGGCGCGCGACAGCGGAGAGCGAGTTGCTGGGATGACGATGAAGACTTCTAACCCGAGCGCCGAGGCGCCTGCGGGCACGTCGACGCCGGGCGGCGGCGCGCTGGACAGCGCGCGGAAGGGCGCCCGCTCGTTCCTGCCGGTCCTGGCGCTGGTGGTCCTGTTCGCGTTCTTCAGCATCATGCGGCCCGATTTCCTGTCGGTCGCATCGTTTCAGAACATCATGCGGCAGGGAGCCTTCCTCGCGCTCCTCGCGCTGGCCGGGACGACGGCGATCCTCACCGGGGCGATCGACCTTTCCGTCGCGGCCAACGCCACCCTGGGCGGCATCCTGGTCGCCGACCTGACCGGCTCGATCGGCATCTGGCCCGCGATTCTGGCCGCGCTGGCCGCGTGCAGCGTGGTCGGCCTGATCAACGCCCTGGTCGTGATCTGGCTGCGGGTGCCCTCGTTCCTGGTGACCCTCGGGATGCTGTCGGTGCTGGACGGGATATCCAACCAGATCTCCGGCGGCTCGCCGATTGAGTTCTCCACCGGCGCGCTCAACACCCTGGTCAACGAGCAGAGCATTCCGGGGATCCCGAACGCCGCCCTGATCGCCGTGGTCGTCGTCGTCCTCATGACCGTTCTGGTCTTCCTGACCAGGCTCGGCCGGTACATCATGGCCGTCGGCGGGAACGAGCGGGCGGCGCTGCTGGCCGGCATCCCCATCAACTCGGTCAAGATCTCCAGCTTCGTCCTGGGCGGACTGATCGCGGCGATAGCGGGCGTGGTGTTCACCGGCCAGGCCCTCAACGGGGTGCCCGAGGGAGCCGATCCCAGCCTGCTCGCCTCCATCGCGGCGATCGTGGTCGGCGGCACCGCGCTGTCCGGCGGCGTCGGCGGGCCGCACCGGACGCTGCTCGGCGCGCTGGTGATCATCGTCCTGAGCAGCGGCATGGACATCATGTCGATCAACCCGTACGTGGAGTCGATCGTCTACGGGCTGGTCGTGATCGCGGCGGTGGCCGTCACGATCGACCGCCGCCGATACGGCGCAATCAGGTGACGCAGGTAGCTGATCGTCGCCCGCGCGCCCTGGTAACCGGGGCGTCGCGGGGAATCGGCCGGGCGGTCGCGATGCGTCTGGCCGAGCAGGGGTACTCGGTCACCGTGTCGGCCAGGAGCCCGGAGGTTCTGCAGGACCTGGTGGGCGAGATGAGAGCCCTGGGGCACTCGGCTGACTGGCTCGCGGCCGATATGGGCGCAGCCGACGACCTCGTCCGGCTCGCGTCGTTCCAGACCCAGCTGGACCCGCGCCTTGACCTGCTGGTGCTGTCGGCCGGGGTCGGGACGGCGGCCCGCATGGGCGAGTACGCATCCGGCCGGGTCGAGCGCCAGCTGAGCGTCAACTACCTCGCGCCGTTTCACCTGATCCAGGCGCTGCTGCCGGCGCTGCGGGCGGCCGCCCGGGCCAACGCCCTCGGCTCGGCCAGGATCATCGCGCTCGCCTCGCTCGCCGGGGTGGCAGCCGAGCCCGGGCTAGCCGCCTACGGTGCCAGCAAGGCGGCCCTGATCTCGCTGTGCGAGAGCGTCACCGTCGACGAGGCCGGCAGCGGCGTCACCGCGACCGCTATATCGCCCGGCTACGTAGACACTGACATGTCCGCGTGGACCCGGGACAAGATTCCGCCCGAGGAGATGATCCGGGCCGATGACGTCGCCGAGCTCGTGCTGGCGCTTTCCCGGCTGTCGCGGCACGCGACCATCCCGAACATCGTGCTGACCCGGCCCGGCGCTCAACTGTGGCGTGCGTAGGCAGCGCCGGACGAGGAGATCAAGTGGCGTTCGACTTCACGCTGACCGACCGGGTCCGCGACTGGCAGGGAAGGATCCGTGACTTCGTCGACCGGGTCGTGATCCCGTGCGAGCAGCGGGCCTTCACGGAAGGGCTCACCGACGGCCTTCGGCTGGAACTCCAGGCGCAGGCTCGGTCGGCCGGGATCTGGGCGCCTCAGGCCAAGGCCCGGCTCGGCGGCGGCGGATTCCGGTTCGACGAGGCCGCGGTGCTGCTGGAGGAAGCCGGGCGCTCTCTGCTCGGGCCGCTGGCCATCAACGCGGCCGCCCCGGACGAGGGCAACATCCACCTGCTGGCCGAGGTGGCCACGCCCGCCCAGCAGGAGCGCTTCCTGCGGCCGCTGGCGGCGGGCGAGGTCCGTTCGTGCTTTGCCATGACCGAGCCGCCGCCGGGGGCCGGCTCCGACCCAGCGGCCCTGCGGACGACAGCGACCCGCGTCGGCCGCCGGTGGCTGATCCGCGGCGACAAGCACCTGATTACCGGGGCCGACGGGGCCGCCTTCGCCATCGTCATGGCGGCTAACGCGGATGGCTCTGGCGCCAGCATGTTCCTGCTCGATATGGCCACTCCCGGGGTACACCTGGAGGGGCATGCGGACACCATCGACCGAACGATGGTCGGCGGGCACGGCAGGCTCCGGTTCGAGGACGTTGAGGTCGCCGAGGACGCCGTGCTTGGCGAGGCCGGCCAGGGTTTGCGCTACGCCCAGGTCCGGCTGGCGCCGGCCCGGATGACGCACTGCATGCGCTGGCTCGGTGCCGCCCGCAGAGCTCATGAGATCGCCCTCGACCGCAGCGTGCAGCGCACGCTGTTCGGCGCGCCGCTGACCGAGCACGGGATGGCGCAGCAGCTCATCGCCGACAACGAGATCGAGCTCGCCGCGGCCCGGGCCCTGCTCTGGCAGACCTGCTGGTCCATCGCCGAGGGCGACCGCGGCACCGAGTCCTCCTCGCGCGCGAAGGTCTTCATCAGCGAGGTCGTCGGCCGGGTGGTCGACCGCAGCGTGCAGCTATGCGGGGGAATGGGCACCAGCCAGGAACTGGTCGTCGGCCGCATCTACGCCGACGTCCGGGCGTTCCGCATCTACGACGGCGCCAGCGAGGTGCACCGCATGTCCATCGCCCGCCGGGCCGCCCGCCGCGCCGCGGCCCACGGAACAGGCGAGCGATGACGGCCCCGCCCGACCTGCCGGTCCCGCCCGACCTGCCGGGCCTGCCGGGCGGGCCGGTCACCCGCTGGCTCGAGACCACCCTGGGCGACGTGGGCCCGGGCGATTCC
>Ga0302324_100014819_pt1 | contig 15683 bp, 14 predicted proteins | sample Palsa_T0_1_FD_201949 | JGI IMG/M metagenome (GOLD analysis project Ga0302324, IMG submission 201949) | Peat permafrost microbial communities from Stordalen Mire near Abisko, Sweden - Palsa_T0_1 | ecosystem: Environmental > Terrestrial > Soil > Palsa > Peat permafrost | place: Sweden: Abisko...
CATCAATCCCGTATACCAGGAGATCATCGAGGGCGCGATCATCCTGGTCGCCGTCGCGTCCGAGCGGATACAGAGAGCGCGGGCTCTATAGCGCTGCACACCGCGACGGCACCACTTCGCCCTCAGAGCTGAGGGTCGTCCTGACCGTCGCCGGAGATTGCGACCCCCGAGTGGCGAGGGTGATGGTCAATCCATGTCTACTCCCAGTTGTTGGATCCCCAAGGAGGAGGAAGAAGATGAAGGCTGTACGAAGTGCCGGAAGGGTTTGGCGACCTGCGAAGGTAATCGCAGCACTGGCCCTGATTGCTGGCCTGTCACTGCTTGTCGCAGCTTGCGGCAGCTCCGGAAGCTCAAGCACCAGGAGCAGTTCAAGCACGGGCGACGGGTCAGGGACAAGCGGCAAGCACGTGAGCGTCGCCTACCTGGTCAGCCAGCTTGGCAATCCGTTCACCGAAGCGGACATAGCCGGCGCCAAGGCATACGCCGCGGCAAACAACGGGAGCGTCACGGTCTTCAACGGGAACACCAATCCGCAGACCCAGCTCTCCCAGTGCGAGGACGCAGTGGCGAGCGGCAAATACCAGGCGCTCGAGGTCTCGCCGGTCGTCGGTACGGCGCTGGCGGGCTGCGTCGCTCAGGCGAAGGCCAAGCACATCAGGGTGATCGCCATTGACAACCCGCTTGGAGCCTCGTTCGCGACGCTCAAGCCTCAGATGTCAGGCGTCACCGGATCGGTGATGGAAACGCAGGTCACACAGGGCGACATACTCGGCAGCGAGATCAAGCAGGCGTGTACCTCGAAGTCGGACTGCCAGGTCGGCCTGATCATCGGCTCTCCGGAGTTTGCGAGTAACCCGGTGGCGGAGGAAGCGATCAAGAAGACGCTCGCTGCTGACTCCCAGATCCACATCGTAGCCACGGCAGCGGGTAACTACACCGAGGGCGGCGGCCAGAGCGCGGCCCAGGACATGCTGGCGGCGCACTCGGGCATCAACGTGCTGGCGACGTTCGCCGACCAGATGGCGATGGGCGCACAGAAGGTGCTCACGACCGATGGCAAGCTCAAGACGGTTCAGCTGACCGGTGACGGTGGCAGCAGTAACGCGCTCACCGCGATCTGCAAGGGCTACTGGGTGGGCACAGTGGATGCCAACCCGTATGAGACCGGCTACGACGGCGCGAAGATCGCGATTCTCCAGGTTCGAGGCGAGAACCCGCAGAGTGAGCTCGATCCTGAGCCGAACGAGCTGACCAAGGCTGACTGCGGCAAGGCCAGCAGCCTGCACCTGTTCACGATCGCTGGCTAGAAAACTCCGCCACAACCGAGAGACGAACGGGGGCCTCGCTCAGTGGGGCCCCTTTTCGTTGCCCAAGGGCCATCAGGTCCGATGTGCCGAGATCCGTCAGATGGAACCTGGTGTCATGATGCGAGCCTCCAAGTCCACTCGGGGGCGCGTGTCAGGCGATGCCAGCGACAGTCGCTGCCGGTGCCTCGACGACCGGCGTGCGCAGCCCCGCATCGATCAGCAGCGGCAGTAGCTCACGCTCGTACTGCAGCAGGCCGCGCTCATAGTCGCTGAAGGTGACCGCCATGCCCTCAAGCCCGGCGTCCGAGTACTCCTTGATCTGCCGCGCGATCGTCTCCGGCGAACCGGTCAGCGGATTTGCGAAGAACGAGCGCAGCAACGACTCGAGCAGCGATTTCATCTCTGAGGACTCGTAATCGATCGTGCGTGAGTGGGCCATGATCTTCGCGATCGCCTCCTTCGCAGCATCCCAGTCGGCATGCTCGAGGATCACGCGGTTGTACTCGGCCCGCGCCTCCTCGTCGGTGTCGGCACAGGTGATGTAGCCGACAGCGAAGACCTTGAGTTCGCGGCGGTAACGCTCGCGCGCCATCTCCTTGATCGACGTCACCTTCTCTGCCGTCTCGCTGGGATCGCCGACCGCGACGAAGATCATGTCGCTGTGGTTAGCGGCAAAGGCCTGGCCGGTCGGGCTCGCCCCCGCGCTCATTACCGGCGGGTACGGGCTCTGGATCGGCTTCGGCTCGCTGAAACCTGCATCGACATCGAAGTACTTGCCGCGGAACTCGGAGTCGCCGTTGGTCTGCCAGAGCTGTTTGAGGAGTCGGATCCATTCATCGGCGACGTCGTAGCGCTCGTCGTGGTCGCGCTTGTCGACGCCGAACATAGCGAGCTCGTCCGGGTTCCAGCCTGCGACGACGTTGAGGCCGAAGCGGCCGCCTGAGATGTGGTCGATGGTCGCGCCCATCTTCGCGGCCATCACCGGGTGAACGGTGGGCACATGGACGGTCGCAAAGACATTGATCTGGTCGGTTACCGCGGCCATTCCGGCTGCCCAGGTGAAGGTCTCAAACGACCGGTGCTGTGGGTTGGTCTTGCCGCCGTGACCCCGCCAACGCGCGAGCGGCACCAACGCCTCAAAGCCGACGCGGTCCGCCAGCTTCGCAATGCGCACCTGCTCGGACCAGACAGCCTTGGGCGGGCCATCGACATCGGTCATCAGCAGGCCGCCCCCGATGTTGTGCGAAAAGCAGGCGAGCTTGAAGGTGTTGGCGGTACCGAGAATCGGCGCCGCGGTTTTATCAACTGTGAGGTCGGGGATCTCAGACATCTGTGCTTACCTCGTGGCTGGCATAGTTGGACAGGGACACGGCCATCTCAGACCGCCGACGGCAGGTTCGACAGCGCCGCATCGGCGTCCATCGGCGTCCACCACGGTTTGATGCCCAGATCGTTGGCAATCAGCCCGGCGACGATGTACCCGGCGCCACCGGTGATCCCGCCGTTAGGATGCGCGGTCGACCCGGCCATGTAGAGGCCGTCCACGGGGGTCCGATAGCCGAAGTGGTTGTACATTACCTGGCCGCCGTCAATCGCGCCCATCATGATGTCGCCGCGATACATGTTGAGAATCTCTTTGGAGTAGTCGGTCGGCGTGTACATCGCGGAGGCGAGGATGTTGTCGTCGGTCAAGTTCGGGGCGTACCGACGCCACTTCTCGAGGATCTTGTCGCGCAGATCCTCCTTGGCGGCGTCGAGCTTCGCCGGATCGCCGCCGGGAGCGAACGGCACCACATGCCAGGCGTAGGCGGTGTGATTGCCAGCCGGCGCCTGCGAGGGGTCAAGCACCGTCAGTGACCCAGCACCGAACTGGATCTCAGTCGGGATAACCCCTGCCTCAACCTCTTCGTGTGCCTGCTTGAGGCTCGCGATCGATTCAGAGCCGATGTTGTATTTCATCGCGCGATTCACATGCGGGTCAAAGTCGGCAGATGTGTACCGAGGCGGCTCGCGCAGCGCCAGGTGCAGCCCATAGAGTGCCCAGTTCGTGTACCGAAAAGCCTCGACCTTCGTCACGTATTCGTCGGGGAGCACGCCGCCGGGCAGGAAGCGTTGGAAGGTCTGGTGCACGTCGACCGTCGATGCGACGAACTGACGCGCGGTCAGTTCACGTCCGTCGGCCAGCGCCACGCCGGTGACCTTTCCGCCGTGGACCTCGATCCGTTCGACCTCAGCCTGATCGATGTAGGTCCCACCGGCCGCGGTGAACGCCCGCATCAGGCCGTCGGTCAGCTTGCGGCTGCCGCCGACACAGAGCTGGTAGCCAGTTGTCAGATCGAACGCCCGGATCAGTGACCCCGTGGGACTGCGAGTACCAAGCGTCTCGTGCAGGACCGTTCCGAACAACGAGAGCTTGAACATGAAGAGCACTTTCACGCGCTCGTTTTCGAAAAGCTCGTCGACGACCTCGCCTGGCTGGCGCTCGGTCATGGCGAGGAAGTCACGGCCGACGGGGCTGCGATCGAGCAGCTCGGCTCGAAATTCCTCGGTCAATGGTTCGGCGAAGCGTTCCTTGAGAAAGATCTCGCTCGTCATCTCCTCTGCGCGCTGGTTCCACTCCCGGAAGGTGCCAGCGTCAGACTGGGAGAAGCGGGCGATGCTTGCCGCCGTCTCGTCGATGTCGCGCGAGAACACGAGTGCCGTCCCGTCGAGGTGCGGCTGCGCGAACTCGTAGGTCGGTGTCAGGTATCGGACGTCAGTCTCAAGACCGAGGTCGCGATACCACGGGGTCGCGGTGACGCTGAAGTGGTTGGTCGAATGCAGGTTGTGGCGAAAGCCCGGGAGCGTGACCTCCTCGGTGCTGCAGCCGCCGCCGTAGTCGTTGCGGCGCTCGAGCAGCGCGACCTTCACCCCGGCCTTCGCCAGATACGTGCCAAGAATCAGGCCGTGATGACCGGCGCCGACGATGAGACCGTCGTAGATGCTGTCGGAATTACTCATCTCAGATACCTACGCGAAGCGCATCGTGACGCTCTTTGACTGCGTGTAGGAGAGCAACTCGTCGAAGCTCTCCTCGCGCCCCACGCCCGAGTCCTTGACCCCGCCGAACGACATCCCGGGGATATGGCTCGAGCTGTCGTTGATCCAAACCATTCCAGCCTGCAGCTCGCGGGCGAAGCGATGGGCCAGCGCGAGGTCGCGAGTGTAGACGCTCGCGGTAAGGCCATAGATGACACCATTGGCGATCTGGATCGCCCCCTCTGGTGTGTTGAACGGGATCGTGACCATGATCGGGCCGAAGATCTCCTCGTTGGCGATGCGATGGTCAGGCCTTACGTCCTCGAGTAGCGTCGGGCGGAAGAACAGGCCGTGGGGCAGGTCCGGAACGTCGGCCGGCTCTCCGCCGGTCACTACCCGCGCGCCGTCGCTCTTGGCGATCTCCAGATATGAGAGGACCTTGTCGTACTGCGTCGGATTGACCATCGAACCGGTGTCGGTCGATAACTGGTCGGGCGCTCCGGCAACCATCGCCTCAAGCCGCTCAGCGAGTCGCGCGACGAACTCCTGGCGCAGTGAGGAGTGCACGAGCAGACGCGAGGTCGAGCCGCAGGACTGGCCCTGCCATGTGAAGTTCATGCCGCGCACGGCGCCATCAATGGCGTCATCGAGGTTTGCGTCGGGCATGATAATGATCGGGTTCTTACCGCCTAGCTCGAGGGTCACCGTCTTCACTGCAACGGCGGCGGCGCTCGCCTGGATCGCGCGACCGGTGCGGTCGGCGCCGGTGAACGCGAGACGACGCACGAGCGGATGGCGCACGAGCGCATCGCCGGCTTCCTGACCAAAACCGGTGACGACGTTGAACACACCCGGGGGCAGAACCTGGCTTGCCAGCTCCGCGATCTTGAGGGCCGAGATCGAGGTGTACTCGGACGGCTTCATCACCACCGTGTTGCCGGTCACGAGCGGTGCGACAAGCCGGCTGCCCGCAAACAGTGCCGGGTGGTTGAAGGGAATGATGCGCCCGATGACCCCGAAGGGCTCAAGCACCGAGTAATTGAAACGACTCGGATCACTTGGGAGCGTCTCCCCTCGCACCTGCAGCGCGAGACCCGCCAGATATCGGATGAGCCACGCGGCGACGCCCGCGTCCTTGCGCATCTCACGGATCGGCGAGCCGTTCTCGGCAACATCGATATGCCCCAGCACGTCGGCGTGCTCCTCGATCAGAGCCGCGAGCGAGTTCAGCGCCGCCACGCGTTCGAGCGTCGGGGTATCGCGCCAGGCTGGAAATGCGTCGCGTGCTGCGCCAACGGCGCGCTCAACGTCCTGAATGCCCGCTCGTGGAATCGTGGCCAGTACTTCACCGGTCGCGGGATTGACCGTCTCAAATGTCCCTCCGTCCGCGGCAGCGACCTGCTGACCGCCCACGACCATCGACAGCTCAGAGGGAATCTTAAGCGCGCTCACTTGCTCACCGAGCGGGCCGCGGCGGCACAAATTCGAGTCAGCGTGTTGGTGACCCACAGACTTGACACAGCCACACTCTCCTCGGAACCGTTGACGCGCTCAGTCTATATCTCTCATGATCGCGAGTCAAGTGAGATCGGATCTGTTACATTACCGCCAGTTCGGGATAAGTCAGAGAGACGTCCTGTCTCGATAACGAGTCAAGAGTGCGACAGCGCCTGGTCTGCGGGGAACCACTGACCTCGACCGCCCGCGGTCGGCGTCGCGGCGCTGCGTTCAACGACTCGCCTTCCATTTGCACTTGACGCGCGCGTGCCCTACTTCGCCCCGATCGATGTTCGCCTGATCAGAATCCACCGACATGAGAGGTCGACCGTGAGCTCAAGGGGAGTTGAAAGTCTGGCGCAGAAGATCGAACGCATCGGCAGCCCTGTGCGCATGCTTAGGGACTCGCCGCACGGGCCGTTCAAGATGCAGTATCCACCGGTCCACTCGAACTGGCAGCATGAGCAGAAGGCCGTGTACGAGACCGCGGTGCTGTTCGACCAGTCTCATCACATGACCGACGTGTACTTCAAGGGTCCGGATGTGACGCGCCTCCTGTCGGAGTCCGGGACAAACAGCTTCGCTACCTACGGACGCAACCGCGCCAAGCAGCTCACGATCTGCAATGACGATGGCTACCTGATCGGGACCGCGGTGCTGTTCGGTCTCGAGGAATTTGAGGCGAGTCTCGTCGGTCCGGCCGGTGCCGCCAACTGGGTCCAGTTTCGAGCGGAGACCGGTGGCTACGACGTCGAGGTCAAACGCGACGAGCGCACTCACGACAACGCAGGGCGCCGACTCATGTACCGCTACGAGATCGCCGGGCCGAACGCGATGCAGACCATAGAGAAGGTCTCCGGCCGCTCGTTTGACGACGTTGGCTTCTTCCAGATGACCGAGTTCTCGATCGAAACGAGGCAGGTGCGCGCGCTGATCCACACGGTGATCGGGCTACCGGGACGAGATTCACGCGGGATGGAGATCTTCGGCCCCGTCGATGAGGGCGAAGCGGTCCTTGACGCAATCCTGAAGGCGGGCGAGGAGTTCGGACTGGTCCGCGCCGGCGGTCTTGCCTACTACACCGACAGCATGCTCACCGGCTACCCCGCCCAGCCGACTCCGGCGATCTTCAGCGGTGAGAAGACTCAGGCCTATCGCGAATGGCTCCCCGGCGATTGGTACGAGGGCAAGCTGTCGGTCGGCGGCAGCTTTGCGTCCGAGAACGTCGAGGATTACTACGTGACCCCGTATGACTTCGGCTACGGCCACCTGGTGAAATTCGACCACGAGTTCGTCGGGCGCGACGCGCTCGCGCAGATGGCCGACCAGCCTCACCGTCAGAAGGTCTGGCTGATCTGGGACCGCGACGAGGTCATGAGGGTGATAGCCAGCTCGCTGTTCGACGACGAGCAGAACCGCGCGAAGTTTCTGGACACTCCGCTCGGGCGCTACGCGCGTGTTCACTGCGACACCGTGCTCGTCGGTGACAAGCAGATCGGCATCTCGACCGTCTGTGCCTACACCACCAACATCAGGTCGTGGTTCTCGGTCGCGTTCATCGACCCTGCCGACGTGCGGGACGGTTTCGAGGTCGAGATTGTCTGGGGCGAGGAGAACGGCGGCACGGCGAAGCGCAACGTCGAGCCGCACAAGCAGACGACGATCCATGCGACGATGAAGACCGAGCGACCCTCGGTGATCTCGGCGTAGTTCGCGCGCCGCTAGTCCACGACCACCGAGCCGCTCGGTCTCGTGCCTCGGGCAGCCGAAGGGGCTAGGCCGAGGCGAATTGTTGAGCCCCGACGACGGACAGCAGCCTCAACCGATCCTCGTCCTCAGAGCCCGCCGCCGCCGAGAAGATCACCAGCTGCTCTGTCTGATTCTGTGAGGTTAGAACCTGGCAGTCGAGTGTGAGTCGGCCGACTAGTGGATGTGTGAAGTGCTTGATCGTGTTCGCACGACTCGCGACCTCATGCTGTTTCCAGATACCCGCAAACTCTTCGCTCTGCTCAAGCAACCGGTTGACCATCTCGGCCACTTCCGGATCGGAGCCGTCGCGGCCGTGGACGGCCCTCAGTCCGGCGACATGGAAGCGGGAGTGCTCGGCGTGATCCTCCGGCGGATGAATGAGTCGTTGCTGAGGGTCGGTGAACCAGCGATAGATCATGCTGCGGCTCAGCCCCCTGTGCTGGGTCTGGTCGCCGACCAATGCGCGCGCCGCGGCGTTCTGCGCGATTGTCACCCCGAGATCAGTGACGATCTGCGCCGGAGACTGAAGCTGGTCAAGCACGCGGAGTAGGCCGGGACTGGGATGGTCGGTCCGGTACGCGCGTGGCGGCGCGGTGTAGCCGGCCAGCTCGTAGAGATGGCTGCGCTGCTCGGGGTTCAGACGCAGGGCCCTGGTGAGCGCGGCGAGAGTCTGCACCGATGGGTTGGCGCCGCGGTGCTGCTCGAGGCGTTCGTAGAAGTCAACCGACATGTGCGCCAGCGCGGCAACCTCCTCACGACGCAGGCCGGGCGTCCTGCGTCGGCCGGTGTTGGGCAGGCCGACGTCCGCGGGAGTCACCGCGGCACGGCGTCGTTTCAGGAAGTCGGCAAGACCGTCACGGTCCATGCGTGCAGCGTAGAGCTCGTCCGTCTCAGTAGCCCCGGACTGTCGATCCGGGGCTCGCCTATCCCCTGTTAGTCAGAAAGGGAGTGACCGATCCTGTTACGGAGCCGCCGTGCCACGAAAGGACAGGAACTCATGACACAGCTCGCACTCGTCACCGGCGCCACCTCAGGCATTGGTAAGGCCTATTCAGAGCAGCTGGCCGCGCAGGGCTACGACCTCATCGTCGTAGGCCGCAACAAGGAGCGGCTCGATCAGCTCGGGCGCGACCTTGGCAACGTAAATGTCAGGTCTTTCGTCGTCGACCTATCTTCCGACGATGGCGCCTATGCCGTTGCCGAGATCTGCCGCACCGAACCGCTGGATCTGCTGATCAATAACGCGGGAGTTGCGCACTACATGCCGATCAGCCAGTTGCCCCTCGAGCAGGCCAGTGAACTCGTCCACGTCAAGGTCGTAACTCCAACGCTGCTCACGCAGGGTGCCGTTCCGGGCATGATCGAGCGCGGAAGCGGCACCATCATCAATGTCGCCGGGATGCTTGCGTTCGGCGGCCCGGCTCCGCTGCCTCCGATGCGCGGCCGCGCGATCTACACCGCGACGCTTGCCCACCTTGTCGCCTTCAGCCAGGCACTGCATGAGGAGCTCTCCCCGAGCGGTCTAACCGTTCAGGTCTGCTGCCCGGGCGTCGTCGCTACCGAGTTCCACAGCAGGCAGGGCATCGATATGAGCGCTGTACCGCGGATGTCGCCGGACGATGTGGTGCATGCCAGCCTACGCGCCCTCGAGCTCGGCGAGGTGGTCTGCAGTCCTGGCGTCGAGGACCGCTCGCTGCTCGACGCGGTGTTCGCGGCTGACCTCGCAGCGTTCGGCGGGCAGAGCCCGCAGCTTGCCTCCCGTTACCAGGAGGCCTGATCGGCTCGGTCGAGCGCCCGGGCAGCGGCGCGCCGACCGGCCCTTCAGCCGCAGGTCAGCGTCGAGGCGGCCGAGCGGGATGACCGAGCCGCGCTGAGTTCGTTCAGCGTGCGCTCGCCTGACGTTCCGGCCGCGGCCGAATAGACGATGAGTGAGATCCCCGGTGCGTCGGCGACTTCCAATGTCGCGAAGTCGAGCTCGTACTCGCCGAGCTCGGGGTGGCGAAACCGCTTGCGACCAGAGATCTTCTCGCCGACACGTTGCCGGCTCCACAGCTCCACGAAGTCCACCAATTCTGCGCAGAGCTCCTGCACCAGCGCACGCACTCGCGCGTCGGCGGTATCCCGTCCAACATCGGCACGCAGAAATGCGACCCACCGCTCGGCCGTCACCTGCCAGTCGGGATCGCGCTCCCTGAAGCCCGACTCGGTGAAGACGATGCGGACGAAGTTACGACGTTCCGGCCCCACCGCTCCGAACGGAAACACCGCCTCCTCAGCCAGAGCATTGAAGGCGAGCACGTCTGCTCCAACGCCCACCACGATCGCCGGGAGCGTGAGTGAGGCGAAGATCTGCTCGATCACCGGCGGAATCGCACGCACCTGTGGGGCGGCCACGGCTGCCGGTCTTACAAGCGCCTGTAGATGTCTGCGCTCCGGCTCGACGAGCCCGAGTGCCTCGGCGATGGCATCGACGACCTGCGTTGAGGGTCGAACGCGCCCCTGCTCGATGCGCGTGTAGTACTCCGCGCTGACTCCCGCCATGACCGCGAGCTCCTCACGACGCAGGCCGGGCACGCGCCGGTGCCCGGAGCCCGTTAGGCCGAGCGATCCGGGATCGATCGCGGCTCGGTGCGCGCGAAGGAAATCGCCGATCTCACCCATCCTCAGCGCCCACGCTACATCCACCTGTGAGGGGGGTCAAACGCAACCCCGGGATGACCTCGGCCCTTGTAGCTGCGGCCCGCGGCGGCCAGTGTCTGCATGGATCTGCACGCGCCGAACGACCAGGGTTTCTCAGGAAAGGACACACGACGATGACCACGTCGACCAAGCATCGGCTGATCGCAACCGAGGAACACTTCGCACCGATTGAGTACTTCGAGGCGCTCCGGGACCTTCCGATCGCCGAGGGCGAGGGAACCGATCAGGCGTTCATGCTCGGTGTCACAAGGGACCCGAAGCTGGTCGCCCGCTTCTCCGAGATCTCCGAACGTCTCGGAGAGATGGATGCCGCCGGGATCGACCATGCCATGCTCAGCCTCAACCCCCCGGGTGTTCAGATCTTCGCCGACGCCGCTGAAGCAACTGCGCTCGGTCGGCAGATGAACGATGCGCTGGCAGAGCTCGTCCGTTCCCAACCCGAGCGGTTCTCAGGCCTCGGCAGCATCGCGCCCCAGGATCCACCGACGGCCGCTGAGGAGATCAAGCGAATCATGGGTCCGCTCGGCCTTGGCGGCGTCATCATTTCCTCCCACACTCACGGCCGCTACCTCGACGAACCTGAGGCCGAGCCGATCCTCGCCGCTGTAGAGGATGAGGGAGCAGCGGTCTACCTGCATCCGCGTGTGCCCAGTCCCGCGATGGTCGCGCCGTATCGGTCCTACGGCATGGTCGGCGCACTCTGGGGATTCCAGGCGGAAGCCGGCACGCACGCGATCCGGCTGATCATGAGTGGCGCGCTCGATCGACACCCTGAGCTGAAGATCGTGCTCGGTCACCTGGGTGAGGCGCTGCCCTTCTGGCTTTGGCGGCTGGACAACATCTACTCAAAGACCATCGGATGGGCCGGCGAGGCGCTTGGAATGGTCAAGCTGGAGCTGAAGCCGAGCGAATATCTGCAGCGGAACTTCGTGCTCACGACGAGCGGCATGTACGACACCGAGATTCTCGAGTACTGCGTTCAGAGACTTGGTGCTGAGCGGATCATGTTCGCCGTCGATTACCCGTACGAGAGCGGCGAGATCGCGGCACAATCGCTTGCCAACACCAACCTCACCGACGAGCAACGAGCGCTCATCAGTCACAAGGTGGCCGAGTCAGTGTTCCGCATGGGCCCCGCGTAGCACTGGCGCCGGTGTGCCGGCTGCCGTCAGCTGGCACACCCGCGGCGTCGATCACCCGAGCGACGCGCGGGTCGTGAGGGCTCCACGCAGTGACCAATCCCGAAGTCAGCGCCGTTTGATGCCCAATCGTGATGCCCAAGCGCGCCGAGTATCGTCGCGCCAGGCGTCTCATGCCGTGACGAAGTCAGGATCGCGATCATCAGGGTTCCTGCCGGTTCGACAACAGCCGCCCGACGTTGTCGGCCAAGACATCCAGCCGGCCCGGAGACCGGGCCAGGTGTTCGCCGAAGCGTTGGTTGGGCCCGCCCGTTACAAAGGCCGACCTGGCGTTCAGACGGGCAAGCTCGTTCGACCTCCGATCAGGTCGTTTCATCCGAGGGCTCCTCGTTACCGGCTCCCGGTGTGGTGGTTGGGGGCTGGCGGTAGCCGGGGTGAACTCCGGTGGTCAGCCCTTGGCGGGCGGCGAGCCGCTCAAGCAGGTCGTGAAGTTGGGCGCGCTCGTCGACGTCGAGGCCGGTGCAGATGTCCTCCTCGTGAGCAGCACCGACGGTGGCGAGTTGCCGCATGAAGTCGCTGCCGAGATCGGTCAGGTGCAGGGCGTGATGGCGTCGATCCTCGGGGTTTTGTCGCCGTTCGACCATCCCGCGCTCCTCCAGGTTGTCGATCAGCAGCACCAGCCGAGAGGGCGGGATGCCGAGCGTGCTGGCGATCGCCTGCTGACTCTGACCCGGCTGCCACGCGATCAGACGTAACAGCCCGGCCTGCGCCGGGGTGAGATCGAGCGCCTTGATCCGCTCGGCAAACAGGGCGGCGGCATGCGCACCCACTTGGGCCAGCAGGAACGCGCTCCCAGGTCGACGCGGCGGCGACCCGCCAGATGGCGTTCCTGTACCCATCTCAGAATCATACACACTTGACAATCATACACGACCATTAACTATATTGGCGTAGACACGACCTCGACGCCGGCCCTCAGGAGGACACCCATGACCGCCACAGCCACAGCTCCCGTCCCCCTGCGACGCCAGGGCGGACCACCCCTGATCATCCCCGTCCTGGCATACGGGTCGCTGATGGTCACCGCAGTGATCCTCTCGATCAACAGCCCACACCTGTCGGCGCCTGCCGCGTCCGTGCTGGTTTATGACCGTGCCCATCACGACGCCCTGCTGGTCGCGGGGTGTCTCGGTTTCGCGGCCTCGCTGCCGCTGGCGATCTGGGCCGCCACCGTCTACCGGCGGCTACGCACCAGCCTCGGAGTCACCGCCCCAGGTGCGGTGATCGCCATCGTCGGCGGGCTGCTGGCCGCCGCCGCCCTCGGACTCACCGGTCTGATCAACTGGACAAGCTCCCAGATCCCCACCATTGGTGACCCGACGGCGGCCCGCGCCCTGGCGGACCTCAGCTTCGCGACCGGCTCAGCCGGGTTTGTCACACCGCTCGGCCTGCTCATCGCCGGCATCGCGGTACCCAGCCTGATCCTGCGCCTGCTACCCCGGACGCTCGCCTGGGCCGGCCTGGTGATCGCCGCCGTCAGCGTCATATCCACCTTCGTGCTGCTGACCTCCGTGCTCGACTTCACCCTCCCCGTCGGACGCTTCCTCGGGCTCATCTGGCTCATCGCCGCCAGCACGACCCTCCCCACCAACCGCGGCAGCGCCAGCAGACCCACCGCCCCCGCACCAACAGCCGGACCCACCACGCCCTGATCCACCCGCACCTCATTACCGTTCAAGCCACGGCCCTTCGCACGGAGGTCCCGTCGTCGGCGGCGACGGGATCTTGGTGGCGCGCTCAGTTCAACGCGGGTGATCTTGCAACTTCGGCTAGCTGCCGTCGCCACCTAACGCTGTGGCGATCTCGGCGATCGCCTGTCGCTCGGCGTCGCTGACGCTCTGGCCGTGCTCGCGGTGGGCGGCAGCAACCTTGTCGGCGAGTGTGAGGATGAAGCGCCGGTAGTCGCCGACCTCGTCCGGGGTGGCCTTCGCCTCAAGCAGAGCTACGGCGTCGCGCAAGTGCTGCAGACCTCCCTGCTTGAGCTCCGCGGGCGAGTGGTAGTGGGTGTGGTCGCGCTCGGGCTTGGCGGCCGTGATTTCGTCGAGCAGTTCGCTTTCGCCGTGCTCCTGGCGCGCGTCGACGTAGGCCTTGGCGATCGCGATCGTCTCGCGGAACATCCCGCCCTTCTGGGCAGTGACGACGATCAACCCGGCGCTCGGGGGCGCCTCGAGTACGAGCTTCCACTGATCCTGCGTGAAGTCAGCCTTCCCAGTCATTGGCGTAGCTCCTGTGCGGGTTGACGAGTCGAAAAGTCCTGCACCCTGGCGCGCAGGATCGCAGGTCAGTCCGCCGTGACGGGCAGCCGACCCGGATTGGCGGGTGTCCACCAGACAGCACGCCTGATCGGCGCAGTGGGCTGGTCGATGCCGAGGGTTGTGCCGGATCTCGTCGGGAGCCGCCGGTGCCGTCGATGGGGTGTGGTTGTCAGCGGTCGTCTCGGTTAGGATGCGCGCGATGCGCGTGGCGAGCCGGGTGTCTGCGGCACTGGGGTTGGGCGCGACGGTGTTGGTGTGCGTGGTGCTGTTGGTGAGTGCGCCGGGCTCGCGCGCGGTCTCTGCCGCGCAGACCTCCAGTCGGGTTCCGGTGCTGACGTTCTATTTCGGGCTCAAGCGTCCGGAGGCGAAGGCGATCGCCGCGTTTTGGGCGGTGCAGCGGCCAGGATCGCCGAGCTACCGCCGGTTTTTGACGCCGGCTGAGATCGCGCGGCGCTACGGCGCTTCGCAGGCGACACGCAGCGCGTTTGTCGCTGCGATGCGACGGCTAGGGCTGCGGGCGTCGATCGACCCGACCGGGGTGTTCGCGCGGGTGCGCGGCACCAAGGCCCAGCTTGAACGCGCCTTCCACGTCAAGATCACGAACCTTCCCGATGAGACCGCAACCAACTACGAGGCCAACCGCCCGTTGCGGTTGCCGGCGGCCGTCAAGCCGCTTGTGCGCAACGTGGTCGCGTCGTTTGAACGGACCGTGCGGCCTGTCAGGTCCGCGACCGTGCGGCCTGTCAGGTCCGCGACCGTGCGGTCGTCTGCGGCGGTACTGGCGCCGACGCCGGTCGCCGAACCGGGACCGAAGAACGAGGGGCGCTGGACGCGTGGGTGCGCGGCCGCGCGTCGGCTGGGCGGCTACAGCTACGGCCAGATCCGCCAGGCGTATGGGGTCGATCGGGTCGGGGCCGGGGCGGGTGGGTCGGTCGCGATCCTCAACGATGAGGAGTCGATCGTTCCGTCTGACGGGCTGGCGACCAGTCGCTGTTTCGGCTACCCGGCCCACCGCGTACACCTGTTGTTCACCGACGCTCAGACGAGCCGGTTTAACCCTGACACGCCCGAGCCGATCGAGGACCTTTCGCTCGTTCGCGGGATCGCCCCGGGGCTGCGAGCGGTGCTGCAAACGAGCGTGTGGGGCGCTCCGAACCTGTGGTTTCTGGGTCCTGCCAAGCTGATGGGTCTGCGTCGGCTCCCGGACGCGCTGTCAATCTCCTATGGATACTGCCCGCGCCAGGTCAACGGCCCGTTGGTCAGCGGCGGCGTGCGGTTGCTCGACGCGATGTTCGTGCGCCTTGGGCTGGCCGGCGTCGGCGTCTTCGGCTCGGCCGGTGACTCGGGCTCGACCTGTGACGGCGAACCGTTTCCCGGCACGGCGTGGCCGGGAGATTCGCCGTATGTCACAAGCGTCGGCGGCTCTCGGCTGGTGCTCAACCATCACAACCAGCGGGTCAACGAGGTCGTGTGGAACGACCTGCGGTGGCTGTCGCCCGCCCAGGGCGGCGGTGCTGGCGGCGGTGGCGTGGCCGACGGCTACGCGCGGCCTCCCTACCAGCGCTACATCAACGTCCCGGGCAACCGACGCGCGACCCCGGACATGGCGGTGCATGCGTCGATGCTGCCCGGGTATCCGATCTACGCCAACCGTCAGTGGCTGCTCGACGGCGGGACGAGCGCCGCGGCCCCGCTCGCCGCCGCGGCGTTCAGCACGATCAGCGCCCGGCTGCAGGCCGCCGGAAAGCCGCCGCTCGGCCCCGTCAACGGGCTGCTGTATTGGCTTGAGCGCCATCGCCCGGGCGCCCTCTACGACGTCGTCTCGGGCAACAACCGCTATGACCGTCACGCCCCCGGGCACCGCGCGCGCCGTGGCTATGACCTCGCCAGCGGGGTCGGCGTACCACGGTTTGACCGGATCGCTGCACTGCTGCCAGCACCCGCAGACTGATCGAGCC
>Ga0302324_100014820_pt1 | contig 15681 bp, 13 predicted proteins | sample Palsa_T0_1_FD_201949 | JGI IMG/M metagenome (GOLD analysis project Ga0302324, IMG submission 201949) | Peat permafrost microbial communities from Stordalen Mire near Abisko, Sweden - Palsa_T0_1 | ecosystem: Environmental > Terrestrial > Soil > Palsa > Peat permafrost | place: Sweden: Abisko...
TCAGCCGTCCCTCCGGGACTGCTCTCGCTTGCGTTCGTTTACCCAGGACTGACGTCCTGGGCTACTTTCAGGTCGTCCCTTCGGGACTGGCCCTGTAGGTAAGGGCGGCTCTTCCATTTGGCGCGAAGGGTGCGAATGACAGCACCCCGGACGTGTGTTAATTTCTCCCTCTACTTGCCGCAGGCAAGTAGAGCTGCTGCCTTCGCAGGGGTCTTGGACTTAGGCTTACGACTCCCCGCCTTTGCATTCTTCCCGACTCGCAGCTTCCAGGCTGTGCGCAGAGCTCCGGCGAGCACATCCTCACTGGCCGGTGCGAGACGGATGTGAGTGGCTCCCATACGGCCCCAGCCACCGGAGACGGGCAAGAACAAATCAGGCTGGTGGTCGAGGAAAGCGGCCTGCTGCTCGGGTGAAAGCATTAGATTCCCGTAGCCCTGATCCTGGGAAGCAAGCGTTGCGAATATTCTGCCTCCGACGCGAAAATCGGCCGCACCCATGTGCGCACCCTCTTCCGCTCCTTCGAGCTGAAGCGCGAGGCGGCGAAAGTCAGCTGCATCCATCTCAGCACCTCAACGAACAAGCGTCAGATAAATACCCATGGCGATGCCCAGGGCTGCGAGGACCAGCCCCAAAATCACGGCGTCGGTGGATACCCGCCCGGCTCTCCAGGTTCCGGAACGCAGCTCTCTCACCAACTGAAAGTGCCGCACCACAGCAGAAAGGGTTACGATGACCCCTAAAGCGACCAGCATTACCCCGGACCAGAGGGAGAGGCCGGTGGTTTGCGCGGGCAGGCGGGATACTCCTGCACTCAGCTCGCGAAGAAACAGCCCGAAACGGCTGACTGCAAACCCAACGCCCATCAAGCCTAGCCCCGTGCGGATCCAAGCGAGAAAGGTCCTTTCCGCCGCAAAGTAAACTCTGGGATCTTGTTCTGCAGAGCTATCCATGCAGGGAATTGTAATCGCAGGCGGCCGGCAGTCAGTTCAATCGTCATTCGCTTCTACCGCTGCGCGGCATTATTCTTCGTTTGGTGGCGCTCCTCCGCGCTGGTCCGGATAGTTTCGTAAGTCTTGGCCAGTTCGTCGAGCTCGAGGTCAGACAGTTTCTCCACATCGATCATTTTATTCTTGGCTTTGTCGACCGCATGGATCAGTTCATTCAGCTTTAAATGAATAGCCCTGGCATCGCGGTTCTGGGTATTCTGGATGAGGAACACCATAAGAAATGTGACAATCGTTGTGCCAGTGTTGATAACCAGCTGCCAGGTATCCGAGTAATGGAAGAAAGGCCCGGTAAGAGCCCAGGCGACGATGACCGCAATCGCAACGACAAAAGCCCAGCGGGAACCAAGGTAATGCGAGCTTCGGGCCGCGAACTTGCCAAACCTCTCGGAGCCGGCTGTCAGTGCCGACGTCCCGGCAATGGGAGCCTCAGCCGGTTCTTCTATAACTTTCACGGTCACCTTGGCTGCTCTCACAAGTCCTCCGATGCGTCCCTCAACTCTAATCCACTGTCGCAACCGCGACAGTCTTTGGCGGCCGCGCGCAGCCTCGAGTTCGAGTCAAACAGGTTCATTGCTCATTTATGATGCAGATTCCGAACGGGCGAGAACCAAAGGTTGAAACCTGGAAGCGGGTCAGGTACCAGGGGTGTCAGCTTGTCTTCTTCTTGGGCACCTTGGCGCCCTTCTTCCGTGCCTCGGGTAGACTATAATCTTTAGTCTCGGGGGAATGAGATGAACATTCCAGCGGAATCCACGGTGTTGTCGTCCTGGAAAGATATCGCCAGGTATCTGGGAAAGGGAGTGCGGACGGTACAACGCTGGGAGCGACAGCTTGGTCTTCCTGTCCGGCGCCCAGTCGGCGCGTCGCAAAAGAGCGCCGTTTTGCTTTACCGTCGCGATGTGGACGCATGGCTGGCTACCCGCTTTTCGGCCCGAACTCAGAACAAGGAAACTGCTTTGGCGAATACGGACCTGGTTCGTTCCACCCTAAAAGAACGTATCCGAAAGGCACGGGAGTTGAGAACCACCCATTCCGTGTTGACGGAACAGATTCAGGAGTCCATCCGGCTGCTCACGGAACGGTGTGATCTGCTCACCAGCCAGACGGTGCGGGAGCCCTGGTTCCCGACGTCCTCTGTAGCCCCAAAGTTGCTGCCGGATTCGCTTTCGAGCTCGAGAAGACTAGAGCCCCAGCGCTCGTCTGAGGCTTCAGCCCGCTAATCTCGTAGCCGTGGCTGTCGCATTCCCGCTTGAGTCTCCTGGTTAAGACGTACGTGTCCGGCCTATTTTTGCCGCCCTGGCCACCGATTTTTTGCTGCCCGAACAAGCACAGTTATGGTGCGGCTCCCGCATTGGAGTATGCTCTCCAAAAGCGAAGCGGCCTCCACGCCGAATCCTCCTATCCTTCCGACTGCCGCCAAGCGAAGGAGCAAAATGCCGGCCAGAAAGCCCTCCTCCGGTGGGAATGCAGCTTCGAACGCGGTGGCGGCTATCCCAGATACCCGGTTTCCCTTCCCTGTCGTCGGGATTGGCGCATCGGCCGGCGGCCTTGAATCAGCCAGCATCTTGTTCAAGGAGCTATCCCCCCGTCTGGGCATGGCTTTCATCCTGGTGCTTCATCTGGACCCGGCGCGAGAGAGTGCGGTCTCCGAGATCCTGGCCAGGGTTACCCCCATGCCGGTGGAACAGGCAAAAGAGGGCATGCGGGTGGAACCCGACCACGTCTATGTCATCCCGCCGAATACTGAAATGACCATCGAGCACGGCGTGCTCCACTTGCAGGTCCGGGTGGTCGAGCGAAGGGGCGCCAACACGACCGTCGATACCTTCCTGCGGTCGCTGGCGCTCAGTCACGGCCGTGCCGCCATCGGGGTCATCCTTTCCGGAACGGCCTCGGACGGCACCCTGGGTGTCGCCGCAATCAAGGGAGAAGCAGGCATCACGTTTGCCCAGGAACCAAGCTCCGCCAAGTACGACGGCATGCCGTCAAGCGCGATCGCCTCGGGCTGCGTGGACTTCACCCTGACTCCTGCGGGCATTGCTCTGGAAATCGCACGCATCCGGCAGCATCCTTACATCGCCAGCCCGCAGCAGGATGACGGTCCCCACGACGGCGAGGCTAGCGATATGGAACAGATATTCCGCTTGCTGCGCAAGGTGACTACGGTGGATTTCTCCGGCTACAAAGCGCCCACCATCCGGCGCCGCATCCAGCGCCGCATGACACTCAAGAAGATTGAAGAGCTCAGCGACTATCGCGCCCTGCTGCATCGCGACCGCGGCGAAATCGACTCCCTGTATCACGATCTGCTGATCAATGTAACCTGCTTTTTCCGCAACCCGGAGGTATTCGCAGCGCTCGCGACCGTGGTCTATCCCGCTATTTTGCAGGCTCGAATCTCCACATCGGGCCCGATTCGCATCTGGGTTCCAGGATGTTCCACCGGCGAGGAAGCCTACTCCCATGCCATGTCGCTGGTGGAGTTTCTCGCGGATAACCGGGCAGATGTTCCCATCCAGATCTTCGGCACAGACCTGAGTCAGGCGGCGATTCAGTGCGCCAGGGCGGGCTTTTACAAGGAAAATATCGAAGCCGACGTGCCGCCGGCACGGTTGCTGCGGTTTTTTAATAAGTCCGACGGCGGCTACCAGATCAGGAAGTCCATTCGGGATCTCTGTATTTTTTCTATCCAGAACGTCGTCAACGATCCGCCCTTCTCCCGCATGGATCTGGTAAGTTGCCGCAATGTAATGATTTACTTGGGTCAGGCGTTGCAGAGGAGGGTAATCCCCATCTTCCACTACGCATTGAGCCCCACCGGGTTCCTGCTGCTGGGTAGCAGCGAGGGTCTGCTGAGTTCGGGTTCGGAGCTTTTCGAAATGAGCGACAAGAAACAGAAAATCTATCGTAAGCGACTGGTGGCTACTCCGCTTCCCTTCGGTTTTTCCATGGACAAGCCTGAGTACGAGCCAACGGATGGGCGCACTGCGCCGCCGAAGGCTCCGGAAGCACTGAAAATCCCCATGGAAGTGCAGCGCGAGGCGGACCGCCTTTTGCTGGCGAGGTACGTGCCTCCCGCGGTGCTCATTAACGAACATTTAGAAATTCTGCAAACCAGGGGGCATACTGCTTCCTTCCTTGAACTTCCTTCGGGCAAGGCGAGCCTTAACCTGCTGAAAATGGCGCGCCCCGGATTGCTCTTCGATTTGCAGGGGGCGATCGATGAAGCACGGAAGCAAGGTTTCGAGGCTGTACGGCAGCATGTTCGCGTGGACGACGATAAGAAGAAGACGGTATCCATCAGGGTGGTTCCCTTCAAAGTTCCCAGCCAGGGGCAGCATAGCTTCCTGATTGTCTTTGAAGGCGGGGTGGCAGATCACGATGGGCTGCCGTCCGCCGCGCTGGCAAAATCGCACGGGAGCCCATTGGTTGTCGATCCCGCCCGCAGCGAGGACCAGTCTTTGCAGGGTAGACAGATCGTCCAACTGCGCCAGGAACTGGCGGCAACCAGGGAGTACCTGCAATCCATTATCGAATCGCAGGAAGGTACCAACCAGGAGCTGCAGTCAGCAAACGAGGAGATTCAGTCAGGCAACGAGGAGCTGCAAAGTACAAACGAGGAGCTGCAGACCTCAAAAGAGGAACTGGAATCGGCCAATGAAGAACTTCATACAGTGAACGAGGAGATGCAGCACCGCAATGAACTGCTGACCCAGTTGAACAACGACCTCACAAACCTGCTGTACAGCGTTAGTCTGCCGATCGTGATGGTGGGCGCCGACCTGAGTGTTCGCCGCTTCACGCCGCAGGCGGCCTCGGCCCTGGGCCTGGCGTCGACCGACATCGGCCGGCCCATGCCGAGGCTGAGGCTCAAGCTCGATATGGGCAAACTCGAGCAAAACATGCTGGACGTCATCCAACAGGTTAAGTCCCAGGAACTAAAGGTTCAGAACAGCGACGGAAAGTGGTGTGCGCTGCGTATCGTGCCCTACCGAACCATGGATAACAAGATCGACGGCGTGGTTCTCAGCGTGATGAATGATAGTTACAAATCTGACGGAAGTAGCGGAAAACCCGTGGCAGCTGCTCCTCAGCATAAGAAGAAAAGCACTGGCAAAGCTCCCGGCCAAGGTGCGCGTAAGTGAGGTTGTAACCGGCCTCAGGGAGAGACGGCGCCCTTTTCGGGACGTGACACAAAGGCCCTTTTGCCTGCACACGGCAACCCCAGACTCCAATGGACCCCTCTACATTAGAGCGGTTTCGCAAACCGCTGTAACGTGAGACCAAAAGGGCAATCCATGACGAATGAATCAGGCTCGGCTTCTCCCCCTCGCGATCCGCCTGGAAACGAACGCACACATCGCCTGGAAATCGCCTTGAGACGATCGGAGAAGCTGGCGATGGCTGGGCGCCTTGCGGCCTCGGTCATGCACGAGATCAACAATCCCTCGCAAGCCATTGCAGACCTTGTCTACCTGATCGCGAAAGATGCCGACCGGCCTGATTTGGTGCGCGCTCGCGCGGTGCAAATTGAAGAACAACTCGTTCGCATACAGTAAATTACCCGGCAGACCCTGGCGTTTTTTCGAGATCCGCCGCGTACTCAGAAAAAGGACCTGGTGCCCTTGGTGGAGACCGCCCTGCGTTATCATGCCGGCCTGGTCCAGGAAAAGCATATTGAGGTATGCAAGGAGATGCCGGACGTGCTGGTTGCCTCGGTATATCCAGGAGACTTTGTTCAGCTGGTTTCGAACCTTGTACGCAATGCCGTGGAAGCGCTGCCAGCGGAGGGTATGCTAAGCATTCGACTGCGCGCATCGGAGGGCACAGCGCGACTGACCGTGGCGGACACCGGACGGGGCATCCCGCTGCCCATGCGGGCGCGGCTCTTTGAAGCATTTCAAAGCGATAAGGCGGAAGCAGGCAACGGGCTGGGATTGTGGATTTGCAAGACGATCGTGGAGAAACATGGGGGGCGAATTCAATGGCGCAGTTCCACACGAGGCAAGACGCACGGGACGGTCTTTTCGGTCTCGATACCGTTGGAGGGGCCTGGGGAAGATGGAGCTTCGGCGAGCGCAGCCCTTTCCCTAGCCACTTAACCCTTACCGATGATTTTTGGCCAGGTGATCCACCGTCTGCAGCAGTTCGTCCACGCCGTCGGCCGGCTCCAGGAATCCATCAAACAGCCCCGGCAACTGCCTAATTTGGTCGAAGTTGTTCATCCGCAATAGCTTATCTTCCGGCCTGCGGTTGCGAACGGCTACCGCCAGAAGCGCCAGCTCATAAGGCTCGAGAGTGTGGCAAAAGACCCAGACCTGAGCCGCGTTGGCCTTCAGAAGCTCTGCCTGCGCATGGTCCGGAGTAATGGAGTGGACGGTATAACCAGCAGAACTGAGGACCCTTGCTCGCAGATGCAAAAGCTCACTGTCCCGGCCTATTTGGAGGACTCTAAGAATCGGCTCAGCCTCCTGGGAAGGGGATTCGGAACCCGTAAATGGTATGACTCTTCCTGGCAACATCGTCTGCCCTCCTAACGACCGATCAGAACGTAGGGATGGACGATCGCTCGACAGGATGTTGAATCCGCTGTGCTACCTTTGAAATCGATGCCTACAAGGGCGAGCCTACGGGAGGGTTTCCGATGTAAAAAGCGTCAAATGACGCCAATCGAGAGAATGCCTGGCTGCACTCGTGCGCCACTGGCAGTCCTTCTTTTGGAGAGGACGACCAACGCCAGAGTCGTTGTCATGCCCTCCATACAAACCGCTCGTTATCTTCATCGCATAAAGGCGACATTTGTTGCCAGCCGTTTTAGCGGGCGACACAAGAGATCTTGCTTCGCATCTACTTGCCTGTGAATTCAATGATCCCAGTTCGCAATTTTGGCAAGACAGACGTGAAGATTTCTGCGCTGGGCCTGGGCGGCCATCACCTTGGAGCAGCCAGGGACGAAGCGACCGCCGTGGAAATTGTGAGCCGCGCCATGGATGGCGGCATCACGTTTTACGATTGCTGCTGGGAATATAACCGGGGAAAGTCAGAAGACTGGCTGGGCAAAGGTCTGCGCGGCAAGCGCGATCGCGCCTTCCTCATGACCAAGGTCTGCACCCACGGCCGCGACGCTTCCCTGGCCATGCAGATGCTGGAACAATCACTGCGGCGATTGCAGACCGGCCACCTGGATCTATGGCAGATTCACGGGGTGACCTTCCAGAACGATCCGCAGCTGTTTATCAGGCCGAATGGCGCGGCAGAAGCACTGCACAAGGCCAAGCAGCAAGGCAAGGTTCGTTTCGTGGGATTTAGCGGCCACAAAGACCCTGACATCCATCTGGCGATGCTGAACACCGGCTTCCCGTTCGACGCCGTGCAAATGCCGCTGAACCCGTTCGACGCCAACTTCTTTTCCTTTGAGGAAAAGGTGTTGCCGGTGCTGAATAGCCGAGGTATTGCCCCCCTGGGTATGAAGCCGATCGGAGGCCACGGGGAGCCAGTGCAGAAAGGTGTCTTCACCGCGGAGGAGTTGCTCCGCTATGCGATGAGTTTGCCCGTGGCCACCACCATCTCCGGGGTCGCGGAGTTGCCCATCCTGGACCAAAATCTACGCATCGCGCAGAACTTCACTCCGCTCTCGCCGACGGAGATGAGGACTCTGCGTGAAAGAGCAAAACCATATGCCGGTGATGGCCATTTCGAGCTTTACAAGACTTCGATTAAGTTCGACAACCCTGAAGCGCGCATCGCCCATGAGTTCCCGCTTGATATGCAGCAGGTCGAGGTAAAGCAAATGGTTTATGCCACCCAGAATACCGGGAGGCCTTTCCCGCAGGTTTCTGAATAAATTTCCGGGTGATGCTGTGAAGATGAAGGTTGAAGGCGGCGAGAGCCGCCGAGCGTTCCTGAAGGGTGTTGCTATGACGGGTGCCTTTTCCATGATGTCCGCGGCTTCCGCCAAAGGCGGCGCACCTGGCGGCCAATCCAATCCCATCGTGCCCAATGCTCCTGAAAACGGTGGAACGGAGTTCCAGGTGCCGCGCCGCCCGATGGGGAAGACAGGGCTTGAGGTTTCCATTCTTGGCATGGGTGGCTATCACCTCGGTGCCGTGGCCGGGCAACCGGAGGTCACCGACATGGTCGCGAAGGCCTTGGACCATGGCATCAACTTCTTCGACAACGCGTGGGAGTATTACAAGGGCGCCAGCGAAGAGCGCGTGGGCACTGCGCTCAAGGGGAAGCGGGATAAAGCGGTTGTGATGACCAAGGTCTGCACCCACGGGCGCAAAAAAGATGTCGCCATGCGGATGTTGGAGGAATCGCTGACTCGCCTCCAGACAGATCACCTGGATGTGTGGCAAGTGCACGAAGTGGTGTATTACAACGATCCAGAAAAGTGCTACGCACCAGACGGAGTGCTGGAGGCATTGGCCGCCGCCAAGCAGCAGGGCAAAGTCCGTTTTGTGGGTTTTACCGGCCACAAGAACCCGTCGATCCATCTCGCCATGCTCGATGGCGGCTTTCCCTTCGACACAATTCAGATGCCCCTGAATCCATTCGACTACTACTACCGGAGCTTCCAGCAGCAGGTGCTGCCAGTGGCCGCGAGGCGCGGTATGGCTGTCTTTGGCATGAAGAGCATGGGAGGTTCCGGAGAAATGATCTCGAACGGAGCCCTCACGCCCACCGAAGCGCTCAGCTTCGCCATGAGCCTGCCCGGCGTTTCGACTACCATCAGCGGCATGGACTCCATGCGGGTTCTGGATCAGAATCTCGAGATCCTGCGCAATTTCAAGCCGCTCTCCGAAGAGCAAATCTTCGCTCTGCGCGCCTATGGCAAGCAATTCGAAGACGGTCGCCATGAGCTATTCAAGAGCACCGTGAAATACGACGGGGATCTGGGCCGGCAACAGCATGACTTTCCGCCCGCGTCGGATTTGCCGGCTTAAAGAGTCTGCGTTGACGTCAGTCCTGGATCTGGAGTTTCTACAGCCGCCCGAAACTTACTCGCCGAATTCGCATCTGTTCTAAGTGTAGGGTGGCATGCGCAACATTCATGTTCGCTTGCCATCGACTCACGGCGTAAGCAGGGCAGCCCAGTGCGCGCTCCTGATAGGGTGGTCTTTGACAATTCAGCACCAACGACAGCTCTCCCCCGGTGTCTTTCGTTGGCGAGCTTCCCGGGGGGGGGCTTATAGCGCTTATAGCGCTTATAGCGCATCATTTTTTAAGCTGTTCGGTAACTGGAAAGCCTCTAGCTGCCGCCACCCGCGTCCCCATGAGCCCTGAAGTGATGAAAACCAGGTGGTTTTGTTGAAGGAAAGGGGCGCATAGGGCGGTTAAAAAGCACGCTTCCACCCCGACGCGGGGGACTTACCGCGCATAACGCGCTTACCGCGCACCCTCCGCAGAGAAAAAGCGGGGATTTACGACGCTTAAAGCGTTAAGGCGCAGCTTCTTTGAACAAATTGATCGTGGGCTTTTAGAAGCCCCTGAGGTACGCGTTTCCATGCTTCGGCCTGCGGCGCCTACCGCTAACTTCTAAGCCGCCTATCCGTCAAAAACCCTAATTTGGACAAGTCTGCCTGGACTTATGGAGGTTGTTCTCACGCAGACCTCTTAAGTGCCCTATGTCTTGCTTTGCAGCGGCGCTGAGATGCTATTCGGAGGACGTGCGAAGGTAAATGGTAGCTCCAAGGAAAAAGCCGGCTCATCGCCGGCCTTTGTTCCCACCCCTCCTGGATTCGAGGGGTCAACATCGTGGATTGCCGGAAAGCGAGGGAAGAGTCCGTCGGCTGCTGCGATTCTCCTTGACCGACGGCAAGCGGAGGAAATCGCGAAAACCCGCTCCCCTCCCCACCACTTTCCGAACATGCTGAAAACCCGCATGACTCCTGTACATAAAGATGCCTGGGGACTGCCCACGGTTGGCCTTGGTGCTCCTATCGAACTACGGCCGCATAATAATGAAACAGAATGAACCGAAAGCGCCACATCAGGGGAACCGAATGCGCGTCCGCCTGGGAGAGTTTTCTCCACCGCCCTCCACTGGTCCTCGACCAGGCAAAAGCTGCATCGTCGTTCGCCGGCAAACGCATCCTCGTCACCGGAGCCGGCGGGTGGATCGGCTCTGCTTTGACCAAGGCCATCGCCGGCTTTGCGCCGCAGCATCTGGTGTTGCTTGAGGCTGCAGAGCGGAACCTATATGAGATTGACAGTGCTGTGCAGCGGTTGCCAACTCCCATTCGGCACACCTCAATCGTAGGCAACGTTGCAGACCCCGCTCTTTTGGCTGACATATTTCACCGCTACTCCCCGCAGGTTATCTATCACGCGGCTGCTTTCAAGCACGTTCCTTTGATGGAGCAGAATCCATTCGCCGCAATCGAGAACAACACAATCGGCACCAGCCTTCTGGCGCAGGCCGCCGCCCGCCACAATGCGGAACAGTTGATTTTGGTCTCCACCGATAAAGCGGTTGACCCCATCAGCATGATGGGAGCTTCGAAGAGGATCGCCGAGCTGACTCTGTTGGCCGAGCGCGGAACCGCTACCCGGATGAAGGCCGTCCGCCTGGGGAACGTCGTCGGCTCCGAAGGCAGTATCGTTCCCCTCTTCCGTCAGCAGATATTGTCTGGAGGGCCGGTTACGGTAACCCATCCTGATGTGCGGCGATACTTTCTCACGACTGAGGATGCGGTAACACTGCTCTTGCTCGCGTCCTCAGCGGAGATGGCGCAGGGCATCCTGGTGCCGGAACTGGGCGATCCGGTGCCCGTGCAAGCGGTGGCCAAGCATCTCATTGCGCGTGAGCACAGCCAGGCCTCGATTATCTTCACCCAGTTGCGCCCCGGCGACAAACTGAGCGAGGCGCTCCTCTCCGGTTGCGAATCGTATGTTGGCGCTGCAGGATCGCTGCTTCGCTCCGTTTCCAGCCCCGCTCTGTCTGCCGCGCTTCTCGATGACGTTCTGGCCCAGTTGCAGCAGGCATGCCGGAGCCGATCGCTCACCAGGCTGTTGGCCGCCGTGATGCGTGCTGTCCCCGGATACCGGCCGAGCACGCTGATACAAAGTGCTCTCGCGGCTGGTGATGAGCCCACCCTATGAAACGGACCATCGCCGTGGTGACCAGCTCCCGGGCTGACTACAGTCATCTCTACTGGCCCCTGCACGACCTGAAGCAGCACCCGGATGTAGACCTGAAGCTGATCGTGCTGGGAGCGCATCTCTCCCCGCAGTTTGGCGAAACCGTGCGAGAAATCGAGAAGGATGGATTCGCGATCGCAGCCCGGCTGGAATGCCTGCTCAGTTCAGATACCGATGTCGGCATGGCGAAAACGTTAGGGCTGGCTGTGCTTTCCCTGGCCGACCTGCTGGGACAAATGCGGCCTGACCTGCTGTTGCTGATCGCCGACCGCTACGAAATGCTCGCTCCCGCCGCGGTTGCACTTACCCTGCGTATTCCGGTCGCTCATATTGAAGGCGGCGAAGTAAGCGAGGGAGCCATCGACGACGCGGTGCGCAACGCCCTCACCAAGATGAGCCACTTGCACTTTACTTCGACAGAAGCGGCCCGCGCCCGCGTGATCGCAATGGGGGAAGAGGCGTGGAGAGTTCACCACGCGGGCGCGCCTTCGCTCGACCACCTGCGCCGCAGCCGTTTGCTCGACCGCGGCGACTTGGAGAAGAATCTACAACTCGACTTGCGGGATAAAGCGGTCATGGTCGCGTATCATCCCGTCACGCTGCTGCGCGACACGACGGCGGAGGCGGACGCGCTGTTTGCAGCTCTCCAGGAAATAGATGGGCAGGTAATTTTCTGCTATCCCAACTCCGATGCAGGCAATCACGCGCTGCTGCAACGGACGCAAAGCTTCCTCAGCTCCCGCACCGACGCGAAACTCTTTGTCAATCTGGATGCGGTGACGTATTGGAGCCTGCTGCGCGAGACCGCCGTGCTCATTGGTAACTCAAGCAGTGGCATTATGGAAGCTGCTTCGTTTGCTGTGCCGGTAGTGAACGTTGGTTTCCGGCAAAAGGGCCGGGAGCGGGCACGCAACGTTCTCGATGCCGAGCCGGATGCTTCTGCCATCGTGGCCCAGATCGCAAAGGCCACAAGCCTGGAATTTCGCGATTCGCTGACGGGCATGACCAATCCTTATGGAGACGGCCATGCGGCGGAAAAAATTGTAGAGGCGCTCACTACTACTTCGCTGGAGAGGCTGCTGGTAAAGCGCGCGAACGCAAATCCATGAAGATACCCCTGTCCGCGCCCGACATTACCGAGGCGGAAATCGAAGCAGTTGTCGCCGTGTTGCGCACATCGCGGCTCAGCCTCGGCCCGGTAACAGAGCAGTTTGAAACCGCGGTCGCGGCCGGCGTCTCCTCCACGCACGCCATCGCCGTCAACTCCGGAACCGCTGGGCTGCATCTGTGTATTCGCGCGCTGGAGATTGGCGAGGGTGATGAGGTTATCGTTCCCTCGTTCACCTTCATCGCCGCCGCCAATGCCATTCGCTACGAGCGCGCAGTGCCGGTCTTTGTGGATATCGATCCGGAAACGCTGAACATCGATCCCGGCAGGATCGAAGATGCCATTACGCCGCGGACGCGCGCTCTGATGGTGCCTCACACCTTCGGCGTTCCTGCGGATATGGATGCGATTCTCGAAATCGCCCAACGCCGGGGGCTGCTGGTGATTGAGGATGCCTGTGAAGCAATCGGCGCTGAGCATCGCGGCCGTAAGGTCGGCTCCCTAGGACATGCCGGCGTCTTTGCCTTTTACCCCAACAAGCAGATTACTGCCGGGGAAGGAGGCGTCGTCGTCACCAGCAATGCCGCGGTTGCCGGCCGCATCCGGGCTCTCCGTAACCAGGGCAGATATCCAACCGATGATTGGTTTCAGCATACCGAGTTGGGCTATAACTACCGGATCTCTGAAATCAACTGCGCGTTAGGCTTGGCGCAGTTCAAGCGGCTGGAGCAGATTCTCTGCAAACGCGAGGCGGTTGCGTGTGCCTATAACCAGCGCTTGAGCAGCTTTCAGCATCTCACGCTTCCCCGGCTGGCGCTGCCTTTCGGACGCATCAGTTGGTTTGTCTATGTTGTTCGCCTGGCCGCTCACCTGGACCGCGACGCGATCGTCCGCGACTTGACCGCAGCGGGCATTGGTTGCGGGCGCTACTTCGCGCCCATACATTTGCAACCGAGCTACGCCGGGTGGCGAAACTCAGCTGGCTTAACGGTGACTGAGGCGCAAGCTTCCCGCACCATCGCGCTTCCTTTCTTCAACAATATCGAGACCGCCGCGCTTGACCGGGTTTGTGGAATCCTTGCCCGGCTGCTACAGCGTCAACGCGGCTGAGGTGGTTTGGCGATTGCCCTAAACTCGAATTGCATCCGCCCCCCGGCTGCCATTTTCAAGCCCTCCACCATGTTCTATAGTCGAGGGTGGATTCTCTCGCGATTGTGATCGCAGCCGGAGCAGCATGCGTCTCCAAGCCCTACCTGCACTTTTAATCTTCGCCGCGTTGGCAGCCGTTGGTCGTTCTGACGTTTCCCCTTCGCAAAAGGCGGCAGCCGCCAAGCTGAACAACTTTGGCACCGCCCTGATGAATCAGCAGCTGCTGGAAGGGGCCGCGACCAAATTCGCAGATGCCTACAAGCTTGATCCGGCCCTGGTCGAGGCCGAAGTGAACCGCGGCATCGCGCTGATTTACCTACAGAAAATGCCTGAAGCGCAGCAAGCGCTCGAACAGGCCGAGGCGCAGAATCCCAAGGACCCTCATATCTGGTATTCGCTGGGGGTCTTGTATCGCATCGAAGCAGAGTATCAAAAGGCGCTGGAAAGCTTTCAGCACGCAGCCACGCTCGACCCGGACAACGCCGACACCCACTACTTTATCGGTTCCGTCCTGCTGGAGTTACATCAGCCGGAGCAGGCCCTGACCGAATTCCAGGCTGCCCTGCGGCTGACCCCTACCCATGCATCGGCCCAGTTCGGCTTAGCCAAGGTCCTGCAGCGGCTGGGCCGCCGGGAAGAGGCAACAGCGGCATTTCAACGCTTCGAGACTCTGAACCGGGAGAAGGTCGGCACTCCGCTGGCGCACACTTACGGAGATGAAGGCCACTACGCCCAGGTAGAAGATGCGTCAACCGTGGACCCGCAAGTAGGGCCGATGATTCCGGTCTCGTTTCTTCCCCAGGCCATCGGCCACATGCCCGCTCCGGCCGCGCAGCCTGGCAATCAACCCCGCGGTGGCGCATGCCTGATTGGGCCCGCAGGCGAACATTCCTATCTTCTGGTAATGGCATCGGGTGAGGATGCGATCCAAACCTATGCGCAATCCGGTGGCGGAAGTTTCGTGCTGGTGCCCTCGGCGCAAACCGGGCTGGTTGCGAGCGGAACCGGCGTGGCTTGCGCCGTCGGTGATTTCGATAACGACGGGCTGCCCGATGTTGCCGTGGCCATGAGCGATCGTGTGCTGTTATTCAAAAACCATGGTGGTGGCAAATTCACCGACGTGACGACGGCAGCCGGCCTCCAGCCGGCCAACCATCCCGCAGGCATCACCTTTGTGGATTACGACCACGACGGCGACCTGGATCTTTTTGTGACCGGCCGGTCCTTGGCTGCGGGATCGAAGCCCAATGTTCTATGGCGCAATAACGGCAATGGAACCTTTACTAACTGGACGGAACAAGCCGGCCTTGGGGGCGAAGGCACAACCACGGCGGCCACCCTATCCGACCTTAACAACGATCGTGCAGTCGATCTGGTGGTAACCGGGTCAGGCCAGGCGCCTACGTTCTTTGCCAACCCACGCGAGGGGCTGTTCAAGTCTTCTCCTCTCTTTGCCGATGCCGGCCTTCCTCCCACTGTGGGGGCCGTAGTGTTCGATTTCAACAAGGATGGATGGATGGATGTGGCCCTTACCCACTCCGGCAGTCCCGGCATCACGCTGTGGCGCAATGTGCAGGGCAAGCGCTTTGAGCGGGTGCCGTTGCCGGTACAGGATGCAACCGCCGGTTGGGGGCTGACCGTCATCGACATCGACAACGACGGATGGCTCGACCTGGTGGTGGCGGTCGATACAAAACAGGGGCCGCAGTTGCGTGCATTGCGGAACCTGGGCGCGGCAGGCTTTGCAGACGTAACCGCGCAGGTGAAGCTGGACCAGGTAAAGCTGGTGGAACCGCGAGCCCTGATTGCTGCCGACGTCGACGGAGATGGCGCTGCCGATCTGATTGTCACCCAGCCGGGCGGCGATCCCCTGCTTCTGCGCAATAATGGCGGAAACAAAAATCATTCTTTGTTGATTACCATGAAAGGCGTTGCCGACAACAAAACGGCGATCGGCGCTAAGGTAGAGGTCTTTGCCGACGGTGTATGGCAGAAATTCGAGATCACCGGGGCCTCCGGCTATCTCAGCCAGGGAGCCCAGGAGCTTCTGGCCGGAATCGGCGCGGCCGAGCACGCCGACATGGTGCGCATGCTGTGGCCTACAGGCGTCCCTCAGGACGAGACGGAAGTGGGCAACAAAAGCTCGCTCGTCATCACCGAGTTGGACCGCCGCGGAAGCTCCTGCCCCACGCTGTTTGCGTGGAATGGAGAGAGATACGAATTCATCTCCGACGTGATCGGGGCCGCGGTGGTTGGCCACTGGGTTTCCCCCAC
>Ga0302324_100014823_pt1 | contig 15680 bp, 3 predicted proteins | sample Palsa_T0_1_FD_201949 | JGI IMG/M metagenome (GOLD analysis project Ga0302324, IMG submission 201949) | Peat permafrost microbial communities from Stordalen Mire near Abisko, Sweden - Palsa_T0_1 | ecosystem: Environmental > Terrestrial > Soil > Palsa > Peat permafrost | place: Sweden: Abisko...
CGCTTTCCTCGCCGCCGAACGCCAACGATCCGTCGATCAGACCCTTGCTGAACCACTTGAAACCTACCGGTACTTCGACGAGCTTGCGTCCCAGCTTCGCCGCAACGCGATCTATCATGCTGCTGGAGACGACGGTCTTGCCTATGGCGCTGTCGCGACGCCACTCCGGTCGGTTGGCGCACAAATAGGCGATTGCCGCCGCGAGAAAGCAATTCGGGTTCATAAGTCCGCCCGACGGACAGACGATTCCATGCCGGTCGGCGTCGGTGTCGTTGGCGAAGGCGATGTCGAATTTGTGCTGCAGCTCGATTAGCCGCGTCATCGCGTATAGCGACGAGCAGTCCATCCGGATCCTTCCATCCCAATCAACAGTCATAAACCGAAAGGTCGGATCGATGGCATCGTTCACCACGGTCGCGGCGATTTTGTAGCGCTCGATGATCGGCTGCCAGTACTGAACGGCGGCGCCTCCCAGTGGATCGATTCCGATACGCACGCCCGCAGCGCGGATCGCGTCCAGATCGACGACATTGGCGAGGTCGGCGACATAGGGCGTAATGTAGTCATGGGCATGAATGAAAGCGGTCTTGCGGGCGCGCTCATAGGGTATGCGCGCGACGCCATCAAGCCTCTTGATGAGGAATTCGTTCGCGACCTTCTCGATCCAGTCCGTCACGTTAACGTCCGCCGGACCGCCATTGGCCGGATTGTATTTGAAGCCGCCTTCATCGGGGGGATTGTGCGAGGGACTGATCACGATCCCATCCGCGAGGCCGGTCTTTCGACCAAGATTGTAGGAAAGGATCGCGTGAGAGATCACCGGCGTCGGCGTATAGCCGCCGTGATCATCAATCATCGTTTCCACGCCATTCGCAGCGAGCACCTCGATAGCGGTAGCGAAAGCGGCCTCCGACAGCGCGTGCGTGTCCATGCCCAGGAAGAGAGGCCCGTCGATGCCGGCGTGGCGCCGGTACAAACAAACGGCCTGGGCGATCGCAAGGATATGCGCTTCATTGAATGCAGCGGCAAACGCCGAGCCACGGTGGCCTGATGTGCCAAATACGACACGCTGCGAGACAATCGCGGGGTCAGGAACTAGCGAAAAATATGCCGTTACCAGTCGGGGAATATTGACCAGCAGCGATGGCGGGACCGGTTTGCCGGCGAGCGGGCTTATGCGTTCCGACATATCAACCTTACGATGCACCGAGGACGAGAAGCACCCGGTGAGTGGCGCCGTCGTCTGCCAAGGGGATGAGAACTTGTTTGCTCGCCGCCATCGCTTCGCCGTCGAGCGTGACTGAAAGAACGCCACGACAGACGCCACGCGGGTTTTCTACCGTGATCTCGTAGCGCGCTGAGCGATGGCGGAATACGATCTCGAAACCGGGCCAGTTGCGGGGAATGCATGGATCGATCTCCAGATTTCCACCCCGCAAACGGAACCCCAGAAGTCCTTCGAGGGCGACACGGTACATCCATCCGGCCGACCCTGTGTACCAGGTCCATCCCCCGCGACCGACATGCGGCGGTTCGGAATAAAGATCGGCACAGACCACATAGGGCTCGACCTTGTAGCGATGAATCGCGGTCGGACTATCGGCGTGATGGATCGGATTGAGCATCGACAGCAACTCTCCCGCCCGGTCGCCGTCACCCTGCATGACGAACGCCAGCGCAGCCCACACTGCTCCGTGGGTGTATTGTCCGCCGTTCTCGCGTATGCCCGGCGGGTAGCCTTTTATATAGCCCGGGTCGCGCGCCGGATCGTCAAACGGCGGGGTGAACAGCAGCAACAATTTATCGTCCCGGCGTACGAGATATTTGTCCAGGGCCGCCATGGCGCGCGCCGCGCGCGCCGCTTGCGCCGCGCCCGAAATGACAGCCCAGGATTGGGCAATCGAATCGATCCGGCATTCATCGTTGGCAACGGAGCCTAGCGGTGTTCCATCGTCGAAAAAGGCTCGCCGATACCAATCGCCATCCCAAGCTTCGCGCTCAAGGGATTCCTGTAAGGAGATGGCGTGCTGCCGCCAAGCCGCCGCGCGCCGCGAATCGTTTTGCCGCTCGGCCAAATCGGCGAAGGTCTCCAGCGCCGAATAGAGAAACCAGCCAAGCCATACGCTCTCGCCCTTTCCGCCTTCGCCGACGCCGTCCAAACCATCGTTCCAGTCGCCAGTGCCCATGAGCGGCAGACCATGCGAGCCAGTTTCTAGACTCTTGTCGAGCGCCAGCGCGCAATGCTCGAACAAGCTCACTTTGGTATTCGCAATCGTCGGCAGGAAGAAAGCGTCGCGCTCGCCTTCCTTCAGTATAGGCCCCTCTAGAAAAGGAATTTTCTCATCAAGCACGGCGATGTCGCCGGTGACCTGGATATAGTGGCCGACAACGTAGGCGAGCCAGCCGCGGTCATCGGAGACACGTGTGCGTACACCGCGTCCCGACTCCGGCAGCCACCAATGCTGGACGTCACCTTCGACGAACTGCCGCGCGGCGGCGGTAAGGATGTGCGCGCGCGCGATTTCGGGTCGCGATATGCACAGCGCCATGACGTCTTGCAGCTGGTCGCGGAAGCCATAAGCGCCGCTCGCTTGATAGAAGGCAGTGCGGGCCCATACTCGGCACGCAAGGGTCTGATAGGGAAGCCACCGGTTGAGAAGAATATCCAGCGCTCGATCGGGTGTCTTGACCTGAATGGCCCCGAGGGTCTCATCCCATTGGCTGGTCACGCCTGAGAAGACCGCATCAAGGTCAGCCTTGCGATACTTTGCGAGAAGAGACTGCGCGTCCGTTGCCGTTGCCGATTGGCCGAGAAAGAAGACGATTTCCGCCGTGCCGCCGATACCCAATTTCAGCCGTCTTTGGAGCGCGCCACACGGATCGAGGCCAGCGCCCACGCTTTTGGACAAGAGTGCCCCGGATGTCAGCGCTAGCGGCCGATCCATCGCACCATCGCGGCCCAGGAATTCAGATCGGTCGCAGGTCCACGCCGTTTGCTGGCCGTTCAGGTCCGCAAACGCCACGCGCTCGCTAAACTGATCGTTCCAAGGATTCCGCGCGAAGATCGCGCCGGTCTCGGGATCAATCTCGGTGACGACGAAAGGCGCGGTCGCCGAGCGGTTCTGGCCGAGAACCCACTCCACGTAGGCCGTGATGGACAGATGCCGCTCCCGGCCCGATTGATTGGCGATCTTCAATCGAGAAATCTTGATCGAATCGTCTACCGGCACGAATTGCAGAAGTTCGAGTGAAATGCCGTGAGACGCATGGTCGAACCGGCTGTAACCCTGTCCATGCCGCGCCGCATAGGACGCGGTCTCCTCACGGACGGGAAGCGCGGTCGGTCCCCACACCTCCCCAGTGTCTTCGTCACGTACGTAGATCGCTTCGCCGGCTCCATCGCACACCGGATCGTTCGACCAGGGGGTGAGCTGATTCTGCTGACTGTTCACCGACCAGGTGAAGCCGCTGCCATCGGTCGAGACCTGGAAGCCGAATGACGGGTTTGCGACTATGTTCAACCATGGCGCCGGCGTGCGGTCCTTGCCTTCGAGAATCGTGAAGTATTCGCGGCCGTCATTTGTGAACCCGCCTAGCCCGTTGAAAAACTCCGTCTCCGGGCGGGCCAACGGTAATGCGGGCGCCGCGGCCGGCGGAGGCAACCTCCGAACGGAAGGCGCGCTGGTGGGATTGAGATCGCGAGCGCGTTTAATCTGATCAGCCAAAGAACCGCGATTGCCATGGAGTACCGCGCGAGCGCAAAAATTAAGCAGACCGCAAATCTCGGGCGATACGAGATCGGCACGCAAAACGAATACGCCCCCCGGTAGATCGTCGCCCGGGATCTGCGGTATTGGCTGGTTCATGCGCACCAACGTGTCAAGCGACGTCTGAAAGTCCTGGACATAGGACGCGGCGCGCTCGTTGAGAATCACTAAATCAACGGCCAGCCGTTTCAACTGCCAATATTCGTGAGCGCGCAAAAGCTGGCGGACGAGTTCGACGTGGCCGTCTTCCTCAACGCGCACCAGGACGATGGGAAGATCGCCGGAAATTCCCTGTGGCCAAAGCACTGACGCTTTGCCTGCGCCGCGTTTGAGAACCTCGTTCGGCGGTCGCAGGGTCGGATCCGAATAGAGAATACGGTTGGCAAGGCGCTGAAAGAGATGCGCCTCGTCTGAGACAACGCCCAGATGGTGCAACTGCATCTGCGCCTGCGTCCATGCAAGCGTCTTCGCGCGGTCGAACGCCATCGCATCACGATGCTTGTCGGCCAAGTCTAGCACGTCTTGCCGCGATGAGGCGCTTAGCGTCCAGAACGCGACACGCACCGTTGCTCCGCGCGGAATCCGCACATGCCGGCGCAGGCTAAATATGGGATCAAGCACGGCGCCCACGGTGTTGGAGAGCGGCCAGCCTTCAGTAATGGCGGCTGGCGAGCGAATGGTTTGTCCACGCCCGAGAAAGCGTGCGCGATCGGTCTCGAACTGCACCTCTCCGGAACTTTCGCCTTCGACGACGGCGAGATGCGCCGCCCATATAAGTGGGTCACTGGCCGACCGTCGGCGACGGGTGGCGAGGATAGCACCCAGCTCGGGAACAAATTCCGTCTCGACGAAAAGCGCGGCGAAGGCCGGATGCGCTACATCGTCGGGCTGTCGCGCGAGGACGATTTCAGCGTAAGAGGTAAGCTCAATATCCAGGGTACGTGTTCCATGATTGGTGACTGAAACACGGCGAACTTCTGCGTCGTCCTCGGGCGAGATCATGATGTCGAGCGTCGTCGTGACGCCCGCGTCGCTCCTCACGATCTCGGCACGATCTTCCGAGAATGTCACCTCATAGCTGTCGGGTTCCGTCCCGCTTGGCTGGTAGCCGGCCGACCATGTGTTGCCCGCGCGCACATCGCGCAGATAGATATAGGCACCCCAGCCGTCACACGTGACGTCCTCACGCCAGCGTGTGATAGCAATATCGTGCCACCGGCTGTATCCTGATCCAGCCGCCGTGATCATTGTTGAATAGCGTCCATTCGACAAAAGGTGGGTACGCGGGATGCGCGAATGGGCCGATCGGTAATGGCGTTGAGTGTCGGGCACGAGGTCACTGCTTTGCGCTGGCACGCTCGGCTGTTCCTCGGGCAGCCTCGCGATAGCGATATCGCGGGGCATGCGCTCCTGCAGCAGGAGTTCGGCCGCCCGAATGATCGGTTCGGCGTGAAATCGTGCACGCATCCGGCCGTTCTGAAGCGCGTTCGCGATGCCGACGACAATCATTCCCTGATGATGGGCCATATAGGCACGGATGATGGCGACCTTGATACCTTTCGGCAGGTGGGCGCGGGTATAGTCGAGCGCCTCGTACCAGCCATAGGCGCCAGATGCGCCTATCTCTGCCATGCGCTTGAAATTGCTCGCCGCTGCCGCAGGATCGATCATAGCAGCGAGCCCACTCGCATAGGGTGCGATCACCGTGCTTTCACCGAGCCCGCGCTTATAGGCCAGGTCGGGAACGCCAAAACTCGAATATTGGTAGGTATGCTCGATGTCGCGGACGTTGTATTCCGATTCCGACATGCCCCAGGGTACACCCAGGCCCTCCCCATATTTTTCCTGCCGCCACACGACCAGCCGGTTTGTCTCGTTCAAAAGACTGGCTGCAGGTGCGCGCATCACCAGCGAAGGCATCAGATATTCGAACATCGATCCTGACCAAGAGATCAAACCGGAGCTGCCGTCGATCGGCGTCATGGTACGTCCCAACCGGAACCAATGCTTGGCAGGCAAATCACCCTTGGCGATGGCTATGAAGCTCGCAAGTCGAGCCTCAGAAGCCAGGAGGTCGTAGAAACCGGCATCGAGGCTCCCATCGCTCTCGCGATAGCCAATCGAGAGGAGTTGGCGGTTGGCGTCGAACAAGAAGCCAAATTCCATGTCGTCGGACATCGTCTTGGCAAGATCGGCCAGCGTCGCAATTCGATATGAGAGGGATCGTGCAGCGTCGGCGGATTGTTCAAGCGCTTTCATAAAAGGCGCGGCGTCTGCTTGCGTCCCACCCTGACGGCGTTTTGCGAGTATGACCGATATTGCTTTGCAGCGCTCTGGAAGTGCGGCCAAGGTGGGGATCGTAGCCAGCAGCGCGCCGACTTCTTCACCGAGAAAGAGCTCGGATGTGAACTGGGTTGCCCACGGCATGAGCAAATCGATCTCCTGCCGATGGCCGACTGTGGACGCACGCAAGGCTTCCGCCCAGACGGTGATCTCCGCGTTAGGCCCGTCGGCGCATTCGAGCGACCATGCGTTCGCGCAAGCGACTATCCCGTCGGACATCGACGTCAGATGCGAAAGATGTTTGGCAAGGTCCATTGGCGTTGTTGGCATTCTCTGGAGACTACCAGTGAAGACATTGATAGCTTCGTCCAGCCTTGCACGCACAGCAGTCGGCGCGCGTCGTGCATCGATTTGCGGGGGCGCGGCGCCGCGCACGAGCGCGACGGTGTCACGGAGGCCGGATATCCAATTTTGATTGCCGATCGGACTGGCGGCCATTTCCTCGCAGGCGTTGCGCAGCACAATGAGATGGCCGGCAAGATTGCCGCTATCCACGGAGGAGATATATTTTGGCTCCAGCACTCGCAGGTCGCTTGTATCGTACCAATTGAAAAAATGGCCGCGAAAGCGCTCCAGCTTCTTCATTGTCGCCAAAGTGCCCTCTAGCCGCTCCAGTGCCCCAAGCGTTCCAAGCCAACCGAAATCGCGTGCGGCCACGATCGAGAGGAGATACAGCCCCAGATTGGTTGGCGAGGTGCGATGAGCGATGACCGATTCAGGATCCTCCTGAAAGTTATCGGGCGGCAACATGTTGTCTTCCGCCGTGACGAATCTTTCGAAAAAACGCCAAGTGCGCCGCGCGACCAGCCGGAGCGCCAAAGCATCCTTGGGCGCGACATCGAGATGGCCGGCTGCAAGTGGCGGCTGGCTTGCCCAGCGCGCAACGAGCGGCGACAGCGTCCACAAAAGCACGAACGGCGTTGCGATCGGCCAGCTTCGCAACCCCAAGGAATAAAACAGGATCGCAACAAATCCGGCAGAACCGAAGCTCGCCGTCATTTGTAGAGCGAGTCGGCGACGGTCGAACCGCGCACCTTCGGCCGTCTGTGCGGCTGTCACCCACTCCAGCAAGTGACGCCGGCGGATGAACAGCCGAAATAGCGTACGTACCACCGCATCGACCATGAGCCACGCCTGATGCGCGAGGAAGGTGATAAGGAACGCGCTCTGCACGAGGCCGAGGGCGAAATCGCCTCGCAGCGTACGTAGATGATTGCGCAATGAAACCCCTGCACGGCGTGGCACAATGCCGTCCAGCGCCGGTAGCAGCGGTGGTAGCGCGATTGCGAGAAGAATATACGCGGTCCAAATCCCGGCAGCCATCATTGGCAGCAGCCAACCGATCAGCATTGCAAGAAGCGCGGCCGGCGCCGACAGCGAGCGGCGGAGATTGTCGAGCAGTTTCCACCGCCCCATCAACGGCAGCGGGGTCTTCGGCGAGCCGTCGCGGGCTGAACGACGAAAGCCGAATATCCAAGGCAACAGCTGCCAGTCTCCCCGAACCCAACGATGCTGGCGGGCAGCAGCGACCGCATAGCGCGAGGGAAACTCCTCGACCACCTCGATATCGGAGGCAAGTCCCGCGCGCGCGAAGATGCCTTCCAGAAGGTCGTGACTAAGGACTGAATTCTCGGGAATTTGTCCTTCAAGGGCAGCTTCGAAGCTGTCGACTTCATAAATGCCTTTCCCGCAGAATGAGCCTTCTTCGAATAGATCCTGGTAGACGTCGGAAACCGCAAGCGCATAGGGGTCAAGCCCGTTGGGACCCGAAAAGGCGCGCTGGAACAGCGAACCTTCGGTACCCATAGACAATGATGGTGTCACGCGGGGTTGGAGCATGCCGTGGCCGCGTACGACCATGCCGGCGCGAAGATCAAACTCTGGCCTGTTAAGGGGGTGCGCCAGCTTCCCAACCAACCGTTTGGCGGTCCCGATCGGCAACCGCGTGTCAGCGTCGAGCGTAACGACGTAGCGGATGTCAGTGGGCAGCGACGGAAGTTGGCCGTCGACGGATAGAAACGTGGTATCCCGAGCGCCGCGAAGCAACCGGTTAAGTTCGTGCAGTTTGCCGCGTTTTCGCTCCCAGCCAATCCATTTTCCCTCGCTCTCGTTCCAGATGCGTCGGCGATGAAGAAGGAAGAAGCGCGCGTGATTTCCGGCCGGTCCATAACGGGCGTTCAGCCGCGCGATACCAGCAGTTGCCTTTTCAAGAAGACTTTCGTCCGTGTCGCTTCGCTCAGTCACACAATCCAGCCAGTCGGAGAGTAGCGCAAAAGTGAAATTGACGTCTGGATTGGAGAGATGGTGATCCTCAAGTCGCTGGATGTGCTTCTCGATTCCCGGTGCGCTAGCGAGCATTACCGGCACAACAATGATTGTCCGCAGGTCCGGCGTGACCCCATTGCGCAATTCCAAGGCAGGCAGCACTTTCCCGCCAACCTGCCTGGTGATCGCCCGGTTAACGATTGCGACTGCGACATCCGAGGCCGGAACGAGGCCAACTATCGCCATAACAATAAGCGGCCAGCCAATGATTCCAACATGTGCGACTGCGATGAGTATCAGCGCAAGAATGATCGAGGTAACGACCGCAATCATGCCCACATAGCTCATCACGCCCAGATCGGAGTTGAGCTGAAAGAGCCGTGTCCGGAACGGCACACGACAACCGAGTTCTTTCTCGAATGCGCGACGTCCTTTGGCGATGAGATAGTACCCCGGATCGCTTTCGCGCCCCGGATTGGAACTCGTTTTGAGCGGTTCGTTTTTCGCGGCCCTAGCCGCCGCGAGCGCGTGCTCTGTAACATCCACCTCGTCGCGATCCGATTCGCGCGCGAGTTCCTCGATCGCGCGCCGGTAACGATCGCGTGTGGAAAAATCCATCGCCGCGAAATCGCTTGCGCCGCGCAACGCCGCATCGACTGGACTGACGCTTTCGAAGAATTCAGCCCAATCGATCATCGAGACCAAGCGCATGCTGGTGATCACACTGCGGACAGTGACGTCCGTTGCGCTCTGGCGCTGAAATTCTTCGCGAACGATCTTGTCGCTGGTCGTCTTTTCCGCCTCCAACCTCTTATTCAGCCAGCACAGCGCTGGCGTGCTATTAGGGTCGTGGTCTCGCAGACGCTGTACGAGTTCGACGGCAAACGCGGTCGACCAGGGCGCATGATCAAGGCGATGCGAGATCGTCGACGCGGGCTCAGCACCACAACTCGCCGTGCCCAATACTTGATCCGCGAGCGCATCGGCCAACTCGCTTGCCGCCAACTGCGCCACGATTGCCTCGGCCAAGCGGCGAAGGTTCTCCACCAGTGTAATGCGCAATGTGATCGCGAGTGCCCACAATTCGCCGATGGTCAGCGGCTGCACGCGCTGGTAGGCTTCAACGAAGCGCGTGAGCTTCTGAACGTCGAAGGCGCTGTCGGTATGGGCGACAAGCGCCCAAGCAATCCCGAAAACGCGCGGATGCCCCCGCAACGGACCGTCTGCCAGCTTAGGCAGTCTGCGGTAGAAACCGGGTGGCAGATCGTCCCTGATCTCGCGAATTTGCTCGTCGACGACGTGAAAATTGTCACGCAGCCATTCTGCCGCCGGCGTGATCGACCGACGCGCCGAACTTGCCCGAACGACAGCGCAATGGCTTTCGGTAAGGACCCTGGCGTTGTCGTTGAGCCGTTTGGCGAGCGGGACGCTCCGCTTCGGGTTGGGCGCGACGTGCTGTGCGGCCGCCAGGCTCTCAGCGTGCTGCTCAAGGCGTTCGACGCTAAAAAGTTCGGCGCGAATAGCGGGCTCTACCGACCTCAACATACTCTGCCGGAACACGCGAAAGAGCCAGTGGCCCTCACTAGCGGTGCCCTGTTCTGCGCTCGGTTCCGCGACGGTCTTTTTCGTCATTCTCGCGTCATGCCGACCGAGTGGTTTGTCACCGTGCATGAGCCAATACACCATAGTTCACTTCGAAAGCTGCTTGCGGATCGCCAACAGCTCCCGCTTGCGTTCCGCGCTCACTTTTGGGTAGCTCATCTTCAGATCTTCGAATGTATCGAGGACGATCTGGGAGACGATCAGGCGAGCGTTCTCCTTGTCGTCGGCAGGAACGACATACCAGGGCGCGTGATCGGTGCTGGTTGCGCCGAGGCACGCGCCATACACGTCCATGTAATGGCCCCAGAATTTTCGTTCCTCGATATCGTTGATGCTGAATTTCCAGTTCTTTTCCGGTTCGTCGATACGCGCGAGAAAGCGCTTGCGTTGTTCCTCGCTCGACAGATGCAGGAAGAATTTGACGATGCGTGTGCCGCTTTCATGCAGATGCCTCTCCAGATCTACGATGGAGCGATACCGGCGCTGCCAGACCTTTTTTTCCTCCAACAAGGCATCCGGAAGTCCTTCGCTGCGTAGTATGTCGGGATGCACCCGAACGATCAGAACCTCTTCATAGTAGGATCGGTTGAAGATGCCGATCCTTGCGCGCTCGGGCAGATCGCGTGTCGTGCGCCAGAGAAAGTCGTGCTCAAGCTCTTCGGCGCTCGGATGCTTGAAGCTGAACACTTGGCAGCCTTGCGGATTGACGCCGGACATTACATGCCGTATGGCGCCGTCCTTGCCTGCAGCGTCCATGGCTTGGAAGATCAGCAGGATTGCATGACGGTTGTCCGCATAGAGAAGTTGTTGCTGCGCGCTCAGCTGCTCAACGTGTTCCTCCAGAAGCTTCTTGTATTGATGCTTCGATTTGTAAACGGCTTCTACCTTCGTGGGCCACCTCTTCAGATTGACCTCGGTGCCTTCGGCAACGCGAAAGTCCTTCGTGTGTATTTTCATGATCGTCCTTTCGATGGCCGAGGCGCACCTATTTTGATCGACTCATTCGGCAGCCTTTGGCGTTGAAGCCGGCGGCTTTTGGGCTCCCGCTTCGGGCTCAGACTTGGGTTTGCTTTCGACTTTGGCCTCAGGCGCCCTCGCGACAGCGACGGGCGCTTCGGCTCCAGCGATAGCCGCAGCGATGACGCGTGCTGCATCTTCAGGATCTTTGGCGATGCCGGCCAGAAGAACCTCACCGAGCGTTCTGTCGAGTACAGATGCGGTATCCGGCTCGGTTTTGGGCCCGGACTCGACATTCGCACCCGACTGAGGCGAAGTCTTGGCTCCCGGCGTATCCACGGCCTTAGCCTCAGGCTTTGGCTCTGCTTTAGTCTCGGGCTTGGCCTCCGTTTTAGTTTTTGTCTCGACGTCTGGCTTGGGCACGGCTTTGGATTCAGGAGCGGCATCGGACTTCGCGTCGGGCTTGGGGTCCGCCACTGCCTCCGGTTGCGAGTTGCTCTTGGTATCGGGCTTGGGATTGTCAGCTTTCGCGTCAGGCTCGGATGTATCTGGCTTCGGCATGGCCCTGGCTTCCGCCTTCGGGTCACCATTTGCATCGGGCTTCGCTTTCGCGTTCGGTGTGGACGCAGCGGGCTTTGCGTCGGATTTCGCGTCGGTTTTGGTTTCCATCTTGGTCTCTGCTTTGAAGTGATCGAGAACGCGGTAGGCGACGAGCTTCACGCGGTCGGTTACGAGGAACCAAACAATCGCATAGCCCCAGACGAAGCCTGCCCAACCCCAGCCCAGCGGCGTCATAAAGAGCCCATAGACCGCGATCAGCGTCGCGATGGCCTGCGTGCCGAAGACCGCGACCAGCAATATCCGCGCGGGACGTATGGACCAGAATGGCCCACGTGTGCGCGTCAAGAAGATCGTCAGATGCCCCGCTACGGACAGCTTCAGATACATCAATGTCTGGACGTGCGCGTGGTCGAGATGAAAGACGTGGTCGCCAAGAAAAAACAGACCAAACGCGGCCGCGACGCCGAACAGTCCCATCACCGTGGAAATTCCAAGCACAAGGCGCATGTTCCACGCTTCGGGCTGATCCTTGTAATGGACGTTGTCGTAGGCGATCGAGAGGATGGCGCCGTCGTTGAGGAGCGCCAGCATGACGATCATCACCGCCGTCACGGGATAGAAATTGAAGATCAGGATCGCAAGCGTCATGAACAGCAGAACGCGAATGGTCTCTGCGATGCGATACATCGAATAGCTGTTCATGCGCTGGAATATGCGCCGGCTCTCCTTGATCGCGTCGATGATTACCGACAATCCAGGAGTCATCAGCACGATGGAGGCTGCCGCGCGCGCCGCATCGGTCGCGCCCGATACCGCGATGCCGCAATCGGCCTTTTTCAGCGCGGGGGCGTCGTTCACGCCGTCGCCCGTCATGCCGACGATGTGGCCGTTCTTTTGCAGAGTATCGACGATGTGGAATTTATGTTCGGGGAAAACTTGCGCGAAGCCATCAGCTTTCTCGATATCCGCGGTCTCCGCCGCCGTCTCTTTATGCTTCGCGTCGCCCAGAACGCTGGCATTGAGAATGTTCGAGCCCATTCCGAGCTTCTTGGCCATTTCCTTGGCGATGGCGATGGCATCGCCGGTCACCATCTTGACCTTGACGCCCATCTTTTCCGCGGTCGCGACGGTCGCCTTGGCGTCGTCGCGCGGCGGATCGAATAACGGCAGCACGCCCTGAAACTTCCAGCCTCCGTCGCCGTCGGCGCGTGCGACACCCAGCGCGCGAAACCCGCGCGCTGCGAAATCGTCAACGGCCTTGTCAACTGCAGCCTTCACTTTGGCCGCGTCGGCCGACAGCGCCAGGATCACCTGCGGTGCGCCCTTGGTTACTTTGAACTGTTTTCCATCCGGGCCCGTGACACTGGCTTCGGTGCGCTTGTGGATCGGATCGAAGGGCTGGAAATGAGTCACCTTGTAGGTCTTCAAGGCAGTGTCGTCCTTCAATCCGTCAAGAACGGCCAGGTCGATGGTATCGTTGTTTTCCTTACGCGAGGCGAGCGCGCCGTCGAGGATCAGTTGTGCTGCGGGGAAGTCATCGACGCAGAATGGTGCCCCCAGGGTCAGTTTGTTCTGGGTCAGGGTGCCAGTCTTGTCCGCGCACAGCGTATCAACGCCTGCCAACTCCTCAATCGCCACCAGCTTGCTCACTATCGCTTGCTTCTTTGCGAGCAGACGCGCGCCGACCGCCATCGTCACCGACAATACTGTCGGCATCGCCACCGGAATTGCGGCCACGGTTAGGACCAGAGCGAACTGCAAGGTAGTGAGAATGGCATCACCGCGATAAATTGCGACCGCGACGATGACCGCCACCAGTGCGACGGCGAGAACAATCAAATAGTTTCCAATTTTCAGCACGGCGCGCTGAAAATGGCTAACCGTATGAGCGGTCTGCACCAACTCCGCGGTCTTGCCGAAATAGGTGTTCGTACCGGTGGCATAGACGAGAGCGCCGATTTCGCCACGGCGAACGATCGAACCGGAAAATACCGCCTCACCGGGCTTGTGTGTGGCGGGCAGCGACTCTCCCGTCAACGCTGACTCATCCACCTCGATAGGATCACCGGCCAGCAGCCTGGCATCCGCCGGCACGATATCGCCCAGGCGCAGCCGGATGGCGTCGCCCGGCACCAGTTCGCGTGCCGGCGGCGTGACCCATTTGCCATCGCGTTTCACGCGGGCGTTGATCGCCAGTTTTGCTTTCAGGGCGGCGATGGCGTTGCCCGCCTGGCGCTCCTCCCAGAAGCCGACCACGGCATTGGACACGAGCAGAACCAGAATGATGAAGAAATCCGGCCAGTGCCGGACCACGCCCGACAGGATGACCGCCACCTCGATCATCCATGGAATGGGTCCCCAGAAATAGCTGAGGAATTTCAGAAACAGATTGGTCTTCTTTTCCTCGATCTCGTTGGCGCCGTATTGCTTCAGCCGTTTGTGAGCCTCGGCTTGGGTGAGGCCCTCGGGAGATGACTCCAATTTTTTTTCAACCTCTGCCATCGGCAGGGTTTTGAGATCATCCTTGGCATTGGACGCCGATCCCGGCTTCGGTGCGGCCTTGGTTTCCGCCTTAGGTGTCGCCTCGGATTCAGCCTCAGCTTTACCTTGTTCCGCCATGGCCGTTCTTTCTGTCTTTGCTACGCTGCAGGTTTTGCGAGTTGCGGGATACTCGGTGTCATGCTCATGTCCTCAGAGCTTCAGCGCGCGCAGGCGCAGCGCGTTCGCGATCACCGATACGGAACTGAGCGACATCGCCAATGCGGCAACGATGGGGCTGAGAAGGAGACCGAACGCCGGGTAGAGGACACCTGCGGCAATCGGGATGCCGATCGCGTTATAGGCAAATGCGAATACCAGATTTTGGCGGATATTACGCATCGTCGCGCGGCTCAGGACGATGGCACGCGCAATGCCTGCTAGATCGCCTTTCACCAGAGTTATCCCGGCACTCTGGATCGCGACTTCGGTACCCGTTCCCATGGCGATGCCCACAGCGGCTTCGGCCAAAGCCGGAGCATCGTTCACCCCGTCGCCAGCCATGGCGACAATGCGTCCCTCGGCCGTCAGTTTCTTGACGATGCGGTTCTTGTCCTGCGGCAGAACGTCGGCTTCGACTTCCTTGATGCCGAGCTTGCGGGCGACAGCTTCGGCCGTCGTCTTGTTGTCGCCCGTCAGCATCACGATCCGAATGCCGTCCTTGCGCAGGCTATCGAGAGCCGCCTGCGTCGTTGACTTGATCGGATCCGCAATGGCGATGACACCGCTCGGCTTGCCGTCTACCGCGAGATAGAGAGCCGTCGCGCCGTCGCCGCGAAGTTCGTCGGCCTTGTGTTCGAGATCGCCGAGCGTGATGCCGAGGTCCGCCATCAGCTTCGCATTGCCCAGCGCCACCGACCTGCCGCCGATCTTGCCGGTAACGCCCTTGCCCGTGACTGAAGTGAAGTCGGTCGCCTGTTGGATTGAAGCCTTGCGATCCTTTGCAGCGGTGACGATAGCCGCCGCGAGAGGGTGTTCGCTGGATTGCTCAAGACTAGCTGCCAGCGGCAGAGTCTCGGATTCCGACATTCCCGCTGCCGAGACGATGGCGGTCACCTTCGGCCTGCCCTCCGTCAGCGTGCCGGTTTTATCCACGACCAGTGTGTTTACCTTCTCCATGCGCTCAAGGGCTTCCGCCGACTTGATCAGGACGCCGGCACTGGCGCCTTTGCCGACGCCGACGCCGATCGACATCGGGGTGGCGAGCCCGAGGGCACAGGGGCAAGCGATGATAAGGACGGAGACCGCCGCAATCAGGGCGTAGGACAACGCGGGAGCAGGACCCCAGACGGCCCACGCGATGAATGCAATGACGGCCACGCCGAGTACAGCCGGAACGAAGTAGCCCGACACGGTATCCGCCATACGCTGAATTGGTGCCCGGCTCCGCTGCGCCTCGGCGACCATCGTCACGATGCGCGCGAGCATGGTGTCCGCACCGACCTTGTCGGCGCGCATCACCAGCGAGCCGGTACCGTTCACCGTCCCTCCGATAAGCTTGTCGCCGGGCTTCTTAGCGACGGGCATCGACTCACCGGTGACCATGGACTCGTCCACGGCACCCTTGCCCTCAAGCAATTCACCATCAACCGGCACACCGTCGCCGGGTCTCACACGCAGGCGATCGCCGACCTGAACCAGTTCAAG
>Ga0302324_100014825_pt1 | contig 15679 bp, 15 predicted proteins | sample Palsa_T0_1_FD_201949 | JGI IMG/M metagenome (GOLD analysis project Ga0302324, IMG submission 201949) | Peat permafrost microbial communities from Stordalen Mire near Abisko, Sweden - Palsa_T0_1 | ecosystem: Environmental > Terrestrial > Soil > Palsa > Peat permafrost | place: Sweden: Abisko...
TGAGCAGCCAGCCATCCGAGGTGCGGGTGATCGTGGTCGCCGGGATGCCACCGCGCGCCGGGGCACCGAGCTCGGGCTCGGCGCGGATCGCGTTGACGAACGTCGGCCGTTCCAGCGAGCGGCGCAGCAGGTCGTCGTAGTGGACGTCGTACCAGCCGCCGACCGTGGCCTGTGCCGCGTGGGTCATCACCGTGTTGGCCAGTATCAACGCGACCGACGGGTCGCCCTGGCCGACGGCGCTGACTATGCGCGCGACGTCACGGGTACCAAGAGCCGGGCCGCCGTACTGCTTTGCGACGGTGGCGGTGGTCAGGCCGGCCCGATGGATAACCTCCAGGCTCTTCCAGGGGATCTCGCCGGTGCGGTCGTAGTCCGCGGCGTTCCGGGCGACCTCGGCGGTGACCTCGGCCAGCCCCCCGTCGGACAGGTCCGGCACCGGGAAGTCGTAGGTGGTGCGCGACTCGGCGGTGGCGGTCATGCCGCGACTCCCGCCTTGGCGGCGGCGTCGTGGGCCGCGAGGAAGTCGGGGTCGCCGTAACCGAGGTGCTCGCCCTGAAGGCGACCTCGCCGGCCCGTGGCGCGACGGTGCTCGAGTTCCGCGCGGACGAGCGGCAGGACGAACTCGCCGTACTTCTCGATGTCCCGGATGCCTTCGTAGCCACGAATCGAGACGATGTTGGCACCGGCGTCGATGTAGTCCAGGATGGCGGCGGCCACGGTCTCGTAGCTGCCGACGAGTGCGGTGGAGGCACCCGCTGCGTTCGTCGCGCTCGCCGTCGGCGTCCACAGCGCCCGGTCGTAGTGCTCGGACGCGGCGGCGAAGCCGAGCGCGCGCTGGGCGCCCTTGTTCTGCGGGGGGGTGGTTCCGAGCGTGCGGGCGAAGCGCTGCGGAGCGGTGGTGCCGTCCTTGAAACGGCCGGTGAGGACAGCGAGTACCTTGTAGGCCTTCTTCCAGGCCTGCGCATCGGTTTCCGCGATGATCGGGCGGAAGGTTACCCAGATGTTCTGGCGGGGCCGGCCGGCCCGGTCGGCGATGGCGTGGACGCGGTCGATCTCCGTGCGTACCTCGGCAAGCGGCTCGCCCCAGAAGGTGAACCAATCGGCCTTGGTCCCGCCGACCTGGAAGGCAGCGTCGGATTGCCCCCCGATGGAGATCGGGATCGACTCGCCCGAATAGGTCCGGAAACCCGGTCCGAAGTCATCGAACCGGTAGAACTTGCCCTCGAAGCTGAACGGTTCCTTCTCGGTCCAGGCGCGACGCAGCAGGTCGATGTATTCGCTGGTGCGGCCGTAGCGGTCGTCCTTGGGCAGGTAGTCGCCCTGGCGGGCCTGCTCGACGTCGCTGCCACCGGAGATCAGGTGGACGACCGCGCGGCCCTCGGTGAGCTGGTCCAGGGTGGCGAGGGACTGGGCGGCGACCAGCGGGAACACGGTGTTGGGCCGCAGCGCCACGATCGGCTTGAGGCGCTGCGTGATCTGACCGGTCGCCGTCGCGACGATGAAAGAGTCGGCGGAGGCCGCGCTGTAGCCGTTGAGGGTGTAGTCGAATCCGGCGGTTTCGAGGGTGCGCACCCAGTTGCGGTAGGCCCCGAGGTCGATGTTCAGGGAGGCCGGCTGCAGCTCGGAGCCGCCAGCGTAGTTGGTGGCGCTGACGAACTCGACGGTGCTGGCGGCGGTGTCCGGGATGGTGTCGTCCGTGCTGGCGGCGGTCATGCGAGTACTCCGATCTACCGGGCTGCGGGGGCGGTTTCGGCCGCGTTGGCCGCGGCGCTGGCGGCGGCGTCGTGGGCCGCGAGGAAGTCGGCGCGGCCGAAGCCGGAGGCGTTGCGCTGGAGGTCGCCGCGCTGCCCAGTGGCCTTGCGGTGAGCGATCTCCTGGCGTACCAGCGGGAGAAGGTGCCTGCCGTAGTCGACGACATCGTTGAGGGTGTCGAAGCCCCGGATCGACACGATGCTCGCGCCGACGTCGATCTGGTCGAGGATCGCCGCGGCGACGGTCTCGTAGCTGCCCACGAGCGCCGTCGATGCGCCACCGGCACCGCCGGTGGCGCGGATGATCCCCGACCACGACGCCCGGTCGTAACTCTCGTGCGCCGTCGCGTACTCCTGCTGGCGCTGGGCGCCCGCGCTCTCCGGCGCAATGACCTTGGACTTGCCCAGGAACAGGGCGCGGAAGGCCTCGGCGGACTGGCCGGCCCGGGCCGCGTAGTCGAACGCCTTCTCCCAGGCCTGCTTGTCCGTCGGCGCGATGATCGGGCGGAAGGTCACCCAGATCCGCGGGTCGGGGCGACCGGCTCGCGCGGCAATGCCGTGAACCCGCTCGATGTCCTTGCGCACCTGGTCGATGGATTCGCCGGCGTTGAAGGTGAACCAGTCGGCCTTGGCCGCGCCGACCTCGAACGCCTCGTCGGACTGGCCACCGATGGAGATCGGGATCGACTCGCCCGAGTAGGTCCGAAAGCCCGGTCCGAAGTCGTCGAACTTGTAGAACTCGCCGGCGAAGCTGAACGGTTCTGGCTCGGTCCAGGCCCGGCGGAGCAGGTCAATGAACTCCGACGTGCGGGCATAGCGGCGGGCCTTCGGCTCGTAGTCGCCGTGCTTGCGCTGCTCGACGTCGATGCCGCCGGAGATCAGGTGGACGACTGCGCGACCCTGCGTGAGCTGGTCGAGGGTCGCGAGCTTCTGGGCCGCCACCAGCGGGAACGTGTGATTGGGACGCAGCGCCACGATGGGCTTGAGGCGCTCCGTGAGCTGGCCGGTCGCCGCCGAGACGATGAATGAGTCCGCCGTCGACGAACCGTAGCCGTTGAGCGTGTAGTCGAAGCCCGCCTCCTCGAGCGCGGCCACGTAACGGCGATAGAAGGGCAGGTCGAAGCCGCCGCCACGGGCCGCGCCGTTGAGCTCGCTGCCCGGGTTGTAGCCGGTGAGGCTGACGAACTCCACCTGGTCGGCCGCCGTGTCCGGGATCGCGGCGCCGAGGACATGGCCGGTCATGCGAGCGCCCCCGCCGCCGTGGCGTACTCGCTATAGCGGGGTTCGTAATTGCCCAGGTGCTCGGCCTGCAGCGTGCCGCGCTGCCCGGTCGCATGGCGGTGGGCGAGCTCCCCGCGGACGAGGGGCAGCACGTAGCGGCCGTAGTCGACCGCGTCCGCGAGCTTGTCGTAGCCGGTGGTTTCGCGGCGGGCCAGCTCCTGCCGCACGAGCGGCAGGATGTAGCGGCCGTAGTCGATGAGATCGTGGGGATTGATGTTGACCGCGCTGATGAACTCGACCGGGTTGGGGAACTCGACGGGCATCGGTGGTGATCCGATCTGTGGTGGTCGGCTCAGCCGGGCTGGGAACCAGTGGCGACGGGACGGTCCGGATCGGCCGACCACGCCGACCAGGATCCGGGGAACAGGACGGCGTCGATGCCGGCAATCTGCAGGGCAGCGATCTCGTGGGCGGCGGTGACGCCCGATCCGCAGTACACGCCGACCGTCGCATCGTCGGGCAGGTCGGCGAGCCGGGCCCGCAGCTCGGCGGCCGGCCGGAACCGGCCGTCCGGCCCGAGATTGTCGGCGGTGGGACGGTTGAGCGCGCCGGGAATATGACCCGCCCGCGGGTCAATCGGCTCGGTCTCGCCGCGGTAACGCTCACCGGCGCGCGCGTCGAGCAGCACCCCGGTCCGGGCCAGGCTCGCGGCGGTGTCGGCATCAACGACGGGCAGGCCGCCCGCGGTCAGCGTGATATCGCCGGCCTCGGGCCGGTAGGCACCGGTGGCCACGGGTTCTCCGGCGGCGCGCCAGGCGCCGAGACCTCCGTCCAGGATGCGCACGTCTGGGTGCCCGGCCCAGCGCAGCAGCCACCAGGCCCGCGCCGCGCTCAACCCACCGTTGTCGTCGTAGACCACGACCGGCCGGTGTGCACCCAATCCCCATCGGCGCGCGGCCCGCTGCAGGTCATTGATGTCCGGCAGCGGGTGCCGGCCGGCTTCGGGCGAGGGAGGGGCCGCGAGTTCCTCGTCGAGATCGACATAGACGGCATCCGGGAGGTGCCCGTCGAGATAGTGCTTCTCGCCGTCCGGGTCGCCGAGGGCCCAGCGCACGTCGAGCAGGGCCGGCGGCCAGCTGGAACGCAGCTCGGCGGCCAGCGTCGCGGCATCGACGACGACGGTCCGGGCCAGGGTCTCGGCCAGATCAGCGGCGGTCAGGCGACCGGGCGCTCCGCCCTCTTGTACCACCCGCTGGGCCCGGGCCTGCAGGGCCGCGTGCAGCGGAGCCCGGCGACCGAGCTGGCGGCCGAGCAGAACGATCTCACCGTTGAGGTAGTCGGTCTCAACGTCCTTCCCCCGCGCGAGGCTCTGGTAAGTAGAGCTGCCAGGGCGCGCATGACCCGGTACCGGAGCGATGCCGAACCGATCCAGGCGCAGGGTGCTCTCGGCCACCGTGTCGGCGATCGACCAGCCGGCCGCTTCGAGGACGGCGCGGGCCTCGGCCTGGACGAGACGGGCGGCGCGATCTCGATGAGTCCCCGGTTCGAAGAGCGCATCCAGGACGAAAGTCGAGCTGATGACCAGTTTGGCCGCCTTCCACCGCGACAGGTCGGGTACCACCTGCACCTCGAAACGGGCGGCCGACAGGTCGGCGGCGATGGTCTGCGCGGCGGCACCAGCCGGTCCGTCCGGGTAGGAGCCCAGCCAGAACACGCCAGTGGCCGGTGCTCCAGGCGAGAGCACCTCGCCGTCGGCGACATAGGTCGACGGCACGCCGAGGACCGAGCCCACGACGGTGGCGAACAGACGAAGCGCCGCCCGCTCGGCGTCCAGGCCGTTCTGCAAAGTGAAGACCGGCAGGACCTCGCCGGCCCGCTGACCGCCGGTGCCGGCTGGTTGTCGCGACCACAGGGCCAACACCCCGTGCGCATCCTGCGACTTGGTGGCGAGCACCAAGATATCGTGCGGGTCCAGCCGAACCTCGTCAGGGCTGCCGGCCGCGGCTACCGACAACGAGCGTGACCCGCCCGGAGTCAGATAGCGCACCGCGCCTGCCCGAAGGAGATCCAGTTGGCGCCCCCGACCGACGACCACGACGTCCCGGCCGGAGGCCTGGAGTTCCGCGGCGAGGGTGACGCCGACTGCGCCGGAGCCGATGATCACGTAGCGCGTCATGCCGCCTCCCCCGCCAGCATGGAGATCTCCGCGCTGGTCTCGGCACCGGAAAGAGAGGTTGCAGGGACAGGCGGGAGTGTCACAGCAGGACCTTTCGGAAGTGTTCATGGCGGGGTGGCCGCAGCGTGAGGTCAGCTGACCGGCGGGCTGAAAACAATGAGACGGCCAGAACGCAGGTGAGCGCATATCGCGCGCGTGGAGCCGATCGGCGGGCTACCGCTCGGCGACGAAGGCGGTGTCTACCGACAGCGCATAGCGCCGTCGCGCTTGAAGTCGACCGCACGCCGCTTAGTGAAGCGGCGGGTCGACAGGCGCGACAACGCGCAGGCGTTCAGGGCGGCACGGCGCAACACCGCGTTGCGCTCACCCCGTACGCTGCTCGCGTCCGCCACATAGTTGATCATATCCACCAGAATAGTAGGGAATTGGCGCGCCTGTCTAACGCCGATTTCTGATCACGCCGATCGCGGTACGCGATCACGCGGTGGCCCTATTCCCTATATTTTCTAGCACTATGGACGACAACGCCGTGGACGACGTACTGTCTATCACTATGGTCGACGCACCGGCGGATCGGCGCGTGAGCGGCGAGCTGGACAGCCTGCATGAGTGACGTCCTGGACATCGTCGCGTTGCGGAGCCTGACTGGCATCGCCGACGCCGGTGGGTTCCGGCGCGCGGCGGAGAGCCTGCATCTCTCGCAGTCGGCGGTCAGTGCACATGTCCGGCGGCTCGAGCTCGCCTGCAACCAGTCGCTCATCGATCGGACCGGGAGGGGATTGCGCTTCACCGCGGCCGGCCAGCTGCTAGTGGTGGATGCCCGGGCGATCCTCGCGGCTCACGACGACGCCCTGATCCGGGCACGGGGTTCGGTCGACAGCGACCACATCCTCACCATCGGGGCGACCGAACACGGGGCCGAGCGCCTCCTGCCGGTGATCACCGCGGCCCTGGGTGCCACGTTCCCTGACTGCACGATCCGGTTCCGGATCGATCGAGGACAACGGCTGCTGGGCCGCCTAGACGACGGCGACCTCGATGCTGTGCTGCTACTCGGCCCCGCCACCGGCCGCGACCAGGAGCCCGCCGGCGCTCTGCCGCTGACATGGTTCGCTGTCCGGGGTTGGCAGCGCCCGCCCGAGCCGGACCGCCCGCTCCCGATCATTGCGATCGAGGGACCTTGCACAATCCGTGAGCATGCCCTCCGCGCACTGGCCGAGAACCAGATCTCGTCGACGGTGGTCTGCGAGGCCGGGCACCTAGCCGGGGTAGTCAACGCCACCCGGGCCGGGCTCGGGGTCGCGCTGCTCGCGCATCTCGGCGGCCCTCCCGAGGATCTGGAGCCGCGGCCCGACCTTCCGGCCGTGGCCGATCAGCCAATCCATGTGCGCACCCGACGGCATGCGCCGCACAATCTCCGTGCGACGATCGCCGCTGGGCTGCTCCACTCCCCCTACATCAGCGAGTCGTCGATGCAGGTGACGGTATCGTGACCGCCGGCGGCTGACGGTGCACGAGGAAGGCGATGGACATGACTGAGCAGCCGGTTCCCCGCGCGGAGCAGGACGCTCTCGACCCGGGCACGCGCTGGCAGGTCAGTGAGGTGCTCTCCCACTTCGCGCACATGGTGGACAACGATGAGTGGACCCTGCTGCCCCTGCTGTTCACTCCCGACGCAACGCTCAGCGCCCAGGACGGGTCCGCGCACGGACTCAGCGAGATCCAGAACTACCTGCGCCCGGGCGACCGATGGCGAGCTCATCACACGCTGAACACGATCACCCGATTCCTCGCCGACGGAACGGTTAGCGCGTGGAGCCGATTCCTCATCGTCGAAGCCGCCGGCACGACGATCAGCGGCGACTACGTCGACGTGCTGAGCGACACGGCCGAGGGCTGGCGCATCCGCTCGCGCCGGATAAGCCTGCGCAACCGGCCCGGCTCGGCTCCAGACGGGCAGCCCTGGCGGACCGAGTCCTTCGCGACCTGGATCGCCGAATGAGCCAGGTGGCTGCGGCCGATGCGTCGGAGATCATCGAGCTGCTCGCGCGCTACGCCCACGTGGTGGACAACCGTGAATGGCACCAGGCCAAGACGGTATTCCGCGCCGACGTCCAGCTCGGCCGCTTTCCGGTCATCAGTTCGGGACTCGAAAACCTCGAGGCACTGGTGGGATCCGCCGCAGCGACCCACGGTCACAACTCCACCGACGTCATCCTCGAGGCGCGGCCGGACGGAACAGTGCGAGCGTGGAGCAAGTTTTACATCGTGCGCAGCGACGGCACCGTGGGCAGCGGTGACTACCAGGACACGCTGGTGAAGACCTCCGACGGGTGGCGCATCGTGGAGCGGGACGTAAGCCGCGGCAACCGGCTCGACACCGACCCGACCGGCGGCGCCTCGACCCGCACCTTCAGCGTCACGAGCTGGCTCGACGAACCCCGCGCCGACTGACTTCCACTCCTCGATCGGAACTGCTGAGTGCAAAAACCGGAGAAGGGTTTGTGCCGCCCATGACCGTCGACTTCAACCGTCACCTGGGACTACTGATGCCCGTGTCAGAACCATCTCTTGAGAACTCAAGATCAACGTCGAAGATCGTTTCGGCCCCAAAGTTTCACGATGCGGACGCCGGACGTGTTGTGCCGAAGCTAGCCTCCGACCGCTTTCCGGTGCCTGTCCCGATCGACTCGCTTGGCGTGTTCCTGCCCGAGGGCGTCCTCCTCACGGACCCTGATCTGCTCGCGGGCTACCGCACCGACGAGACGCACGACCCCGGCGCGGGCACCCCAGTAGCCGTCGTGCGTGTCACCGACACGGGGCAGATCCAGGACACACTCCGCTGGGCATCGGCCAACCGGGTCGCGATCATCCCCCGAGGCGCGGGCAGCGGCCTGGCCGGCGGTGTCTCGGCGTTCGACGGCGCAGTCGTGCTCAGCCTTGAGCGACTGACCAGTATCGAGATCGACCCGGTCGCGCGCGTGGCGTACGCCGAGGCCGGCGCCCTCAACGGCGACGTGAAACGCGCCGCCGCAGAGCACGGCCTCTGGTACCCACCCGACCCGTCGTCGTTCGAGATCAGCTCCATTGGCGGCAACGTCGCCACCAATGCGGGCGGCCTGTGTTGCGTGAAGTACGGCGTGACCGCGGACTACGTACTCGGGCTCGACGTCGTCCTCGCCGACGGCACGCTAGTCAAGATCGGCGGTCCCCGCATCAAGGATGTCGCGGGCCTCCCGCTTACCAAACTCTTCGTCGGCAGCGAGGGCATGCTCGGCGTCGTCACGAGAGCCGTACTGCGGCTCGTGCCGGCGCAGGGCAAGCGCAGCACGCTCGTCGCGCTGTTCCCAACGGTGGCCGCCGCGGGCGACGCCGTCGTCGACGTGGGCCAGTCAATCCGCCCGTCGATGGTCGAACTCATGGATCACGCGTCGATCAATGCGGTCGAGGACTACGAGCCACGCGGGCTCGACCGGTCGGCCCGCGCGCTCTTGATCTTCCAGAGCGATTCGCCCGGCACGACGCGCACCCGCGATATCGAACTGATCCACGCCGTGTCTGAGAAGCACGGCGCGACCGAGATCTTCGAGACCGACGACGCGGTCGAGGGGGAGCAGTTCGTCGCCGCGCGCCGCAACGCCAACTTCGCTTGCAAGGCGCTGGGCTCGGTCCTCACCGAAGACGTCGCGGTCTCGATCCCACACCTGCCCGCGCTGCTCACACGCATCGAGGAGATCTCGGCGGCACACGACATTTCCGTGCCGACCGTTGCCCACGCGGGCGACGGCAACCTCCATCCGCACGTCATCTACGACGAGACTGACGCCGAGTCGGTGATGCAGGCCCATGCCGTCTTCGCCGAGATTATGCACGCGGCGATCGAGCTCGGCGGCACGATCACTGGCGAGCACGGCGTCGGCCGCGCGAAGGCCGCCTACCTCGCCGATCAGCTCGGGCCGGACGTCATGGCACTCACGCGATCCATCAAGACCGCGCTCGACCCGCTCGGGATCCTCAACCCGGGCGCTGGAATCTAGCGCGGACCTACTCGCGCACCGTCGGCAGTCCGAGCATCACGCTTTTCGCTGTCGGCGCCGAGTGCATGCCTCCCAGGCGGCAACCCGGCCGTCAGGGAACACCGAAATCCCACCAACGAACACTTGAAAGGGTCTGCCCCGGTTTCATTGACTCGTTGGAGGTCATCCCGGAGGCCTCGCTGCGGGCAACCCTCGGCATTCTCGCCCGCACCGTGGAGAAGTGACCGGGCTTAACGTGCGGCTCAGCCGCTGAAAGCTGGCCTGCAGCTCGCGGAGCCTTAAGCGGATGGAAGGAGATCTGTCACCGAATGGATCTGCACCTGGATGGCAAGGTTGTACTCATCACGGGCGGGACCGATGGGCTGGGAGCGGCGCTTGCGGATCGCCTTGTCGAGGAAGGGTCCCGGGTCGCGGTCTGCGGGCGGGACCCCCACCGGCTAGCCGCCACCGAGCAGCGACTGCGGGATGCCGGGGGTGATGCGCTTGCGGTGCAGGCCGATGTCACCCGACTGGCTGACCTCGAGCGGTTCGTCGATGCCGCCGTCGCCCGGTGGGGCCGCCTCGACGGCCTGGTGAATAACGCGGGCAGGAGCGCCGCGGGACGGATCGATCAGGTCTCCGACGACGACTGGGTCGCCGACCTCGACCTGAAGGTTCTTGCCGCGGTTCGCTGCACCCGCCTGACTGTGCCGCACCTGACCGCGGCTGGTGGCGGAGCCATCGTCAACGTGCTCAGCGTAGGCGCCAAGGCCGCTGGCGCCGCCTCGTTGCCGACGACCGCCTCCCGCGCGGCCGGCTTGGCCATCACCAAGGCCGCGTCCAAAGATCTCGGCGGACACGGCATCCGGGTCAACGCGGTACTCATCGGGATGGTGGCCAGTGGCCAGTCGCGGCGGCGCGCCGCCGCAACAGGTCAGTCCGAGGACGAGCTGTACCGCCAGATGGCCCACAACGCCACCATCCCGCTGGGCAGAGTGGGCCGGGCGGGAGAATTCGCCGACCTGGCGGCCTATCTCCTGTCAGATCGCTCCTCCTACGTGACAGGCTCAGCCATCAACCTCGACGGAGGGACCAGTCCAGTCCTATAACCCAGTCGCCAACTCTGTCCGGCGGCAGGCCTGGCGGCACGGCGGCCGCTTCACGAAGTGCGCAGGGACGACCCCGTCTCCAGCCGGGTCTTCAGGCTGGCCAGGACGGCGGGCCACCCCTTCGAGATCGCTGGCAGCACGGCGCTGCCCGGCGCGAAGCCGTCGTGGGTCACGGTGAGCTTGACGGCACCGTGGCCGACGTCCTCGTAGCCTTGAACGCGCCTAGTTGCTCTGGACAACTGGCTGCAGTCCGCCTCCTCGGTGTGAACGAGTTGCAGAACGGCCGATAACGGTTATTGGTGCAGGTCTTCCGCCTTGACAGGTTATGAAGGCGGAACCGTGGAATTTACCCGGCTGTTTCGTCTTCGGCTAGAGCTGGTGCGATGATTTCGATGGTCGGGAAGTACGTCCGGTACCGGCGGACATCGCGGGTCAGCAACCGGTAGCCCGCTACGGCGGCATGCGCGCCGAGATAGAAGTCCGGCATTGGCGATCGCTTGTCACCGCCGCCGCGCCTGTGGCGCACGAACGCTTTCCCGGCAGCGAAACCCGCCAGGTAAGGCAGCGGCTCACGTTCGTAATCGCTGGCAGGCAGCAGCTCATCGAGTTCTTCGACGGTCTCGTAACCCACCGAGACCTCGGCATAGACCAAGGGGTTGATGACCACTCGCCCGGCATCCAGGGCCACCGCGATCTGCTCGGCCGACCAGTCGGCCCACTGCTCGTCACCGGTGATGACATCGAGCAGCACGCAGGAATCCACCAGTGTGGCAGGTCGGATCGCCGCGGGGTCACTCGGCACGAAGCAGCGCCATGATCTGGTCGGTACTCATACCTGCTATGTCTCGGCCGGTGGCCGTGTTACGTAGCCGCCGGACCAGCCGCTGCCCCCTGCTCTCGGCCCCTTCGCTTCGGACGATCTGGAGGGTACCGCCGGCCTCGACGACCTCGACTTCATCCCCGGCGTGCAGCCCGTACTTGGCCCGCAGATGCGCCGGGATCGTTACCTGGCCTTTGCTGTTCAGCACCATGACGGCCTCCCCGGATGCAGGTAGCCTGTATTACACCTACCACGCAATAGTAACAGGCGAGCCTATCCGCTCGCCGCCCGTCGTGCGTCCGGATCCCGCGACGGAAATGGGCGTGGAGCAGAGCTTTCTTATCTACCATAGGTATCGGAGCGATGGGAGATATCTAGGACGATGACGGTGTGAGTGTCCTCATCGATCCGGTAGCGAACGCGCCAGTCAGGTCCGCGGCGGGTCTTCTCAGGCAACCGCACGAGCTGGCGCTGAGCACGAGGTCGGACGTCGAGATTCCAGCGTCCCGGCACGCTCGGTCACGCGGCGCCGACGTCGTGCAACAGGTGGGCGAACCGGCGCCGGAACTTGGCCTCATCCAGGCCAGGGCCTTCCTCCCCCTGCCCCGGCTCCTCACCTGAGTCAGCACGCTCGGCCGCATCACGCCGCCACCACGCCGTCGCCTCGGCTGACTCCAGTTCGTCCAGCCGCTGCCACTCCTCGGCAGATACCAGCACGACGAGCTTGTGACCAGGGCGGCTGACTGCGACCGGCCCTCGGCCAGCCTCGACTTCTTCCGCGGCGGCGGCCAGCTGATCGCCATCGCTACGCTGCTCATTCCTCATCCCACTAGTATGCCCGGCCAGCCCACTGGCGGCACGGGCGACGCGTGCTCTCCAAACACGCATCGGCCTCGTGCTTTGGACGCGTGCCGACGTCCGGGTCCTTCAGTTATGCGGCCTAGACAGCCGCAGATCTTGGCCTTCACATCCAGTCACAAAGCCATATCCGATTGGCCCCTTTGGCTCCCACGCGGTCATTTCAAGCTCGAAATGTTCGCTTGAACAACACAAACAGTGGCGTCGATGAACTCGTATCTGTCGCTCACCGATGCTCCCTCGCGACATCCGCTATAGCACGAGAGGTTTCCACTACCATCCGGGCTGCTTCTTCCCGGAACTCTGGTGAGAACTTCCGGTATTTCCCCGCCATAATTTCCGTCCTTTCCGGCGATGATCCTAAAAGATCGCAGTCCGGAAAGTTGGAGGCACGCCCGTGGTGTCGGCCAGCGGCAGGGCCGCGATCACGGCCGAGGTGAATGTGCGCAGGTACTATTAGGGTTGGATCATGCGCGTGTGGATCAGCGACGGCGATCGTCATAAGAACGTTGAGAGCGGCTACGGCCAAAACTCGGTCGCGATCATCGCCGGGTTGCGAGAGCGGGGCCACGAGGTTCGCTTTGAGGCCTTCCCCGAGGCGGATGTGTGTCTGTTCGTGTGCCCTCCATACAGCATCAGGCAGATCCCCATCCGCCCCGCCGTGGCGTACAGCGTCCACGAACTGGAGACGCTGCCACCTGAGAAGGCCAACTGGCCCGAGATCCTCAACCGCCTCGATCTTCTGCTCACGGCCACCGAGTGGAACCGACGGAACTGGCAGAAGCTCGGGGTGACGATCCCGATCGAAGTGGTTCCGGAGGGCGTCGACACCGACGTTTACTTTCCCGTCACGGGCCGTGTCTGTACGTTCCTGTGCGTCCACTCGAATGTCGGGGGTGGCTCGTCACGCGAGCGCTGGCGGGACACGGTTCAGGCGTACCTGGAGAGTTTCGACCAGCGCGATCGCGTACGGCTGGTGATCAAAACGTGGGACTGGAGGCCCGAGCAGTGGGAACGGGAGCTTGGCAAGCTTCTATCCGAGGTGGGGATCGGTTCATCTGAGGGCCCGGCGATCGAGGTTATTTCGAACCGTCTTGCGGGAGATGAGATGCGGGGCCTCTACCACGGGGCGTGGCTGTTCCTGAAGAACGCGGAACGCGAGGGATGGAGTCTCCCGTGTACGGAGGCGATCGCGTGCGGAAGGCCGATCGCGGCGACCCGAATCGAGCCGTTGCTCTCGATACTGCCGTCCGACACCACCTGGTTCGACGTCGGAGACGTAAACGCGCTGGGGACGATCCTGAGGCGGGAGTACGAGCGGTTTCAGGCTTCTGACGAGGCGTCGACGCGGTATTCGGCGCGCGCAATGGGTCGCAACAGCGCCGTTGTTCTCGAGCGGCTCGTGCAGCAAGGGGTCTGGCTGTCTGGATGGAGTGAGTCACCCATTCAGGCAGGAGGAGATCATGAACGCGGATGAGCGCTGTGTCCCGGTGGTGGCCGGCCTGGCGGGGTATGAGGCGGCGTTCCGGACGCATCTGTCCCGGTCGTGAGTGCGTGGAACGAGTGCGGGAGACGCTCCTCGGCTACCAGTGCACGGAAGGCCACCTGCGCAGGTCAAGACGTGGAACGTTACATAAAGGTACGGCAACTTAGGGCCAGCTCACCTGCCAGCGGAGTGCTATGGGGAACGAAGACGGCAGGGCGCAACGGGCCGAGGGAGCGGCGGCCTGGGTCAACGTGGAGGGCGGCGAATCGGCGGCGCGAGCGCGATCGGTCCGCAGCTAGGCGACTCGCTGACGCTGGAGCCGTCGCTTGTGATGCAGGCGACCTCTGCGCCGATGTTGCCCTCGAAGCCGAGCGTGAGCGTGTACGTGCCGGCCGTGCGACCAAGGGGCACGATCAGCGCGCGGGTCTGATCGGTTGACCACAGGATCGTGATGCCGCTGAGCGGCGGCGCGCGGAACGAGGTCGGCTCGAGCTGCGTCCACTGCCACATCCGGCGCCACGGCAGCGGTTCGGGCGACTCAAGCAGCAGCGCTTGCACACGGAGGTAGTTGTCGGTCGTAAGCAATGAGAGCTCGGTGTCGGGCGGCGGCGGAACCTTCTGCGAACTGGGCAACTCCGGGTGACCGAGCTCGGCGATCAGCTCGTCGAACGTCGCCGCGGTGGCGGTCGCGAACGCCTCCCACGCCTGTTCGGTCGCGACCCGCTGCGCGGGCCAGCGCCTGCTCACCGTTGCCCGTCGTCGGATCGCTGAGCGGTGCCTCCTGCGTCGCGGTCATCGCCGCCGGGGCGTGGACGATCGCGTAGTGGATGCCGGCCTCGGCGTTCGTCACCGGCGAGGTGGCCAGCCCCCCGATCACGACCACCGAGCCGTCGCCACCCGCGCCGGTGATCACCAGCTCGTCGATGGGCGCGGCCGATGGGTCGGGGGCGGCCAGCGCGTACCAGGTCAGCGCGGCGGCCGAGATCGTCGCGGTGGCGACCTGGGTCCCTTTCGACAGCGCGCTGACCTGGCCCTGGCCGGCGAGGTACAGCGAGAACTCGGCCACCGGGGTGTTCAGCACGATGTCACATACGGCCGGATCGGGAGGCGGCGGGAACGGCCACTGCAGCGGGTTGACCTGCGCGGCCAGCAGGGCGGGCGGGCGATCGGCCGGGGCCAGCGTCGACACCGCCGATCGCCGAGGCCACCGCCGGGGGAACGCCGGTGATCATCGCCGGCGGGGCCGTGCCTGTGCCATCGCTCTGCCACCCGTACATGTGCGCCTCGTCCGGGTCGGCGGTGATGTGCATGCCGTCGAACTGTGCGTCGCCGCGCGCGATCGAGCCGGTCGGGGCGTCGCCGGGGACGAGCACCTGGGGCGGCACGGTCATCGCCCACACGCCGACGATGCAGTAGTCGTAGGCATTGCCCGGATGGGCCTCGGTGTCTACGAAGTAGAGCCCCAGGACGCGGGCCATGTAGGGGCTGAGCGCGGACATCTGCAGCTGTGAGACCAGCCGCAGCGACAGCTGCGGGGCCCCGGTGCCGTCGGCCGAGGCCTCGAGCCCGACCGAGTAGTTGGACTGCCCGGGCCAGCCCTCCACGATTCGCAGCAGCAGATCGTGATCGAGACGTTGACCGGAACCTCGCGCTTGGCGGCGCAGCGGCAGCACTCGCACTCGTCCTCAGTATCGCGCTCGGGCGACTGGCACAGCGTGATCAGCGCGTGACCGCACTCGCAGCGCGCAATAGCCTCGGCCCCGATCTCAGTGGGCGCCGGACGCGCGGGCGCGGCAGCGATGCTCTCGGTTCGGGCACGGAGCCTCTCGAGCGCCGACGGCGCCAGGCAGCAGCAGCACTGGCCGCAGCGCTCGCGCTCGGCGCCGGCGGAACTGGTGAAGCTGACCTGCCGCCCGAGACCCGGCTCGTTGGTGCAGCCTGCTCGGTGGCCGTGGTTGTCTTTCCCAGCCGTTCGATTGCCTCAAGGACCGCGACCGGCGGCGCGTTCGGCCCGCACCGGTCATCACTGGCGAGCCGGCGGGCGAGCCAGAAGGCGCCGGGCGGGAACCCGAGTTCGGACGTGAACGCCCAGCGCAGGTGGGTCCCAGCCTGAATCGGCTAGCTGTCGAACGTCGGCTCGGACACGGCTGCGATCGCCCCTTGCAAACCCAAAACAGAGAGCGGCAAAACGGAACCCCTTTACGATGCCCTCTCCCGGTGTCCAGGGAAAGCTCCACTTCTT
>Ga0302324_100014826_pt1 | contig 15678 bp, 15 predicted proteins | sample Palsa_T0_1_FD_201949 | JGI IMG/M metagenome (GOLD analysis project Ga0302324, IMG submission 201949) | Peat permafrost microbial communities from Stordalen Mire near Abisko, Sweden - Palsa_T0_1 | ecosystem: Environmental > Terrestrial > Soil > Palsa > Peat permafrost | place: Sweden: Abisko...
AGCCACTGCGCGACGGCGGTCCTGTTCCGGAAGCAGGCGCCGACCACTGCGGCACCGCCATCGCTGAGCTGACTGGCGAGGGCGGAGCCGTTCGGCGACGGAAGCACCAGGCGAGTCAGGCCGGCTGCGGCCCGAACACTGGCAGGCGACAGGCTGATACCGCCACCGGACCTGGTCGCCTCGGATCTGCCCCTCGCGAGCACCGCATCGTGCCGCGCGGCGAACTCGGCGGCCGAGCTGTCCCGCCAGCGGTACGGGAAGACGTCGGCGCCTCCGTCGATTGCGACGCTCAGCGTGGTGGTGAAGCTCAGGATGTCCGCGATGACCGCGTAATCGGCGCCCCGGCAGATCGCCGCGGCTCCGGCTGACCCCCAGTCCATGCGGATCGCTGAGAGCCGCTGCCCGTGCCCGTCATCCACTATGAAACTGTCCCACGGCCTGCGCCGCCTGGGCCTCGCTGCAGTCGGGTCAGATTGTCGTACCCCCCGAGTAACGTGCGGTCCAGCGGCGGCAGAAGGCCGCCATAGACCTCCGGGAGGTGCTCGGATGAGCACCGCGAGTCAGCCGCTAACCGGCGAGCGCGCCGATTTCGCGCAGACGCTTGCCAAGCACCGGCAGTTCCTGCGGTTCACCAGCCGCGACCTGACCGACGAGCAGGCAGCCGAGCGGACGACCGCGAGTGAGCTGTGCCTGGGCGGCATCATCAAGCACGTCACCTCCGCCGAGCGGCAGTGGGCCAGGTTCATCGTGGAGGGACCCTCGTCCGTGGGTAGCTTCGAGGACGCGGGCGCGATGCAGGACTGGCTGAACGGATTCAAGATGCTGCCCGGCGAGACGCTGGCGGGCCTGCTGGCTGACTACGCCGCGGCCGCGCGGGAGACCGACGAGCTGCTGGCGGCCCTGCCCGATCTGGACGCAGCGCAGCCGCTTCCGGTGGCGCCGTGGTACGAGCCGGGCGCGAGCTGGACAGCGCGGCGCGTGCTGCTGCACATCATCGCCGAGACCGCACAGCACGCAGGCCACGCGGACATCATCAGGGAGTCCATCGACGGCGCGAAGACCATGGGCTAAGCAGGGCTCCCGCGGCTGAGAGCGGCGCGTCCAGAGCCGAGCTCGCTCGACAGCCGCGCGACTCGATCCGGGCTTGCAGGGGGCGGCCGAGTGCCTGCCGGGGCCGCCGGGGAATGATCGGGCTGTGAGCGACGAGGGGCCCGGACGCTGGCAGCCGCCGCCTGCCGAGCTGCGGCCGATGCTGGCCACGGCCGGCTTGCTGCCGTCTGATGACGCGGGCTGGGCCTACGAGATGAAGTGGGACGGACTGCGGGCGCTTGCCTCCCTATCGGGGGACCAGACCCGGCTGACCTCCCGCACAACTCGCGACATCACGCACGCCTATCCCGAGCTGGCGGAGATGGCCGCTGCCGTAAGCGCCGGCAGTAGCGCGGGCACCGTCGCGGCCGGAGGCGCCACAGGCAGCGTCAGCCAGGCAATTCTGGACGGCGAGATCGTCGCGTTCGGGGGTGGCGCGTGGCCTGACTTCGAGGCGCTGCAGCAGCGGATGAACATCGCCTCGGCCGCACTGGCCCGGCAGCTAGCATCCTCGGTGCCGGTGACTTACCTGGCGTTTGACCTGCTCTGGCTTAACGGCCGCTCGCTGCTGGAGCTGCCGTACGCACGGCGTCGCGAGCTGCTCGACGACCTGAGCCTGAACGGCGCCAGCTGGCAGGTGCCGCCGTCCTTCGTGACCGAGTCCGGCGCGGACATCCAGGCGGTGTCCCGGCAGCATCACCTCGAGGGCGTCATGGCCAAGCGGCTGCAGTCGCGCTACGAGCCGGGCCGCCGGACCCCGGCCTGGCGGAAGATCAAGAACACGCGCGGCCAGGAGGTCGTGATCGGCGGCTGGAAGCCGGGCGAGGGCGGCCGGGCCGGCCAGATCGGGTCGCTGCTGGTCGGCGTCTATGACAACGGCGAGCTTGTTTACAGCGGGCACGTCGGGACAGGGTTCAGCCAGCAGACGCTGCGGATGCTGAAGGAGAAGCTCGCGCCGCTGCGCCGGGCAGACTCGCCGTTCGGTGCGACCATCCCGCCGGAGGACGCGCGCCTGGCACAGTGGGTCGCGCCTGTCCTGGTAGCGGAGATCGAGTTCGCATCGTGGACCAGGTCCGGCCGGCTGCGCGCGCCCTCCTACAAGGGCCTGCGCGACGACAAGGAAGCGGCGGAGGTCATCCGTGAGCCCTGAGGCACGGAAGGTCCAGGTCGAGGTCGAGGGCAGGCCGCTCGCGCTCTCCAACCTCGACAAGGTGCTGTACCCGCAGGCTGGCTTTACCAAGGCGCAGGTCATCGACTACTACCAGCGGATCGCCCCGGTGATGCTCCCGCACATCGCATCGCGCCCGGTCACGATCAAGCGCTATCCGGAGGGCGTGGACCGGGACTTCTTCTATCAGAAGAACGCCCCGGCGCACCGGCCTGACTGGGTGCCGACCGCGCGGATCGCCTCGCCCGGCTCAACGAAGAATCGGGAGACCATCGAGTACATCCTCGGCGGTGATCTCCCGACCCTGATCTGGGCGGCGAACCTGGCGGCCCTGGAACTGCACACGCCGATGTGGCGATATCCGTCCGTCGGCGACCCTGACCTGCTGGTTTTCGACCTGGATCCAGGTCCGCCCGCTACCGTCGTGCAGTGCTGCAAGGTGGCGCTGCTGCTCCGGCCGCTCCTCGCTGACCTCGGCCTGAGCCCGGTCGCGAAGACCTCGGGAGGCAAGGGCCTGCAGTTGTACGCCGCGGTGTCCGGGATGACGTCGGAGCAGACCAGCGACCTGGCGAAAAAGCTGGCCGAGCAGCTGGAGAACGACCACCCGGCGCTGGTCGTGTCCCGGATGACCAGGGCCCTGCGACCGCGCAAGGTCCTGATCGACTGGAGCCAGAACAATGCGGCGAAGACCACCGTGGCGCCTTACTCGCTGCGCGCCCGTCCGCAGCCGACAGTATCGACTCCGGTCAGCTGGGACGAGGTGAGCGACTGCCGCCGCGCCGCCGACCTGGTCTTCACTGCGGAGGACGTTCTGGGGCGGGTCGAGCGGTCCGGCGATCTCCTGGCTGAGATCCTGCAGGCCTGATGCCGCATTTAGTTACTCTTGAATTGCCGGGGTGTTACTGCGCATTGTGTGACGTCAGTTGTCAGAGCCGTCCGGGATAATCTGGGTGCTGAATCGGTATACCGTGCCATTCCGAGCACTTCACTGACAGAAATGCGTAAATAGCAGGAGAACCAGCGCGACGGCACTGTCAGGCGCCCTACCGGGCAGCTGACCTGCGACATTTCGCGTTTTCGCGAATATGTGCGAATAGCCATATGCACCTTGCTGCGCCGAAGTATGGTGCTTGTGCACTTGTGGAGCCGACATCGCCGTTGTCTCTCTCCGGACCCTGGGAGGCCGCATTGCGATTCAGCGTCCTCGGGCCGTTAGCGGCCGAAGGCGATGATGGCTCGCGGCTCGTGCTGGGGCGGCCCTCGCAGCGCGGCACGCTGGCTGTCCTGCTGCTGCATGCCGGGCAGCTGCCGACCAGGACGCTGCTGATCGACGCGCTGTGGGGCGAGCACCCGCCGGCCGAGGCCGACACAGCCTTACGCGTGCGTATGCGCGACCTGAGACGCGCACTTGCCGGCCATGACCGCCTGCTCACGCATCAGTCCGGGTACCGGATCATGGTCGAGCCGGGCGAGCTCGACGCCGACGGCTTCGCCAGCCTGGCAGCGCATGGCCGGGCCGCGCTCGACACCGGCAGCGCGGAGGATGCGGCCCGGCTCCTCGAGCAGGCCTGCAGCCTGTGGCGCGACCCGCCGCTCGCCGACCTGCCCGACAGCCCGGTCATGCGGGTCATTGCCGCCGCGCTCCTCGAGCAGCGCCGGGACGTCCAGGAATGCCTGCTGGACGCGCGGCTTTCGCTGGGCCAGCAGCATGAGGTTCTGGCTCTAGCGCGCGAGCTCATCGCCGCCGATCCGCTGCGCGAGCATCCGCACGTGCAGCTCATGCTCGCGCTGTACCGGTGCGGCCAGAAATCGGCCGCGCTCGCGGCCTTCACGCGCCTGCGGGACCTCACGGCGCGCGAGTTCGGCCAGGATCCGGGACCCGAGGCGCAGAACCTGCTCGGCCAGATCCTGACCGACAGCCCGGAGCTGCGCTTCTCGCCGCGGTCGCTGGCCGTGGCCGGCAACGCGCGGCCGGCCTGGACGCCCGTGTGCCAGCTGCCCGCGCCGCCACCGGACTTCACCGGCCGGGTGCGCGCGATCGAGGCCCTCGCGCGGCGGATGCCGGCCGCGGACCTGGCAGTAACGGTCATCACCGGGCCGCCGGGAGCCGGCAAGACCGCGCTGGCGGTCAGGGCTGCTCACCTGGCCAGCTCCGCGTTCCCCGACGGTCAGCTCTATGCCGCCCTCCGCGGGGCGGGCCACGACCGCCGGCCTGCGGACATCCTGGGCGAGCTGCTGCGATCGCTGGGCGTTCCGGCGGCGAGGGTTCCGTTAGACCTAGGGGAACGTGCCGCCCTCTACCGCTCGGTACTCGCGGGCCGCCGTGTACTGGTGCTCGCCGACGATGCTGCCTCCGCCGCTCAGGTCCGGCCGCTGCTGCCCGGCACCGCCGGCTCGGCGGTTCTGGTCACCAGTGCCTCCCGGCTCGCCGATCTGGAGGGCGCGAGCAGCATTCTCATTGCGGGTCTGCCTGCCGATGAGGCTGTCGCGCTGCTCGGCAAGATAGCGGGGCAGCACCGGATCGAGGCTGAGCCGTCCGCTGCAGCGGACATCGTGTCGGCGTGCGGCGGACTGCCGCTGGCGCTGCGCATCGTCGGTGCGCGCCTGGCCGCCAGCCCGGCACGGAAGCTGGCTGACCTGGCCGACGCGGTCGCGGACAGCGGGCGCCTGCAGGGCGAGCTGGCGATCGGGGACCTCTCGGTCAGCCGTCGCCTCGACCGCGCGTGGCGAACCCTCGATCCGCGCTCGCGGCGCGCGCTGCAGACTCTCGCCGAGGCCGGGCAGAGCGACCTGCCTGGTTCCGTCGTGCTGACCGCCGCCGGCGCGACGTCGGTCGCGCAGGCGCTGACAGACTCCGGCCTGATCATCCAGAATCCCGAGACCGGCGACTACCGGATGGCTCCGCTGGCCGGCTGGCACGCCGTGGTGCAGACGGCCTGATCACGGACGCTCGCTGCTCTGGCCGCACGGCATGGCGGAGCCGGTCTGATCCCAGACGGCCTGAGCGTGCGCCGGACCGCACCGTCATGACCACCGCCTGGACAACGCTGGCCGGGCCGGCATCGTGTCTTTGCGCAGACCGGCACGGGGTGTCCTCGCGCCCTCGGTCGGCGGCACCTGATGCGCCGGGCGAGCTTCTGCTCAGCCGCTCTCACCTGCGCACTAACGGCGCGCTAACAGGATGCTCACCGGCCGCTCCTAGGGTGCTGAGCGCTGGCTGACCGGCCGGCCCGCCCGGTAGCCGCTGCCGGGTCAGCGGACGCCGTGGAGCCGCGATGACGATACCGAACTGCTGGCAGGCCGCGCCCTGGAAACGGCTCGGACCAGTTCTCGCAGCTGCGTGCGTGCTACCCGTCCTGGCCGCGTGCGGCGGGGCGGCCGCGAGGGTTCAGCTGCCGGCTCAGCACGCGAGCGCGCAGGCTGCCGAAGGCGCGGCTGCCGGGGCCCCGGCGACGCCGCGGCAGCAGGTCACCGTTGCCCTCACCGGGTACACCACCGCACTCGGCCAGGCCGAGCAGTCGAAGAGCGTCACGCAGGCCCGGCTGCTGCTCAGGCCCTATGTCACCGCGAGCCGGATCGGCGGCCTGGTGGATGCCGTCAGCGCGTTCTGGGCAAGAGGCGACAACTTCTACGGTCAGGACGCGCTGCATATCCTCAGCGTCCGGGTCGCCGGGCGGCACGCGTTCGTGCACGAGTGCGACAACACCAGCAGCATGGGGCTGGCGAGCGCGACTACGGGCCAGGCCGTGCCCGGGTCGGCGGGCATTCCGGCCGCCAACCTCGTGACGCGCCTTGACCTCGTCGGCGGGCACTGGCTGGTCGACTCGCAGCTTCCCGAGGATGTGCCATGCGTGCCGTAGCCGCAGCACTCGCGACCATGATCGTCGCGGGCAGCCTCGCGCTCGCCGGATTGCCGGCGGCCAGCGCCGCTGCCAGCTCCAGCGCCGGCGGCGGCAGTGGCAGCGGATGCGATCCGTATGTCGATGGCACCGTCGTTCCCGTGCCCTGTACATCCGGCGGGGGGAGCGGGGGCGCAACCGGGCCCGGCACCGGCACTGGCGGCGCCGGCACCACCGTGAACAACACCTGCACGTTCGTCGCGCTCTCGAAGGCCCAGGCGCAGGGTCTCGGCCTGTCCTGGCCGCCGCCGAAGGGCAAGCACTGGGCGATGATGGACTGCATCGGCGGTGACGCCGGCCGCGGCCCGCAGGCCGTGCTCGTCAGCAACGCCACCGGCGCGCCGCAGATCACTCCGCAGCAGCTGCTCGCCCAGGCCCTGGGCGAGCTCAAGGTCCCCTACCTCGGGCCGGCCACGGCACCGCCGCGCGGCTCCGACGGGCTCGTCGGCCTGCCCGAATGGTTCTGGGTCCCGGCCGGCGAGTGGCATGCGCGGTCGGTGACGGTCACGGCCGGGCCAGTCTGGGCAACCGCAACGGCGGCTCCCGTCGGCCTGAGCTTCGATCCGGGAGCCGGCCTGAACGCGATGGTCTGCAAAGGGCCGGGGACGACATACAACCGGCACAGGCCAGCCGCGCAGCAGCACACCAGCTGCTCGTACACCTACCAGCGGCCCTCGGCTGGCCTGCCGGGTAACGCGTATCAGGCGTCGGTGACGGTGACCTGGCGGATCAGCTGGACCGGTTCCGGCGGAGCGGGCGGCCTCCTCGATGGCGCCCTGGCGGTCCCGGTTGGCTTCACGGTTCCCGTCGCGCAGGGGGAGGCACTGGTGAGCAACCCGTGAGCAGTCAGCCGCCGGCAGTCGGGACAGCATTCTTCCCCGAACGCGATATCGCACCCAACGGCACGGGGCACGACAACGGCCAGTTTCCGGCGCCCGGCAAGCTGCGCGGGCTGCCGCGGCGGCGCCGGCCAGCCATGATCGCCCTCGCGGTCGCCATGGCCGGGGCCGGCGTGCTCGTCAGCGCCGCCGTCTACCAGAAGGCTGATCACCAGGTCGCCGTCGTGATGGTCACCCGCCAGGTGCCGGCCGGGGCAGTGCTCACCGCCGGGGACCTGTCCACCACGAACGTCACAGTCGGCACCGGCATCCATGTGATCCCGGCGTCGCAGCTCGGTCAGGTCGCCGGCGATGTGGCCGCGGCAGGCCTGCAGCCGGGCACGCTGCTGGCGCCATCTGACCTGACAACCACGCAGCCGCCGGGACCAGGGCAGGAGCTGGTCCCTGCCTCAGTCAAGCCGACCATGCTCCCGGCGAGCGGCCTGGCTCCCGGAGATCACGTGCTCATCGTGGCCACGCCGGGTGACCAGGGTCAGAGCGGCTCGTCAGTCGGATCATCGGCCCTGACCGCACCCGTGCCCGGAGTGGTTGAGGCGGTGAACGTCGTGCCGGACTCGGACGGCCTCGATGTCGTCGACCTGCTGGTCAGCGACGCCAGCGGTGCAGCGGTCGCGGAGCAGGTGTCCACCGGCCAGTTCGCGCTCATCGTGACGAAGCGGGGGTCCTGAGTGGGCAGCCTCTACGCGCTGGTCTCCGCGGGCGGCTCGCCCGGCGTGACGACCGCGGCCATCGCGCTGGCGCTGACCTGGCCGTCCCCGGCGATCGTGGCGGAATGCGATCCGAGCGGCGGCGACGTCCTGGCAGGCCTGCTGGCGGGCCACGTGCCAGCCGGGCGCGGCCTGATGGAGCACGCGATCGAGGCCGGCCGCGACAGCCGGTCCGCTGCTGCCGCGCTGACCGTGCAGCTTGTCGCGCTTGACGACAGCAGAACGCGAATGCTGCTGCCCGGCCTCACCGACCCGCGGCAGGCCGCGGGCCTGGCCACGGCGTGGCCCGCAGTCGCGGCATCGCTCACCGCGCAGGCGGCTGACGTGATCGCCGACTGCGGCAGGCTCGACGCTGGTCCCGGCCAGCCGTTCGCGGTTCTGTCCGCTGCACGCACGGTGGCCATCGTCCTGCGGCCCACGCTGCGGCAGGTGTGGCTGGCGCGGCCACGGATCGAGATGCTCGCTCAGCTGACTGGCCGTGACAGGCTCGCGCTCCTGCTCACCGGGCCGGGCACGCACTCGGCCCGCGAGGTCGCGCACGCGCTCAGCATTCCCGTCGCGGCCGTGCTGCCTGACGATGCGCGTACCTCTGCGCTCCTATCCGACGGCACCGGCGGGCAGCGGCAGCTCACCGGCGGCGCGCTGATGCGGTCAGCCAGGTCCGCCGGCCAGGCGCTGCGCGCTCACGTTGCCGTGATGGCCGCGCAGCCGGCCGGGGCAGGTGCGGCGCGATGACACTGCACTGGCCACCCGCGCCGCCTGAGCAGCGGGACGTGCACCCGCAGCAGGTACCCGCGGCAGCGCCGCCAGCCGGGACCGAACGGACCCCGTCGCCTGGGGCGCACCCTGCGGCACCGTCGCATGAGCCAGCACCGTCGCAGGAGCCAGCACCGTCGCAGGAGCCAGCACCGTCAGCGGACCGGCCGGCGCCCTCGCAGCGGCCGGCGCAGGCCGTCACCGGGCTGACGCCGCCGCCTGACCTGTTCCCGGAGCCGGGCCCGCTGGCCGGTCGCTCCCGGCTTACCGACCCGCGGCTGATCAGCGGCGTCGCCGAGGTCACCGAGATGATCGCCGCGCAGCTTGACGACGGGGCGAATCCCGCCGAGGTCATGCCGGTCATCCGGGAGACCGCGCGCCGCTGGCTCGAACGGCAGGTCCGCTCGGGCCTGCTGCCGGCCTCGGCCGGCGGGGCGCTTGACGATCTGGCCAGGGCGGTGCACGACCAGCGCTACGAGCTCGGCCCGGTGACCGACTACCTGCGTGACCCGCAGGTGGAGAACATCGACATCAATGGCTGCGATCAGGTCTGGATCACGTATGCCAGCGGCGAGCGCGTCGCCGGGCCGCCGGTCGCTGCCAGCGACGACGCGCTGATCTCGATGATCAGGACCTGGGCGACCCGCGGCGGCCAGACGGCCCGCGACTTCTCCGCGGCCGCACCGCTGGTCAACGTCGCTCTCACTGGCAGCGCGCGGCTCACCGCGACGATGTCGGTCACGCCCCGCCCGTGCGCGTCGCTGCGCCGCCACGGTCAGATCGACGTGACCCTGAGCAGGCTGACGCAGCTGGGCACGATCGACGGCACGCTGGCGGCCTTCCTCGCTGCTGCCGTCAGGAGCCGGTGCAACATCATCGTCACTGGGGGTGTCAACGCAGGCAAGACGACCATGCTCCGCGCGCTCGCCAGTGAGATTCCGCCCGGCGAGCGCGTCGCCACGCTCGAATCGGAATACGAGCTCTACCTCCACGAGCTGGCGCTCCATCCTGATGTCATCGCGTTCGAGGCACGCGAGGCGAACTCAGAGGGCGCCGGCGGCATCACCCTGCACGACCTGATCGCGCACGCGCTCCGGCACAACCCGCGCCGCATCCTGGTCGGCGAGGTCAGGCGCGGCGAGATCATGCCGATGCTCGAGGCCATGAACTCGGGCCAGGAAGGCTCGATGTGCACGCTGCACGCAAACTCGCCGACCGAGGCCTTCGACCGGATCCTGATCCTCGGCCTGCGCGGCGGCCTCGCCCTCGCCGAGCGCGCAATTCACATCCTCGTCGGCATGGCGGTCGACCTGATCGTGCACATCCGGCGCGGCTACGACGGCACCAGGACGGTGCGGTACGTCTCGGAGATCCTCGAGGTCATGCCGCCCGGCGACACCGAGCGGCCGGCCGTCAACCGGCTGTTCCTGCCTGATCCGCAGACCGGCCGGGCCGTCGCGGCGCACACGCCATCAGCCGGGATGCTCGCCCGGCTCGCTTCAGGCGGATTTGATCCGGGCCTGCTCGACCAGCAGCGCTCGCAGCAGCCTGCGTTCGGCCAGCAGCGCAGGCAGCCGGGGATGTGGTCGCGGTGATGCTGCTGGCCGGCGTTGCCGGCGGCCTGGCGATCGCCGGCCTCGCCCTGCTCCTCCTCGAGCTGACGCGCCCGGCGCCGGCGCCTGGCAGGCCGCCGCGCGGGAGGATCGCCGTCAGCGGCCGGACTCGCAAGCGCCTGCTCATCGCCGCCGGCACCGCGATCCTCACGTTCGCGCTCACCAGGTGGCCGGTCGCGACGGTCGCGGCCGCGCTGGCCGTGCTCTTCCTGCCTGGCATCACCTCCAGCCGCTCGGCGCAGCACCGGGCCGCGGTGCTGGAGGGACTGGAGCAGTGGACCCGCCGGCTGTCCGACATGCTGACCGCGAGCCGCGGCCTGGAGGAAGCCCTCGAGGCATCGGCGCGGCAGGCACCGGCGGCGATCGCGCCGGCTGTCGCGGCCCTGGGCCGGAGGCTGGCCGCGCGGGCGGGCACCGAGGCGGCCCTGCGCGCGTTCGCGTCCGATATCGATGACCCGGCCGGTGACCGCATCGCGGCCGCGCTCATCATCGCCACCGGACGCCGCGGCGGCGCCGTCCGCGACGTGCTGAACGCGCTGGCGATCATGCTGGCCCGCGATGTCGCGGCCCGGCGGGAGATTGAGGCCGAGCGGGCCCAGCACCGCACCACGGTGAAGTGGCTGACTCTGTTCGTGCTCGGGTTCACCGTGTTCGCGGTACTGAACCGCTCCTACTCGGAGCCGTACGGCACCGCACCCGGCCAGCTTGTGATGGCCCTCGTCACCGCCCTGTACGCGGGCGGCCTGCTCTGGCTGCATCATCTGGGCTCGGTGCCGGTCCCCGGCCGGTTCCTGGCCGCCGCCCAGCCTGCCGTCCGGCCGCGACCCGCCACCCGCCCGCGACCCGCCACCCGCCCGCGACTGCCCGCTGGCATCGGGACCAGATGGCAGACGGGACGGCGGGAGTGAGCGCCTGGCTGATCGCCGCAGGTCTGCTCGCGGGCCTTGGCTGCTGGCTGGCCGTCAGCGAGCTGCTCCCGGCCGGTCCCAGCCTGCGGGCCGCAATCGGCCGGCTCGACTCAGGCAGCGGTGACGAAAGCGGCCTTGCGCTGCCCCTGCGGCTGGGCCGCCGGCTGTCGGCTGCGGCGCCGTGGCTGCCCGTTCCCGTCCAGGATCTTCGCCTGCTCGGCCAGGATCCCGCTGACTGGCTCGCCAGGAAGGTCGTACTCGGATTCGCCGGGCTGGCGGTCGTTCCCGTGCTGTCCGCGCTGCTGGCCCTGGGCGGCCGGGCGCTGCCGTGGACCATCCCCGCGGCCGGATCGCTCGCGCTCGGAGCTGCGCTGTTCTTTGCGCCCGACCTCGTCACGCGGGTCAACGCGCGCGAGAAGCGGGCCGACTTCAGGCACGCGCTGACCAGCTACCTGGACCTGGTCGCACTGGAACGCGGTGCGGGCGCGGCTCCGACCGAGGCGCTGGAGGCAGCGGCAGAGGTTGGCCGCGGCTGGGCCTTCGAGCGCATCAGCGGGGCGCTGAGTCAGGCGCGGAAGGCCAGCCTGCCGCCCTGGGACGGGCTTGCCAGTCTCGCCGCGGAGATCGGTATCTCCGAGCTTGCCGACCTGGCCGAGATCGCCGGGGTGGCCGGCCAGGAGGGCGCCCGGATCCTGGACACGCTGGGGGCGCGGGCCGAGTCGATGCGCGCCGAGGCGCTCGCTGCCACCAAGGCGCAGGCTGGCGCGCGGAGCACGACGATGGTGCTGCCGATCGCGCTGCTGGCCGGCGGCTTCCTGGTGCTGCTGATCTTCCCTGACTTCTACCGGCTCTTCGGCTAGGGACCGAGCCGCACCGCGAGAAAGGCACACACTCATGCAGACGGACCCCAGGCTCTCGGCACTGCAGTACCTGCTCACGCAGCTGCGCGCCCGCATCGCTGTCGTGCGGTCAGGTGAGCTGGACCGGGGCGCGCTCAGCCTGGAATGGGTCGCTATCGCCATCGTGCTGGTCACGGCCGCGCTCGCGCTGGCCACGTTCCTGACCGGCAAGCTTGGCGACCTAGAAAAACTGATCCCGAACTAAAGCGGGAACGGGCCCTCCGGTGAACCGGCTATTGCTCGTGCTGCGCAGGCTGAGACGTGACGACGGCGGTGCGCTCACGCTGAGCTATGTCGCTGTGCTGCCGTTCGTCTTCCTGTTCTTCATGGTGCTGATCCAGGCGTCGTTCTGGTTCCTGGCCAGGGACGCCGCGCTCGCCGCCGCACGCCAGGGCGCGGATGCGGCCCGCTCGCTCGGGGCCCCCCGCGCGGCAGGACCGGCCGCTGCGCTCGCGTTCGCCCGCCAGGCCGGGCAGGGCTATCTGGAGAGCCCGGCAGCCAGCGGGTCAGGCAGCACCGGCGCGACCGTATCGATCACGGTCAGCGGCCACGTTCCCAGTTTCGTGCCCGGACTGGTCGTCCGCGTGTCGGAGACCGTTCAGGCACCAGTCGAGAAGTTCCAGTCGTGACCGGCCGCAGGCCCGCGCGGCGTCGAGCCTCGCGCGGCCGGGGCTGGCGGGGCCGCTGGACGGCTGATGACGGCAACGCGGCACTGGAACTGGTGATACTGGCCCCGGTGCTGCTGGCGCTCCTCGGCCTGGTGATCGCGGCCGGGCGCACATCGATCGCACAGGGGTCGGTCGACGCTGCGGCGCGCGACGCCGCGCGCCAGGCGTCGATCGCCCTGACGCCGACGGCAGCGCAGCTAGCCGGTCAGGCCAGCGCGCGGGCCGCGCTCCGCGAGGACGGACTGGACTGCGCGCCGGCCGTCGCGGTGAATACCGGCCAGTTCGCTATCCCGCCCGGCCAGCCGGCGTCGGTGACAGCCACGGTGAGCTGCACCGTGCCGCTCGCCAACCTGGCACTGCCCGGCCTTCCCGGCGCGGTCACGCTGCGGGCACGGTTCACCAGCCCGCTCGATGTCTACCGGTCGCGGTGAGTGATGCGCCTGTCAACGACGCCGCTGTCACCGCGATGTCACACCCGCTGCAGCAGGCTGCAGTCTGTGGTGACAACCATGCGCCGTCGTCAGCGCGGTGAGACGGAGCGCGGCGGCCTGTCGCTGATGATCGTGGTGCTCTTCGTGGTGCTGGCCGCGCTGGCCGGGATCGTCGTCGACGGCGGCGCCAAGCTGAACGCGGACGAGAACGCGGCCGCCCTGGCACAGGAAGCCGCCCGGGCAGGCGCCACCACTATCAATGAGTCCCGGGCGTACTCGTCAGGCTCGTTCGTGGTGGACCAGCAGCAGGCACTGACGGCGGCGCGCAGTTACCTCATTCAGGCCGGCTACGGCCGTTACACCGTCTCAGCCGACGGGTCCCGCGCGATCCGGGTCAGCGTGACGATCAGCGAGCCCACCCGGTTCCTGTCGCTCATCGGCGTGGATTCCTTTACCTGCACCGGCACGGCGACCGCGTCCCTGGTGACCGGCGTGACAGGAGGGACATGATCACTCGCGCACGATCCGCGCTCACCGGGCTGGCGGCGCTCACGCTGCTGGTGCTGCTCGTCGCCGGACTGCCGGCGGTGCTGTACCGGTTCGGCGGCTCGCCGGTCCCGAACCGCCTGCCGAGCGCTCACACGATCGGCGCAGCGCTCGCGCGCCAGGACAGCGGGAGCATCCTGCTCGCCGTCATCAAGGAGTGCTCGTGGCTGGCCTGGCTGCTGTTCGCCGGCTGCGTGCTCGCCGAGGCGCAGGCGGCGATCCGCGGGCACCGCTCTCCCCGGCTGCGCCTCGGCGGCCTGCAGGGCGCTGCGGCGCAACTGGTCGCGCTGGCCGCGCTCGCCTTCTCCGCGCCGTCCGGCATCACGCTGGCCGCATCGGTCACGGCAGCCAGCGGACAGTCTGCGGCGAGTCACGGCGGGGACGGCGACGTGCCGGCCGCTCCGCAGTATCTCGCCTCACCGGCCGGCTCAGCCGGGCAGCAGCCGGCCGAGCCGGGTTCGGCGCCGGCGCCGGCCTCGCGGTCCGACGCGGCGGATGTGCTGGATTTCGGGTCGGCACCGGCCTCCGCAACCCGGCTCATCACCGTCCGCAGCGGTGACTGCCTGTGGTCCATCGCGCAGCGCTATCTCGGCGCTGGTGATCGCTATCCGGAGATCGTCAGCCTGAACTACGGCCACGACATGGGCGACGGGCAGGTCTTCACGAACCCGTCGCTGATCGAGCCCGGCTGGCGGCTGTTCCTGCCGGGAGACGATCCGGGCAGCGCGGTCAGTCCCGCCCAGTCGGCCGGCAGCCAGCACCTGGGCCATGCGACTAAGGATTCGCATTACCGGCGGCGGCACCCCTCCGCCCGGACCGGCGCTAGCTCCGCTGCGGCATCCCGCGAGGCCGGTCAGGGTGGCGCTGCGCCGGGCACCGGCGCCCAGGGGAGCGCCGCGCTGGCCGTCGGCAGCCAGGGCAGCGCGGGGGCAGAAAGCGGTGCCGCCGCAGCGGATCCGGGCGCAGGCGAGCACGCCGCATCCGGCGAGGCTGCCGGGCAGCCCGTCGGCGGGCCGGCCGGAGCCGCGCAGGCAGCCGACCGGCTGGCCGAGGCAGCGATCTTCGTCTCCGGAGCACTCGCCGGCGCCGCCCTGACGAGCCTGGCCCGGCTTCGCAGGCGGCAGCGACAGGACCGGCGCCGTGGGCGCAGGATCGCGCTGCCTGCTGACCGCGGCGTGCTGGCAGCCGAGCAGCGCCTGCGGGCGGCCGCGCCCGACGAGCCACTGGAGACACTGCGCGACGCGCTTGCCCTGCTTGAGTCGGGCATCGTCGGTGCCGGCCAGCAGCTACCCGACATTGTCGGACTGCACGTCACCCCGGATGTGCTCGAGGTGCTACTCGCCGCACCGGCCGCCGACGCGCCGCCCGCTCCGTTTGCGATCAGTCCCGGGAGGCAGGGGATGTGCTGGCAGCTGGACCTGCCGGCCGTCACCGCCGCGGCCGGCAGCGGGACCGCTGACGCCGCCGGACTCGCAGCTGCACCCGTCAGCACGCCGGCCATGGCCAGCGTGGCCTGCCACCTGCTGCCGGGACTGATCACCGCGGGCACCACCGGCGACGGCTATCTGCTGGTTGACCTGGAATCGCTGCGCGTGACGGGCTGCGACGGGCCGCCTGATCTGGTCGACCGGGTCCTCACGACGATCGCGGCCGAGCTCGCCACCGGCCAGTGGAGCGGCTGGTACGAGCTGATCCTGGTGGGCTTCGACGAGCTCGAGGTCCTCGGCCGCGCCGAGCACTGCGCCACGCTGGACGGCGCACTGTCGATGCTGGCGGCACGGGGCGCTGCGGCGGGCCGCCGTATCGCTGATCGCGCGGCAGCGGATGTCCGTGAGCTGCGGCTTGCCGAGCCCGACGACGAGGACTGGGGACTGGCTGTCCTGGTCTGCAGGACCGAGCCCGAGCCGGGCCAGCTAGCGAGACTGCTGGAGCTTGCCGAGGACGGCTGCGGCGGGATTGCGGCACTGGTCGCAGGCGATCAGGAGACGCCGGGCGGCAGGATGGCGCCGACAGTGCTGCAGCTGGCTCCGGATTCGCTGGTGCCCGGCGGCATCATCGCCAACGTCGTGCCGCTGCAGATCACCGTGCGGCCGCG
>Ga0302324_100014828_pt1 | contig 15677 bp, 15 predicted proteins | sample Palsa_T0_1_FD_201949 | JGI IMG/M metagenome (GOLD analysis project Ga0302324, IMG submission 201949) | Peat permafrost microbial communities from Stordalen Mire near Abisko, Sweden - Palsa_T0_1 | ecosystem: Environmental > Terrestrial > Soil > Palsa > Peat permafrost | place: Sweden: Abisko...
GGCGGCCGAGCAGAGCATGCCGTTGGAGACCACGCCCCTCACCGCCCGCGGCTCCAGGGTGATCCCTGTCCCCGGGATGAAGGCGCCGATGGGGGCGTAGAGGGTCGTCAGCCCGGCCCTGGCGTTGGGCGCGCCGCAGACGATCTCCTTGACGCCGTCCTTGGTCTGCGCCTGGCATACCCGCAGGCGATCGGCGTTCGGATGCTGGACCGCCTCGATGATCCTGGCGACCGAGAATGCGGCCAGGGTCGTCGCCGGGTCGGTGACGTGCTCGACCTCGAGGCCGGCCATGGTCATGGCCTCGATGATCCTCGCCAGATCGGCGTCGGTCTCGAGGTGCTCCTTCAGCCAGGAGAGGGTGAATTTCATTTGCCGCCCCTCCCTAGCTCAGTCCCGAGGCCGGGCTTGGAATAGCGAAGGGCGAGAAGCCGTAGTGGGCCAGCCAGCGGACATCGCCGGCGAACATGTCGCGCAGGTCCGGCATCCCGTACTTGAGCCGGCCCAGACGGTCGACGCCGAAGCCGAAGGCGAATCCCTGCCAGACGTCCGGATCGATGCCGCAGTTCATCAGCACCTTGGGGTGGACCATCCCGCAGCCGACTACCTCCGACCACTCCTCGCCCTGGCCGATCCTCACCTCGCCTCCGGAGGTGTCGCATTGCACGTCGAGCTCGGCCGACGGCTCGGTGAACGGGAAGTGGTGCGGCCGAAACCGGGTGACGATGCTCGGCAGTTCGAAGAACCGGGCGATGAAGGTGTCCAGTGTCCACTTCAGGTGGCCCATGTGGATCGCCCGGTCGATCACCAGGCCCTCGAGCTGGTGGAACATCGGCGTGTGGGTGGCGTCGCTGTCGCGCCGGTAGGTGCGGCCAGGCACGATCACCCGGATCGGCGGCGCCTGCCCCCCCGCGATCCAGGCGGCTGGCGGCGGGGTGTTGGCGCGCTGCATCACCCGCACCTGCACCGGGCTCGTATGAGTGCGCAGCAGCTTGCGCTCGCCCTCGGGGCCAGGCTGGAGGAAGAAGGTGTCGTGCATCTCCCGCGCCGGGTGGCCGGGCGGGAAGTTCAGGGCCGAGAAGTTGTGGAAGTCGTCCTCGATGTCCGGCCCCTCGGCGAGGCGGAAGCCAAGCTCGGCGAAGATGGCGATCATCTCGTCCATCACCTGCATCGTCGGGTGAACGGCGCCCCGGCGGCGCGGCGGCGGCGGCAGGGAGAGATCGAGGCGCTCGCTCGAGAGTTGGACCGCGAGTTCGGCCGCCTCGAGCTCGGCCTTGCGCGCCGCGATCGCCTGCGCGACCCGCTCCTTCAGACCGTTGATCTCCGGTCCGTGGAGCCGTCGTTCGTCCGCGTCCATGCCCCCCAGGAGCCGCAGAAGAGCAGAGATAGTCCCCGATTTGCCCAGCACAGCGACACGAAGAGACTCCAAATTGGCAGCGTCCGGCGCCTCTTCGACGTCCTTAAGGACCTGGCTTTCGATTTCGCTATACTTGTTCATCGTGCGTCAGCTCTGGCATGGATCGGTGGTCGGCAAAAAGCCCTCCGGGCGGTCGGCGCCGGAGGGCTTTCGGCAGGGACTTCTTCTAGTCCACTGAAATCTCAAGCCAAAGCGGCGCGAACCTTGTCGGCGATGGCCTTGAACGCAGCCGGGTCGGCGCCCGCGACATCGGAAAGGACCTTGCGGTCGATGTCGATCCCGGCCAGTTCGAGGCCGTGACTAAATCGAGAATAGGTCATGCCCTCGAGGCGTGCAGCGGCGTTTATCCTCACGATCCACAGCGATCGGAAAGTTCTCTTGCGAATCTTGCGGTCGCGGTAGGCGTATTGACCAGCCTTGTCGACCGCGGCCTTGGCGGCCCGGATCGTATTCTTGCGTCGGCCTCGGAAGCCTTTTGCTTGCTCGAGGACTTTCTTGTGCCTGGCGTGCGCCGTGACGCCTCTTTTTACTCTGGCCATGTCTAGACGCCGTAGGGCATATACGAGAGGATCTTCTTGGTGTCGGCCTCGCTCATCACTTTCGTTCCGCGTTGTTGGCGGATGTACTTGGACGAATGGCTCATCAGCCGGTGCCGCTTGCCGGCGACCCCCGCCTTCACCTTGCCAGAGGCGGTGATCTTGAAGCGCTTCTTCGCTCCCGACTTGGTCTTCAGCTTGGGCATGTTCTTCAAAGACCTGGCGGGGTTGGCGAAGCCGCGCTCTCTACGTCAAAGCACCGCTGAAGGCAAGGTCGCCCTGGGCCTGGCGTCGGCGGCCGCGCGGCCGGCCGCGAGGGCCAGGAAAATCGCCGGGGCCACGATCAGGGCGCCCATGAAGAATGGCCCGTCGACGCTCACGTTGGTGAACACCATCGCGGCGCAATATGGCCCCGCGAACCGCGCAAAGGCGCCAGTGGCGTTGTTAAGGCCCATGACCTGACCCTGGTGGTCCGGATCGACCGAACGCGACATCAGCGCCCCGGCGTTGGGGAAGGCCACCGACGATGACAGCGCCATGAGGGCCATCAGGCCGATCGTCATGCCGCGGCCGTCTGAGAAGGGTTGGAACGCCGTGCAGATTACCGTCCCGGCCATGCCCAATGCGAGCATCCGCGCCTCGCCGTATCGCCTGGACAACTGCCCGGTGACAAAGAACTGCGAGAACGAGGAGACAATCCCCGTGATCATGAAGCACAGCCCGACGTTCTTCGGCTGCCATCCGAAACGATGCTGGGCCCACAATCCAAAGGTGCTCTCGATGCCGGTGAACGCGACGCCGACGAAAAAAGTCAGCAACATCAAGCGGCTGATTACCGGATCGCGCACCGCGTAGCCGATCATCGCCCAGCGACTGGGTTGGGCGCCCTTGCGTATCCGCGCGCGGCTCTCCCGCACCGCGAGGATTATGCCGACGGCGGAACAGGCCGCCAGGCCCGACGCTGCCAGAAGCGGAATGCGAAATCCCAATGGCCCCGCCGAAGGCTTGGCAAGCAAGCCGCCGACCGCCGGTCCAAGGATGAAGCCGATATTGTACGCGGCGCCAAGGCGCGACATCCGTGCTGCTCTCTCGTCAGGCGGGGTCACGTCGGCGATGTAGCCCTGCACCACCGAGCCGTTGCCGGCCGCCATGCCGCCGAAGAACCGGATGACAAAGGCCATGTAGATGTTCGGTGCGAAGGCGAGGAGGCCGTAGCAGAGACAGTTGGCGGCGGTCGTGCTGATCAGGACCGGCTTTCGCCCTATCCGGTCCGACAGCCGACCCCAGAAGGGCTCGCCGAAGAACGAGCCCATCGAGTAGGCCGAGAAGATCAGCGCGATCTGCCATGGCGGGGCGTGGAAGGATTCCCCGTAGAACGGCAGCAGCGGCACAATGATGCCAAAGCCCATCATGTTGATGAACATCACCGACAGCAGGGTGTAGAGGGCTGCGGCCGACCGCCCGTCCGCCTTTTCCTGCCCCGGTGCGGTCATCGCGCCGCAGATAGGACTATCGCCGTGGGGCGGCAAGCCGTCGCCCGCGGCTCATGGATTTCTACTTCGGCGCCAAGATCATGATCATCTGGCGGCCCTCCATCCGTGGCTCGTATTCGACCTTGGCCACGGGGTCGAAATCGGTTCTGACCTGCTGGAGCAGTTTCATCCCCAGCTCCGGATGGCGCATCTCACCACCACGAAATCTCAAGGTAACCTTTACCTTGTCGCCTTCTTCGAAGAAGCGGTGCATGGCCCGAGCCTTCACTTCGTAATCATGAACGTCGATGTTCGGGCGGAGCTTGATCTCCTTGACCTCGACAAGCTTCTGGCGTTTGCGCGCTTCGTTCTTCTTTTTCTGTTCCTGGAACTTGAACTTGCCGAAGTCGAGGATCTTGCAGACTGGCGGATCGGCTGTGGGCGAAACCTCCACCAGATCCAGTCCCGCCTCGACTGCAGCTTCCAGGGCTGCCGATGTCGGCATGATCCCCTGCTTTTCTCCGTGCTGATCGATCAGCAGAACTCGTGGCACTCGGATCTCATCATTGATGCGCGGCCCGTCTTTCGACGGCGGCGCGGCCATGGGACGACGAATAGGCTGGTGCTCCTTGGACCGTTGAATCTAGGCGATCGCCGAAGCGCTTCGACAACCCCATGTGCGATATATGAAGGGGGTGCCCCTCTCGATCAAGCGGCGCTTCAGATCGAGCGTGCGAGCCTGAGCGCTGTATCGAGCACGGTGGAGACCTGAACGTCCTTCAAATTGGGCGCCTGAAACACAGTGACGTGCCCCCTCGGTCCTGAAAGGGCCGGGTCGGAGGCGGAGGAGAAGAGCGCGATGGTGGGGGTCCCAACTGCGGCGACCAGATGCACTGGACCGGTGTCGTTGCCCACCGCGACCGCCGCCCGGGCCCCCAGCGCCGCGATCTGAGCGAAATCCGTTCGTCCCGTGAGATCCCTCGCGCGAGGCGTTCGACGCTGAATGCCATGGGCGAGAACGCTCTCCTGCAGGGCGCCGACGATGATGATATCGAACCCTTTCGCCTGCAGTCCCTCAGAGAGCGTGGCGTAGTGCTCGATCGGCCAGCGCTTCTCCGGTCGATGCGCGGACGCGCCTGGAATGAGCAGAGCGGTGGGCCTGGGCGCGGGGGCCGCGATCGGCCGAGCGGCCGGCGATCTGGCGAGAATCCACGAGAGGTCAGGCGGCGGCGCCGAGAGCGGTCTGGTGGGCGCATCGGGCCAGATGCCGGCCTGCTCCAACTGCTCGGCCTGGCGCTCGAGCGCGTGCATGCCCATCCGGCTGGGATTGCGGTGGGGCAGCGCGCAACCGAGGGCGGTCCCCGACCACGCAGGCGGAAACGGACGCAGCGCCTGGAAAAAGAGGTTGGTCCGCCCGTTGTTCTGCAAATCATAGACCCGGTCGTAGCGCGCGCCGCGCAGACGCGCGACGAGCGAGAGCCACTGGCCCGGACCCTCGGGGCGGCCATCGGTTTCCACCCGGTCGAAGAATGGGCTGGACCTTGCCAGGGCCTCGAAGGGGGGCGTCGTGAGGAGAGTGATCCTTGCATCCCGATGGGTGGCGCGGATGCGATCAAAGGCGGGGATGGCCAGGACGAAGTCGCCGACAGCCGAGAGTTTGATCACGAGGACTTTGCGGATCGGTTTCATGTCCGGCTGCGAAGGACCCGCAAATAGGCGTCGAAAGTGGCCTCGCACATGCGCTCCAGGCTGTAGGAGCGCTCTACTCTCGCGCGGCCGGCCGCTCCCATCTGCTCCCGAACGCTTGCGCCGGTCTCCAAGGCGGTCGACAGGGCGGACGCCCAGGCCGACGGATCGGCGGGCGTGACCAGCCATCCTGTGACCGCGTTTTCGACGATCTCCGCCGGACCGCCGTGGTGGGAGGCAATCACTGGGCGCGCCGAGGCGCCGGCTTCGGCCACGGTTCTGCCGAATGACTCCGGCGCGATCGACGGCGCGAGGATGAAATCGGCGGCCCGATATGCGGCCGGCATGTCCGTGCTTGGGCCGGGCAGTATGACCTGGTCGGCAAGTCCGTTCGTTCGCGCGGCCTCTCGCAGTCGGCCCTCGTAGCCGGGATTGCCTAAACGACCGGCCAAGACGAGAAGAGTGTCGCGGCGTCGCAAGCGGGCCAAGGCCTCAATCGCCAGCTCGTGTCCCTTCAGCGCCGTCAACCGGCCCGCCAGAAGCAGCACTTGGCGCGTGTCGCCCGGCTCAATCCCCCAGGAGCGCCGGACAGCGGTCACGCGCGCGGGGCTGACCTGATCGGGATCGAAGGCGTCGGCGTCGACGCCCTCCTGGGCGAGGACGATCCGGTCCGCGGCGAGGCCATGCTCGCTGGCGATGTGATCGGCCACAACGCGAGAGCCGGCCAATACCAGATCGCCCCTCGTCATGATGGAGTTGTACCATCGCTTGAGGGGCGAGCGTGCCGCATAGATGCCGTGGTAGGTCGCCACCATCGGAACGCGCTCGGCCCGAGCCGCCGCCCAGGCGCTAAACGCGGGAGCGCGCGAGCGGACGTGGACCATACTCACACTCTCCAAGCGGATCACCCGCCTTAGCTTGGCGACGTTGAAGGCGATAGACGCCGGGTCTCTGGCGTCCATGGGAAGACGTATCAACTCCGCCCCGCTGGCGACGAGTTTCGCGCCCAGAATGCCGCCGGCCGAGGCGACCAGAGACCTCGCGCCAGCCTGCGCGAGCGCTCCGGCGACTTCGATGGTGACTTCCTCTACTCCGCCGCCGTCGAGCTTCGGAATAATCTGCAGGAGCGTGAATCCGGGGGGAAACCTGTCGATCTTCGTCGCTCCGGGCCGGAAATTCGGCTTAGCCCTCGAATATGGCCTTCGCGGCCGAGCGAGCCCGCTGACCCAATTCTGGATGCTTCAGGGCCATTGCGAGGCTGGCGCGCAGGAGGCCGACTGGATCCCCGCAGTCGAAGGTTGTCCCGTCATACTCCAAGGCGTGGAAACTCTGGCGCGTGCTGAGGGCCGCCATGGCGTCCGTGAGCTGAATTTCGCCGCCCGCCCCTGGCCGGTGCTCGGAGAGAAGTTCGAAGATTTCCGGTTGGAGTACATAGCGGCCGGAGATGAGGAGGTTGGACGGCTCCGTCCCCGGCTGCGGCTTCTCCACCATCCCGGTCATCACCCTGAGCTTGCCGCCGAAATCGGCGGCGGGCTCGCCTAGCGCCACGATGCCGTATTTGTGCGCCTCGCCCGCGGGCGCCTGTTCGACAAGAACGACATTGCCGCTCACCGACCCGAACGCCGATATCGCCTGGGCGAGAGCCGTGGGCTCAGCTTCCATCAGCATATCCGGGAGCATCACCGCGAACGGTTCGGCGCCGACGATGTCCCTGGCGCACCAGACGGCGTGTCCCAGGCCGAGCGGCGCCATTTGTCGGACGAAACTCAATTGGCCGGGACGCGGCAGATCGGCGCGGATTACCCTGAGTAGCTCGCCCTTGCCCTTTGACTCGAGCGTGGTTTCGAGCTCGAAGGCGTGATCGAAATAATCCTCGATGGCCGATTGGCCCCGCCCTAGGACAAACACCAAGTGTTCGATCCCCGCAGCCCACGCCTCGGCAACGATGTAGGCTAGAAGCGGCCGATCAAAGACGTTGAGCAAATTCTTCGGTGTCGCCTTCGCGGCCGGCAGGATGCGCGTGCCGAGACCCGCCACTGGGATGACCGCCTTGCGGACCTTGTTCATCGCCGCCTCATTCGACCGTCACCGACTTGGCGAGGTTGCGGGGTTGATCGACGTCGGCCCCCTTCAGCACAGCTACGTGATAGGCGAGCAGCTGGATCGGAACGGCAAACACGAGAGGTGCGATCACCTCATCGCAAGCAGGCCCGACGACGACGCTCACACCTTGCGGCGCCCGCTCAGCGCCCTCCTCGTCGGTGAGAAGTGACACCCTGCCTCCGCGGGCTATGACTTCGTTGATGTTGGAACAGGTCTTGTCGAACAGGGAGTCACTGGGGGCGATCACGATCACCGGCGTTGCCTCGTCCACCAGAGCGATCGGACCGTGCTTGAGCTCGCCGCCTGCATACCCCTCGGCATGGATGTAACTGATTTCCTTCAATTTCAGCGCGCCTTCCAAGGCCAGGGGGTACATCGGCCCGCGGCCGAGATAGAGCACGTCCCTTGCCTTGGCTATTTCGATGGCGATCGCATGGACGGCTTCCTCGGCCCCGATCGCTTCAGCTATCAGCCTGGGGGCTTCCAGCAACCGCTCCGCCAGCCTCGCTTCCTCCGCGGCGTCGAGCCTGCCGCGCTGAAAAGCTGCTGCGATCGCGAGCGCGGTGAGCGCGGCGACCTGGGAGGAGAAGGCCTTGGTCGAAGCTACGCCGATCTCGGGTCCAGCATGGGTTGGCAGCATGACGTCCGCTTCTCTCGCCATCGTTGACTCGTGGTTGTTTACAAGCGCGGCGGTCGAGATTCCCCGCGACCTGCACCATCGCAGTGCGGCCAGGGTGTCGGCTGTTTCCCCAGACTGAGAAATGGCAAGGGCCAGCGCGCCGGGCCACAAGGCCGGTTCGCGATAACGGAACTCAGAGGAGATCTCCACGTCGGTTGGCAGCCCGGCGAGCCGTTCGAACAGGTAGCGCGCTATCATGCCCGCGTAGGCGGCTGTGCCGCAGGCGACGATCTGGAGTCGCTCGACCGCGGCGAAGTCGATCCCCGGCGAACACACTCGACCGGTAATCGGATCGACATATGCCGACAGGGTATGCTGGCAAGCGCCGGGTTGTTCGTGAATCTCCTTCTCCATGAAGTGCCGGTAGACGCCCTTCTCGACCAGGGCGTTGGCGCTGGAGACGACGCGCACAGGCCGGTCGACCGAGATCCCGTCCGCGTCGAAGATTTCGGCCCGATGATGATTGATGGCGACGAAGTCACCCTCCTCCAGATAGGTGACGCGATTGGTGAACGGTCCCACGGCCAGGGCGTCGGAGCCGAGGAACATCTCTCCGTCACCGTGGCCGATAACGAGCGGGCTGCCTCGCCTCGCCCCCATGATGAGGTTGTCCTCGCCCTCGACGAGGATCGCCAGGGCGTAGGCGCCGGTCAGGCGGTCGAGAGTGCCCTTCAGGGCTTCGACCGGGCTCATGCCGGCGGCGAGTCCGTGGTCGATAAGATGGGCAATCACTTCGGTGTCGGTGTCGCTCTCGAAGACGCGACCCTGAGCCATCAATTCGCCCTTGATTTGGGCGAAGTTCTCGATGATCCCATTGTGCGCGAGCGTTACTCGACCGGCCCGCTGGGGGTGGGCGTTTCGCTCCGAAGGGGCGCCGTGGGTCGCCCAGCGAGTATGGCCGATGCCGACAGTTGCGATGAGCGGTTCGCGCTCGAGCACGGCCTCGAGATCGCGAATCTTGCCCTTGGCCCGCCGCCGCTCGACGCAGCCGTCCAGAATGCCAGCCACGCCAGCCGAATCGTAGCCGCGATACTCGAGGCGTTTGAGACTCTCGATGAGTCGAGTGCTTACTGGAGAGACACCGACGATGCCGATAATGCCGCACATGCGCTTCGGCTCCTCGCCCTCTTCGCCTGAAGGCTTTGTTCAACGCCGCTTCAAGGGTTAAATTCGGTCCCGTAAGAAGTCGGCCGCCCTTTAACATCCGAGAAGGTAGCGGCTAGATAAACTTTAGGTTTCGCATCGCTTCCGGACGAAGGACCCCAGCCAGCATGGCTAAGCGCGGCTATTTTGGGACAGATGGGATTCGCGGACAGGCGAACAAGCATCCCATGACCGCCGAAGTGGCTCTGAGAGTGGGCATGGCGGCCGGAAAGCTCTTTCGTTCCGGCCACGACCGCCGTCACCTCGTGGTCATCGGCAAGGACACCCGTCTCTCCGGTTACATGATCGAACCGGCACTGGTCGCCGGCCTTACCAGCGTCGGTATGGATGTTCGGCTTTTTGGCCCACTCCCGACCCCGGCCGTGGCGATGATGACACGGTCGATGCGGGCCGATCTTGGCGTGATGATTTCGGCGTCCCACAACAGTTTCGCCGATAACGGCATCAAGTTGTTCGGGCCGGACGGTTACAAGCTCTCCGATTCCATGGAGGCGCGCATCGAGGCCCACATGGATGAGGGCCTGCAAGAGGGATTGGCCGAGCCCAAGCAGCTGGGCCGGGTCGCCCGGATGGATGAAGCTCAGGCTCGCTACATCGAGATCGTAAAGGCCACCCTGCCACGCAGCCTCACCCTGAGCGGCCTGCGGGTTGTCGTGGATTGCGCAAATGGGGCCGCATACCGAGTGGCGCCGACGGCGCTGTACGAACTCGGCGCCGAAGTGATGGAGATCGGCGTCTCGCCCAACGGCTACAATATCAACGAAGAATGCGGGTCCACCTACCCCGGCGCCATGGTGAAAGCGGTCAAGGAATATAGGGCCGATCTCGGGATCGCGCTCGACGGAGACGCCGACCGGCTGGTGATTTGCGACGAGAGGGGACGTCTCGTCGATGGCGACCAGATCATGGCCCTGATCGCCTCGTCCTGGGCCGACAAGGACAAACTGACCGGCGGCGGCGTCGTCGCCACTGTGATGTCGAACCTTGGTCTGGAACGGTTCCTGGCTGGGCGGGGGCTTGCGATGGAACGCACGCCCGTCGGTGACCGGGCGGTCATGGCCAGAATGCGGGAGGGAAAGTTCAACCTGGGCGGCGAGGCTTCCGGCCACATCATCCTCTCCGACTATTCGACGACGGGCGATGGCCTGATCGCCGCGCTTCAGGTGCTGGCTGAACTGGTACGTTCGCAGAGGCCCATGAGCGCCCTAGCCTGCCAATTCGACCCAGTGCCCCAGAGGTTGGAAAATGTGCGTTTCTCCCACGGTCAACCGCTGGAGAGCGCCTCGGTGAAATCCGCAATCGCCGCGGCGGAGTTACGGTTGAACGGTTCGGGCCGTCTGCTTGTCCGCGCTTCCGGCACCGAGCCGATGATCCGGATCATGGCGGAAGGCGACGACGAGAAGTTGGTGGTTCAACTGGTCCGCGACATCGCCGGCGCAGTGCGGTCGGCGGCGACTGAGTGAGCTGAATTCAGCCGCGGCCCACGCTCACGTAGCTGAAGCCACGCTGTCGCATCTCGTCCGGGCGATAGATATTGCGAAGGTCAATGACCACCGGCGAGCGCATCAGGCTCTTTACGCGATCCAGGTCGAGGGCGCGGAACTGATCCCATTCGGTAAGAATGACCACCGCGTCCGCCCCTTCCACGGCTTCGTAGGGTCCGGGCTTGAATTCAACGCCGCGGAGCAGTTGCCTCGCCTCGAGGCCCTCCGGATCGAAAACCTGGATCGAGGCGCCGCCGGCGAGCAGGGCCGGAATGACCTCCAGCGCCGGCGCCGCACGCATGTCGTCGGTGTTGGGCTTGAAGGTGAGGCCGAGGACGCCGATCGTCCGACCCGAGACCACACCGCCGAGCGCCGTCACGATCCGCCCCGCCAACCCTCTCTTGCGCGCGTCATTCACCTCTGCGGTGGTCTCCACCAGCCGTAGCCGCGCCCCGGCGTCGGCTGCGGTGCGAATCAGCGCCGCCGTGTCCTTGGGAAAACACGAGCCGCCGAAGCCGGGTCCAGCATGCAGGAACTTCGGCCCTATACGCTTGTCTAGCCCTATGCCCTTGGCGACCTGCTGAACGTCGGCGCCGACGTTTTCGCATAAATCAGCGATTTCGTTGATAAAAGTGACCTTCATCGCCAGAAACGCGTTGGCGGCGTACTTGATAAGCTCGGAGGTGCGCCGATCCGTGACGACCATTGGAGTTTCGATCAGATTGAGTGGTCGGTAGATCTCCACCATCGTCGCTCGCGCCCGTTCGTCGTCCAGGCCCACCACGACGCGATCGGGGCGCTTGAAATCCTCGATGGCCGAGCCTTCGCGCAGGAATTCGGGATTGGATACAACCGCGAAGTCGGCCGATGGGCGCGCCGATCTTATGATGGTTTCAATCTCATCACCTGTCCCGACAGGCACGGTTGATTTTGTCACGACGACCGTGAAGCCCTCGATGAGCGCGGCGATCTCCCGCGCCGCATCGCGTACGTAGGAAAGATCAGCATAGCCATCACCCCTCCGCGAGGGTGTCCCGACGGCGATGAACACCGCGTCGGCCTCGGCCACCGCGCTAGCAGCGTCGACGGTGAAGAACAGACGTGCGTCCACGACATTGCGTTCAACGATGACCGCGAGGCCGGGCTCATAGATCGGCAGGACGCCCGCCTCGAGCTGCCCGATCTTCGCGGCATCCTTGTCGACGCAAGTGACTGTGTGCCCGAAGTCGGCGAAGCACGCCCCTGAAACGAGGCCGACATATCCGGTCCCAATCATGGCGATGCGCATCGATCTAGCCCTCGGTCGGCCCGCCATGAAAGGCGAGGCTCACTTTATCTGGTTCTATGCTCCGACCTGGGACTTGCGGCCATGCATAGGCCTGGCTCCGTCGAGAGAAGATTCTCGGCTAGAAATGTCCAGGGGCGTCGCGGGCATGGGCCGCGCCATTCGTAGGGGTCTCGTAAACCCGCGCCAAGGGATGACCGAACGGCGGCGGCGAGCGGGCGCCCTGACCCTGTGGCCAGACCAGGGCCAAGGCTATGACAGCGAGCGCCGCGAGCGCGAGGAGGGAGAAGAAGACGCTGTCGCGCATGGCCGGCGGGTATAGCTTCGCCGATGCGGCGGCGCCATCACGGCGCCTTCGGCTGGAACCCAAGTCCTCGTTACCTGGCTATCCCGGCTTGGATAGTGACCGGGGATCGCCTCAACGAAAGGTATCCATGCACAGGTTCGTTCTGTTGCGCCACGGCCAGAGCCAATGGAATCTGGAGAACAGATTCACCGGTTGGGTCGATGTCTCGCTCTCGCCGGCCGGCGAGGCCGAAGCGACCCGCGCCGGGCAGCTGCTCGGCGCGGAGGGCCTGCAATTCGAGCGGGCTTTCACCTCGGTCCTGGCCCGCGCGATTCGCACGAGCGACATCGCCTTGGCGGTCGTCGAACAACTCTGGATACCGGTTTCGAAAGACTGGAGGCTGAACGAACGGCACTATGGCGGCCTCACCGGCCTCAACAAGGCGGAGATGGCCGCCGTGCACGGTGAGGACCAAGTCAGGCGCTGGCGTCGGTCCTATGATGTCTCGCCCCCGCCGGCCGCGAAGGGCGGCCCGTTCGATTTCTCGACAGACCGTCGGTACGCTTGCGCAGTGGTCCCACTCGCCGAAAGCCTGAAGACGACCCTGGAACGCGTTCTGCCGTGTTGGCGGACCGTCATCGAACCAAGTCTTGCGGCTGGCGAGACGCTGTTGATCTCGGCGCACGGCAATTCGCTCAGGGCGATCCTCAAACACATCTTCCACGTCAGCGATGAGGCGATCGCCGGTGTCGATGTTCCCACCGGCAATCCGTTGCTGATCGAATTGGACTCGAAGCTCTTTCCTCGCGCCGCCCGGTACCTGGACGTGGATCGGGCGAAACCGTTGCCGCCACTACATTGAAGGGCGTTGGGAGTCCGGACCCTCAACGGCTCTAGAGAGCCAGTGGCGCGCAAAGGGCGGCGCGTGCCGCGCCGCCCTCCGCTGGGACAATCAGACCGACTGGAGCCGATCAGGCCGCCTTGTCGGCTTCGATAAGCGTTGAATCGGCGCCTGTCGAAATCTCGATCCGGCGGGGTTTCAGAGCTTCCGGAAGCTCCCTCTTGAGCGAAAGGGAGAGCAATCCATCGGCGAGCTGGGCGTCAGTCACCAGCACGTAGTCGGCGAGTTGAAAGCGGCGCTCGAAATTACGCTCGGCAAGGCCCCGATGAACGTATCGCCTCGTTTCATCGGTCTCGCTCTTGCGGCCCTGGACGGTGAGCAGGTTCTCCTTGATCTCGATGTTGAGATCCTTCGGCTTGAACCCGGCAACAGCAATCTCGATTCGGTAGCTGTTCTCGCCCGTGCGCTCGATATTGTAGGGCGGATAGCCGCTCGCGGTCTCGTTGGTGGCTGCATCGAGCAGATCGGCGAGGCGATCGAAGCCGACGACGGAGCGGTAAAGGGGAGAAAAATCGATCGTACGCATGCGGGAAATATCCTCCTAGAAGTGAAGCAAGGTTGCGTTGAAGCTCGAAACGCCGCGGCCCTGTCGGCTCCGCATCGCTCCGGAAGGCCCGAACTAGTTAGCGCCCTCGGTCGCTAAGGTAAGAGGCGTCTGTCGGGGTTCAAGCCTCTTTCCGGGCCGAGCCCGAGCCAAGCGCGCTTGCGCCGTCTCTCTTTTCAGGGTTTAGGGGCCAAGACCCAGGGACACAACGAGGAGACTGGCTTTCCATGGCTACGGTCGACGAAATCACCCAGCGGTTCAGGACCGCTGTGGGCTCCGATTCGGGTCTGGGAAAGACCCTGAAGTTCAACCTGAAGAGCGACGGCGTCATCTTCATCGACAGCGGTGAGGTGACCAACGAGGACAAGCCCGCCGACCTCACGATGACCATTTCCAAGGACGACCTGGAATCACTTGGCGCCGGCAAGCTCGATCCGATGACCGCGGTCATGACGGGCCGACTCCAACTCTCAGACATGGGAATGGCCATGGGCCTGCAGAGCAAAATGCAGGCGCTCTTCTCTAAGATCGCCTGAGGGTCTGTGCCGGAAGAGGCACCGCTGATCGGCACGGCCGCCGCGCCGGTTCCGGTTGGCGGAAAGGCCGAGTGGTTCACCGGCGCGGATGGTGTTCGATTGCGCGCCGCGCTCTTTCCGGCCGACTGTCATTCGCTTGGATCGGTGGTCGTCAGTCCCGGCCGCACCGAGCCGATAGAGAAATATTTCGAGACGGCCCAGGATCTTACGAGCCGCGGGTTTACGACGCTCGTCCACGACTGGCGCGGGCAGGGGCTTTCACATCGCCATCTGGCCGACCGACTTTGGGGCCACGCTGACGGCTACAAGGACTTCTTGGCCGATTATCAGAACCTCCTCGACACCTTCGAGCCGCGGCTGCCACGGCCATGGATAGCGCTTGGCCACTCCATGGGCGGCTGCCTCACGCTGTTGGCGCTCGCTAACGGAGAGCGGAGATTTTGCGCGGCGATCCTGTCGGCGCCGATGTTGGGACTCTCCACTGGAGCAACGCCGCGTCTGGCCGCAAGGGCGCTGGCCAGGATCTTATCGAGTGTCGGGCGCGGCGGGACTCCCATCCAGAAAGCCGGCGCTGAACCTGCTCCGTTCACTGCGAACGTCCTTACCCACGACCGGTGTCGATATGAGCGCAATGAAGCTCAGATCGAAGCCTGTCCGGACCTCGCTCTGGGGCCACCAACCTGGGGATGGCTGGATTTCGCCTTCTCGGCCATCCGGTTTCTGGAGCGGGGGCCAGGAACGCCACAAATCGGGATCCCGGTCACGATCCTCGCCGCCGGAGACGATAGTGTGGTGGACAACGCCGGACTACGCCGTGTGGCCGCGCGGCTCCCCCAGGGCCGTCTGGTCGAAGTCCCGGGCGCATTCCACGAGATCCTGCAAGAGACCGACGCGGTGCGCGCGATCTTCTGGCGCGAGTTCGACGCCGTCGTTCAGCGATGCCAACCAGCGCCAGCGCCCTGATCGACTATTTCGCGGCCTCTGCGAGCAGAGGCAAGACCTCGGCCAGCAGGTCGCCGCCCGCCGAGATCGCCGCCTGACCCCCAAGGCTGCCCATCGGCGCGCCGAACCAGTCGGTCACTACGCCTCCCGCGCCGGCGATCACAGGCGTCGCGGCGTCGATATCCCAGCACTTCAGACCAGCTTCGAGCACGAGGTCGATCAGCCCGGCCGCGACCATGGCGTAGGCGTAGGCGTCGCAGCCAAATCGCGCCAGCCGCGTTGCGGCACGCACCGATCGCCACGCCGCTATCTCCGCGCGGTCGAAACAGGCGGGGGGATCAGTGGTGGCTATGATGGCCGAGGCCAGCGGGACCCCGCGGCGCACCGCTAGAGGGCTGGTCGCGCCCCGACTCACGAGCCTAGAGCCCGCTGCGCCGCCAATAAAGAGTTCTCCGATGTAGGGCTGCCCGATCGAGCCCAGGACGGGCTTCCCCTGGTGACGCAAGGCGATCAGCGTGGTCCAGACCGGCAACCCGGCCACGAAGGCGCGAGTGCCGTCGATGGGGTCGAGCACCCACACGAATTCGGCGTCAGGACGATCCTCGCCATACTCCTCGCCGATCACTCCATGTTCGGGCCAGCGTT
>Ga0302324_100014829_pt1 | contig 15676 bp, 10 predicted proteins | sample Palsa_T0_1_FD_201949 | JGI IMG/M metagenome (GOLD analysis project Ga0302324, IMG submission 201949) | Peat permafrost microbial communities from Stordalen Mire near Abisko, Sweden - Palsa_T0_1 | ecosystem: Environmental > Terrestrial > Soil > Palsa > Peat permafrost | place: Sweden: Abisko...
CACCATGGATGCCGGGCTGTCCCGCGCGGTGCAGACCATGTTCAAGCGGCTGTACTCCGATGGCCTCATCTACCGGGCGCAGCGGATCATCAACTGGTGCCCGCGCTGCCTGACCGCGCTGTCTGACATCGAGGTGGAGCACTCCGAGGACGAGGGCGAGCTGGTCTCGCTCCGCTACGGCGACGGGGATGACCAGATCGTGGTCGCCACCACCCGGGTGGAGACGATGCTGGGCGACACGGCCGTGGCGGTGCACCCGGACGACCCTCGGTACGCGCACCTGGTCGGCCGCGACATCGAGCTGCCGCTGACCGGGCGCCGGATCCCGATCGTCGCCGACCCGCACGTGGACCCCGAGTTCGGCACCGGCGCGGTGAAGGTGACCCCGGCGCACGACCCGGATGACTTCGAGATCGGCCGCCGCCACGACCTGCCCAGCCTGGTCGTGCTGGACGAGCGCGGCGTGATCACCGCGCCGGGGCCGTTCCAGGGGCTCGACCGGTTCGAGGCCCGGCCCGCTGTGCTGGCCGCCCTGCGCGCCGATGGCCGGGTGGTGGCCGAGCGCCGTCCCTACGTGCACGCGGTCGGGCACTGCTCGCGCTGCGGCACGACGGTCGAGCCGCGGCTGTCCCTGCAGTGGTTCGTGAAGGTCGGGCCGCTGGCCAAGGCGGCCGGCGACGCCGTCCGCGACGGGCGGGTCCGGATCTACCCGCAGGACATGGCCGCCCGTTACTTCGACTGGGTCGACGACATGCACGACTGGTGCATCAGCCGCCAGCTGTGGTGGGGCCACCGGATCCCGATCTGGTACGGACCGGACGGCGAGGTGGTCTGCGTCGGACCGGATGAGGAAGCGCCGCAGGGTGACGGGTGGCAGCAGGACTCCGATGTCCTGGACACCTGGTTCTCCTCGGGCCTGTGGCCGTTCTCGACGCTCGGCTGGCCGGATGACACCCCGGACCTGCGCACGTTCTATCCGACCAGCGTCCTGGTCACCGGCTACGACATCCTGTTCTTCTGGGTCGCGCGGATGATGCTGTTCGGCCTGTACGCGATGGCCGGCGCCGGACCGGAAGACGCGGTGCCCTTCCAGAAGGTGGCGCTGCACGGCCTGGTCCGCGACCAGTTCGGCAAGAAGATGTCCAAGACGCGCGGCAACACGGTCGACCCGCTGGACTGGATCGACCGGTTCGGCGCGGATGCCACCCGGTTCACGCTGGCCCGCGGGGCCACCCCGGGCGGCGACGTGGCCGTCAGCGAGGACTGGGTTGCCGGCTCGCGCAACTTCTGCAACAAGCTGTGGAACGCCGTCAGGTTCGCGCAGCTCAACGGCGTGGGCCAGGACGCGGCCGGGGCTGACGAGCCGCTGCCGCCGCCGGCCGCCCTCACGGCGCCCGACCGGTGGATCCTGTCCCGGCTGGCCGCGGTGACAGCCGAGGCCGACGCGCTGTTCGAGCAGTTCGAGTTCGCCAAGGTCTGCGACGTCCTGTACCACTTCGCCTGGGACGAGTTCTGCGACTGGTACCTGGAGCTGGCCAAGCCGGCCCTGACCGGGCCGGACGCCGATGCGGCGGGCGCGACCCGCCGGGTGCTCGCCGAGGTGCTTGACCGGCTGCTGCGGCTGGCTCATCCGCTGCTGCCGTTCGTGACCGAGGAGCTGTGGACCGCGCTGACCGGCGGCGACTCCGTGGTCATCGCCCGCTGGCCGGGCGAGGTCGCGCCGGGAGCGGCCGGCGCGCTGGCGCCGCTGCCGTCCGACCCGCTGGCCGAGCTCGAGATCTCCGCGCTGATGCGGCTGGTGACCGAGGTCCGCAGGTTCCGGTCCGATCAGGGGCTGCGGCCGGGCCAGCAGGTGCCCGCGCGGCTCGCCGGAATCGGAGGCACTGCGCTGGCCCAGCACGAGGGCCGGATCCGGGCACTGCTGCGCCTCACCGAGCCGGGTCCCGGCTTCGTGCCGACCGCCACCGTGCACGCTGAGGGCGTCGCGATCGAGCTGGACACCGCGGCCGGCCTGGATGTCGGGGCGGAGCGCAAGCGCCTGGCCAAGGACCTGGCGGCGGCCCGGACGGAGATCGACGCCATGGAGCGGAAGCTGGCGAACGCCTCCTTCGTGGAGCGGGCGCCGGCCGAGGTCGTGGCAAAGAACCGGGACCGGCTCGCGTCCGCGCAGGATGAGGCGGCCCGGCTGGCCGAGCGTATTGCGGCTCTCCCGGCCGCGAGCACCAGCGAGGGGCTGGCCTGATCACGGTATGACTGACGACTACGCCGGCCGGCTGCGCGAGATCGAGAAGGAGATCTTCGCCCGGCGGCCCGAGCACTCGATCAACCCGTCGCTGGAGCGGATCTCGGCGCTGGTCGACCTGCTCGGAGATCCGCAGCGGGCCTACCCGGTGATCCACCTGACCGGCACGAACGGCAAGACCTCGACCTCCAGGATGACCGAGGCGCTGCTGCGGGCGCGGGGCCTGCGCACGGGCCTGTTCACCAGCCCGCACCTGTCGTACGTGGGCGAGCGGATCAGCGTGGACGGCCAGCCGCTGTCGCCCGAGCGGTTCGTCGAGGCCTACGAGGAGATCAGGCCCTACCTGGAGCTGGTCGACGCGACCCACGAGGTGCCGCTGTCCTTCTTCGAGGTCCTGGTCGGGATGGCATTCTCGGTGTTCGCCGACGCCCCGGTCGATGTCTGCGTGCTTGAGGTCGGCATGGGGGGCACCTGGGACAACACCAACGTGGCCGACGGCGCGGTGGCCGTCGTCACGCCGATCTCCATTGATCACTCCCGCTACCTGGGCACCACGGTCGCCGAGATCGCGGCGGACAAGGCGGGCATCATCAAGCCCGGCGCGGTCGCCGTGCTGGCGCTGCAGCCGCCAACCGCCGCCGAGGTGCTGCTGCGGCGCGCCGCCGAGGTCGGCGCGTCCGTGGCCAGGGAGGGCGTCGAGTTCGGCGTGCTCGACCGGGAGCTGGCGGTCGGCGGCCAGCAGCTGGCCATCCGCGGCCTGCTCGGCGACTACACGGACCTCTACCTGCCGCTGTTCGGCGCGCATCAGGCCGGCAATCTCGCGACGGCGATCGCCGCGGTGGAGGCGTTCGCCCGAACGCCGGCCGCCGCTGATTCCGGGGGAGCCGACTCCGGGGCGGGCGAGGCGGGGCCCGCGGCGCTGGACGGCGACATCGTCCGGCGGGCGGTGGCCACGATGACCTCGCCGGGCCGCCTGGAGATCATCCGTCGCAGCCCGGTGGTGATTGCGGACGCGGCACACAATCCGGGCGGCATGGCGGCGTCGGTGGCGGCGCTGACGGAGGCCTTCAGCTTCACCGACCTGATTGCCATCCTGGCGGTCGCCGAGGACAAGGACGTGGCCGGGATCCTGGACGAGCTGGAGCCAGTAGTGACTCATCTGGTCGTCACGACGAACTCCTCGCCCCGCTCGATGCCGGCGGCGGCGCTGGCTGAGGTGGCGGCGGGGATCTTCGGCGCCGACCGGGTCAGCGTGGCCGGCCGGCTCGACGACGCGATCGAGATCGGAGTGACGCTGGCTGACCGGGCCGATGCGGAAGGCGAGGGCGGCCCCGGAAAAGCAGGTGTGTTTATCACCGGCTCAGTGATAACTGCCGGGGACGCGCGGGTGCTGCTTTCTGATACTGCCGGGAACGAGGATCCCCGAGGTGAATCCCGCCGGGCAGGTCGCGGTGCGGCAGGTGAATTCGAGTGAAGCGGCTGTGCGCCACGGTGCTGATCATGGAGGCAATCGTTGTCGCCCTGGCAATTCCGGTCGCCGTGCAGATCGATCATCTCGCCCCGCGCTCAGCGGGCCTGACCGGCGGCATCGCGGCCGTCGCGGCCGTCCTGTTCGCGCTGCTCGCGCGGCGGCTGCTGCCTGCGACGCTAATCGGCGGCAGCCTCCTTCAGGTGTTCGTTATCGCGTCCGGTTCGGTTGTTCCTGTCATGTATTTTCTCGGCGGCATTTTCGCGGCATTGTGGGCCATCGGAATCTGGCTCGGCTATCGCGTCGAGCACGCCGCAGGTCACTAATTGCCAAAGCGCAGGCCAACCGGCGTGCCCTGCCGTAAGGGCCACCAGGCAGGCGGGTAGGCTGTGCAACTGCGGGCCGCGTTGCGCGCTATTGGCATTACTGCGCGCTAGCGGCCGGTTGCGGATAGTGGCAGTCGGGGAAATCCTTACTGGCTTTCCTGCCACTGGCACTATCGGCCGCGGCGGTGCGTTGGACAAGAAGTACGGATCGTCCCTCGCAGTCCGGTGCCGGTTCGGTCTCCGCCTGGCGGGCTCCGGGTCCCTGCGCTGCCGCGCCGCTGCCGGCTGTGACAGGCTCGTGACGGGATGGCCGGCTGGCGCGAACGGCAGCGCCGGCTGCGCCGCAGAACTTGTTGTGCTGGCACGATCTGGCTGGAAGGTGCTTGTTCTCCATGAGCAACGCGATGGCGTTTCTGGGCCGTGACATGGCTGTCGATCTCGGCACCGCGAACACCCTGGTGTATGTCCGCGGCCGCGGGATCGTCCTGAATGAGCCATCCGTCGTCGCGCTGAATACCAACACCGGCCAGATCGTCGCCGTCGGTGTCGAGGCCAAGCGGATGATCGGCCGCACGCCGGGCAACATCATCGCGGTCCGCCCGCTCAAGGACGGAGTCATCGCCGACTTCGACGTTACCGAGCGGATGCTGCGGTACTTCATCCAGAAGGTGCACAAGCGCAGTCACCTGGCCAAGCCGCGGATCGTCGTCGCGGTGCCGAGCGGGATCACCGGCGTCGAGCAGAGCGCGGTGAAGGAAGCCGGCCACCAGGCCGGCGCCCGGCGCGTCTACATCATCGAGGAGCCGATGGCGGCCGCGATCGGGGCCGGGCTGCCGGTGAACGAGCCGACCGGCAACATGGTCGTCGACATCGGCGGCGGCACCACCGAGGTGGCGGTCATCTCACTCGGCGGCATCGTCACGTCGCAGTCGATCAGGGTCGGCGGTGACGAGCTGGACCAGGCGATCATCAACTTCGGCAAGAAGGAGTACTCGCTCATGCTCGGCGAGCGCACCGCCGAGGAGATCAAGATCTCGCTCGGCTCGGCCTGGCCGAGCAACGACGAGCCCAACGCTGAGATCCGCGGCCGTGACCTGGTCAGCGGCCTGCCGAAGACGATCGTGATCTCCGCCGAGGAGATCAGGCGCGCCATCGAGGAACCGCTGTCGGTCATCGTGGACGCGGTCAAGACCACGCTGGACAAGTGCCCGCCTGAGCTGGCCGGCGACGTCATGGACCGGGGTATTGCCCTGACCGGCGGCGGCGCCCTGCTCCGCGGCCTGGACGAGCGGCTGCGGGAGGAGACGGGGATGCCGATCCACGTCACCGACAACCCGCTTGACTCGGTCGCGCTGGGCACGGGCAAGTGCGTCGAGGACTTCGACACCCTGCAGCAGGTCCTGGTACCTGAGGCCAGGCGCTAGCCCGGCCCGGGGGGCGAGGGCGGCCCCAAACCGGCGGCAGACGAGGTAACGGGCGGCAGGCGAGGTGATCGGAGTGCGGGACACACGGCGGACCCGTGTGGTCCTTGTCGTGCTGCTCGTGGCGGCGCTGGCGCTCATCGCCTTCAATTACTCCGACGGCTCCAACTCCGCGCTCCGCGACGTCAGGAACGCCGGCGGCTCAGTGTTCGGCGGCGCCGAGCACGCGGCCAGTTCGGTGGCGAGCTTCTTTTCCGGCGGAAGCTCGTCAGTCAGCCAGGTCAAGAGCCTGCAGGAGCAGGTCATCCGGCTGCGGGCCGAGCTGAGCGGGGAGCAGGTGAGCAAGGCGGACGAAGCCCAGCTGCGCAAGATGCTGCAGCTGGCCGGCGCCGCGCAGTACCGGATCGTGGCCGCCAGCATCATCGCGATCGGGACCGGCTTCCAGCAGACTGTCACCATCGACGCGGGCAGCTCCGACGGCGTCAGGGCCGACGAGACCGTGCTGAACGGCGAGGGCCTGGTCGGGGAAGTCACCTCAGTTACCGCGACGACCGCCACGGTCATGCTGGCCACGTCCTCCGCGGCGGTCGTCGGGGCGGCGGTGGCGCCCAGCGGCCAGCTTGGCTGGGTGACCGGACCGGGCAAGACGGCCAGCAGCAGCGGCCTGATGCGCGTGCGGATGCTCAGCAGCGCGGCGGCGCTGAAGCCCGGCGATCAGCTGGTCACCTCGGCGTCGGTCAATGACAAGCCTTACGTGCCGGGCGTGCCCATCGGGGTGATCACCCGGCTGGTCAACCAGAACGGCTCGCTCACCGAGGTCGCGGAGGTGCGCCCGTACGTCGACTTCACCGCGCTCGGCATCGTCGGGGTCGTGGTCGTCCCGCCGCGGCACAACCCGCGGTTCGCCGCGCTCCCGCCGCTCCCGCACCCGGGGCCCACAGTCACCGTCACCGTGACCGCCAGGCCCGGCTCCCGCGGGTCCGGCTCGTCGCCGACACCGACGCCGGGCGGCTGAGTTGCGCAGGGCCTGGCTAGCACCCGTCCTCGTCGTGCTCGGGATCGTGCTGCAGCTCACCGTGCTGAACGGGCTGCGGCTGCCCGGCGGCGGCGTGCCCGACCTGGTTCTGATCCTGGTGGCGGCGCTGGCCATGACCGAGGGTCCGCTGTCAGGCCTGGTCATCGGCTTCGGGGCCGGGCTGTGCCTGGATCTCGCTCCGCCCGGCAGCCAGCTCATCGGGCAGTATGCGCTGATCTTCTGCCTGGCCGGCTGGGCGGCCGGACGGCTGAGCGGACCGGCCGGACGCTCCGCGCTCCGGTCGGTGCTCCTGGTCGGCGTGGTCGTCGCCGCGGCTGAGGTCCTGACTGCGGCCGCCGGCCTCGTGCTAGAGCCGGCCCAGGTCACGCTGGCTGAGATCCGCGAGGTCCTGCCCGCGACCATCGGGTACGACCTGGTGCTCTGCCCGTTCGTGCTGTACCTGGTCGTCGTCTTGTCCATGCTGGTGACCGACGGCCTGGCCGGGGGCACGCTGGGCGGGCTGCTGGCCGCGCCGACCCGGTCTCAGCGCCTGGCGGACAGCAGGAGCCAGCGGCTGCGCAAGCCGCGATTCGCCCACTCGGCGGCAGGCGGCCCGCATGGGGCGCCCGGCTCGCGGCAGCAGAACCCGGCCAGGAGGGACAAGCGGCTGCGGCCTGCCAACGGCATCGCTGGCTCGGCGTCCGGGCTGGCACGCCATCCGGGCCGCCCGGCCGCGCCGCCGGTCAGCCTGCGGCTCGGCGCCGGACGGCGCAGGGACGGCGCGATCGCCAGCGCGGTCGGCGCCGGCCAGCGGGGGTACCGGCAGCCCGGACGGCATCCGGGAGCGCTGGCAGGCGCCCGCCGGGAGTTCCGGCCGCGGGCCGGCGAGCTCGGCGGCTCGGCGACGCGGCCGCACCGCGTGGCGCCGCCGGGCCGCAGCGCGCCGGCGATCAGATTCGGCACCGCGCGCCGTGGCGGGACGGCGGGCCGCCGGCAGGGCTCAGCCTGGCTCACGAGGCCATCGCGCGCAGGGACCGGGCCCCGGCTGCGGATGGGAGCCAGCCGGTCCGCGGTCACGGGCGGCCATCCCGGCTCGGCCGTGCCGCGCCTGCAGTTCAGCCGGCCGGCCGCGGCCGTCGCCAGGCGGCCGGCTTCCGCCCCCAGGTTCCGCCGCAGGTCCCTGCTCCATCCGCGGTCGCCATCGGCCAGCCTGGTCTCCGGGGGCGCGATCAACGCCAGCGCGCTGCACGCGACCCGCCGGCTTCGCGGCACACCGCGCCTGCGGCTGTCCCGGCGCCGCCGCAGAACGGCAATGCTCGGCGGCTCCGGTGCCAGCGCACTGCGACGACCCGCCATCAGGATCGGCAAGCGGCCGCGGTTCGGCTACGGCAGGCGGTCGGTGCTGTCGTTCCTGACCGGCCGCCGTATCGGCGGCCGCTGGCTGGCACGGCAGCGAGCAGGGAGCCGGTCAGGCGTCTGGCTTATCGGCAAGCGGACAGGAGGACTGCGGTGATCCCGGCATCGAAGCGCCGGCTGGTGAGCGTCGCGCTGATCGCGGCAGGCCTGCTCGGCGTACTGGGCTTCCGCCTGTACTCCCTGCAGATCAGCGCCCGTAACACCTACGTGGCGCTGGCCAGCCAGGACCGCATCAGGGACATCGTCCAGCCATCGGTGCGCGGCGAGATCCTGGACGATACCGGGCAGCCGATAGTCGGGAACAAGTCCGAGCTCGTCGTCGCGGTCAACATGGCGACCGTGTCGCAGCAGGCCAACGGCGGGAAGGCCGAGATGGCGCGGCTGGCCGGCATCCTCAAGATCAGTCCGGCCACCATGCAGGAGCGGGTGCGGCTGTGCACGGTCGGGGTCAAGCAGCCCTGCTGGCAAGGCTCGCCGTACCAGCCGATCCCGGTCGCGCAGAACGTGCCGCAGACGACTGCCCTGCAGGTGCTTGAGGACAAGAGCGCGCTGCCCGGAGTCAGTGCCGACATCCAGCCCGTCACCGATTACAGCCAGCCGCTGGCCACGGACGCGGCCCAGATCGTCGGCTACCTGCAGCCGATCACCGCGCAGGAGCTGGCGGCCATGCATGAGTCGGTCACCGGTTTCTCCGGCGACGACCTGGTGGGCCAGTCAGGCCTGGAGGCCGAGTACGACAACCAGCTGCGCGGTACCACCGGCGTGCAGGAGGTGGCCGTCAACGCCAGCGGCCAGGTGACCTCCGCCATCAAGGACACCAAGCCGGTCGCCGGTGACGACCTGGTCACCAGCATCAACGGCAAGCTCCAGGAGGAGACGCAGAACATCCTGACCAACTCGGTCCAGCAGGCGCAGGCAGCGAATCCGGGTGCCAACTCCGGTGCCGCCGTCGTGCTCACCACGACGGGACGCGTGCTGGCGATGGCCAGCTACCCGACTTACAACCCGGAGGTGTGGACGAACGGGCTGTCGGAGAAGGAATTCAGGCGGCTGTTCGGCACGGCCGACGGCGAGCCGATCCTGGAACGGGCGACCCAGGGGGAGTACCCGCCCGGCTCCACCTTCAAGGTCACCACGCTGACGGCCGGGATCAAGTCGGGTGACTCGCTCTATGGCGACTACGACTGCCCGGCGTCGATCAGCGTTGACGGGCACACGTTCAACAACGACTCGGGCAACGAGGGTGAGATGTCGCTGCACCAGGCCCTCGTGGTGTCCTGCGACACGGTCTTCTACGAGATCGGCTACCAGATCTGGCAGTCAGACGACCGCAAGGCGGACACGGTCACGAGCCCGAGGGCACCGGTCCAGTTGGAGCAGAAGATCGAGATGGACTGGGGCTTCGGCAAGGCCACCGGAATTGACCTGCCGTCAGAGAACACCGGCACGATCCCGACCAGGGAGTGGCTGTACTACTTCTGGAAGGACAATGCCCACCAGGGCCAGAACTGGTGCAAGCACGGCCGGGCGAACGGCAGCTACGTGCAGCAGATCGAGTACGACGACTGCCAGTTCGGCAACGTCTGGGAGCCGGGCCAGGCCATCATCGCCTCGATCGGGCAGGGCTACATCGCCGTGACCCCGCTGCAGCTGGCGCGGGCCTACGCTGCCCTCGCCAACGGCGGCACCGTGTACAGCCCGCGGATCGGCGAGGAGCTGCTGAGCCCGTCGGGCAAAGTGGTGGAGAAGATCAACCCGCCGGTGGTCGGCCACCTGCCCGCGTCCAAAACCACCCTGGCCTACATCCGCAGCGCGCTGCAGGGCGTGGTCACCTCGGGCACCGCGGCCGGCACCTTCGGCGGCTTCCCGCTTAACCAGGTCTGCGTCGCGGGCAAAACGGGAACGGCGCAGGTGCACGGGGTGAACGACACCTCGGTGTTCGCGTCCTTCGCGCCCTGCAACCATCCCAAGTACGTGGTGGTCATGATGATCCCCGACGCCGGTTACGGAGCCGACGTGTCGGGTCCCGGCGTGCGGCAGATCTGGGATGCGATCTACGGCCTGCAGGGTCACTCGGCTGCGCTGCGGGGAGGCAAGCTGCCGCCGCTGCCGACCATCAGTACCGGCGGGAAGATCGTGCAGACAACCGCCGCGCGGCTGGGCGCCACCCAGCCCGGCACCAGCCTGGCCACGCTGCTCGGACTGGCGGCGCAGCCGGCGGACACGGCGATCGGCGGGAAGTCGGGAGGTGCTGGCGGATGAGCTCGTGGCGCAGCCTTCCGCAGGCGACCACCCGGCGGTCAGCTCCGCCGGTGCCGGGCTCGGCGGCCTACCGCGGCCTGGCGCCGGTCCGGCTGGACGGCGGCAGCGCCCGCCGTCTCGGCACCGGCACCGGCCCGAGCTTCGGCGGCGGCCGCCGCCGTCGCGGCCGGCGGCTGCTGCGCCGGGCCTTCGGCGCCGGCTCGCCGCTGCGGCGCCTGGACTGGATCCTGCTGGGCGCGGTCCTGGCCCTGAGCCTGCTCGGCACGCTGCTGGTCTGGTCAGCCACCGACACCACCGGCCTGAACGGGTCGGACCCGTTCCTGACCAAGCAGCTGCTGAACGTGGCCATCGGGCTTGCCCTGATGGCGGGAGTCAGCATGCTGGACTACCGGCAGCTGCGGCTGTACTCGCCGTTCGTGCTCGGCCTGTCCTGCCTCGGGCTGCTCGCCGTGCTCACGCCGCTCGGCAGCGTGGTGAACGGCGCCAAGTCGTGGATCTCCCTGCCCGGCGGCTTTCAGATCGAGCCGTCGGAGTACGCCAAGCTGTCGATCATCCTGGTCGCCGCCATCATCCTGGGTGAGATCCGGCAGGGCGAGACCCGGCCGCGGCTGCGGGCGGTCGCGCTCACGATCGGCTGCTGCCTGGTGCCGCTCGTCCTCGTCGTGGCCGAGCCGGACCTGGGCGTCGTGATGCTGATGCTCGCGCTCATGGTCGGGCTGATCGCGCTGTCGGGCATCAGGCTGCGCTGGCTGGTAGCCCTGGTCGCGGGCGGCGCACTCGGGATCGTGGCGGTGGTCAAGCTGCACCTGCTGAAGGCCTACCAGGTGAGCAGGCTGACTGCCTTCCTCCACCCGTCGGCCGATCCGCGCGGGACCGGCTACAGCGCCTACCAGTCCAAGATCGCGATTGGCTCCGGCGGCTGGACCGGCCAGGGCCTGTTCCACGGGCAGCTCGTGGCCGGCGGCTTCGTGCCCGAGCAGCACACCGACTTCATCTTCGCGGTCGCGGGCGAGGAGATCGGCTTCGTCGGCTGCCTGGTGATCATCGCGCTGCTCGCGGTCGTGCTGCTGCGCGCCATCAGGATCGCGGCGCGGGCCGACGACCAGTTCGGCATGCTGGTGGCGTCCGGCATCGCGATCTGGTTCGCCGTGCAGTCGTTCATCAACATCGGCATGACGATCGGCATCATGCCGGTGACCGGCCTGCCGCTCCCGTTTGTCTCCTACGGCGGCTCGGCCATCTTCGCCGACATGATCGCCGTCGGCGCGCTGCAGACCGTGTACCGGCACCGGTCGGTCTTCGCCTAGCTGCCGCCGGCGGCAGCGCGATAGCGTTCGCCGGGAGGAGGCAGTGCGCGGATGAGTGCTGAGCCCGGCGTGACGCTGGTCCCGCTCGGCGAGCCGAGGGGCCGCGCTCTGTGGAGCATCCGGCACTATGGCCGGAGCTACCTGGTGCTCGACGTGGACGGCGAGCTGCGCGTTACCGATGCGCGGTGCCCGCATAAGGGCGGCCCGCTCGCGGAGGGCCTTGTCAGTGACGACGTCGTCACCTGCCCGTGGCACTGGTACAGCTTCGACCTGCGTACCGGCGAGTGCCTGACGGCGGAGGGCTACCGGCTGCGCTACTACCCGGTCGTGACGAAAGACGGGCGGCAGTTCGCTGAGGTGCCCGCAGTCAGCCGGCCGCGAGGCTGGTCGCGGCTGCTGTCGCGGGCGCGTACGCGCCCAGCCCGGCCCGGCCGCTCACGCTAGCGGTCTCGCCGTGGATGTCCGTGTGCGTTTGCTATTGCCATAGCGGTAGTAACCGCACGCGGACGAGGGTTTGCAGCGCTTTCAGCGCCGCAGCCGGACCTCCGGCGGGGCCTGCTGGGCATCCGCAGCCGGATCGGCGCCGCTGGCCGCCAAGGTCCGCGCCGCGCGGTCCCGGCGGCGGAGCCAGAAGGCAAGCCAGGTGGCCACGCTGACGACGAGAACGGCGCCGCAGGTCCAGCCGAGCGCGGTAGTGCCGAGACCGACGTACTTCAGGCCGGAGGCGAGGATCACGAAGGTGATGACCGGCCGGATGAACTTGTCCGGCGCCCGCGAGGACAGCAGCGAGCCGACGAGCACCGCCGGGACGCTGCCGATGATGATCGAGGTCGTGACCCCGAATTCCACGTGCCCGAAGATCAGGGCACCGAGAGCGGCCGCGAGCGTGAGGGGCACCGCCTGGGTCAGGTCGGTCCCGACCAGCCGCCCGGCGCTGATCATCGGGTACAGGAACAGCAGCAGGACGATCATGAGCGAGCCGGAGCCGACCGAGGTCAGGCCCACGATGACGCCGCCGACCATGCCGATGATCACCGTCGGCAGCGGCCGCACCACCAGGTCGCGCAGGGCTGACTGCCGGTCCTTGCCGCCGCGCACGTCCAGCGCCCACCGGATCACCATGGCCGCGGCCCCGGTCAGCAGCGCGGCGCCGAGCGCCTGCTCCACGTGCGTGGGCGCGGCCGAGGCGCTGCCGAGCAGGTGCAGCAGGTAGGCGCCGAGGAAGGCCATCGGCACCGAGCCGAGCATCAGCCAGCCCACCAGCCGGTAGTTGACGGTGCCCTTGCGCATGTGCACGGCCGCTCCGACCGGTCGCATCAGCACCGCCGCGACCAGGTCGCTGGAGATGGCGCTCGGGGCCTTCACGCCGAACAGCAGGATCAGCATCGGCGTCATCAGTGCCCCGCCGCCGGCGCCGGTCATCCCGACCAGCAGCCCGACGACTGCGCTGCCGAGCACGATGTAGGGGTCGATGTGCACCCGGGAACCTCCGGTAGCTGAGTGTCCGGCTACCACGTTTCTGTATAGGAATTGTTCTGTAAGTATCGGACCTTACCCGCCGGATGAGCAGGTATAGCCGGCAAAACCAGGGTTTCGGCGCGCCCGCGCGGGCAGTCGGCACCGGCAGCCCAGCTACTGCCAGGCGTCGGTACGCTGTAACCGTGCCTGTGCAGTCGGTGTACCCCCTGCTCGAGCCGCTCCTTCCGCTGGTGCGCAAGCCCATCCAGTACGTCGGCGGCGAGCTGAACTCTGTCCTGAAGGACTGGGATTCCTGCGACGTTCGGTGGGCGCTCATGTACCCGGACGCCTACGAGGTGGGCCTGCCGAACCAGGGCGTGCAGATCCTCTATGAGGTGCTGAACGAGCAGGATGGCGTGCTCGCCGAGCGGACCTACAGTGCCTGGCAGGACCTCGAGGCCCTGATGCGGGAGCACTCGGTGCCGCAGTTCACCGTCGACGGCCACCGGCCCGTCCGGGCCTTTGACCTGCTCGGGGTCAGCTTCGCGACCGAGCTCGGCTACACCAACCTGCTGACCGCGCTGGATCTGGCGGGCATTCCGCTGCCGGCCGCCGACCGCGGCCCCGACGACCCGGTCGTGCTGGCAGGCGGCCATGCGGCCTTCAACCCCGAGCCGATCGCCGAGTTCATCGACGGCGCTGTGCTGGGCGACGGCGAGCAGGCCGTGCTGGCCGTCACCGCCCTGGTGCGGGGCTGGAAGGCAGCCGGGCGGCCCGGCGGCCGCGACGGCCTGCTCGAGCAGCTGGCCGCCCGCGGCGGCGTCTACGTCCCGCGCTTCTACGACGTCACGTATCAGGCGGACGGGACGATCGGCGCGGTCGTCCCGAACCGGCCGGGCGTGCCCCGGTCGGTCTCCAAGCACACCGTCATGGACCTGGACTCCTGGCCGTATCCGGCTAAGCCGCTGGTCCCGCTCGCCGAGACCGTGCACGAGCGGTTCAGCGTGGAGATCTTCCGCGGCTGCACGAGGGGCTGCCGGTTCTGCCAGGCAGGGATGATCACCCGGCCGGTCCGGGAGCGGTCGATCACCACGATCGGCTCGATGGTCGAGACAGGGGTGGCCGCGACCGGGTTCAGCGAGGTCGGCCTGCTGTCGCTGTCCAGCGCCGACCACAGCGAGATCAACGAGATCGCGGTCGACCTGGCCGACCGCTACGAGGGCACGAACACCGGCCTGTCGCTGCCGTCCACCCGGGTGGACGCCTTCAACGTGACGCTCGCCGACGAGCTGAGCAGGAACGGGCGGCGGTCCGGGCTGACGTTCGCCCCGGAGGGCGGGTCGGACCGGATCCGCAAGGTGATCAACAAGATGGTCACCGAGGACGACCTGATCAAGACCGTGACCACGGCCTACGCCAGCGGCTGGCGCCAGGTGAAGCTGTACTTCATGTGCGGGCTGCCGACCGAGACCGACGAGGACGTGCTGGCCATTGCCTCGCTGGCCCAGCGGGTAATCCAGGCCGGCCGGTCCGCCACCGGGCGCCACGATATTCGCTGCACCGTCTCCATCGGCGGGTTCGTGCCCAAGCCGCACACCCCGTTCCAGTGGGCCTCGCAGTGCGACCACGAGACCGTCGACGCCAGGCTGAAGGCACTCGGCGCGGCCATGCGGGCCGACCGGCGCTACGGCAAGGCGATCGGGTTCCGCTATCACGACGGCAGGCCGTCGATCGTGGAGGGCCTGCTGTCGCGAGGCGACCGCCGGGTGGCGAAGGTCATCCGCGCGGTCTGGGAAGACGGCGGCCGCTTCGACGGCTGGAGCGAGTGCTTCTCGTTCGACCGGTGGGAGAAGTGCGCTGAGGTCGCGCTGGCGGACGAGGGCGTTGACCTGGCCTGGTTCACCACGCGGGAGCGCGAGTACGACGAGATCCTGCCCTGGGACCACCTGGACGCCGGGCTGGAGCGGGACTGGCTGTGGCAGGACTGGCTGGCGGCCATCGACCCGTCCGGCGCGGACGAGGTCGAGGACTGCCGCTGGACGCCCTGCTTCGAGTGCGGCGTCTGCCCGGCGATGGGGACCGAGATCGAGGCCGGCCCGACCGGGAAGCGCCTGCTGCCGCTCAGCGTTGCTGACAGCGGCGTGTCCGGCGCTGGCGGCCCGTCCGGCGGGGCCGCGCCGGCCCGCGGGGACGGCTAGCGATGGGACGACAGCAGCCGCGGCCGACCGGACCAGCGCCGCTGCCTGCAGTGCAGCGACTGGTCGTTAGGTACGCTAAGCGTGGCAGGATGCGGTTCGCGAGTTCCAGGGATATCGCGCGTGCAGTGGAGCGGGCAGTTCGGCGGGCGGGACTGCCGGTTGCCCAGTCGGCGGGATTCTCGCCGCATCCGAAGATCTCCTACTCGGGCGGGGCGCCCACCGGTGCCGCGAGCGAGGCTGAGTTTCTGGAGATCTCCCTCACCGCAGCGGCGGACCCTGGCCTCGTCCGCGATCGGCTGGACGCCGCGCTGCCGGACGGTATTGACGTGATTGAGGTCGCTGACCTTGCCGCTGTGCCCGCGCCGCGGCTGGAGGCCTCAGACTGGCAAGTCGTGCTGCCAGGGGTCGCGCCCGAGGACGCGGCCAGGGCAGCAGAGGTGTTTCTCGCCGCCGCGCACGCGGAGGTGGATCGCCTCACCAGTAACGGAGTCCGCCGGCTCGACACCAGGGCCGGAGTGGTATCGCTGGCAGTTGACCGGCGTGCCACGACGGACGGGCAACCG
>Ga0302324_100014831_pt1 | contig 15675 bp, 17 predicted proteins | sample Palsa_T0_1_FD_201949 | JGI IMG/M metagenome (GOLD analysis project Ga0302324, IMG submission 201949) | Peat permafrost microbial communities from Stordalen Mire near Abisko, Sweden - Palsa_T0_1 | ecosystem: Environmental > Terrestrial > Soil > Palsa > Peat permafrost | place: Sweden: Abisko...
ACCCTAGTCGAACTTGGGCGACGCAGCGGAACGCCCTACTTCTCACCCGGAAAGTGAAATGATGCGCCACGCCTGGCTTATCCCCGTCTTCCTGTTTCTGCCGTCAGTCATCCTGGCTCAGGATGCAGGCACCAGTGGGGAGAGCCCGGCGCCGCCACCTTCCTACGACATCCTGCGATTCAATGAGAACTATTCCAGTCTGAGCAACGCAGCGAATCGAAACGATTGGTTTGACCCGATCAAGTATATGCCGCTGCGGACCGATGACCCGAGTTGGTATCTGACGCTGGGGGGAGAATTGCGTGAACGTTTCGAGGGGAACCATGATGTCAACTTTGGGATTGGAGCCGGTTCGGATTCCTATTGGCTGCAACGAGCAACGTTGTTGGCGGACCTGCACCTCGGCGAGCGGGTGAGAGTCTTCGTCGAGGGCATATCGGGGCTTGTTGCCGGCGAGTCGCTGCCCGCTCCGGCAGTCCAAAAGGATCCGGTCAACCTGCAATTCGCCTTCTTGGATGTGGTGCCTTATCTGACCGACGACGAGAGACTCACATTGCGGTTCGGACGTTTTGGCATGAGCTTTGGCGCGGGCAGGCTTGTGGCCACGCGCGCCGCGCCCAACATTCCCTTCAAGTTTGACGGTTTCGAGGCGATTTATGAGCGTCCGCTCTGGGCAGCCACTGCATTCGTGACCAGGCCTGGCATCGAATCCACCTATCACTTCGATACCGATGACAACACCACGGCGTTCTGGGGCCTTTACTTGACGCATTGGTTTGACGCCACGCACAAGGATGGCTTGGACGTTTACTACCTCGGCATCGCCAGTCAAAACGGACAATACGCTTCGGGAACAGGAGACGAGCAGAGGCATTCGTTTGGAGCGCGCTGGTTTGGCGAGAAGAATCACTTGGATTGGAACGCGGAAGCCGTGGCGCAAACCGGAAGTTACGCAAACGAATCCATCCTTGCCTGGACCGCCTGTATGGATTCCGGTTATTCTTGGGACGAGTCGTGGCGACCCAGGGTCGGTTTGAAAACAGGAATCGCAAGCGGCGACCACAATCCCACCAATGGGCCGCAAGGGACCTTCGATGCGCTCTATTTTAAATCCGGTTATTTCAACGACGCCAGCCTGATTCGTCCGCAGAACATCATTGGTGTTCATCCAAATATCGCGGTGAATCCAACGCGGTCGGTCTCCATTGACGGAGGTGGTGATGCATTCTGGCGTTATTCAAGGGACGATGCCATTTACGCTCCTCCAGGCTTCATCGCCATTCCGGCGCTGAAAACGGCGTCGGCTTATGTTGGGACGGCTGTGGATGTGAATCTGGAATGGCGAATTCAGAGACACGTCAGTTTTCTCGCCTCTTACGTTCACTTTTTTAGCGGTGAATATATCCACGCGGCGGGAGGCCACGATGTGGACTATGTCTCCACCACCATTGATTTTCTCTTTTAACCTCAATGAACGAACCCATCCATGTTGCCATTATTCGCACGGTCAAACCCGGCTGCGAAGCGGCGTTCGAGCAGGCGTTGCATAAGTTCGTCCGGCGATCACTCTCACTGCCGGGACAAATGGGAGTTGACATCATTCGACCGGCGCCGGGCAGTGGTTCGCGCCAATACGGCATCATCCGTAAATTTGCCGACCGGGAAGCCTTGGCCGAATTTCGCACATCACCTGAATATCTTGAATGGAATCAAATCGCCTTGGATTTGACGGAAGGAAGTGGAAAGGTCGAAGAACTTTGCGGCTTGGAAAGTTGGTTCACCCTGCCTGGTCATCCCTTGCGTCCGTTGCCGCAATGGAAAATGGCCATCGCGACCTACCTGGGTGTGGTGCCCGTGATCATGTTTTTAAGCCTGACCCTCGGCCGGCTAATCCAAAATTGGAATTTCATCCTCAACAACATTGTCTTTAACGCCTTCGTGGTAGCGCTCCTGACCTGGGTGGTCATGCCGCTCATCACCAAAGCCCTACACGGTTGGCTGAATACTGAATAAGAAAGGACCCTTATATGAATACATCCATTGTTCCCGATCTCATTTCTCTTGTCAACGCGATCACGTCGTCGAATTTTGCTTGAGCGACGAGCAATAAGAGCAGGTTATTTACGCAGGTTTCCTGGCGAGGGAACCGGCCGTGCAGACTTCGGTCAATGGCCAATGCCTGGCGATAAACTTGCTCCGCCTCACTCAACCTACTTTGCCTGAACAAATCGTCCCCTGTAGACGCCAGGCGAATCATGTCCGCCTCCTGGAGGGCTTTTCTTTCCTGCGCCAGCAACCGGGTGGTCGCGCCGAGAGCCGCGATCAACAGCACGATAATCAGGCCCAGCGCCGCAAAGAGCAGTTTGTTCCGCGCAACCAATTTGCGGTATTTGTAAAAAACACTTGGAGGCCGCGCCGTAACGACCTCGCCATCCAGATAATACTGCACGTCAATCGCCAATCCATGAGCGGCGGCATAGCGACGCGCCGGCTCTTTTTCGAGAGCTTTCATGACGATCCAGTCCAGGTCCCCGCGCACCTGACGAATCAACTTGGGAGGCTCGGCCCGATGATGTTGCGATACTAATGTTAAATCAGGCGCCATCATGGTGCTCAACCGGGTAGAGGGACGGATTGGCTCCCGCTCGCGAATTACGCGGCGCACTTCATCCAGCCCTGCTTTGAGCAAATCGTGCGTGTCAAATGGTGTCGCGCCCGTCAACAATTCGTAGAGCAGCACGCCCAGGCTGTAAATGTCGCTTCGCGTATCAACATCAATGCTTGTCAAAGCGGCTTGTTCAGGGCTCATGTAGGCCGGTGTTCCGATCAACATCTCGAAGGCCGTGAACACCGTGTTGTCGGTCAAACGCTGACCGGTCGTCGCTTTGGCAATCCCGAAATCGATAACTTTTGGCAGCGGCTTTCCGTCGGCTGAAGTGGACACCAAAATGTTGGAAGGCTTGATGTCCCGGTGGATGATTCCCTTTTGATGCGCATGTTGGACCGCGTTACAAACCTCGGCGAACAACTCCAGGCGTTGAATGGTCGTGAGCGAGTTTTGGTCGCAGTAATCGGTGATTTTGATCCCGCGAATCAATTCCATCACGAAATATGGCCTGCCGCTCGCCGTCGCGCCCGCGTCGAAAACATGAGCGATATTGGGATGATCCATCAAGGCCAGAGCTTGCCGCTCGGCTTCGAACCGGGCGATGACGTTTTTGCTGTCCATCCCTGGCTTAACGACTTTAACGGCCACTCGTCGCCGCACCGGCGCTTCCTGTTCCGCCATGAAGACTACTCCACAACCGCCCTCTCCGATTTGCTGCAGTAATTTGTATGGTCCGATCCGGTCACCCGGCTTTTCTCCCGCAGTGATCTCGTGGCCAGTGCCGGTTGGCACACCCGCCGCTGCCTCGCCAAGGAAATCTCCAGCTTTTTCGAGGGACCGCAGCAAACCTTCAACGCGGCGACGCAGCTCGTCGTCGCCAGCGCAAGCGCGGTCCAAATAACCGGAACGCTCCGCCGCCGGAAGCGGAAGAGCCTCTGTAAACACAGCCAAAACTCGTTCGGGTTCGCCGTTCATTTTAGTGCAGCAGCCCTTCGCCGTTGTGCTGGCAAGAGAACAACCGCAAAGCATGGCAAAGACATATGCGTTCAACAAGCCAAGCCAGCGGAATCGTCTGCCCCGACCGCGGTTGCGCGATCTTAGCAGACCCATTCAGGTCCAATCTCTTCCCAGGATAGAAAACGAGATTTGGTCAAATAAAGTGCAAAAGTGGCAAGTTATTGATTGTGATCAGCACGAACGTGCTGCCGGGATGACGGTTCGATTCCCTTCATCCGATCCATTCATTGCCGACGAAAGAGAGGGACAAGACCGGCAAACGCACCAGTCTGGCTACCACCAATGCAGACGATGCCCGCCAGGTCATCGAAGCCAAAAATGATTCCGAACGCCAGCCGGTGTTGAATCTCCAGATTGCCAAAGCGTATTTGGCGGGCAGCGACAACGGCATCACCACGCGGACGTGGCAGCACGCCATCGAAGCGTTGACGAACACAAAGCAGGGAGCCAACCAACACCGCTGGAAAACTGCCGCCAAGGACAAGGCGTTTATCACATTGTTGCCACAGGTCATTATTGAAACCAACGGTGAAACAGTCCTGAAGGTTCTGCAAATGGGAACGGTTTCCATCAACGTCTATCTGCGCCGCTTGCACAATTTCTGCGTGGACATGAATTGGCTGCCGTGGCCTCTTGTGCCGAAACGCCAGTGGCCCGCTGTCGATTCAAAGAGAAGCGCGGCATCACGATGACGGAACGTCTGGCCATCGTCGCCCGCGAAAACAATCCCGAACGCAGGGCGTTCTATAAACTGGCTTGGCGCTTGGGCGCATCGCAATCCGATCTGGCGGGCTTGAACGCCGAGGACGTTGATTGGGAGCACCACGTCATCAGTTTCGCACGCAAAAAGACCGGCTCCATTGCGATCATGCGCTTCGATGACGAAGTGGCTGAAATCCTCCAGGATTTGCCTGGGAGCGGTCCGCTCTTTCCGCATCTCCGCACGGTTCGTTCAGGCGACCGGGCAACGGAATTTCATCAACGGTGCCTGGGTTTGGGCATCAAAGGCACCACCTTGCATTCTTATCGGTATGCGTGGGCGGGACGCGCCAAAAAATCCGGTTATCCCGAACGGTTCGCGCAGGAGGCTTTGGGAACATAACAGCAAGGCCATCCATCGCGCGTATGCGCGCCGAGCGAAGGTGGAGCTGCCGCCGTTGAGCGAATTTGAACGGATGCGCACCAGGTCCGCGGAAATGTCCAAGACCATTGAGCTAGTAATGGCCAAGGCATAATCGTAGGAAATCACATGAACTTGAATCCTGCCAAAATGCTCGAGCCCGTGTTCCAGCTTCTCGATGGGATCATCGGTTTGAATGGCGTAAAAGCATTGTATCCGTCTGACGACCCACATCCCGTTTCAGGTGTGAGGTGCGTTCCCCATCGAGTCACAAAACTGCTTGCCAAGAAACCTTCGATTTTATAGACATTGGATGCGCATGAAAATGAATCGAATGGCAACTATGATTTTGAGCGTGGTGGTGCTCGCTTTAACGGTGCTGAGCGCAATGCAAACGAGTGCTTCTCCCGCGAAGTTTGGATCGAAATGGCAGGCGCTGATTGGCGAATGGAAAGGTGAAAATGCCTCAGGCGCCAGCGCCGGCGCCTGCGGGTTTCATCTTGACTTGGCCGATCATATCATAGTCCGCACGAATCATGCGGATTTGGCCGCCACGGGCGGTGATGCAACCAAGGCCCATGACGATTTGATGATAATTTATCCCGGAGCACTGGAAGACAAGAGCCAAGCAGTTTATTTTGACAATGAAGGTCATGTGATCGAGTACGATGCCGAGTGGTCGGCTGACGGAAACACTTTGACCTTCCTAAGCAAGCCGGCCGCTGGCCCACAATTTCGTTTAACCTACAAAAGGGAGGACGCGAAGACATTTTCGGTCATCTTCGCAATGGCAGCACCTGGGCAGGGATCGTTCAAGGTCTATACTTCGGGAAAAATCCAGCCGGAGTGAAGTTAAAGCCTAGTCCGGGCTTGATTCACTCGCGCTGCCTGAATATAGGCGACTGACGGACAACATGGTCGTTAAGCCCGCGGTGCGTTCCCATGGGGTCCTCCGCATCTGACTCATGGTTGCTCTTTTGCCAGCAGGCCGTGAAGGCGGAGCTGCGGTTTGAGTTGCTTTGATAACCAAGAATCTCAAGCTGCCTGAGCCACTAATCTCACCGCCGACAAATGATGACATTCATCCACGATAATGTGGCCATAGTTGGCAACGATGTCGTCCACGACCTGTTTGCGGTTCAGGCTTTGAATCACGGCAACGTCAATAATGCCGCTGGCACGTCGCGCTCCGCCCCCGATTTGGCCAATCGATTTGATCGGCAGATTCAGAAATGCCGCGAGCCGCTCGCGGCCAGCGGGGTATCAAAAAAAATCCAGACGTGCCCGCCGCGTCCAGAACGCGACCGTTCCAGCGCGGTTGGATTATTGATGTCCGATTCCATGCCGCATTCCCGCGCCATCTCCGCAAATGGCGCGGCCTACGAAGTCGGCTGTTCGGCCAGCGCGGTCGGAACTGCGTGCGGCTTTCGCCGGCGAAAAGTGTCTTGAATGGCTCTCGGCGGACAGACGATGTCCAATTTTGCGTGTGCCATCAAAAGCGCCATGTCCACCAAATCTTTCCCGCGCGAGTTAGGCCGCCCTTCGCGCGGCAAGGAATAGGCGTGCAGTTTTTCGGCGAATTGTTCTTCCTGTGAAACCGCTGGCACCCGCGCCCGGCTCAATCCGGCAAATCCAAACCAATCCCGGCCATCAAGAACCTCGTAAGGCTCACTGAGAACATCGCCAGAACTGACATCCACATGGAATTGCGCGAAGCGGCGGCCGGCCATTTGCGCGTCCACCGGAAAACGTGCGCCGCCGGAAGGAGCGGCCTCAAGGTCAAGGGTTGGGGCACAATGGCGAACTCCAAACCATCATCGAGATTGATGGCGGCGGCCTGGGGTAGGATGACGGTTGCGGTTTCAGCGCTCCATTCCGCTGGACCGGACGGTGGCGGCCGAAGTGCAAGATCAACGTCCCGCGTCGTGCGCGCGGTTCGGATGCGAAGTTCCATCGCGCAACCACCCTTCCACAGCCAGGGAACGTAGTCCCACTTCACGTCAACAAGGATGGCACCGTCACCGGAAACCGGATTGAGGACCATGATCACGACGTGACAGCCTATGTCCTGTTCTTGTGCTCATGTTTTTGTGCGGGTTGATGATTAGGACGCCGGGAAAGCTTGAGGCGGCAGAGGTTGTCGGCTGCGCGACGGCCGCAGACGTATCCTTGGTCAGTCCATGTCCGTGGCCGTCCGCATCCAGCCCGTGTCCGCGAACTATCCATGTCCGTGTCAAGTCCGCATTCGGGCGGCCTTTTCAGAGGGTTTTCTCGCTTTGTATTAGTAGCTGGATTTGCGGCAGGGTATTTGCTGAGTTTCAGTAAACGTCCAATCCATGAAACGCGAGTTATTTACAATGATTAAAATGAGCGCAACCGTTTCGAGCCCCAGTCTGCTGGTGGAAAGACCGTCACCGGACACTCTGTTGATCAAGTTGTCGGGTGATATCCGCGGACAGAGCGAACTGCTCAGTATCGGCGTTGTTCGCGACGTACTGGATGCGACAACAAGAGCGAGACTGCTGTCGTTTGAATCCGCGGGCGTTAGCGCCTTGGATTCACGCTTCGTGGCGTTTATCCGCAAATGTGATGCGTTGTGCCGGACACGGAATATCGAACTTCGAGACGAGGGGCTTCCAGAAGGCGTGCGCCGGTTGCTGCGCTTGGCGCAGGCCGTCCCGGAACGAACCGATGCGCGTCACGTGTCTTTCAAAGTCCCGCTTCTGCAAAAGTTGGGTGAGAGTGCCATCCGAGGGTGGCGAGATGCACTGGAATTGTTCACGTTCCTGGGCGAAAACCTGGCGGCATTAGCCAAACTGCTTCGCGGTCGGGCGCAGTTTCATTGGCCGGACGCGTTTCTGGTTATGCAGGAATGCGGCCCGCAGGCGCTGGGTATCGTTGCCCTGATCAATTTTCTGGTGGGCCTCATTCTGGCGTTTGTTGGAGCCACCGAACTGACCAGATTCGGTGCGTCCATCTATGTCGCTGATCTCGTAGGAATCGCCACTGTTCGGGAGATGGGCTGCCTCATGACCGGCATCATACTTTGCGGTCGAACCGGTGCGGCCTTTGCCGCGCAACTTGGAACGATGAAGGTCAACGAAGAGATTAGCGCCTTTCAGACCTTCGGCATCTCGCCCGTCGAATTTCTCGTTCTTCCACGGATGGTCGCCCTCATTGTTGTAATGCCTTTTCTTTGCGCGTTTGCCGACCTGATCAGCATCGCCGGCGGTTTTCTGGTGTCCACCAGCATGCTCGACGTTACCGCCACGGAGTATCTGACACGCACCATTCATGCCATCCAACTCAAGAGCTTTCTGCTCGGCATTGGCAAGGGGTCGTTCTTTGGATTTGTGGTTGCCTACTCTGGATGCTTCCGAGGGATGCAGTCAGTGTACAGTGCGGCGGCCGTGGGCGAAGCCACAACCAGGGCGGTCGTCACAGGAATAACAGCCATTGTCGCTTCGGACGGCATTTTCGCCGTCCTTTGCAACGCCCTGCACATCTGAAGTCGCGCGAAATGAAAACCGACGGAACCAAGATCGAAATTCGGAACCTCACAATGGCCTACGGTTCTTACACCGTCATGAGGGACATCGCTGCAACTGTGCAGCGCGGTTCGATATTCGTCATCATGGGCAACAGTGGTTCGGGCAAAAGCACGCTGTTGCGTCATATGCTTGGATTGCAACGTCCGGCGCAAGGCGATGTCCTCTATGACGGCGAGAGTTTCTGGGGAATGGACGATGAGGCTCGTCAGGCTCAACTGCGCAAATATGGCGTGCTCTTTCAAAGCGGCGCGCTTTGGAGTTCGATGACGCTCGCCGAAAATGTCGCGCTCCCGCTGGTCGAATACACCGATTGGTCCGACGCGGACCGGGAAGAGGTCGTGCGACTTAAGCTGGCGTTGGTCGGACTGAGTGGCTTTGAAGATTATTTTCCGGCGGAGATTTCTGGCGGGATGCGCAAGCGGGCCGGCTTGGCGCGGGCCATGGCGCTGGACCCGGAAATCCTCTTCTTCGACGAACCATCCGCCGGCCTGGATCCAATCACCTCGCGGAATCTGGACAAGCTGATCCTTGAGTTGCGGGACAGCCTCGGCACGACCGTCGTTGTCGTCACCCATGAGTTGGCCAGCATCTTCATGATCGCTGACGACTCGATCTTTCTCGATGCGGATACGAAGAAAATGCGAGTGCAGGGAAATCCGAGGGAACTATTGAAACATTCAACCGACGCGAAGCTAAGAGCCTTCCTCACGCGCGGCGAAGCATCATGAGCAAGAAAGCCAATCCCACCTCCATCGGCCTGTTCTTCGCGATCGGGCTGGCATTAAGCGTCGCCGGATTGTTTATCTTCAGTTCGCGCAGCCTTTTTCACCCGCAGCACAAGAGCATTCTTTACTTCAACGCATCGTTAAAAGGTTTGAACCCCGGCGCACCGGTGGAATTCCGGGGCGTGACTATCGGTGCGGTTGCGGAAATCTTGATTCGGCACAATCAGGCCAGCAACGATTTTTCGATGCCGGTGGTCATTGCCATTGATAAGAAACTCGCGCAAACCAAATCGGACGAACTGCTTCGGGCGCAAACCGAAACGATTTGTTCATGGCGGCAGAAGATTTTGCGTGGATAGAGAACACTTTCGCTCCTGCGAACGTAACCCTATTTGAGCATGGGGGCCATTTGGGGAACCTCTCCCAGCCAGCCGTGCAACAAGCCGTCCTGCAGGCGCTCGATGGATTGGGAGCCATCCAGAATAAGTCACAGGCGAAGGCATCGCTTTCACTCGACGATGTCCACTCCACACAACTCGGCGAGCAGGAACCCTCACATCCTCATTCTAGGACTTACTGAAGTTCTTGAACCAGGCGCCTCAGCAGACGTCGGCGGCCCTCTTCCGGGATCTGTTCAATTTCATCCTCCCGCGGCGTCAAGGGGGAGGCAAAGCCGGCCGCGCTTAATGATTCGCCTTTTTCCACAAACAAAGCGGTCCGGCAAAGTTGGCCGGCGACGCCGACGCGCAATGCCGCATCGGCCCCTTTTGCCTTGGCGTCCATACGCCGCCAAGCCTCGAACTCGACCTCTCCCGTCAGTGTCGTCGCAATCAGGTAGATCACTTGCGCATGTTCGCTGATGTCTTCCAACTCGGATGGCGCCAAATTCTCACGGTCAAGTACCTCGCTGCTCTCAAGTGCGGCAAGTTCCGCCAATCGCACCGTCTCGTCCAATTCTTTGCCAATTTCACCGCGCAAACCTTCAATCGCCTTTCTTTCCGCATCGAACTTCGCGCCGAGTGCCGGGATGAGCAACAGACTGGCAAGATTGCGCAAAGCCCTTGAGAGTGTGGCTCGGAGCCTTTCTACAGCGAGTTCCGGCCAGAGGCAACGGAAAACAGCAGTGGAAACCAGAATGCCAAGAACGATGCCGACGAGCCGGTCACGGATGGTGTCGAAATCAGTATCCGGTGCGAAGCCCTGGAAGAGGCACATATAAAAGGCAAAAGCGATTTGCAGCCCACCGTAGGAGATTCGCTCGCTGCCCGACGCCACCCATCCGGCGAGCGCCGAGGCCGCCGCGGTCAGCAACACCAGCGACACGATGCTCTCCATGTAAGGGACGAGATACATGATGGAGAGAAAGCCCATAAGTCCGCCGATAGCGCAACCGGCAAGCCGCAGCCAGCCCTTGCGCATCGTCGCCCCGGTGTTTTCAAGGGCGATAAAGCAGCAAGAAATAAAGGCAGTGTGAATGCCCGACCAATCAAGGGCGGTGTAGATAAAATAACAAGTCATCGCCGCAAGCGTCACCTTGAGCGCAAACCGGGAGTGCGCGGGATTCGTCAAGGCATCCGTGACGAACAATGATTTCTTGGTTTTCGCCGGGGCCGGCATTTGGGCTGTCGGCGCCTTCCCTCCGAGGCAATCATGAAATGAGGCTATCGCCAGTTGAAGCTCGCGCAGCTCGGGCAGCGTTGCAGGACAGTCATTCGGTTTGACTGGCAGGACAGGATTTTCGTCCCGCACCGCCGCTTTGAGCCGCGCAATTTCCGTCAGCAATGCTTTGGCACAGCGCAGGTCGTTTTCGGAAAGCGGCTGCTTGGTTCTCATGGCCAACACCGCCGCGGCCCTGACCAGGCGTTCGCTGGCAGCAATAGTGGCGACCAACGAGGCGTGCCGGCGTTTGACGTGGGCTTCCCCCAAGGCCGCAACTTTCAAGTGTGCGAGGAGTGGAGAACTACCGCGCGTCGCCAAGTCGAGCGCCGAAATGTCTCTGTGTCCGCCCGCCGCCCCTTCTTTGATCGCTCTCTCCAGCGCCAAAGCTCCCGCGTCCAGCCGTTGCGCCAAGTCCCGAACCAAGGCGCTCCACGGATCGGCGGGCAAAAGAATCTGGTTGATGACCACCGTAAGAACGATGGAATAAACCAACGCCACCCACACCCAGAGGAAGGCGCGAACGAGAAACTCGGCATTGGGCGCCACTTCGCCCATGGTTTGAGTGACGGCGACAACGAAACCAATGGCAAATCCAAGCGGGCCGATGACAAACACTCGCGACAAATACATCGCGATAAAGACTGTTCCAGCCATGACAGGGATTCGCAGCTCCGGATAATCAAACGTGAATCTACTGAGAAAAAGACTTGCGGCGATGGCCATAGTTACGCCCAGGATCACGAGCATTCCCGTCAGGGTGGTCACGGTGCGGTTTTCCTTTGTGACGAAAAAGACCATGTAGGCCGAGAGCGCTGTTTCCGGAGTTTGCAGCGCCATGGAGATGATGGTGACCAGAGCCACTCCCACCACCATTCGCAGCGTCATCGCGCCCCGCCCGGGAAACGGCGCCAGTTCCCGTCGCAGCCAGGACACCCCATCAGGACGGTGCAAAGATGAAAAAGTTTCCGCGACGGCGCCCATTGGCTTATTTGATGATGGCCACCGCGGATTCGCCCATGCGGAATAATTCAGGATCGGGATTTTGGACTTCAATGCGCACCGGGAAGCGCTGCGCAATGTGGACCCAATTCAATTCGCGCTGGACATAGGGCAAACTGTGCGGGAGATCAATCTCTCCCGTCGGCTCGACCGCCCAGCCAATCCCTTGCACTTTCCCATGAAAATGGCGCTCTGGCGCCGACAGCAAATAAAGATCCACGGAAGCGGCCGTCGCAATATGGCGAAGCTCCCCTTCCCGGAAGTTCGCCATCACGAACCATTTGCCGGTGTCCAGCAGCGAGAACACTGGAACGCCTGCGCTTACATGCGCTCCGGCGGAGATGTTCAGGCTGATCACCCGGCCCGAAAATGGCGCGGGGACTTTGCAATAAGAGAGCTCAAGTGTCGCAAGATCCACCGCGGCGACCGCGCCCGCGCGTTGAGCGAGGAGCGTGGCCAACGGGCTCAGCGTCGTCTTCGCCTGCTTCAAGCGCTCTTCCTCGGCGGCGAGGGAAGCGCCCGCGATCTTCTCCGCGGTTTCCGCCTTTTCCACCCCATCCGCCGTGGCGAATCCTTGAGGCAGCAGCGGTTTCAGGCGTTGCAGCGTGTTGCTGGCCTGTTTCAGCTCAGCAGTGGCCCCCGCCACGCCCGCTTCGGCCGCGCTCACCTGGAACTTAAGTTCCGCGTCTTGCGCGCGGGCGACCTCAACTTGCTGGTTGAGCGTGGCAAGGTCGGCTTTCGCTTTTTCCAAAACGAGCCGGCGATCCTCCGGGTCAATCTCGAAAAGCACGTCTCCCGCCTTCACCTCCTGATTGTCTTCCACATTCAATTTAATAATCTGTCCAGTCACTCGCGGCGCAATGCCAACCACATTCGCGCGCAGCACCGCGTCATCGGTTCGAGGGTGCCGTTCCGTCACGCCCCAAACCCAAAGGGCCAAAACAACCGCTCCGGCCATCACCACGACGCTTAAAATGAGCGCGGTTATTTTGCGCCAGCCCCCTGATTTCGGTGACGGCTTGGCTGGCGCGGCTTCGGGCATTGGCGCCGAAGCGCTGGGCGGCGGTGTGGCAGCGGTGTCGCTCATAGGAAAATCAACTTCAATTTTTGAAAAAGGCCAGCCATACGGCCAGGGTAAACAAAATCACCATGCAAGGATACACCAGCGCCTTTGGCCGCAGATAGGCGCTCACTCCGAAACCAATCAGCAGCAGGCGCACAATGATCGTCAGGACGAGGCCGCTGACAATACAGGGCATCCACGCTGGAAAATAGGAGCCAAAAACATCCAGAGCCGGCGCACGCGCGTCCGTCGCGAGGAAGCTTGGCAACGGGGCGGAGGTCGCAAGCATCGAGAAAAAGAGTTGGAACGCGCTCATCGTTTGGGGTGGACAGCCGCGGCTGTCGTGTTTGGCTTGGCCAAATCGCCAATGCTCAAGGCCAGGGCCGTTGCGCCCGTGAAGATAGCGGAGCGCGTGTCCACCATCACGCTCCGCGCTCCGTCTAAGTTGCGCTGCGCGTTGACGACGTCCACATAAGTCCCCAAGCCTTGTTGATAAGCTTGCAGCGACGCGTCGAATGCGCTTTGCGCGGCGGACAAAAGCCGGGTTGCGAATTCCTCTTTGTGCAGCGCGGTGCTGAAGTCGGTGTAAGCCTTCCAAACTTCCCTAACCACAGCGTCGCGTGAGCCAGACAATTCACTTTCCACCGCCTCAAGTTCTGATTGGGCGATGTGCAGCCTTTTGGAACGGGCGAAACCGTCAAAAATCGGGAGTTCTACCGAAACTCCAACGCCATAAACGGGTTTATTGCCGCCAAAATAGGAAGAGTTGTTAATGCTGACGTCCAGCTCGGAAAATCCGCCGTTGGCGCTGAGTGCAACCTTTGGGTAATACGCGGCGCGCGCTTGTTGAACCTCCGCGCGACTCGCGCGAACGTGCGCCAGCTTGGCCACCAGGTCCGGCCGCTGCGACAAAGCTCTGTCAATCAACGTATCCAGGGAACCATCGATATTCTCCGGCAAAGGCTTCGCCGATGCGTTGGCCACCTGCAATTGGATGGTCGGTAATATGCCCAAGCTCTCCACCAGCGCCACCTGCGCGTCGCTCAACATGCCGCGCGTGGCTTCCAGTTCAAACGACGCTTGCGCCGTCTGCTGTTCCGCCTGGAGCAATTCAGGTTTCGTCGCCAGGCCATGATCGACGCGCGCCTGAGCGGCTTTGGCGACGGTGTCCGCCGCACGCGCCGCACTCTCCGCGGCAGCGATTTTTTCACGAACGGCGTCAAATTCATAAAAGCGCCGGGTCACTTCAAAAACAATCTGTTGATGCACCGCGTTAAAGCTGACGTTGGCCATCATTAGTTTTTCCATTGCCGCAGCAACCGTCGCTTTGCGCCCGCCGAAATCGAAAAGCAGCCATTTCAAACTGAGGGCGGCGCCCTCCGCAGCCGAATCAGCGGTCAGGGTGCCGCCGCCCGTAATAGAGACGTCTGTCGGGCCGGGGCCCGCACGCAATGTTGGGAAAGGAAGAAACGCGCGCTCATAACCCGCTGCCGCAGAAGCGACAAGATAAGGGTAATAGGCGCTTTCAGTAAGGCCAACCGCTGTGGCCGCCTGACGCGCCCGTTCCCAGGCGCTCCGCGCCTCGGGATGGCTGCGCTCTGCGATGTCAATCAACTCGGGCAAGTCATAGACCTTGTCAGGATTGATCCCGACTTTCATTTTCTCTCGCGTTCCATCGCGGCCCATGCGAGCCAGCTCCTTTTCATATTCGTCAAGTCCCGGCGGAAGCCATGGCCGGCTCGGTGAGGGAGGCGCATTGTTTTGAGCAAAAGCTTCCAAAGCCAATTGCACCAAAGCGAAGAAAGCGAAACAAACGCAAGCTCGACTAAAGCCGCGTCCGCGTTTTTGGTTGCCGATGATTATCGGATCGATGCGCTGATTCATCTTTGCAATTTCGCCAATCCTGCCTCACTGCCCGTCTTACCTTGGACACGCCTGCCATCGCGGTGCGAATTGTGGCTGCGATGCATATTTGAGCAGCAACCGAGGACCGCAACCGGGCGACACATTCCCCGGAGATTGGGAGAATTGCAATATCGAAATCAAGCCGCAGGCCCGCGCTCAATAATTGGAACTCAACGACCTCCAACACCGCAGAAAATTCGCCATTTCACGGATCATGGAAGATCCGGCAATCGTCACGAGGGTTCGATTCCCTTCACCAGCGCCATCGATAATCAATGACTTACAGAACCCGCATCCTCTGACGCCTCTCCAGCTATGATGACTTACCTCCCGAACATTAACGTCAGATGAAAATTAGATTAAAAAAGCGATGCGCTCCATTCGCCCGCGTTGAACCACTAAACGGAGCCAACGATGCGAAAATTGCGGATGGTTGCCCTGGGTCTGTCAAGCGGTTTTCTTCGCTCCGTGCGGGAAGCACGATTAGCGCAGGCGACCGAGTTGAAAATCCAGCGCGGAATGCCGGATGTGGTAATCAAACCGGGCGGTCGCTTCACCAATTTGCGCGGAGGTTTGGTTCAATTCCGCCTGGCTCAGTTCGAGGATCGAACTGATGCCGCCCTTGAACCGCGCCTTGGCCAGTTCCAGGGCTTCATTTGCATTTTGCAAGAGTTGCCGCGTCAGGGCCAGACGCTCGTAGGAATATTCGAGGTTGAGCTTGGAAATCTGCAAATCACGGATGATGTTGTTCTCTTCGTCGCGCAAGTTTTCATCGGCAGCCTTGGCCTTGAATTCCGCTTCGCGGCGGCGTGCCGTGTAAAGTCCGCCGGTGAACAAGGGCAAGTTCAAATTGACGCCGGCCGCCGCGTAGTCCGAAGCCAATTGCGGAGCGCCCGTGGGGATAAGTCCAGCCGTCCCCACTGCGCTGATCGTCGGATAAAGCAATTTTCCCTCCGCCTTGGCCGTTTCTTTCGCGGCGTCGCGCTGAAACCGCAAACGCGCAAGATCCGGTCTTTGGGCCATGGCCT